>Ga0315289_10001646_pt1 | contig 34787 bp, 34 predicted proteins | sample YL17G11_40_MG_FD_203452 | JGI IMG/M metagenome (GOLD analysis project Ga0315289, IMG submission 203452) | Sediment microbial communities from Yellowstone Lake, YNP, Wyoming, USA - YL17G11_40 | ecosystem: Environmental > Aquatic > Freshwater > Lake > Sediment | place: USA: Wyoming | collected...
AGCTGCACGAGAAGCTTGTCTTCCAGGCTGAGGAAATGCTGCCCACTCCGCACTCGAAGATCAACAGAGTAGTCCATAATTCCGAGCTGCCGCAAGATTTCGACGACCAGGTTGATGCGTTGATAGAGGCTGCGGTTTGGGATGATGGAGATGAGATACAGGTTCTGCTATCGGGCTTGCTGCCGGGTTATCAAACTGCTTACGTGCGGGAAGAAGAGGACACGGAGAAGCCAGGGGAGAAGCAACCTACATTGAGACTCGTGAAGGAGAATCACGCGCTGTAGCCTGGATGGCTCGTGTATGTAAAGGAGGAAAAACTAACTAGGGGTTGGGCTTGAGCATCCTTGGGACTTCACCCCAGACATCAAGGAAAGGGCCCTTCCTTATTCTTCAGGCGCTCTCTCTTGTCACCTCGCTTGGCAGTTCTATCAGATTCCTCCATTCCCTGGCGGTGTTTTCGCTCATTCCTACTTTTGCAGCAGAAGCGGCAAGCGTTTTTTCTTTTCCCAGCGTCTCCATAAGCATCCTCACTTCTCGATTGGTTACTCACATCTGAGAAGCCTCCTGACGACTGGTATCTTCGGACAGTCTATCCGGTTAATGGAAACCGCAATTCTAATTGTCGCTGATCAACCCACGCAATAGGGCTTGTCGACCTCAGATAACTCAGGTCACATGTGCTGGAAAGGCTCCTATGGTGGTAAAATGTCGGGGTCGGCAGCAGCATATAGGAAATGTCAGTTTACTTGTTTCCAATAGGCTAAATCAACTGGAGTTAACATGAATAGAAACCAATCAGTTGAAAACCAGAAAGGGGAAATCGAGTTCAGAAAAAAGTTGGTACAACAGCAAGTAAGCGGGGCACAGCTACTCAAGGATGAGTTTTCTAGTCTCGAAATTGAACAAATACTGAGAGAGAGAATGGGCGACACATTTATGCAAGTATCCAAGCTTGAACAGCAAGGGCTCAACCTGTCCCCGTATGTCGAGATAGGAGCGGAAAGATGCCAGAGATCCCTTGTAATGGAGAATGACCTGAACATTTCGGGGGCAGCAATAGATATGTCGTTCGACATGCTCAAGAGCTGTGAGCATTACAGTGAGAGATTCCATAGAGACAAAATACCCCTGAGAATATGTTGCGACGCCTACAACCTTCCTTTCAAGAGTAATTCAATACCATTTGTGTTTTGTTACGCGACACTTCACCATTTCCCGGATCCGTTGCCTATTGTGAAAGAGGTATTTAGAGTCCTTTCTCCGGGGGGATTATTTCTCTTTGGCGAAGAACCGTATAAGCAAATCCTTCATTTCAAGATTTATAAACGCGATAGGATTTATTCAACCAAATCTCTAAAGAGAAACAGGTTAAGAACGTTGGTTGATCATTTTTTTTCAGAAGCACCCTGCAATGAGATTGAGCATGGCGTTATCGAGAACCACGACATCTCGATTGACGACTGGCGTTCAATCCTAGAGTTATTTCAAAGAAAGGAAGTTTGGATCACGTCCTTGAAATATTGCAGTGAATTATATAATCCAAGGAACCCGTTAAAGTTCCAGATTGCCCGTCTATATGGCGGGTGGTTGTCCGGAACCTGCACGAAGCCTGGCTCTTGCGAATCCCCTGCAAGGAATATCTGTGATGCCATTGTCTGCCCATTATGCAGGCATACAGGTAAAGAATTGAAACTGGTAAAAAGGGAACGACATATCTATTGCATGAACTGCTACTCAACGTTTCCGGAAGTCGACAACATACTTTTCATGTTTCGCCGGGAGCAGCTTAAGGAGCTTTATCCTGACATCGCCGTTGCCCAAGGCTGATGGGCTTTGATAGGAACCTGATATTGGCTCTTTTCCCAAGATTTGTTCTTATCACGCTGTTCCTCCAGCGGTCGCAAAGAAAGCTACAACAAACTAATCGGGCGAGTTGCTGGAACTGTTTTCAAGCAGTTGCACATGAGCCAACGTTTACCGGCTGCCCTCCCGTGTCTAACGCGATTGGATATCAGGGAGTAGCTCCATGTAGAGCCATCCACCTAACGAGTACCACAGCGCTCCATGGTAAATACCAAGATGCGCTCCCTACCAGTTTCTTTATATGCTGTAGACCACTCGGGCTAAAGACCATGCGAGCTTCAGGCAACTCCAAGGTTTCGTCCATGATGTTGCGCAATGGCCCCGCTATCCAAGCGCTCATTGGCATGTCGAAGCCCACCTTAGCACGTTCAATTGTCGCCTGGGGCAGAAGGTCCTTCATAGCCTCCTTCAGCACGAGTTTTCCCTGTTGGTTCCGTAACTTGAAACTGCCGGGAAGAGCATAAGCGAACTCGGCAAGCTTATGATCGAGAAAGGGCACCCTTAATTCCAAGGAATGGCTCATACTCATTGCATCAGCGTCACGAAGCAAGGTATTCGCCATGTAGCCCCTGATCTCAACGTTCGAGACCTCAGCTATAATGTCGTTACACGGCACAAAAATCCCGGCATAATAGTCGCTAATTGGCACCGGCGGATAATCATTGAGAATATCTTGTTTGATAACTGCGTATTTGTTCTCTTCGCTAAGAAGACGTCGAATACTGACGTGGCGCTCAAGTGGTGTTGAAGAATAGAACTCTGCACGCAGCTTATATCTTCCCGGCAGAACCTTTTTTAGGGGAGTTGAGAAACGAGCCAGAGCCCGATTCCCGTGGGCCAACCAGCTGCTTGCTCGGTCAAAACGGGCAAATTGCGGATAGCCGGCAAACAACTCATCACCACCCAGGCCCGAAAGTGCAACAGTTACATCGCTCCTTGCCGCTTTCGAAACAAAATAAGTATTCACTCCATCGATGCTGGGCTGGTCGATCCCCTGTATTATGGCCTCAAATTCGTCTGCCATAAGGGACCCTGTAACAATATATTCTTCATGGGTTGTTCCAAAGTGCTTTGCCGCCAATACGGCAAATGGCAACTCATCAACTCCACGATCCTCCCGTTCGAAACCTATCGAATACGTTCGCAATGGTTGTTCCATTTCTCTACTCATCAAGCCGCAGATAGTAGATGAATCGATCCCACCACTAAGAAACGCGCCCACCGGTACATCAGCCACCATGTGAAGCTGAATAGCTTCCTCCAGCTGGCGTCTCAATTCAACCGCGGCTTCTTCCAATTCAGTCGGGACCTGAACACTCTCTGACGCACTGACGAGATCCCAGTATTTCCACACTCGCACATTCATTTTCTCCAAAATCAAGGCGTGACCTGGCAATAATGCATTCACGTTGCTTATCAATGTCCGTGGCGCAGGGACAGCGCCTAGCGAGAGATAATCCCAGAATGCTTGTATGTCGATACAACAAGAAACCATTCCGCTCGCCAATAACGCTTTCAGTTCTGAGGCAAATAGCAGTTTCCCTTCTTGCATAGTCCAATAGAGCGGTTTGATGCCGAATCGATCACGCGCAATGAACAGTCGTCCCCCTCCAGTTTCCATTCTACTGTCGAAAATGGCAAAGGCGAACATACCACGAAGGTGCTCGAGGCACTGCACTCCCCATTCTTGATAAGCAGCCAAGATGACTTCGGTATCGCTGTGCGAGCGAAAAGCGTAACCTTTCCCCTCTAACTCATCGCGCAATTTGCTGAAGTTATAAACTTCTCCGTTGTAGGTTATCCAGCAAGAGCCATCAGGCGAACTCATCGGCATATGTGCCGCATCGGACAGATCCTGTATCGCCAGACGGCAACTTCCCAATGTTACTCCGGAATCCCGGTCTGACCATATTCCGCAATCATCGGGTCCCCGGTGGCGCATCGCCGCAATCATGCTATGTACTCTTTCCGTATTGCATGCACCAAATATACCCGCTATGCCGCACATCATTCTTCCTTGTCCAACAAAGCCGCCAGTTGACTATCGAATGCCTTCATGGAGAAATTATCTTTAACGAGCCGCTTCCCAGCACGACCCATTTGCAGGCGCATATCCGGGTCTTCCAGTAGAGTGCATACAGCATCCACAATTTCCGGCACTGAAAAAGGATTAACGGCAATGCCCGTAGAGCCATCCCGAAAAGCTTCTGGAGCTCCCCCCTGGTTGCTGCCTATAACAGGCTTGCCAGCAGCTGCCGCCTCTATATATACAATACCAAATCCCTCACCAGTGATAAGACCATCAGTACGCGTCCCCATCCGGCTCGGCATGATAAAGATATCGCAATTACGATATGCAGCCAGCAGACTCCTCTTTTCAAGCCTCCCTGCGAACTCTACCGAGGTTGAAACATCATATTCGTCCGCAAGCCTGCGAAGGTTTTCGAGGCCGTTCCCTTCCCCTACCATCCGATAAAGCACCTTTTCCCCTAGCCTCTGTTGGATAAGGGGTAGAGCCCGTATCACCATATCATGGCCTTTGTACGCATCTTTGTGAGATAACCGGCTAACGGTAAGAAGGACCGGAACAGAGCCTTGTTCCTTTCCATTAGCATCATTATTAAGAAAATCATCGGAAACTGATGGATAAATGATTTCAACCAGGGCGAAGGGCAGCCTTCCTTTAATCACCTCTTGGACATACGTGTTTATTGTTAGAATGCGTCTTGCGTGCTTGAGTGCTAGTCGCAGAAATGTAGACCATTCTCCCCACACATCACTTCCATAGGTACAGACCCAATACCTAACTCCGGGTCTAACGCGTGAAGCCCAATACAGACTAGGAGCCAGCACTGGATGAGCTGCGATTATTAGATCAAATCCTTCAGCTTTGCAAGCGAGCCGCATTGCCAATAAGTGTCGCATAATGCGGTAGTATATGCGCTTGGCTTGACGGCCCTGTGGTGCTAAATAGCGTACCGAAAGCGATTCTGTTCGCGTATCCGGCAAATCCTCGAGAACAATCCATACCTCTACGTTATGGCCTAAGCGCGCCAAAGCATGTGAGAGATTACGCCCGAATATCTCGAGGCCGCCTAGAGGAGAATAATTCAATACAAGCATAAGTATGCGCATCAAGAGCACCTGCGATTCTCTATGCGAGGAATCCCACTGTTTTCCGCGAGTAGTTTACTGAAGAAGTCGCAGTTTTGCTTAACCAAAACGGTCACGGAGTATTTTCCCAAAGCTCGCCTGCGCCCACGTTCGGCCAGTTCTCCGCGCAGAACAGGATTAATATTCAGGCGCCTGAGGCAAGCGGCCAAGACATCGGCGTCACCTTCGGGGAAAGCCAGGCCGGCATCCACGATTACTTCGGGGACTGCGCCTGAATCGGAGCCCATGACTGCTAAGCCCAAAAGCATTGCCTCGAAAAGAACCAATCCAAATTGTTCCTTCGAAGTTAGTGTTGTTATCGAAGGAAGCACCAAGACATCAGGCTCACGCATCGGCGCAGGGATTTGACCCCGCGGGAGATTCCCTAGGAAGTGCGCCCCCTGCGAAGCACCAGTGCTTAAATGCATCGATACTGTTTTAGCCCGCATGTTCCCGTCTTCGATAATGACACATGTCAATTCGGCGTCAGGTCATATTAGAGCTTTGGCCAACTCCGTGACTGCTTTTCTCGGGACGCAATGCTCCGACAAAACCCATTATCAAACCTTACGACTGCTGTCCAGCCTACTCCTAGCATTACCTGGAAACCATATCCTCGCGTGAGCGCCGTTCTCTTCCTCCACAAGGATACGCTTCCTAAAACCGTTATGGTGAATGATCTTTTCCGCCCTCACGGTTGCCCGTACACATTGAATCAATATTCCCGAACTATATTCGCTCTTTCAACTTATGGCGAAAATGTTCAAGCTGATAATCGATGTTCACATAGCTGTGACTATCAGTTGCTGTTTCTGGTGACCGCTGATTAATTGAATCACCTTTCCAAATCCTTTTTGCATGCAAAGAACTGCTGAAACAAAGCAGAATCAGGTTTCCTTGCTGAGCGGCGAATTGCTCTTCGCGAACCGTAGATGCGTGGGAAATCAAATATGTTATAGCCGTAAGCCCTCAACAAAGTGAAAAATAGCACCCAATTGCGATCTCTCACGCGGCAGCAGAGAGAGTGAATCAGAGAGATAAGGGTACGAAGATTCGTTCGCGCATCTGCGCATTTCATGATAAAGCGATAATGTCCTCTAGGTCCGTAGTAGAACGAGAGCGCTTTAAAATGGTCGTCTTCCTTATCAAGGTTTCCCACTGTACCACTTAATCTGTGCCAGCAGGTCGCCTGAGGAACATACCATGTGTCCCATCCTCTTAAGAAGGCTCGCCAACACAAGTCAACATCTTCCCACGTGAAAAAGAGCACCGGGTCAAACCCTTCGAGAGCCCGGAACCGATTTGCATCGCAAAACAGATTGGCGCCATTTGCGAATGGGACACGAACCGGTTCGTCGACATCAAATTGGATTCTGTCGATACCGGGAACGAAGCTGATGCCGCCAGCTCTATGCGGTGTAAGAAATGTTGCAGAATTAATGATTTCCGCTCCGTCCCAGCTTAATTGCCTGCAATCTAACGCAAAGAGGTTTCCCAGGAAGCTTGCGCTTCTGACCAACTGCTCGACCATGTCGGCAGCAAAACGCATGTCATTATTGACGAACAGAAGGTAATCACCCTTTGCATGCTTCGCAGCGAGGTTGTTCCCCTTGCCGAAACCATAGTTCTTGTGAAGCTTGACAAACTTTACCCTGGCAAAAGTAGCAGCGATCTCGCAGCTATTATCTGTGCTCCCATTATCTGCAACAATTATTTCAAGTGGCTGATATGTTTGAGAAAGGAGAGATGATAGACAAGAATGAAGATAGCGCGCCCCATTGTAGTTGAGGACGATTACAGACACTAAAGGGGGCACGGCAGCGCTTCGCCTCCCCAATGATTGGGCATCGAACTAATAGTCTCTAGAGATTGATAGAAGGCCCGCCGAACTGATTTCACTGCCTCGTTTGTTTTTCTACGAAATGAGTTTTCAAGTCATGATTCCAACTGATCATATTTTCCCTTCAAGCCTAGCCAGCAATAGGATTTGCCTTGCCCCTCCACGTAGCAGTTTCAGACTATTGCCAATTGGATGTTTAGAGAACCGAAGAAGCAGTTCTTTAGCATATTTCACCCGAAAGCCAAGGCTGCCAACCTTTGCCCTGTATCTGATAGCGCGCAAATATAAGGGTAGCCTTTCTCCAACATCTTCCCCGCAATATACCTTGGCTCGGGCGTCACCAAGCCAAAAACTGTCGTCCATCAAGCCCGCCCTTTTTTGCGACTCATAGATACGAGTGCCTGGAAATATCCACAATCCTCCAATCGTGCCTACTGAATCAGGCTTGGTCTTTTTCAGGAAATCAATAGTTTCATTGATTGTGTGCTCTGTCTCTCCAATATTGCCAACAATAAGTAATGCTTCAACATATAGTCCTGCTTCCTTTGCGAGAACTATGGCTTCCTCCGCCTGATTAACGGTGGTTTTCTTATTTATAGAATCCAAAATCCTCTGAGAGCCGGTCTCCACACCAAAAGTAATTGTGTAGCAGCCTGCAGATTTCATCTTTCGCAAGAGCTCTTCATCAACGCAGTCAACTCGCGTTGTAGCGAACCAAGCTATTTCAAGTTTGCGCCTGTTTATTTCATCACATAGAACCTTTGCGGCTTCAATGTTCGCACTGAATAAGTCATCTTCGAAAATGAAATGTTCGATTCCATAGCGATGTTTGAAATGCTCGAGTTCATCAACCATATTACCCGGGGAGCGATTTCGAAAACCCTGCCATATCCACCAAGTAGAACAGAAAGCGCAGCTGCCTATGCACCCCCTACTGAATATAACAGGTAAATATGGCTCTAGCTTTATATTGCGCCCAACCAAACCATGCGGCACCGATCTCTGTGGATACTTCTCAAACTCAACAAGGTCCCACGCCGGGAATGAAATCGAATCGAGATCTTCTACGAGAGATCTCTTGGGATTCATGACAACATCATTTATGTTTCGGTAGGCAATACCATCAATTAGAGACAAAGGTACCTCTTCAGCTATTTTCACTATAGTATGTTCACCTTCGCTAAGGACACACATGTCAACATATGGATAATTGCTAAGAATCTGTTTCCACATGATTGTAGGGTGAGCACCGCCAAGCACTATCTTGGTTTGTGGAAGATATGCTTTTATGCTTTTGGCGATATCTAGAACATTATGCCGCCCCGGGGTATAGCAGTTTATACCAGCAATATTGGGTTTGTAGGCCTTGGCCTTTTCGAGAATGCCCTCGCGACCGATTATGTAACCATCCGCAATATCTACATCAATGCCAGCGCTTACTAACGAGCCCGCCAAATAGGCAAGGCCAAGAGGCGGATTGCTGAAGCCCCTCGAAGATGCATCATGAGGGTTTATTAGAAGCACTCTCACGGCAAGATGCAACCTCCCTTTTTGGTTACAGCACACGTCTATAACCGGTCCTGTGGAATTCTCTGACAACTGACTTCATTATCGCAATCCCGCCATTTTTCTCTGCTAGCACTTCTTTCTGGTGATGACACTACCACTCTACAGCCGCGGTTTTAGCCAGTTGATAATCGTCTCGACCTTCTCCTCGAGTTGTCCTTCGGCGGTGAAGTTCAGAACCTCGCGCGCCCTAGTAGTGTCAGCGAGCGAACACAGCATGTCGCCTTCTACTGCGTTCTCGTAAATCGGCTCAAGGTCTGAGCCCATGACATCAAGAATGATACGAGTAAGCGATTTGATAGAGTGAGGAACTCCCGTCGCTATGTTTACAACGAAGTTCACCGAGTCGGCTTCCATGGCAAGCATGCTCGCGCGCACCACGTCGTCGATGAAGACGAAGTCGCGCACCTGCTCCCCGTTGCCGAAGATTACCGGCGGCTCGCCAGTCAATAAGTTCTTCACGAAGATCGATACCACGCCCGTGTAAGGGTCCGGGATCTGTCCTGGGCCGTATACATTGAAGTTTCTAAGGACGACATAATCTAAGTCAAACATGGGACAAATCGTCGTGACATACATCTCGCCGGATAGCTTTGAGATGCCGTAAGGCGTCTGGGGCCCTATTGGGGAATCCTCGCTCATAGGCACCGGAGCCGGTGGGTCCTCGTAGACTGCTGCTGACGAACTGTAGATAATCCTACCGACTCCATTGTCCCTACAGCACGATATTATGTCCAAGGTGCCTATGATGTTTGTCGTGGCGTCCTCATGAAACGTAAGCAGCGATTCCCGCGCGCTCACCCGGGCCGCGAAGTGAAAGACCACATCGACCCCTTTAATCGTGGCGGTCAGCACCTCAGCATCCGTCACGGAACCCTTCACTAGCTGCGCGCCTTGTGGAACGTTCTCGGCACGCCCCTTGGAAAGATCATCCAATACGATTGTCTGGACGCCCCTTCTAATAAGCTCACTACAGATATGTGAGCCTATGAACCCGGCACCTCCTGTGACAAGTGCTTTCACGTATCAGCCTCTATCATCGCATCTACGATTCCCTGATACTTGCTCTCTCGCGAATCCAACGCCAACTCTCGTCATTTTCCTATCTTCCAACGAGCCGCAGACAAAAATCAGCCAAGTGCTCAAATCTTGTTCTCTGCGTTCGCCTACAAAGCGCTGTAAGGTAGCGGTCAAACTTCGAGCGGGAGTCATGAATGGGTTGCTGGGGAAGGCCATCAACCCCGAGATCTTGTCCACCCCTACGAATTCCCTCCCAGTCTACACACCAGACATCGTCTTTTTGAAACGGCTTCGTTCCGTATTCATTGAACATGCGCAAAACTTCCCAATCCCACCAAAAGTCCTTCTCTTCCACAATACTAGTGGTATCAATTCCCGATTTCAGCCAATACTCATGCCAACTCGCCGGGCAAGTATGTGTTGGAATATTATCCATGCTTTGAAGGTACTGAGAATAGAAGCGGTTAAGCTTGGTAGGGCTCATGGTCGGGTTATTGATCCTCTCATAGCATCTATACCATCTGTTCTTAGACATTGCTCTCTGGAATGCGGCTGCTTGATAATGCATTACGACGACTTCGTTTAGAAACAATGTTTCGCGGTTATCTTTCTGGGGATCCCTTTGTGGATGAATCGTATCTCCTTTATATGGCGCGCAATCATCCATATACCCATGAATGCAGTATTCGGCATATAATCCATCCGCGAGTGACTTATAAGACAAAGGGGATCTCCAGAGGATAACGTTCTGGAAGGCAATCGAAGTCCCTGGTCTCACTTCTAGGGCTGTCTTCCATTCAGGAGAATGAAGTATGTTAGATGATGGAATCTCGTCCGCATCCAATGAAAGCAACAAACGCCTTCCCGGAGATCTTCTTGCTTCGGCTATCAGAAGCTCTCGGCTTCTTCCCAGATGGTAATCAGAAGAAGGATTTTTAATTAGCGTGACTTTTTCAAACGACTCGCAGATCTCTCTAGATCCATCATTAGATAACTGGTCGACCACAATAATGCGATCGGCCACTTGGGATGCCACGGAAAGGAACTTGCCTAATATCCATGCTTCGTTCTTTATCGGGCAAAGAATTACAATCTCTGGTCTACCGTCACTATCATGCGCCATATTTCACCTTCGACCTCCTTGTATGCTGATCAAAGGAGCTAGGGCTCTTGCGAAAATGAAGCATTAACCAAGAACCTGCTCGCATTCGCATAAACCCGATAGCCCGTTCCATAGAAGTCACCATCAACAACATCAAGCGTTGCCAACCAGTTCATGGAATCTGAATCATCTGGACCTGTCAAGAGAAAGGCACCAAGCCGGTAGTATCCAGGAACTAGAGGGAACTTCTCGATGGTACAAATGAGTTTGCCAATGCTCAAGGTATTGTCGAACTCTTGGCCTGTATATAGTGTTCCCACCTGGAAAAGCGGGTCTCCTTCCTCCGAATAGAAAACGATCTGAATTCCTAGCTTTTCATCGTTTTCGAGCCGACTCATTGATTTGTATCCAAAGACAAACCGGACAGTCTGACCGTTTCTGATTCTTTCGATCCGATCGTCATCATCGTCAACCATCCAAAAACTGGTGAACCTGGCTTTACCCGCTCCACTACGATCTACCCTCTTTGAGATTGGCAGCTCTGTTGTTCTTGGGATAGTCTCTTTCAAATATGTATGAGTCGCTTGTTGAACAGGGCCCATATAGGTTAATCGGTTTTGATCCAGAATCATACCCGTATTGCATATACTGTTGATTGCTCCCATGTTATGGCTTACAAACAGAACCGTCTTTCCACTGTGAGCAACCTCTCCCATCTTACCCAGACATTTTTTCTGGAATTCGGCATCTCCTACCGCCAACACTTCGTCTACCAGCAATATCTCTGGCTCTAAGTGTGCGGCAATGGAAAAAGCCAAGCGAACCTGCATTCCGCTTGAGTAATGTTTCAACGGAGTATCAATGAATCGCTCCACCCCTGAGAAGTCAACAATCTCGTCGAATCTCGCTTTTATCTCTGCTCGCTTCATGCCAAGGATTGTACCGTTAAGATAGATGTTCTCTCGGCCAGTCAGTTCTGGGTGCATTCCGGTACCGACCTCTAAAAGCGAGCTTACCCTGCCGTAGACTTCCGCCCACCCTTCGGTGGGTTCGGTGATGCGCGATAGAATCTTTAGTAAAGTGGTTTTACCAGCTCCGTTTCTTCCGATTATTCCCAACACCTCGCCCTTCTCGACCTCGAAGGAGACGTCTCTTAAAGCCCAGATTTCCTCTCGCAAACCTGCAGCGCCGTATGCCTCCCCACGAAGAATACTTGCCGCTTTGCGGAAAGGAGTCGCAACACCCTTCATAATGGTTTCCCGAAGGGTGCGGTAGGATGCTTGCTTCTCTCCAATCTTGTATTGCTTACCCAGTCCGTCGACTCGTATAGCTATGTGGTTCTCACTCATGTCAATGACTTCCTAAACGACATCGGCAAAGCTCTTTTCCATCCTTCGGAAGTAGTAGGCACCACTCACCAGCAAGAGGATTGAGACGCCCGAGGACACCCAAATCATCGGGCCCGGTTTGGGGGTTCCCAGCAGGGCCCAGCGAAAACCCTCCACCACGCCAGCCATTGGATTGAGGCCGTAAATGGTTTTCCAAACACCCTTTAGAAGACTTGAAGAATAGGCAATGGGAGTCGCGAAAAGCCAAATCTGAATGATGAAGGGAACAGCGTAGCGCACATCTCTGAACATCACGTTCATTGCGGAAAACCACAACCCAACTCCCAGCGCTGTTACGAGGGCTAGAAGGAATAGTACGGGCAACCAAATAACCGATATTGTCGGCGCAATACCATAAAAAGCCATCATGCCTATTAGGACGATAAATGCGAGTACGAAATCTACCGCCCCCGAGAAAATGACCGCTATCGGGATTGCAAGTCTTGGGAAATAGACCTTCTTTATTGTGTTGCCCTCCGTGACCATAGAGGTAGACGCGAGGGTTACTCCGTTGGCGAAAAACGTCCAGATCACCATGGCCGAATAGGAAAATATCGGGTAGGGTATATTGTCCGAGGGAAGCTTTGCAAGCTTACCGAAGAAGATGGAAAACACTACCATCGTGAGAAAAGGCTGCAATATTGCCCACGCGGCTCCAAGCACTGTCTGTTTGTATCTTACTTTGATATCCCGCCAGGTGAGGAAATAGAACAGCTCACGGTATTGCCATAGGTCTTTCAGCCGCAGCGGAACCCAGCCCTTTGATGGCCGAATAGTGAAAGTCGGGATTTCGCCTGACTGTTTTACCTCGAGTTCGGTTTCTCCCTTGATTCTACAGCTCCCTGATTGTTTCATCCGTAGCCAAATCTAAACGCTCTCAAGCCATACTTTCCTCTTTACATAATGCGAATAGCTCATGATTATTCTCAATACTTTCTCCGAAACATTGTCAACCAGATAATCGCGCACCGGATGAATAATCATCTGCTCCTGCTCCTCTTTGAACAATAGCTTCAAACCAATTGACACTCTGAGCCAGTTCATGCCTACCATCATCACAGCGCCTTCCTCCATCCCCTCTGGCCTCTCATGAGCTTCCCTAATATTAAGAGCGGGAAAGCGGAGTATAGAGGACTCCTCAGTTATGGTGCCGCTATCAGATAGGACGGCCCTGGCGTTCTTCTGCAGCCTGATATAGTCAAAATAGCCAAATGGCTTGTGCAGCTCTACCAATTGAGGAAGTACGAACCCCTTGCTCTCTAAGCGAGAGAGCGTACGCGGATGTGTCGTTACAATAACCCTCTGGTTAAATTCCTCGGTTAAGCCGCGCAATATCTCTACAAGATCGGCAAGTCGATTGGGGTCATCCACGTTCTCTTCGCGGTGAGAACTTACCAAGAAGAACGACTGTGGTTCTAATCCAAGCCTTACTAACACATCGGAGTCCTCTATTTGCTTCGAATAATGCGTAAGCACTTCAAGCATCGGGCTGCCTGTTTTGATAATAAGGTCGGGCGGAAGACCTTCTCGAAGCAGGTAGTCTCTGGCTATATCGCTGTATGTCAGATTCACGTCAGCAACATGGTCAACGATGCGCCTGTTTATTTCTTCGGGCACACGCTGGTCAAAACAGCGGTTGCCCGCTTCCATGTGAAAAGTGGGTATGTGCTTTCGTTTGGCCGGAATAACCGCCAGGCAACTGTTAGTATCACCTAAAACCAGAAAAGCATCTGGTTTCTCTTTTTCTAGAATAGGGTCAATGCGACTTATTGTATTGCCTATGGTCTCAGCGGGCGAAGGTGACGCCGCCTCCAAATAGTAATCAGGCCTCTTAATACCAAGCTCTTCAAAGAACACTTCGTTTAGTTCATAATCATAATTCTGGCCAGTATGCACCAGCACATGGTTGGTCTCCATCTCCAGCCTGGCTATCACCCGAGAAAGCCTGATTATCTCGGGCCTAGTACCCACGACCGTCATAACTTTCAGTTGCTGCATATGAAAGTCACACCACCTCTGGATAAGTATCCGGGCGCTCCGAATCGAAAAACTCGCCCGCCCAAAATGCCGTGAGCAGATCATCCTCCCCAATGTTAGTAATACTATGAGTATGCAAAGTGGGTATATCAACAAAGGCTGGCTGGTCACCACTTACATCGAAACTCGTAACCTCATCCGTTAATAACCTTCTCAAGCTGATTGTGGCTTCGCCCTTTACAACAAGGAAGCGCTCGAATTTTTTTACATGATAATGGTTACCCCGTGTTACTCCCGGCTCAGTCCTGCTTGCGAAAGCCTGGCCTCCACTCTCCGTTCTAATTAATTCAAACAACCAGCCTCTGTAGTCTGATCTAAGCTCCGGATATGTTGGGTAGAAGTTAGGAAAAAGGAAGCTGCGGTATGTGTTAAAGAGCTGTAGATGAAACAAGTCCGACAAATCCGGAACCACGCCACTTCGATAACATGTATCCATGCCATATAGAACCTTCAACAAACTGCTTACTTTGACCGCTCTTCCTCCTGGCTGCATGTCGCCATTTACCCTGTTCTCCATGGCGTCAAGCATTAGCTCTACGGCATCTCTCACGTGCAGCAGATCCATCTGGTTATCCTCGATTATCTCGGGCCTTTCCCCCATGGCCAGTTGGTGGCAGAAGGTGGCCACAACGGAGTTGTAAAAGGGCTTGCTATGTTCACCGAAGACATTGGGAAGTATGACGTTCGTAAGTGAAGAGCCCGTTTCTTCAGAAAAACTACGGAGCGCCTCTGCGGCTTTGCGCTTCCCCCTTCCATAGGGGTTATCTCTTTCCATCTGCACGGAGTTGGCAAAGACTACATGGGGACGGGAGTCGGTACTCTTGCATGCCTCTACAAGGAGTTCGGCAATCTCGACGTTCGTTTTGAAGACATCTTCGCTAGGCCCCCTGTTCATTCCAGCTAGATGAAAAACACCATCACAGGAACAAACGAACCCCCTCAGTTTGTCCAGGCAGGAGAACTCCTCTTCGTTGGCCTCAAAGACTTCAATATCACTTCGTTCGTGGAGGAGGCAACGAAGATGCCATCCGATGAAACCACTTGAGCCTGTTATCCCCACCCGCATACTGAAACGCCCTTCCGTTTCAACAAACACTCCCCATGAAATCCTACCACTAAGTGCCAGCTGTATGGGAGCACAGGAAGAAGCGTACGCGGATCGCCAGGTGTGGAATTAATCTGGTGGTTAAGGTCGTGAAACAGAAGCCTTTGGTCAGCGTAGTGTTTCCTTGTCTTGTTCGAAATCGATATCCCCAATCTTCAGTCTGTTATCCCTCAAGAGCCTAACCGTGTCTTCGTAATCCATCAGATGATCCGCACTGCTATATTCCTTATCAAGTACTCCCTCGAACTCCTCATTTTCCTCTAGAAGCTCCGGAAGCATTGGCCTGATAACGTAGTAGTCGCCTCGCGCCACTGTATGACGGATTTCTTCCTCCGAGATAAGTATCTCGTGCATCTTTTCCCCCGGCCTCACGCCCGTGTAACTGATACCTATATGTCGGTCTTCGATAAGAGCCCTGGCAATGGTCTCAATGCGAGCCGAAGCAACCCTGGGCACATATGTCTCCCCTGGTTTCGCTTCCTCGATAGCCTTGAATATAGTGTCTGCGGCTTGATTAAGGCTCAACAAGAAACGAGTCATGTCCGGATGAGTTACAGTTACCGGCCCACCGGTCATGATTTGATGGTGAAATAGGGGTATTACCGAACCTCGTGAGGCAAGTACATTCCCATACCTAACACATGCAAACCTTGTAGCTTTATTAAGTATGTTTGCGGAGATGAATATCCTCTCCTGCAAAGCCTTCGTCATGCCCATTGCGTTTACAGGTTTTGCCGCTTTGTCGGTACTTGCCCCTATGACAACCTCAACCGGATAGTCGTTCTCCTCCAGCGCCCTGACAATGTTGTAGGCGCCAACACAGTTAGTTTTGATTGCTTGCATTGGAAAGTATTCGCATACCGGCACTTGTTTAAGCGCAGCAGCATTTATTACTATATCCGCCTCTTTGAGTGCAGAACATACATCGGAGTAGTTGCGGATGTCTGCTATTCGAAATTCCACTAGTTGCGTGAAGTTGCTGTAGATTATCTCGTCTGTACTAAATGCGTTTTTTGTGTTTGCGAGCCTGATATCATGCTGCTTAGCTTCGTCGCGTGAAAAGATGATTATTTTCGAAGGGGCATCATTCACGAGTTCAAGCAGCCTTCTGAGAAGCACTTTCCCCAGTGAGCCCGTTCCTCCAATTAGCAGTATCTTTTTCCCTGCAAATACCATTTACGCCACCTACCCCACCGTAGTCGCTTCATTGTACATTTCTATCATATCAGCGGCTATTCTATCCCAGGAATAGTTCTGTTCTGGTAAAATTCTGCCATTAGCCTCCATTTCTTTCGCAAGTTGCAGGCTCGATGAAACCCTATCGATTACTTCGGCAACCTCATGCGGATCCGGCCCAACCGCACCTTCAACTGCCACTTCTGGGAAATGTCAGAGAGCTGCTGTGATAGGAAGTAGCCAGGAAATATCTGTGGGAAGTTATGTTAGTTTACAATTAGGCTAAATACATGCTTTTAGACATCTATGGGATGGATTGTCGAGGGCTGAATGAGGGAGTTGAGATGGCACGGATCAAAGTGCTAATTGATGCCTTTTCAGTAATCCAAACAGGTGGAGATACATATCTGTCGAATCTGATAAAAAGGTTGTCCCAAAATGAAAATTTAGAATTGATCTTAGTATTGAATAGAGAAGGTTCGCATCGTTATTCATATCTGTCCGATAGAATGAATGTCACAACCATTGAGGTAATCAAAGCAAATGCTGCCTTAAGGTTGCTGTATAACCAGATATTATTCCCAACGTTAATTAAGAAGTATAAAATTGATGTGCTATATTGCCCCGCAGATATCGCACCATTCTATGTGCCTTGCAAGCTAGTGGTCGGTCTAATGCATCAGTTTGTCTACTATCCAGAAATTGCTCGCCAAGTGTTGGCCAAGAATATCCTTCTAAGGAGCAAGGTTCAAGCGATCTTGGCGAAAATATCTATAAAGAGAGCAGATAAAGTGATTTCTTTGTCTAATGCATTGAAAGAAAGGCTTGTTACAAATTGGCACATAGAATCAGAGAAGATAGAAGTGATCTATCCTGGTTTAGGCAACATCAGCAAAACGCTATGTTCTTTTAGAGACGACATGCAAAACAGCGATGATTCAAGGAATTTGATATTGACGGTTTCTAGGCTCTCGCCACACAAGAACATCGAAGTTCTAATCAAGGCATATGCTTTACTCGGTACGGAATTGAGAAAAAGGCATACTCTGGTAATTGTAGGACAAGGCGATGTGCTTTACTTAAGAAGTATGAAAAAACTAGTAGTTGATTATGGCATTGAAGATAGTGTCAAATTTCTCGGCGGAGTAAGCAACGAAGTGCTTATGGAATTGTTTAGAAAGAGCATAGTATTTGTGTTCCCATCATTGCTCGAAGGCTTTGGATTGCCTCCTTTGGAGGCAATGGGGGTTGGGGTACCAGTTATCGCATCAAATGCACCAGCGAACCCAGAGGTTTGCGGAGACGCTGCGAAGTACTTCGAACCTGGAAATGTGGAGGATTTGCATGATGCTATGTTGCATTTGTTAAATGATAGTACAGAGAGGAAACGATTAGCCAAAAGGGGGGAACTAGTTGCGTCTAGTTTCTCTTGGGAAAAGACAGCAGAAGAAACCATGCGTGTATTTGAAGAAGTAATTAGAGGTTAATGATCGTCATATCTAATGTGAATACGATTGCCAGCCCATCTAGCTGCAGGAAAGGCAATGCGCATATTGCTCTTAAGCCAGTGGTTTGATCCAGAGCCACATTCTAAAGGCCTTCCTTTTGCCAAAGCTTTAAGAGATTTGGGTCATGAGGTACAAGTAGTAACTGGCTTTCCAAATTATCCCGGCGGGAAGGTTTATCCTGGCTATAAACTCCACCTCTTCCAGCGCGAGATCCTTGAGGGAATTCCGGTAATAAGAGTCCTACTCTATCCTAGCCATGATAGGTCGGGCCTTCGAAGAATCCTCAATTACGTGAGTTTTGCGATATCAGCTTCGCTGTTCGGAACGCTGCTAAGCAAGCCCGCCGACATCATCTATGTCTACCACCCGCCTGGGACGGTCGGTTTGCCAGCATTGGTAATGAGATTCCTCAAAAAGGCACCTTTTGTCTACGATATCCAAGACCTATGGCCTGAATCAGTGGAAGCATCTGGCATGATTAAAAATAAGCCAGTTCTCTGGCTGCTAGATGTCTGGTGTCGCCTTGTTTATCACTTTGCGGATAAAATTGTTGTTCTATCACCAGGCTTCAAAGAGGCACTTAAGTCAAAGGGTGTCCCGGGCGCAAAAATCGATGTGATATTTAACTGGTGTGATGACACCGCGGCTTATTCTGAAAGCCGGGACGAGAAGCTTGCAAGTGAACTCGGCTTTGCGAACCGCTTCAATATTGTCTTTGCTGGCACAATGGGGAAGGGCCAAGGCCTCAAAGCAGTGTTGGATGCGGCTGAAATTGTCCATCGTCGTCAACCAAAGATCCAATTTGTTTTCATAGGCGGTGGGACGGAAGTTGATAATCTTAAACGGAGAGCTGAAACGAAAGAGCTCGCAAACGTGCTCTTTTTAGAGAGACGACCAGTTTCACAGATTTGGAAGATCCTTAATCTGGCGGATGCTTTGTTGGTTCACCTGAGAGACGATCCTTTGTACGAGATTACAATTCCCTCAAAGACCCAAGCATATATGGCAGCCGGAAAGCCAATACTGATGGGTGTTAAGGGCGATGCTGAGAAGCTTGTGCTCGCGGCTAATGCTGGATTCGCATGTGTTCCGGGGAATCCCTATTCAATTGCCGAGAGTGCGTGTCGACTCTTCTCGATGCCAGAGCAAGATCTGCAGGAAATGGGGGCAAACGGCCGGAATTTCTATGAGAAGCATCTTTGTTTAGAAGTTGGGGTTAAAGCGTTTGAAAGGGTCTTTTTCGACGTCTTAAGGGAAAGAAGTCTGGAATAATTTATTCCAAGGTGGTAAAAGGATTGAGTTAATACAAGCAGTATTGCCAGACCTTATTTGGGTAGGTGGCCTTTACTCAGGCTTTAAGAGGTCACCGGGCCTTTTTGTCGCCGGGCGACATTCTGGATATATCGTCTGGCGGAGGCCCTTCCTCAGCATTGATCTTTCTGATTCTCAACAAGGCGAATGGCGTCAGAAACATTATCTTCAGGTCAAGCCATAAAGACCAGTTGTCTATATACCAGAGATCCAAGGCAATTCGGTCAGGCCAACTTATCGCGGAATCACCGTGGATCTGAGACCAGCCAGTGAGACCTGGCTTTACACTCAGACGTCTCTTCTGTTCTTGGTCATATCGCTCGACTTGGTATGGCAAGGTTGGGCGTGGGCCGACAATGCTCATTTCCCCTCGTAGAACGTTAATAAATTGTGGCATCTCATCAATTCGCCATCTCCTGATAAACTTACCCACCCTGGTCACGTCTTGTTCTCCATGAAATACATTGCTTTGCTCTTTGGAAATTCTTATGCTTCTGAGTTTATAAAGAGTGAATACTTTGCCATCTTTTCCTGTCCTTCCCTGCTCGAGAAGCACAGGCCCTTTTGACTCCAATTTTGTAGCGATTGCAATAAGCACCAAAGGCACTGAAAACATGATTAGAAGAGTAGTGGCGACTGCAAAATCTAAGAACCTCTTCAAAGCGTATCGAACTATTATTGTGGATTCCATTGCATCATGTAACATGCAAGGCAAGTGAGAAGGCTTCTGCCGCCTCAAATCCTACTTCCATGCCTCTTCGTTTCGCCAATACTCTTATGCCTTCAATTGACCTGGGGTGAGGGGACTGCCTTATCTCCGAGTCATAACAACTTGCCGCCTTCAATTTCTGTTCTATTGTCGAACATATATCGACATAGAGATTAGGCATAAAATTGCTCTGTAGAAACATCCGCCCCCATTCCGTCGATGATAATGTCTCAAAATATAGAAGGCTTCTTCTTGTTCCCGCAACTGGGCGAACAGCAATGGCCGTAGACCGGGCAACAATGCCATGATCACTGTTCAGATCACCTGGAAAAGGTGCATAGACGACTTGCGGATCAACGTTGTTAATGAAGTCTGCTATCCTATCATTGAGTTCCTTGCCAGGCACTGCGTTAAGCTTCACAGTTGGGAACTGCAAGAAGCTAACGTTTTGGATGCCTAGAATCTTGAGAGCCGCCATTGCCTGTTCGTGCATTAATTGTATCATCTCTTCAGGCCAATCAGGCGTATAGCCTTTCGTCACGACACAGACATGAATCTCATCTCCGAACGCCGCATGTTTCGCAAGGGTCCCCCCGGCGCCAAGAGTCTCATCATCGGGATGTGCGGAGATAACAGCCACCCGCCTGGGCTCTCTTGGTGTATCAAAAAACATCCGAATCTCCCATTGTTATCCACCAATTCTTCATTTCGGACACAAGACTGGCTTCCCGCTTTTCTAATGCCAATATTCTTGCACCAAAATAGGTCGGCCATGATTTTCTTTCAAAGCCCGTCTTTCTCAAGACGCCTGATATCAAGCTATTATCTGGAAACCAACATGTTATTATCGAAGCTCCTTCTTTCTCGAAATAATCAAGTGTTGCAGTAAGTAATGACCAATGCGCCTGCGAGTTATCGATGACAAGCGCGTCAATTAGATGACCAGTTACTTCGCCGTTTTCTTTATATAACTTTATAACTACAAAACCGCAAACAAGACTCTGATTGTCCTTTGCTGAATAGATCCGATATTCTTTGCCAGGCTTTTCACAATATCTCCAATTTAAGTATTTAGATATTCGGGGAACAGCAATTCCATTGTCGCTTTTTAATTTCTCCCACAACTCATCGAATCTTGTATCAAACCTGGATATTTCTTCTACTTCATACTCGTGTTTGTTTTCTGCTTTCTGCCATACGAGGTCTTCTTTTTCCCAATAATCCATGCGACCAAACCCTATCCAATTCAACTGTTCCAAATAGAGTCGGTAAATATTATTGTTGGGGAATCCAAAAACAATCTTAAGACCTCTGGCTCTGCAAGAGTCGTAGACTTCATTCGCAAGATTTGTACAAATCCTCATCCCTCTATAATCGGGATGCGTCATTACAGTCATAATCATTGCAGATTCAATTATTCTGTTGTCCAACCATAGCGGTACTGGTACTGCTGCATAATGGCCCACTAGTTTCTGATTGTCGAACATGAGCCAAATCACGCTTTTACCAAAAGGGGTCTTCAGAAAACGCCAACGCCAGAATTCTTCATCCAACTTCCTCCCAAATACAACATTGAAGAGTTTCAAGATCTCTTGCTCGTCACCTGACATGTATTCCCGTACTAACATTCGCACGACCCCATTTATCTACAGGGCACGAAATACAAAGACTTCCGTGGATATTTCGCAATTATCATTGTTACCCAGATGGTCCTTCATGACGTACCATTAAGGTGAATCCTATTACATCCAGTTTGGTTATGTGCGTCAAGGTGTTGTGAGTGACGGTAAGCACCTCTTTACATCAGGGACCTACGCTATTAGCGTGGACTCTAACAAGCACTGCCATATGATAATATACAGATTCTTATGAGGAGCAAATGGAAGGATTAAAGAAACTCGGCGAAGGAACGATAATCTATCCCCTGGCCAAAATCGTGAAGCCTGAGGTAATAGAAATAGGACCACATTGCAGGATTGACGACTTTACCTTTATTTTTGGTGGAAGAGGCATCGCAATAGGAAAATATGTGCACATATGTTCTTTCGTGAGCATAATCGGAGGGGGAGAAATCGTAGTCGGCGATTATGTCGGTATATCAGCAGGTGTACGTATCATTACAGGAACCGAACAATATGTCGGCGGCTCGAGGATGTCTGCTGCGTTACCTTCAGAACAAAGAAATGTGAGATTAGAAAAGACTGTCATTGGCAAGGATGCCTTTGTTGGTACTAATGCCGTAGTGCATCCTGGAGTCACAATAGGAGAAGGAGCGGTCATTGGTAGTTGCAGCCTCGTGCTCAATGACTGTGAACCGTGGACCATATATGCGGGGGTTCCCTGCAAACCGATAGGCAGACGGCCAATGGTGAATCGACCCGATATCTAAGAGAAGGCAATGTCAATGGACATACCCTTTACCAGGCCCACGCTTCCTCCGTATGCTTTGGTCAACAAAGAGGTCGAGGCTTTCTACGCCACGGGGATGATCACAAACGGCCCAGTTGTAAGGCAGTTGGAAGCTGAGATTCAAGATACGCTTCGGGTAGATAACGCTGTAGCTGTATCGTGCTGTACGAGCGGTCTCATGGTGACGTTGAAATGCAGTGGTTTATGCGGCAGGGTAGTTCTGCCCAGTTTCACGTTCTTTGCTACTGTGCATGCCGTGGTCTGGAACGGGTTAGAGCCGGTCTTCATTGATATAGACCCCGACACCTGGAACATATCGCTTGAGGCTTTGGAGACGGCGCTTGAAGAAGACGAAGCTATCTCCGCGGTCTTGCCTGTGCACGTCTTCGGCAATCCGTGCGATGTTGACAGGTTGGAGAACCTTGCACGCGGCCACGACGTGGCTGTTGTCTATGACTCCGCCCATGCGATGGGAGCGAGGGTCGGCGACAGATTTGTCGGGCGCTTCGGGGATGCCGAGGTATTTTCGCTCAGCCCTACCAAGATTGTCGTCGCCGGAGAAGGCGGCATCGTAACGACTTCTGATGATAGGATGGCCCGACAACTTAGAGCCAGCAGGGACTATGGCAATACCGGGGACTACAACCCTGCTTTTATCGGGCTCAATGCACGTATGAGCGAGTTCCATGCCGCTCTTGCCACAGCAAGCTTCCGCATGCTGGAGAAGAACGTCACTAAGCGCAACGCGATTGCTGACAGGTACGTCGAAGGGCTGTCCAGCCTGCCTGGAATCACCCAGCAGGCGATATGGGAGGGCAACCGCTCTACGTTCAAGGACTTCACCGTCCGCATCGATGAAGCTAAGTTCGGCATGAGCCGCGACGCGCTCTCCTGGCACCTGGCGCGCAACGGCATTGACTCGCGGAAATATTACTTCCCGCCGGTCCATCAGACGAAGGCTTACTGGGAGAAGTGGGGGCGGCACTGCGACGAATACCTGCCCGAGACCAACAGGCTCTCTAAACAGGCGCTCTCACTTCCAATCTGGTCTCATATTGGGTTGGACTTAGTCGATAGAGTTGTAGAGAACTTACATGGTGCGTATGAAAGCGCGGAAGAGATTAAGAACGAGTATCTCAAAGAGAATTCCTGACAATCCGCTTCACAATTCTCTCGGCCGTTTCTCCCAGCCTCTTCCCTGGAGGCGACCCCCTCCCGCGCACCTCAGGGCCCACCTGACTGCTTTGCAGTCCACGCCTAGTTTGCATGCGATATTATTCTGTTTGACGCCGCGCTCGCGCGGTACTCTGATTCTCGCTGCTAATCATGGGATCCGCCCCGGTAGAATTGCCCCACTGGCGAGATTGTAGCCATCTTACTGTTGGGGGGGGCCATTTATTCCGTCGTCTAGGAGTCTGTTTCATGAACCCGATGTCCATAATGCCAGCCGGATTACACGCTCCGTCCTATCTATTTGGAGCACCCTACCTACCTATCAAGCAACTCGGCTATTGTTTACTATTGTTGGTTTCAAGGATAATAAAGTCCCATGGGGCTCGCGAGATATTTCAAGAACAACGATCTCGAAGCTGGCGGCTACATGAGAGTTCACTACTATGAGCAAGGCCGGAGATGGTTGTCGTGCCCAGGTCGATCCTGTATATCGTTCATTCATCGAGCCCAGGTGGGGCGCCTTTGAGTCTGCGCCGCTTCCTCGAAAGGCTTGACCGAACGCGTTATGAACCTATCGTAGCATGTTGCTACGATGCGCCAGAAGTGCTTGATCTATTCCACTCTCTTGATATTAGTACCTTTTTCTGGCCTGGGATTGACATTTTCCCTCACACTACGGGAGGTTGGCACTCGCTATTGAATCCCGTAGGAATAATTGGCATGCTTAAATCGATTACGCGCTTTTTGCCATCTATCCAAGCTACGATGGAACTTATCCAATTTGTTGAACCAGATATCGTTCATCTTAACTCGCTAGTGTTGGTGCCTTCAGCCCTGGGAGCGAAGTTGGCCGGGGTAAAACTGGTGTGGCACATCCGCGAGTCAGTCCACCCAGGGCATTTCGGATTACGGCGACGTTTGCTAAGGTCGTTAGTAACACGTTTGGCAGATGAGATCGTGTTCATATGTGATCAAAACAAGCAACAACTAATGGTGAAACGTAAAGGTGTTGTTGTAAACAACATCGTTGATTTCACTCGATTTGACCGTCACCTGAATGGCTTGGTGGTCCGGGAGGAGCTCGGGTTAGATCCATCAGCCAAAGTCATTCTGTTCCTCGGTGGGATGAGTCATATAAAAGGGGCCCCTGTTTTCTTAGCAGCTTTGCCACAGGTTAAGCAGCAGGTTCCCGAGCTGGAAGTTATTATTGCTGCAGCCTTAGGGCCTCAATCTAACAAAGTCGTGGCTCGCATCGCTCGAACGGTTCTTCCCTTAGTCGGTAGTGGCACTCCGCGTCAACAATTCGATGCTCTGCTTGATACTGGACATATTCGCAGTTACGCGCATTTGTTGCCGTTCAGCCGTGATCCGGAAAGACTCATGGCGGCAGCTGATGTAGTAGTTTCTCCTTTTACGGAGCCTCATTTTGGCATGCCCGTTGTTGAAGCGGGAGCCATGGCCAAACCAGTTGTTGCTTCGCGTATCGGAGGTCTTGAAGAGTCGGTGGTTGATGGTCAAACAGGGCTGCTAGTCTCTCCAAATGACCCTTCAGCTTTGGCCGATGCTATCGTATGTGTGTTGAAAGATGAAGTGCTGGCTCATCTACTCGGGGAAGCAGGTTATCATCGAGCATTTGTGCAGCATAACGCTGATGTACACGTTCTCAAGATACAAATGATTTACGATCGACTGTTGGACCAATATGAAAAGTGATGACGATTATGAAAGGCTTTGAATCAACAGCGGGTAACTCTTTGAAGGTTGCCTTTGTGGGGTCGGCGATCTCGGAAGAACTGTTCCATCAATTCAATGCATGCTCCTCTGCAGGCAATAAATATCAGCTCGGCCTTCTTAGGGGGTTGGAGACAGTCATTATGGAACCACTATATGTGATCAGCGCCCAGCCCATGCGGATGTATCCCCGGTCTCATGTGGTTTTGTCCCGAGCCGCACTTTCCCGTGTGAGCGACTTAACGAATGCTAAGTTGGTACCTTTCCTCAATCTGCCCATATTAAAACAAATTACAATATTGCTCTCATCTTATAAGTATCTAGCGGCATGGCTATGGCGAACACGGAAGTCGAAAAAACGCGTGGTGCTAGTCTTTAATGTGTTTTCTCCTTTTTCGTTGTCAGTCTTAGTAGCGACAGCGCTATTTGGCGGCACGCCTGTTGCAGTGATAGCAGACTTGCCACAAAATGTTTACGATTTCAAAGGTATATGGCGGGGTCTGCTGCAGCGGATTGACTTTTACATTCAGACACACAGTATCCATAGATTTGCTGCCCTCATTCCGCTAACGCGCCAGACTGCTGAAGATTTTGCACCTGGGCTGCCTGCATTGGTGATAGAAGGAGGAGTGGACGCCAATGTGGTTGAGAATATGGATACGGTGAGCACTTACTCACAGTCAACATTGGCTGCTAACGAGAAAGTGGTATTCTACAGCGGGTCTATTGACCAGATCAATGGCGTTGACTTGTTGATTGAAGCATTTCAGCTTCTACCAGATCCCCATTATCGCCTTCACATCTTCGGGCAGGGCCCTATGCTGCCAATGGTTCGTGAAGCCATGGATAAAGACAAACGGATTCTCTACGGTGGGGTTCTACCTAATCCAGAGATCATGTGCAGGCAAGCCCAAGCCACAATCTTAGTCAATCCAAGACCGTCATATCGTAAAATTACGCGTTATACCTTTCCATCCAAGGTGCTGGAGTACATGGTAAGCGGCCGTCCTACTATTACAACGGTACTGCCTGGGATTCCAGAGGAGTATTATCCATATTTATTCCTCTTGCGAGATGAAACACCGAATGGCTTGGCGCAGTTGATCGAGGATGTTTGCTCCCAGGGGACTGTCGAGTTGGAACAGTATGGGCAGCAGGCCCGCGATTTTGTGATTCAGAATAAGAATTGGGTTCGCCAGGGGAAAAGGATCTATGAATTTATTCGCCAGCTCTAAGCTCCAAGTACTAATGGAAGAAATTCTAAAAGATGAAATTCTGCATGAGCAACTTGTCCAGAGGGGCTTAGAGAGCAAGCCTATTCACCTGGGAAAAGCGCATCAAGGAAACTCTGGCCGTTTCCAAAGAAGCGTTCATGGCAAAGCAAAGACTGCCGATCAATGACTCAATGAGGATGCTATGGAAGAGGCGAGCAACTCCCAGAAGTGTCGTGTCATCTTCCCGTTATGTGGATTATGGTGGAGGCGCATCTCTATAAGCGGCCATGCGCCATTCGTTTCTGGAGATGTGAATGAGTATGTGCCTGTGTAAGCTAGCGTAGAAGAAGGGCATTATCATGTTCGGTCCGCGACTAATGTTTCTTGTTGTGGTTACCGTTTTCTTCTTGCTTAGTCTTGCTATCATAACGATTAGACCTCGCTTGGTCTTTCCCATGGTTCTCACTGTTGCCACTCTATACAACCCCCTTTCGGCAAGCCTTTTAACCGTCGGTTCGCTGTCTGTAACCACTCTGCTTCTAGAGCTTGTAGGCGCTATGGCCGCAGCAAGTTTGATAGTTGCATTGCTAACAAGGGTGTATAGCCCGCTCACGGATATTTGGCGCTCGGCTTCTCGATCCTCCCGCTTAATGATTCTTCTTTTCATGGGAATGATTTGCATCGCTGCAATTAACACACTCCTAAGGGATGAGCGTGCAGCCGGCACGCCTGTGGCTATTGCCATCTGGTTTTTTGCACTGGCGGGTGGATTCAATGCTACAGGTTCTTCAGGTCCTCGCTTACCTGGGCGTTGGTTTCTCTTAAGATCCGTAACGTTTGCTCTGGGAATAAGCCTCATCGGGGTTTGGTTATTAAAACAAGGCGGGAATATCGACGTAATATTGAGCGTGTTGATCCTTACGGCGTTTGCTCTACTCATCAGCTCTCATTCCTTGTTTTACCGCTTGGCCATGGCCGCAATTATTGTCATTTGTCTAGTTGCGCTGATACGTTTCTTTTCAAATAGTCAGTCTTGGTTAGCTGGTGTTCTATTTGGAGGCATCTGGATGTGTGTCGCGTTTTATGCAAAACGTACTAGCTGGTTCGCGCGCAATAGACGACTTCTCGCAATCGTGGTTCTTGTTTCCATCCTTATTTTACCCATGGCTACGTATATGCTTTACCAAGGTCGAAAGATTGGCGTAGCAGAAAGAATAATCCCCTGGGGAGTAAATGCATTTGGCGAGACTGAGCTTAATCTTCTAGATCGGCCGGCACGTTGGGAAGCGCTTTTGGTTCACATTAAAGAACACCAGTTCAATCTGAAGTTTACAAATTTTCAAGACATATATTACATTCAATCGCTCGGCGTTTCGGAAAGCGCATCGCCACATAACATCATAATTACCCTCGGCGTATTTCTTGGCATACCCGGCATCATAATAGGCTGCATTTTACTTATTGCTCTGATTAGCAGTTTGCTTGAGGCCATTGTCCGTGGCAAACCACAGGCTCGCCCTATAACCCTTGCCGCCTTTGGGATTGTTTGTGGTTTTCTATTCCGTAATATGTGGAGTAATGCTCTCTTTACCTGGCCAATAGAAATCACACTTTTCAGTTTGGCAATTCTGGCTTCTTGGCAGGTGCTCATAGGAGCAAGGATTGAGGAAATGAAAACAGAGGACTCGGATATTGAGACTGAAGAACCCAAGGGCGACCCCGTTCTTGAAAGGGCATAATAGTGTGCTATTCAGTCAAGGAATGGTTTCTCCCCGGGAGGCGTCTCGACCCTTGCGTTTCAGTACTACTATTCAATCTTCGAGTGGGGCTCTAGGATCGAATGTTCGTCTATTAGACTCACTGAGGTTGTCAAAGTTAGCGATGGGGGGCGTTGTGTATTTTGATGAATAGTTCTAGCATAAACGCAACTATCAACAAGTATTACTGGCGGTGAGATTTGGAACCTAGAGGTGTGGAACTTAGAGATTCCATAGACGTTCTCTACAACCGTAAGTGGATTGTGGTGGGGACGCTTGCCATCGTCCTGGCCGCTACGCTCATTTTCACTCTTGTCCAGTCCCCGACCTACGAGTCGTCGGTGAAGATACTTGCTGAAATCAATTCAGCCAGCGATGCCCTGCTGGGTGATCTCCTCCCCTCCAGCCTGTAGGACACCGACCGCTTTATCCAGAACCAGATGAAGATCATTCAGACCGACTCCCTGGCCCAGGCAGTGGAGCGGCACATGGAATACAACTACGAGCAGCTCTCGCGGGAAAAGAAAACGGCAAAGGATGTGTATATCCCCGATTCTATTCCTAAGGCTTCAACGCTCAAAGGCATGGTCAGCGTGCAGCCCGGGCAAAAGAACAGCATCTTTGAAATCGTGATATCGGGGGGGCAACCCCTTGCTCACCCGTGACGTCGCCCAAGCATACGCGGAGGAGTATCTGGCCAACCGGCAGCTCGCGGCTATTAAGCAGGTGAGCGAGGCGAGGAAGGAAGTATGGAACCGCATACAGGAGGTGGAGGACCAGATACAGAAAGTGGGCGAAGAGATAAAGCAGTACAAGCCAGGGGAAATCCCCACGGAGCTGCAGGCCAGCGCCCAGCAGGCGACAAGCCTCTGGGCCACCCTGTACGAGAAATACATGACACTGCGTATCGCAGAAGCGCTGCAGCAGCGTGGGCTGGAAATAATCGAGCCGGCAAAACCGTGGGGCAAGGTGAGTCCTAAGCCCGTGCGTAACGGCATATTGGGCTTGTTCCTGGGGCTCATACTGGGGGTCGGACTGGCCTTCTTAGTGGATTACATGGACGACACCCTTCGCTCGAGGGAGGACTTCGAGCGTTACTACGATACGAGCATTGTTGGAGAGATTCCCTTCATCCCGGCGGAAGAACTGCCGGAATTCCACGTTATCTATTTCGAGGAGCCCAAGCATCAGGCCGCTGAGGGGTTCCGCACCCTGCGAACCAACCTGCAGTTCCTGAACCTCAAGGGTGAGGGCAACATAATCCTGTTCAGGTGATGTGAAGCTGCCTAGAACGGAGGAGTTCTTCCGGAAGTCGTTGCTTCTGCCTATCTATCCCAGTCTCGAGGATGAACAGGTTAACTATATAGGCGAAAGCATAAGGCAGTTTGCTCTTGTTGGTGCACTTTTAGATGACCATAACCGGTGCAGTTTTATCTAACCACAAACATCAACTGTCACACTAAGCGCCTGTTCCCAACGAATGGAACTGGTATCATACCACACATCGAAGAATCGCATGGAATTCTCTATCGTGCTTTCTGGCAGTAAAAGCGTGGGATGCGAACCTGATTCATCGAGACCTTCTCCATGACCGTTTGCGGCTCGGCCTTGACGTGAGCTGTGAGTCACTAACAGTACTTGCGAGCTCCTCCCCTTCCAGAATCAGGCCCGGGTTTTCCCCAAGGATGAGGCGGGGAGCTTCCTCTCCCAGCAGACTGCTCAGGGCTCTGGCTGCCCCCGACAGGTCCGTGCTCCTCCCCAGGGGCCCATGGGCATCGGAGGCCACCAACCTGGCGGCAGCCTCCTTGAGAAGGCACCGCGCCGTGCGACGGGCCGACTCTCCGAATATTCCCTCCAGGCTCCCGGAGTTGATCTGTATCTCTATTCCCCGCTTGACCAGGTCCCTGATAATAGAGGGGTTCTCCACGAGGTGGCGGTTGCGTTCAGGATGGGCGAGGATGGGGGTGGCCAAAGGCATATCCATCAAGGGTAGGTCCACTAGTATGATGTACTTTCCCTTTCTTCCCAGGCAGAGTTACTCCAAGCCGCCGCCCTTCTTCGCGAGGTGAAATAGGCCGGCGTTTATACGCACCTCCGCTCCCGGTACCAGGACAAGGGGAATCCCACTTTCCTGCAGGAAACCGTTATGATATTTCACTGCTGCGGCAGTCTCCTGGAGATCAAAGGAGGGGCTCTCATGGTCATAATGGGGGGGGTGGCGGCCATTAAGGAGGTGCCTCCCTCCACAGCAATCCGGGACATTTCCAGGAACTCCTCATCGGAGGAGGCTCCATCGTCGCAGCCCGGCAGAATATGGGAGTGGAGATCGGTCCAGGTCAAAGGCTACCTCCCGAAAAGCCCACTCCGTCGCAAAGCGTTCTTTGTGTCGACCACGGGCGCTTCCGTTGACTTGAGAAGCTCGAGGTCTATGTCCGAGTGCGCGGTCACAATCACGATGCAGTCCGCTTCCGCCACTGTACGCTCATCAAGAGTGACCGAAGCGTACTCTTTGGTGTCGACTTCTATCCGCTCGACATAAGAGTCGTGATACACCACCTCAGCACCCTGCCTCGTGAGCAATTGAATCACCTTTAGCGCCGGCGACTCCCTGGTATCTCCCACATCTTCCTTGTAGGCTATACCTACTATGAAGACCCTTGATCCGCTGATGCTCTTGCCAACACCGTTCAAAGCTTCGGCCACCCACTGCGCGACGCGGAACGGCATGTTCATATTTATTTTTCCCGCCAGCTCAATGAACTCGGGGTAAAAGTCGTACTGCCTGGCCTTCCAGGCGAGATAAAACGGGTCTACCGGTATGCAGTGGCCGCCCAGGCCAGGCCCTGGCTTGAACGACATAAAGCCAAATGGTTTCGTCGCCGCGGCTTCGACGACCTCCCAGATGTCTATGCCCATCCTGCGGCACAGGAGTGACATTTCGTTAACCAGAGCAACGTTGACGGCGCGAAAGATATTCTCGAGGAGCTTGGCCATCTCCGCTGCTTCCGGAGTAGAGACTAGCGTGACATCGGAAACTAGCTTCTCGTAGAAAGCCGTGGCCATCCGCCCTGATTCTTCATCGATTCCTCCCACAATGCGTGGTATCTCCGCGTAAGGCATCCGTCCGGCGCCCGGGTCCACGCGCTCGGGTGAGTATGCGAGGTACAAGCCCAGACCAAGCTTCCTTCCAGCCCTCTCGAAAACCGGCAGTAACACTTCCCTGGTCGTCCCCGGATAGGACGTGCTCTCCAGGACCACCAGCATCTCTCCGTTGCCGCAATAACGGGCAATATCCTCGGCAGCTTCGCTTACGAACGAGATATCGGGTTGCTGGCCCTCGGCAAGCGGGGTGGGCACGCAAATGAACACGAGGTCACAGCGTCCTACAGAATCGAAAGTCTTATTGACTCTAATGCCCGCGGCCTCGATCTCGCGGCATCGTTCATCTGAGATGTATTTGTCAATACCGACAACCTGGTAGCCCGCTTCCATTGCACGCTGGGCCAGGGGGACACCTACGTAGCCCAGCCCGACTACAGTAACGCGAGCAGTACAATCTTCAATTCGTTTCATTAGTGACGACATTAGTTGCCTCCAGACAGACGCGGGCTAGCGTGATGTCTTTCTATTTCCAGAATACCTCGTTGCTCCTAGGCCTCCGCTGGTTTGGTATTGCGCGACCTTTGTTGCCGATACAGCATAAGACACTTTTCGACGGAATGTTATGATGGACCACGTCATGGATAGAGTCCTAGCCCGCTGATTTACAAACGCAATTATACTTGTAGTTCTATGACTTTGCCAGTTTGCTTGCGTTGATAAATCGACATAGGTAGGCCCTCGCGGGCTGTCCCTGTCACACCACCGTGAGTACGGGTCCGTACACGGCGGTTCCGCTTTAATGAGATGTACGTCAGCCTTGACCGATGATATGCGGGCCGATGTTGCTTGAAGAGTGTCTTTGTGAAAAAATACGCCTGTCGTATTGAAGGAGGAGACACGCCTTTATGGAGCTGAAAGATTATCTGGCGATTATTAGGAAGCGGATTCTTGTAATCATCGGCGTCACGTTGGTGATAGTCGCCGCAACGCTTGGTTTCAGCTATATGCAGAAACCGGTCTATCAGGCTTCCACCACGCTGATGGTCAGCGCCTCTATAAAAGGATTTGAGGAGTACTCCGCTATTCAGATAATCGAAAAGCTGCTTCTGACCATCAACAAGCTGTCCACCTCCAGGCCCGTTCTCGAGAAAGCCTCTGAGACGGTCAACCACAAAAAAGATGTCCGCCAATTTCAAAAATCCGTGAGCAGCCAGGTTCTGAGGAACACCCAGCTTATCCAGATAAGCGCCACGGCTGGAGACCCGCAGATGGCGATGGCGATGGCAAATGCCGCGGCGGATTCCCTTGTAGCCTTTGTGCGGGAGAAGGAAGGGGATAGCAGCTACAAGATAGAGCAAGTCGAGCCGGCATTGAAGCCACCATCACCGGTTTCGCCCAAACCTTTGCGAAATGGGATACTCGGCGGTTTCCTGGGGCTGATACTGGGGTTTGGGACAGCATGCCTGCTTGAATACCTGGATGTGAGTGTTAAATCGAAAGACGAGCTTTCGGTGCTGCTGGATAAACCGGTGCTCGGGGAAATCCCTCTGGTCAGGTACGGCAAGCTTGAAAATGGTAAGCAAGAGTCAAGCGAGACGGGCGAAATCCTGGAACAGACCCGGACGCTTCGAACGAACATCCAGTATTTGGACCTGGAGAACAACCTAAAGACTATCCTGCTGACGAGCCCCCAACTGAAGGAGGGAAAAACCTTTCTGAGCCTCCAGTTGGCACGCGCCTATGCCGCAAGCGGGAAAAAGGTGGCGCTGGTTGATGCTGACCTTCGAAAGGAGCTTCATCATTTTAAAGAAACCCCTTCTGAGCAGGGAATCACTAATGTTATCGTGGGTAGCCTTGAGCTGGCTGACGCCTTTGCGGACACGGATATGGAACTGCTGAAGTATTTGCCTTCCGGACCTCTCCCCCCCAACCCTTCAGAGATGCTGGACTCATCCGGTATGCAACGCGTGCTCGCCGAGTTGGACAAGGATTTCGATGTCATTATCTTGGACTCGAGTCCCATAGGCATGTTCTCCGACCCCCTGGTGCTCGCTTCGAAGGTGGATGGCGTTATCCTCGTTGCCGCGGCTCGGACTACCAGCAGCGCTTCCTTGAAAGCAGCCAACGAACTCCTCATGGGGCCGAACATCAATCTGATGGGAACTGTCTTGAACAGGGTTAAGGTCTCCAGGCAGCCATACTACTACTACGATTATTACAGGCGGGGCAAAAAGAAGCGCACGGAAAAAGGGCGCGGATAGGATACCCCGAGACGGGTAACCCGGCAACAGGAATCGGGAAATGTGGGAATGTCCGGTTTTGTAGACCTTCATGTCCATATCCTGCCGGGAATCGATGACGGAGCTCAGCGCTGGGAAGAAAGCCTGGAGATGGCCCGAGACGCCTGCGCATGCGGGACCTCCATGGTTGTAGCAACACCACATCTTGACCTCGACTCACCCGGATTTGAGCCCAACCAGGTCATCGGGCTGACGCAAGAGATCTCGGGACGCATCAAGGAAGCAGGCATTTCCCTAACGGTCTTGCCCGGCCTGGAGATGCGCATGTGCACGGCTTTGGGCCGGACCGCCAAGTCGGGAGGAGACCTGGCCCCTTATACGCTGAATCAGAACGGCAGGTACCTGCTTTTCGACCTTCCGCTTTCCGAAGTGCCGCTCCTCACCCTGGACGCATGCTTTTTCCTGCGCCTCCAGGGCATCCAGCCGGTGCTTGCGCACCCTGAAAGGAATCGAGAGCTGGCGTCAAAAGGCCCCCTTCTGAAGAGCTTCATTGCTTCGGGATTGCTTGTCCAGATCGACGGCGGGAGCCTGCTCGGATTGCACGGTAGAAGGGCACGGAAGGCCGCATTCGCGCTGCTCAAAGAGAAACGAGTGCACGCGGTGGCTTCCGATGCCCACTCGGCAGGGCGAGCCCTGGACCTGCGGCAGGCCGAAGCGATCGCCAGAACCCTGTGTGGAGATACCTATACCAGGGCCATTTTCAATGACAATCCTTTCCTCATGTGCGTGGGGAAACCCCTGCCCGGCTGTAGGTAGCTCTAGTAGAGCCAGGTTTGCTTTGTTTTCCGTTGGGCGCGGGGGAAGGTCGCTCGTAGAAGGGCAACGGGGTCGCGGTCCCGTTGCCACCCGATTCATTTATTCAAATCCAATCTCGCTTCGTTAATAAGTTTCACTTTTTGTTCTCTCTTTATCGAGCCACCTTCAAGCAAAACGAAGTTGACATCCATATTCACCTGGCCGGGTTGTTTCTGGATCAACATCGAACTGTAACCCGGCGTCACGTAGTCGAACTCCACAGTCCCCACCTTGCCAATCGGCACATCGACTAACTTGCCGAACACTTGTTTCCCGGAGTCGCTGCCGGAGACCACAAGGCCGGAGGCCGCTTTGGCAACAGCACCCTCTACAACGGCACCCTCCGGCACATACAACCGCAAGTATGACTTGTATTCCAAAAAAGGGTATTCCTGTGGGCCGAGTGTGTTGTCAAAAGTATAGGTGACATGGTGTCGCAGCGTCGAGTCTTTCCGCCTCGTGACCTCCACGCTAATCTTCGGCTTGACCCACATATTCACCTTGTAAGCGTTGACGTCGTTGCCACCG
>Ga0315289_10001647_pt1 | contig 34778 bp, 66 predicted proteins | sample YL17G11_40_MG_FD_203452 | JGI IMG/M metagenome (GOLD analysis project Ga0315289, IMG submission 203452) | Sediment microbial communities from Yellowstone Lake, YNP, Wyoming, USA - YL17G11_40 | ecosystem: Environmental > Aquatic > Freshwater > Lake > Sediment | place: USA: Wyoming | collected...
TCACAAAGGGAACCAGCCCCCAACCTAAAATCAAAACTGTATTATTTAATAACGAATTTATTTCACTTATCCCAAGACTATAAACTAATTGGTTAAGGAAAGATAAAAACATTAAAATTGAAAGATATATCCCAAATAATCCTACTATCCACATTTTCTTTTTAAGTATATTAAGATAAAAATCTATTTTATGTTTCTTCTTCATTTGATATAACTCTGAAGAAGTAACCTCATCTTTTTGTATTGAGTTACTTTTTATCAATCTTACTGAAAAAACTGTTACTACTAAACAAACCAATAAAAAGAAAATATAAATTGTAACATCCATACTACTAAACTCTCTTCCAGTAGAAGTTACTTTAAAATAATAATTCCAAGTAGTAACAATACCACTATCATCACCATACCCATTAACTACATAAATCCCTAAAGCATCTGTTTGACAAAATGGATAACTATACTCAGTCCCATCTTTTGACATTGTTACTAGTCCTACAACCCTAGAACTATTTGGGTAAGTAATAGAAGAAATATTATTGTAAGTACATAAGTCACAAGTCTGTAAAAGATTAATACAATCACCCTGTTTAAAAGTTCCAAGACTTGAAAGAGTTGCTGAAGATAGTGGGATAATTACAGTTATAATTAAAAGTGTAACTATAACTAAAATACCCTTTAAGTTATAATTGTTTTCCATTTTAGTAAGCTGTGATTATACATTCTCCATCTCCACCTTTTCCAGAGTAAGCATATTCAGCCCCTCCACCTCCGCCACCAGGCTGAACTCCATCCACTCCATTAACTCCGTTAGTAGAACCTTTTCCGCCATTCCCTCCAAAAGTTGATGTCCCACCTGCAACTCCATCTGCAGTATCTGCTCCGCCTCCTCCACCAGCACCACCATAATAAGTGTTTCCTCCAACCATTGCTGTAGTTGTAGCAGAACCAAAGCCTCCGCCAGCTCCTCCCCAGAAACTATCTCCACCTGCACTTCCAGTTGAAGAGCCTCCACCACCCCCATATCCACAAGTTGTGGCTGAAGATATTGCTCCTGGACATGGTGTTCCACCAACAACACCAGTAGTTGAAGTTGCAGATGCCCCTGATGAGGTTGCTCCTGCTCCCCCACCGCCACCTGCACTAGCTCCTGCAGTTGATGCTCCTCCTCCGCCTGCATAAGCTGTTGCATAAGTTCCAAATGTTGAATTTAATCCACTAGCACCATCAGTATCATTTACTTTTGATGCAGCTCCTCCTGCTCCGATAGTGACTGTAGTAGGATTAGCTACACTTACAGCAGATAATATTACATCTACATATCCTCCACCACCGCCTCCTCCACCACCGCCACCAGTTCCTGATAGTCCGCCAGCTCCACCTCCACCCCAACATTGAACTCTAACCCAAGTTATATTTGCTGGTGCATTCCAAGTTTGTGCTCCTGTGGCTGTAAATGTTGTAACATTTGCTGCTTTGTATAATCCTCCTGAACCACTTGCAGGTGTTGAACAAACTAAAGCTGTTCCTCCATTAATAGTTATATTACTTGCATATTGTCCTGCAGCACATTGTGCTGAACCAACATTTGCTTTTTCAGATGAATTAAGCTTTATTTGATTTTCTAAATAAGTTGTATTTGCTATAATTTGTGTGTTTGTATATACTGTTGATAATGTTGTAAAGTTATAATCCCATTTGATAGGAGAATAAGTTAAATCAGCAAGTGTTGTAAAGTTATACCAATAGGATTTTCCAGCATCATATGTTGAATTATAAGTTGAATTAAATCCATAAGCAACTCCTGTTAATCCGATTGTTTCATTTAGTTTAGTTGTGTTATATGTTAATACTGCTCCGTCAAATATCAACCATCCTGTTCCTGTAGTTGTCCAATTAAACAATCCATCAAACCAATTTGCTGTGATGTTGAATAATCCTGCATCCCAATTTCCAGTCAAAGATGTTGTTCCATCTAAATGAACTGAATATGGGTCTATTTCTTCTCCACTTGGCGTTCCATAACCTTTTGAAATAGCAATCCAATCAATATAATAATGATTGCCTGTATTTCCTTTAGTTGCTTTATAAATTCTCATTTGTGCAACACCATTTACATCTACATGGTCGGCTAAATCAAATACAGGTTGAGTAATTGTCGCAAATGTTGTGCTTTGAGCTATAGCAGGATAATCTTCCCACAAGTTTGTATCATAATTCCACATTTGAATAATTGGATAAGCACCATTTAAACCACTACTTGTTTTATATCTCATCACCCCTTGATTAAAATTAACTATTCCTGTAAAATTAATTCTTAAATCTAATCCTGGTGTTGTTGAAACTTCTGTAAAATTAAAAGTCTTTCCATCATACTTTCCATTAGAATGTTGTGTATCTTCTAAAGTTCCACCGTCTATTGTTCCCACTATTATCTCACTTTGAGATGCGTTATAATAAATTGTCGTTAGACTAATACATTGAACTCCACTAGTAGTTGTATTTACTACAATCTCCCCTATAGGACAATCTCCAGTTCCTGCTTTTGCATCGTAAGTCGAATTAAAAGTATCTGTCCATCTGCTATCATTAGCTACAATAACTGTATCAGTATAAGTCATTGCTGAAGCTGTTTGGTTATAGTCATAAGCAAAAGTTGAAAGCCATGTTGTAAATGCTGAAGTCATGTTATAGAAATACTTTCCATATAATGTTTCAATTATATTTGTATGATTATAAATCATGGTTACATTTCCATTGAATGATGCAGTTGTTTCATCATAAGTTGAATTTGAAGTGCTTCCAGAATAAGTCTGATTATAATCCCATTTTATATCTGAATATAAACTATCTGTTAAAGTTTGATTAAAACTTTCATTTCCTCCTCCAGAACCAGACATATTATATCCCCATTTTATATCTGAATATAAACTATCTGTTAAAGTTTGATTAAAACTTTCATTACCTAATCCTCCAGACATATTATAAAACCATTTGCCATAAGTATTTTCAATGAATAATGATTGATTATAATCCCAAATGATAGGTGCATAAAGAGAACTTGATACTATTGTAAAGTTATACCAAAAAACTATTCCAGCATCATAAGTTGTATTGAATTTGTTTTGTGCTTCAGCCCAGATACTTGCATTCCCAGCAATAAATAATGGGTCTATTTCAGAAGTGTTTTGATAAGTAGTTATGTTATTTATAATATTGTTTGTTATATTATTTGTCTCATTTACATAAGTATTTGTAACATTAATAATAAAAGCTCTAACTATTGTCCCAGAACCCGTATCATAACCATAACTAGAAACAAACCCTAAAGAAAAAACTATACTCGTAATTATTGTTAATAATGTTAATAATCTTAACCACCCCATTCTAAACAATAATATTATTGAATATATAAATTTATTGTTTTTTTACTTTACCCATACTTATTTCTAATATCAATAATTCTTTGAAAAGCTTCTCTTTCCACTGCTCTCTTCTCCCACTTTTCCATCACCTTTAGAAAAAATTTATCAAAGAAATATTGTATAAGATAAATCACAGCAAAAGTTATAATTAAAACAGTAATAATTGTTGTAATCATTACTCCTAATTGTTGGACAATTATTGTTAAAAGTTCTGACATTAATCCCCTCTATAAAAATACTTTCTATAAACTTTATCCCCCTATCACTTTTTACTTTCTCCACTAATAACAGAGACATAAGCAAAACATTTCCTATAACCATCACAGTCTTTGTTTAGATTAGTATATAAACTTGATTTTACACAATCTCCTGTTTGATACCAAAGACATACTTCCAGTGGAGAACTACCTACTCTCATTCCTATGGGAACACTTGTTATATGACTTTCTTCCATCATATACTTACTTCTTGATTTTTGAATTGTCATTATTAAGTGTATTCAGGCAAAAACAGGTTATAGAAATAGAAATGAGTAAAAGTGTCTGGGTGGAGTAGAGGGTATTAATCTCCCTCCAGGTGACTGGCCCCAAAGTATAGTCTTTTCCTGCTTTATACCTATACTTAAAACCTCATTTTATTTTTATTTGCCTGAATACAATGATGTTACTTTAGTTCTTCCACTAAAATAATATTTTCTACATTAACAGCTAAAGAGATTTTATCTTTTTTTATTAATACAAAAACTTTCTTTTTAAATATATCACTAATTACTTCTTCAAAAGTTTTCTCTTCTCCAAAGACAATACTCTTATTCTCAGTTAACCATATCTTTACTTTTGTCATTTTCAATTACCTCCTTTTTAACAATTACTGCTTCATCTAACAAAATATTATCTCCATACTCCAACCCAAATTTAGTTATATCCTCTTTAGAGAATATAATAGCTAATGAGAGACCAGCCTTCTTAATCTCTTTTTTTATTGGACAATTTAAAGATTTTTCCTTAAAGGTTGTCATTTCAATTCTTTAATTCCTCTTTTTGTTTTCTATTAAACATTTTAGCTGGGTCTGAAAGAGAATCTACTGACCCTTCAATTTTAAATTCTGTAGCACGGCTCAAATCATTCTCTTTCCCCTCAATACTACGCGAATATGCAGCATCTATAAATTCTATAATTGCATTACAAAATGTTTTAGCACTTCTTTGTTTCTCCTGGGTATCCATACCAAAGGACTTAAGGTTTTTATATATCAATCTTACAACTGATTGACAAACATGATTCACAGAGTTATAGTAAAACTTTTCACTTTTTCTTCCCAACTTAATCTCTGGGCTACAATATACCTTCAATTCACTCATAATCTTATTAATCCCATACTCATTTAGTGGGTGTCCTTTTATCTTTCTTAAAATTATTTCTTCCTTCTTCAATACAGGATTATATCTTTTTACATACTCTAACCCTCTAATCATCATTTCCAAATCTCTCAAGTTAGGACTTAAAACTAACGATAAATAAGAGGCTGTTGGAGCTTGTTCCTCATAAGGAACACCTATTTGTTCCTCTCCTAAATACTTTTGTGTATCCTCAGTGGATAAAATAATTGCAGAATCTTTTGGTAATTCTTGGAAATTGATTGTCTTTTTAATTTCCTTTTTCTCTATTTGAATAGCTGACTTTATCTCTGGCTTTACTTCTTGCTTACTTTCAAATTCAGAGAAATTAAAATTACCCATAATATAACATATTATTAAAGTTTATAAATTTATGGGTTATTTAAGAATATTTTTTACTTGATTTCTAAAAGCTTGAATTTGTTTCTTTTCTCCCTCTGAACTTAAAGCAAACATTGATTTTTGTATATATTGTTCTGGAGTAAATACTGCCTGTTTTTTTCTTATTTTATACTCTCTTAAAACTCTTTGAGTTGATATAAAAAATCCCTCTGGAATACTTATAAACTGGAAATCTTCCTGAGCAGGTTTATTTGCTTTTTCAATTCTAAAAGTTCTTGCTAAAGTATTTTCTACATAGTATGCACCAACATCTTTTGCTCTTGATTTTGTAAGTGGATACTCATTTATTTTAGCAAATTTATTTGTTCTAATAACTTTCCCAAATACATTATAACCTGGCCCTAAATTTCTACCCTCTTTCTTTTGCCCTCTATTTTGTAATCTTAAATAAGCCATATCAACTTTTGGGGTTATAGTGGGTGTAATAATAGGAGTTATAGTCGGAGTTATAGTGGGTGTAATAGTAGGAGTTATAGTCGGAGTTATAGTTGGATTTATTGTAGGAGATATAGTAGGGTTTATCATAGGTTCAATTATAGGATTTATTACAGGACCTATTGTTGGATTAATATTTACTTTAATAGTTGGGCTTATTGTTGGATTAACAACTGGGGTTACTGTTGGATTTATTATTGGATTAATATTTGCCCTTACATTTGGAGAAATAGTTGGTCCTCTCATAACACCATTCACTATTTTTGCATTCATACTTGCCTCATTATTCATCATCCTTTCATACCCTCTTTCTATATTTATATATTCATTCATTGAAATCTCTGTTGGAGCTAACTTTGGTTTTATATTTAGAATAGGGGTTGTAGCTTTTTCAATACTTATCATTTGTACTCTACCCTCTGTCCCAATATCTATTGTTTTTGGGGCTTTTTTTACTTCTACAATTTTTGGTTCTTCTCCATATAACTCTTTTAGTAAGTTTCTTTGAAATTTAAAATCATCCTTTCCAAATTGAGATACTTTCTTTAACCCCGACATCTCAGAAATTTTAAAATAAGTTCCAACATTTCTTTTAAGAGCCTGTCTAAAATTTTCCCCTAATTCTTGAACCTTTGTTGGAAAATCAAACTCTTTAGATTTTACCAAATATGTTACATCTACTCTCCCTTTCCCAAGTTTTATATAACCCTTTTCTGGAACTCTCAACTCTGGGGGAATAACTCTTCTATCAATTAACTTTTGAAAATCTCTTAATTTAAAAGATTGTCTTTCTATTGGAGCAATCATATCTTGTATAGTTTGTATTGATTTAATTACTTGTACTGGTTGTCCATTCTTTAACACCCAGGTTTCCTCTATAGGTTCAATTGTTGAACCATGAACATCTTTAGCTAAAGATACCATAACTTTTTGGACTGTCCCCTCTGTTGTATATCTCCCTCTAGTTTTAAAAGGAATAAATTTAGCCTCTGCTCCCTCTCCATAAGTTAGACCAAATCTTCTAGCTCCAAGTTGTTGGAATACCCCTCTAGTGGAAAACTCTGTTGGTTCAGGAGTTAAAACATTCCCAACCATTCTTCTCTTTATATCTTCCTCTGATAATTTATCATAATCTTCTATTCCCTTTAAATTTACTAATCCCTTTCCAGTCTCAGTAAATCTTCTTATATCCTCAATAAATTCTTTCTGTGGAATTATTAAATCTTTCTCTCCTAAAAATAAAACTTTTGGTTTTGACAAAACTAGTTTTATAAAATCCCCTTCAGTTTTAAACCCTTTTTTAGCATAATAACCCTCTTTTGAAAAAGCCTCTATCTCTACTGGTCGTAATCTATAAGGGAGATTTCTACTAATATATCTTATAAATTCTCCTTGTTGAAAATGAATAATCTCATGAGATATGACCTCATTATACAATCTTATTGCTTTTTCAGGAGTAAGTTTTTGTAAATATTTATTTTGAGGGTTCATCATCTGTATTTCTTTTAAATACTTTTCATTAGTAAATCCCTGTAACTCTTTTCTAATATTAATCTCTGGAAGTCCATCTCTCATTTTCTGAAAAGTTCCTAAAGCACCCTTTAACCCCTCCTCTGATGATAATTTAGCTGTTACTTTTCCTTCTCTAACTAATTTACTTAAAAACTCCTCTGGGGGTAACCTTATAGGACCAAACTCCTTACTCATCATTATTTCTTGATTTTTAATTTGTAATTTATTCTCATTCTCAAATTTTGTAATATCCATTCTTGTTTTCTTCCAACTTGATTCATAATCCCCTTGATTAACAGATAATTTCTTATTAACAATATCAATCATTGTCATCCCTCTTCCAGCTTCTAACCTTAATCTATCTTGATAAATATAAAACATTGGGTCTGCTAAAAATCTCTCTGCATTTTTAATTATTGTATCTTCCTCTAAATGTTGGTATTTTATCTCATTTATTGCCCTCAACTCTTCTGCTCTAGCCATAGCTGCTGAACCCTGTTGTAAAGCTGCTTGGTTTAAACTTTGTTGTGCTTTTAACACAACATTAAATACCTCTGCTTGAACTTTTGAAATCTCAGGGAATTCTTTTAATATTTTTATCTCAGATGGGAGTAGTTTTTTTGTTTCCATTGCGATACTTAAATCCCTTAAAGTTTCTACTTCAAACATTTTCATAGCAATTTTTTCTCTAATAGGAGAATATTCTTTCAAACCTAACTCTCCATACTCTCTTCTAAATTCTTCCACTGATAATCTATTATACTCTCTAGCTATTCTTAATTCCTCTCTTGTAATACCTAACTCTTCTGCTTTTACAATATCAGTAACAAAAGGAATAACTAAAGGAGCAAACCCTAACTCTGCCATTATAAGTTGTTGTCCCTTTTCTAAATTAGTAACTGGTCCCATAGTAGCATAATTATACAAAGCATTAGCCCCCATTATACCAAAAGCAGTTTTTGTTACTGTTGGGGCTACTTTAAATGCTCCACCAAACAACGCCAACTCAATAGCTGTAACTGTTCCCTCTTTAACTGTCCCAGGTACTAAACTAATTACTCCCTCCATCTGTTGTTTCATTACTGAAGTTGTTATATTCTCCACTTCTTTAACAATATTTCCTATTTTTGGGACTTTCGCTTCTATAACTTCAAGAAATGGCCCATACATTGATATTTTAGAAAAATCAATGTTTGGAGCAGATTCAATAAGACTTATTGCTCCTTCTTTTACTTGAGAAACAGTTAGACTTAGGGCATTAGGGTATCTTACAAAAGGGTATCCTGGCATAAATTGTTCAGTATAAATCCCATACTGTATATTTCCCACACTCTCCATAATATTTAAAAGAGAAGTATTTATACTACCCATTTCAGTATCTAGTGTTTTAAGTTGAGGAAATTTTGCTTCAGCTATATCTAAAACTGGTCTATAAGGAGATTCTACCCAATTCAATACTCTTTGTAGAACAGGTTGTGCTGTTAGGGGTTGTGTTGGAAGATTTGAAACTCTAATAGTATGAGCTATATTTTGAATGTCCTCCATACTATACCCTTTATTCTGTAACTGTTGTATAGTATATTTTCCTAAAGCTATATCAGGAAGAAGTAACTTTAGTCTCTCTGCTTGTCCTATAGCATGAGAGGCTAATTCTATATCTCTAGGCGTAAGTAAATTATCTTTACTCGGCCCCATATTTGTTAATTGTTGAACAGTATACTTTCCTGCTTGAATATCAGGCAATATGTTTTGTAAGTACTCTGTTTTTGCCTGAGCTTGATTTATAGCATGAGCTACTTCATTAATGTTATAGTTTGGATAAAGAGCTTTAAACTCCCCTACTGTATAATCACCACTAGCAAATTTTGCTATATCTTGTTGAGAGATTATTTTTGTTATTGGAGATGTTACAGAAATATTTTGAGCTATATAACTCCCAATGTTACCAATATTTTTCCCTCCAACCATTCCCTCTCCTTGAACATTAATCCCAGCTGGAATAACACCCACTCCAGCTGAAGTTTTTCCAGTAGTTATTCCACTACTATCAATATATATTACTAAAGCATTTGGGTCACTAGGCTTCCATCCCTCCACTGGGGAATAATAAACAGCAGGTTTTGTGGTGGTTGTTTCAGGGGTTGTAACATTCCCCCCTCCACTAGAAGTAGTTGTTATAGTAGTAGATTGAGCAGGTTTATTTGTGTTTGTAATAGCATTTTGATATGCTTTAACCACTGACGGGTCATTTACATCTCTATTCCCTATAGAACCTATCACCTTTTGAACATCTGATTTTGATGGCATTGTAGTAACAACCATACACAATATTAAAAAACAAACTATTTATATTTAATTATTAAAAGAAAATTTTAACAAAAAAAAATGTTTGATTTCAGTCTATGATTATAGACTTAATCTCAAAAAGACTCTATCATCAGTTGGGTCTTGACTAGCTTGTATATCTAACATTACAAGTTTATTTTTTACTTCTGTCAAAGTATTGGCACCTAGTTTTCTCATAGCTTGCCATAACTTTGCTTTTGAATTTTTACTAATTACCCACTGACCATCTTTATCTTTTTGCAAATTAAACCTTGCATGAATGGTGATAGGTGATTGACTACCATCATCATTCTTCTTCATCAATATATTATTTGTGAAATTCCCACTAATATCTAACTCTCTTAATGGTTCACTAATAAAATATACCCTCTTTACTGTTTCTTTTGAACTTGGGTCATAAGTTTTCCCATCTGGATAAAAGTTTATCTCAGGTTTTATTTCCACACCACTTATTAAAATTTTCTTCCCTTGATATGCTTTTGCATCAAATAAAGAAGTCTTTTCTACAACTGGGATATTTAAATCGTTTTCCACTTTACTTTACACCTCCTTTCAATTCATTCTTATAACTATAACAATCTTTTGCTCTAATAATATGTGGCTTACAATGACTACATAATACTTTTCCTTTATATTTTGACATTGATTTGATTCTTCCCAATCTCTTACATTTATCACACTCTATAAGAGAGTTCCCATCATCTTTTCTTACTATTATTCTATTATACTCAATAGTTTTTGTCATATTTTTATCTTTTTTCTTTACTTTTTCTTTTTCTACACTCATAACAAAATCCTCCGCCACTACCTGATTTATAGAAGAAACCACAACATCCTCTAGTCATACATACCCTTAAAGTTTTTTTCATTTATTCTCTCCTTGAGCAAAAGAGTCTTTTACCCACTTCTCGCAATTATCATGCCCATAGTTTTTTATACATTCATAGCAAAATCCACAAAGACATGTACAAGTTACTTCTCCTAAACATACTCTACATTTCATTCTCTACTCCTCTTTACATCTCCACACTCATGTTTAATAAAACAATTCTCACAAACTATCTTATTTTTTATTCTATAACCGTTTCTTCTCATTTTCTTTTTACATTGATTACACTTTATATAAATCTTTTCATAAGAGATTTTCATGTTTTCCTCTTTAAAGTATAGCAAAAATAGACATGATAGCCATCACATTTCATTCCATCACAATGTTTCTTTGCTTCAGGATTGTCATAAGAGGAACAGATTTGTTCTACTGTTCTTGGAATAAGTATGGTGACTTCAGGTTTTGTCCTTTTGTCAGGCGTCTCTTCTCGCAGAATTGCAGTTTCAACGCTATTACCAAGTCTTGTATCCTGAAGTCTATGATATGGAATGCTTTTTATTGATTTTGTTTCTTGTGATGTCATTTTAAACTCCATGCAAGGACATATAAAATTAATGCTATTCCTGCAAAATAAGCAAATATTGCTAAAGGTACTGTTAAACATTCGCAGTTCATGTTTTTTTCTCCTCTTTTTCCTGCTTGTTCATTGTTTCTCCACAACTTCTACATGCAGAAGTCCATTCTGCATTTAAATCTCTTATCTTTTGTTGTAATTTTCTAACATGTCTTCTCAATTTCTTATTCTCATCTTCTATTCTATCACATTCACATTCATATTTACTCATGTCTTCTTCTCCTTTTTGTATTTTCTTATAAATATCTCTGTTACTCTATAAACTATATAAAAACCTAATAAAACAAATAATATTCTCCCCAATACATATAAAAGACTTCCTGCACCAACAATAGCTCCAACTGCCATATCACATACTTGTTTACTATATGTTAAATTTGTGTCAACAAATGTCATTTTAAATCCTCTAATTTCCCTTCTGCATCATCAATCAAACTTTCATAACGAGATACCCAATTTTCTGCATCATTAAGTTCCATTTTCATGTCTTGTATAATTGCTTTTAATAATCCTTTATCCTTGGTTTCTTTTATCTGCTTTTCCCAATCATCTAATATTTCCTCTGGGTCTGTCATTTGTTCTCCTTGAGTTTGGCAATTTCCTGCTTTAATTCTGATACTAATGCTGAATGTCCGACTTCAACAAAACCCCAATTATCAATTATCTTCTTAACATCATCAAGGGCTTCGGAGTAGCCTTGCTTGAAATTATTTCTGGCTGTGTCCATCAATAAGGCATCTTTCTTATTAATGTTATCACTTTGATAAAATCTAAGTATCTTCTCATTAGTTTCGTGTTCGTCGTTGTTTGAGGTGTTTGGTTTCATTTCTTCTCCAGTTTGGCAATTTCCTGCTTAAGTTTATTTATCGCATGACTATTCTTTAATAAAGCATAAGTGCAAGACCATTGGTTTATAATTATTGCAACATCAGCAAGGGCGTTGGCGTAACCATCTTTCCAACATATTTTCCTTGACTTATTGTGCAAACTATCTTCTCCTTCTTTAAATCCTTTGGCGTAACCTTGCTCTAACCACTTCTGCTTTAATACTTCATTCCCTCTTATTATTAAATATTCTTTGCAATTAGCACATCTTACGATAACTTCCTTTCTTTCTTTTTTGTTTGAGGTGTTTGTCATGTTTTTTTCTCCTGTTTATCTAAAGAGGCGAGTTTTATTCTTACTAACTTTAACTCTTCTACTATACTCCAGTATCTACACACATCATTTTTTTCTGCTAATTCTTCTTCTTTAATTTCATCATCAATTATCTTCTTGACAGCTTCGAGAGTTTGTTTTTTGCCCTCATTAACACAGTCCATACACCATTCTCCAACAATATTATGGTGTTTTCTATTAGGCAATTCTTCTTCTTTTGTTTTGCTCATTCTAACTTCCACTCCTTTGCTTCGGTTGAAAACCTGTTTTTCATTAAGTATTTGCAGATAACTTTTAATTTGACTTTAATTTTATCACAACAAACAATGTTCTCTGCATCAATGTTCCTTGCATCAATGTTCCATGCATCAATGTTCCTTGCATCAATGTTCCTTGCATCAATGTTCCATGCAACAATGTTCTCTGCATCAATGTTCCCTGCAACAATGTTCCTTGCATCAATGTTCCATGCAACAATGTTCTCTGCATCAATGTTCTCTGCATCAATGTTCCTTGCATCAATGTTCCTTGCATCAATGTTCCTTGCATCAATGTTCCCTGCAACTTTTAGATTGAACCAGCCTTTGATTTCTCCTTCTACTTGAATGCTTGTCTTGAAAACTGTGTCTTTCTTCAAGATTAAGTCTCCTTTGATGATTTTTGTTTGTTTTGTCATGTTTATTTGTTTTTATTTATTCCCCTTTCCTTCAATGGCTTTTGTTACAAGCCAGTTAATCAAAACATATGCTGCAACTATTGCAAGCACACCGACTGCAAAGCATAAGTATTTGAAAACATCTGCGAGTATTTCAAGCAGCTTCATTAATAAGTATTGCCATTTGCTGTAATCAATTGCAAGAATAAGCACAAGATTATAAATGCTAACACCCCAGATAAATGCCAGAGCTTTATAGCCAAGAACATTCCAGACAGTTGCTTTCTTTTTAAAGTATATATTAAATATAATAAAGCATATTTCAAGAGATAAAAATGCGCCTATTAAATAATTAGCAATCACGCCGAGATTTATTGCTTTTATAACTAATAATATACAAGAAATAATTAAAAATTCTAAAAAAACTGCAAACATAATTATTGACCAAAAAATCTCGCCGTGTCTTCCGCGTCTTAATTCAAATCCCCAGATAGTATTATGGATTAGCTTTTGTTCTTTAATGTTTTGTTTTTGTTTTGCCATGTTAATCTTCTTCTTCCTCCTCTTCATCTAACCCTTCCTCTTCATCTTCGACTACCTTCCTACAATGGATACAGTAAAAAAGAGTAATTTGTCCATAATTACCATTTGAAACTGCTCTCCATTCATGTTTGCATTTTTTGTTTTGTTTGTTTGTTTTTGCCATGTTAATATTTAAAATTATGATTAAGACCGAGCTCCCTCTTCGCTCTGTCCTCTGCCTCTGTCCAATTAGAGTCTATCCACATCCTAACTGCCCATTTTAATATTAAAAGTATGCCCCAACAAACTAATCCAGCAAGGAACATAGTAACAGCATATTCAAAATGTGAGCAATATATACGTTCTTTATTGGAGCATGAAGAGTCTACATGATATGGCATGACAAATGAAAGCAATAAAGCCAATATTAATATTATCCCTATATGCAAAATAAAATATCCTATTTCAGAAGCCTTTTGCTCCCAGAAGTATTTATGTTTAAGAAGTTCAAACTTTTCTTGATTGTTTTGTTTTTGTTTTGTCATGTTAATCTCCCAATAAGCAATCCTAATGCAAAAATTATCGCAGCTGAAATCAACTTAAGAATATGACTTATTGCTATTGCTTCTCTTTCAACTTCATCGCTGGTTTGTGCTGTGTGTTTCATTTTCTTTTGATTAGTTTTTTCATATCACAAGAATAACATACATCCTCTTTGCAAAGCATTTTTATTTTCTTGCATTTCTTGCATCTTCCTGTATGAAACATTGATGTCATTCTACTTCATCCCTTACAATATTATCTTCACCACAGTTAGGACAATATAACTCTATATCTTCCACTACATTACTTGTGAACTTACTATCACACTTTACACATTTATAAGCTTTATACTCTCTTTCTTTTGAGAGTGAGATAAAAGTGACATCTCCTTCTTTTAAATCTAACTCTTTAACAACTTTTACAGGGATGGTAATGGCTAACGACCCACCTATTTCTATAATATCTCTTTGAAATTTTATCATTTTATACTCATACCCCCTTTAAATCTTCTTAATCTTTCTGGGACAACCTTTGTATTATTACAAAAATCACAACATTTTCCTTTCTTCAAAGGTTCAGCATTGTTACCCCACTGTCCCATTTTTTCAATATCTCTTTTACAAAAAATACATTTTGTCATCTTCTTTCCTCAATAGGCACAAAAGCAAATTCAATAATACTTTTATTTGGTTCTTTTATACTCCCTATATTACACTCATCAACTTCTTCCCAAACAGTATGTAAAATTTTTACTGGCTGTCCAGACATATTAATCCCTTGTTCTTCCTTTAAAATCTTTTTCACCATAAGTTTAAAGTGTTTCTTTGGTTTCATGCTATACTCTCCTCCTTCTCTAACTTCTTTTGGAGTTCTACATCTGGGTAGATGGTTATGCCAGACTTTCTTTTAGCCATATCGCACCTCTCCAAGTAAAGCACATTGCACTAACGCATCATGGTCTTGTGCATCGTCTTCATATCCTTCTGTCAATGGATTAGGGATATTTCCCATTGAGTTACGATATTTGCCTTCTTGTATCACTTTAAGAAAGATGTTTAAACCTTTCTTCAAGTCTACCATATTTAATTGATATTCCTTCTCTTCTTCATCATCCCAAAAAGTAAATTGCATTTTTGCGTAATTAAACTTTACACACTTCATGCAATTACTTGCTCCTGCTTCTGGATAATTCTCCATCCAAGATTTAATTAACTGGTCTTTGTTTGCCATTTTAAGCAAAACAAGAGCCATGATTTCCACAAGCTATGGCTCTGTTATCCTCCTCTTGCATTGCTCTGTTGTCACAATCCCAGCAACTCCAAACACCTTTTCCTCTTTCTTTCTGTAAAATCTTAACTTCTTCAAAATAAGCATTTCTTTTAATTGCCTTAATTTCGGTTTTCTGCTCTTTTGTCAGTTTAACGCCAAAAATCTTAAACCATAATTTTTTAAATATGCTCATTTTTTCTCCAAAAGGGCTTTATATCGTGCTTTTTCTTCTTCAATTAACTTTTTAGCCATTTCATAAGTAAAGCGTCTTGTATAGCCAAAATCTTTATCTTCTTCTTCATCTGAAAACTGAAAGTTTAAATTGCCGTTATCGTGTAATTCGTAAATGTTCCAAATTAGCGTTTTAACGATAAATTCTTTATCATTTTCATCTAATTCTGTTAAACCTGTATCTATTGAAAATTCGCCTTCTCCTATTCCTACCGAACTATCGCCTACTGAATAGCCGTTTATTTTAATCGTTTCTGTTTCTTTCTCTTGCTTTCTTAATTCTATAACCTCTCTTAATTTAATATCATAAAGAAAAGTGCCTTTTGTTTTATGCTCTAAATAATAAAAATAATCATTAACCTTAAATATTTTCCACTTTCTCAATTTAGCGTTATGCTTAAATCGGCTTATTGCGTCTTCAATTTCTATTTTTTGTGTCATTTTTTTACTCCTTGGCTTTGGTTTTTGACCTTGGCACTTTTTATTATAATATTATATATTATTGAGCTTTATAAACCTTTTTATTCTTGAGTATATATTTAATTTCTTGTGTTTTTTAGAGAAAATTTAATTTATTTTCTCTCCACTATTATTTAATTTCTTCTTGTTTTTGGGAAAAATTTAATTTCTTGGGTTTCAATAAATTTAATTTTCTTGGGTTTTAACAATAAATTAAATTATTTTGGGTTTTTCAACACCAGCAACACCAGCAAATTGGTTTTTTTTATAACATACGCGTCAAATTTTCGCACATAATGAGTGCAAAATATACCGTTTGCCTTAGTTGGGGTTGTTGCTATCATTTTTTATTAGTTTCTCAAACTTATTTTTGTTAAATTTTAACCCATTCCAACACCAAATTTGTTGCCCGTTATTTTGTATATTTTGGCTATCATAAACTCCAAATTCTGTTTCAAGAGTTATTTTAATATGTTTGTCTCCTGTTGGTGTAAGTTTGAGAGATTTACAATATTCTGTATACTTTTCTCTAAAATCTTGTTTTGTAATTCTACTCCCAAATTCTTCATCAAAACAATCTTTTACAAAAGCTATAACATTATTACTATTTCTTTGCCAAATAATCTTAATCTCTTCAGCTGTGGAAGATGATGAGAACTCCCCTTCCTTCAATAATCTTTTTAAACCCTCTAAACTCCAGTTCAACAACCCACTTAATTCATCATCAGTTGTAATTTTGTTAATAATCTCTGGGTCAGCCTCTTTTATAATACTACTCTCACTTAATTTCTCTATCTCATGTTTAGGGAGAAAAGTAAAGGGAAAATCTAACATAACCCACCTCTCATAAAAAGCAAAGTTGTTATCATACACCCAAGGTAATTCATTAGTGCAAAATATCATTTTGGCAAAATTAACAAAACTTACTTTATTTAAAAATTTTCTAGAAGCACTTATCATATCATGTCCGGTCAATTCTCTTAATTTAGAAGAAGACTTTAAAGCTGTTTTAGGTAAGTCAGGAGAAAGATTAGCCCACTTATTAAATAATTCTCCTAAAGAGAAGTTATCCTCTTCCATATCTTGTAAAGAGATGTTGGAACAGTTTTCTATTCCTATGAATCTTTTCATTAACTCTATTGTCTTACTTTTCCCATTTCTTCCCTTACCCAACAACATAAAACATTTCTCAAATTTATAATCTCTATACAACAGATAACCAAACAATTCTTGTAAAACTAGTGTATCTTTATCACTTTTTACCACACTCTTAAAAAAGTTTGTAATATTAATACAAGTTTTATCTTTATTATAAAGAAGAGGTAGTTTATTAAAGAACCTATATTTTGGGGAGAAACCCTCTAACTCGTGGGTTATGATATTTAGAACTCCATTTTTTACAACAATTTTAAAAATATCTCCTTGAGAGAAAAAATCTTCTTGATTAATATAGGTCTCTGTTTCTATTTTATTTATCACATCATTAACTAACTCTGTAGTATAAGCTTCTTTTAATACTTCTCTACAAAACTCCTTAATATAAGTTTTCCCATTAGGAATGTAAATCCCATCTTTATATAGCCACATCTCACTTTTCTCATCACTTCTAGTGGTGTAAATATAATTCTCACTTAATATTTTTTTTGTTAATCTCTCTGTGGCATGGTGTCGTTCTCTTTTAATTAAGTGAGTGAGGATAAGATTAGAAAATTCTAATTTCCCTAATTTTAAATACTCAGTCCCTAAATCTAATAATTTTTCAATTTTATAACCATACTTTTCCTCAGCTATTTTCAATACTTTTTTGAAATCTTCTTTACTTAAACTTCCTACAGCCTTATCACAAGTGATGATGTTTTCCTTAACAGCAATAGCTAAAGCTACTCCCCCACCACTACCACATCTAAAACAATGCCAAAGATTTTTTGTGGGATTAACAAAAAAATTCATTCCACCTGTACTACCGTGTATGGGATGTTCTCCATAATACTCATCTTTTGAAGGTTTGAGATTATTAACATTAAACACGTTTGTGATAGAAATTTGTTTTTCAATATCACTTTCAACATCACTTATTGTTTTAGATTTATGTTTTGTTGTGTATTCAGCATCACAAAAGTCTTGTTTAAGAATATTGATTTTTACAGTTGTAAGGGGTGATATGGGTAAATCTTTAATAATTTTATATTCTTTCCTTGTTACTGGATGTATACTTTCGGGACCTACTACTTGAGCTCCCTCAAACTGAAGTTCGCCGTAATGAAAACTCACACCATTAATAGTTTTGTTAAATACAACTTTCTCTGTTGTTGGATTAACGAGAAAGTAATAGTGTCTTTTCCCACCCCCTGTTTCTATTGTGAATGTTTCAGGGAGAATTTTTTCAATTTTTGGAATTATATCAAGATTATCTATATCTAAAACAGCTAAGTTGCCAACTCCACACAACACCCCATAGTTGTTAGTTTTGATGTGATTGAGAAGTTTTTCATCATTATATTTATAATTGTTTGCTGTTGTCCATTTGGGTTCTAATGGTTTTTTAGTTTGTCCGTTGAGGAGTATAAATTTGAAATCATCTTTTTTTAATTGAGAAGGGATGTTCATTTCTCCTCCTGGATAACTTCTATTTCGTTGGAGGAAAATGTAACAGATTGTTTAAATTTATCTTTTATTGTGATAAAATATAACCCTTTTCCTACATCAATAACTTCATTAATAATACCTGTGTAAACTCTTTTACTTTTTAAAGAAACAAATACCTTTTTCCCTCTATATATCTCAAACCCATCCATCTTTTTTACCTCTTTTTTATAAAAAGATTAGTGTTATACAATCTAATTTTGTTTAAATACATATATATACTCAAGTATTATATATGTTTGAGTATATAAACATTTAAATATTATAAAAAATTATAGAAAGTATGGCTTCAGATAGAAAAGAGGATATAGAATATTTTCATGTTACGATTAGAGATGAATCTACTTTGGTGAAAAAATTAAAGTTGGCGAAAGTACAACTAGATTGTCTTACATTTGAGGAACTTATACAAAGATTGTGGGATATAGCAAAACATCAAAATAATATTATAAAAATAATTGATGGGGGTGTAAAATGAAATTAATCACAAAGTTTGAATTTGATTCAGCTCATAGATTAGTGGGATATGAGGGGAAATGTCAGGCCTTACATGGACATAGATGGGTTGTAGAATTAGAGATTGAAGGAAATTGTGTTGATAAGATAGGGATGTTGTGGGATTTTACTAATGTTAGAATGTTAGAACATCTTTTTGACCATAAGACAATATTAAAAGCTTGTATGGAAAATAAACAATTAATAGAGGCTATTATTGATACTTGTGGTTCAGATTCTATATATTTAATGCAAACAAACCCTACAGCTGAAAACTTATCAAGAGAGATTTTAGGGAAATTAAAGAAGAGAAATCCTGGGTTAAGGTTTAAAGTAAAAGTTTTTGAAAGCCCAAAGAGTAGTTGTGAGGCTTCAATATGATAACTAAATTCTATAAAATAGAGTGGAGAGAGTTTGATGCAAGATGTAGAAGATTGGCTAGAAAGATATTAAGAGATGATACAATAAAAGATATATATGGGATTTCAAGAGGGGGTCTTCCTATAGCAGTGAGATTATCTCACTTAACAAGATTGCCTCTTACTGAAACCCCAAAATCTACTACAACTGTAATTGTAGATGATATTCTAGACAGTGGTTCAACAAGAGAAAGTTTTAAAAATTTTAAACATTTTGAAGTGTTGGTGAACAAGAAAGAAGAAGACATTAAAGAATGGGTTATATTCCCTTGGGAGAAAAAATGAGTAGTGGTGTAAAGATGGTTGGTGATATTAAAACTTGGCAAGAGTTTGGAGATTTAATTGTAAAAGAGATGGTCAATTGTGATAATCAAGGGAGATTTAATCAATTATTGATTAGTTTGAGTCTTTCAATAGGAAATCTTCCACAAATGAAACAACTTAGAAAAAAGTTAGGTTTAAAACCATATACAAAAAAAGAGTTAAAGGGTTTTAAAGCTCTTCAAGAGGGAAAATGAAATATTCAAAAAAATTTAAAACACAAGCAAAAAACTTCAAACTATATCTAAATAATTTTGTTTGTTTTAATATTTTATGTAAAAATTGTCCATTTAATTTAGGGGAAGATGGTTGTGGGATTGTAATCTTTTGTAAAAGATTGATGAGAGTAGAACAAAGTAGAAAGATGATAGTTTTTAAGGAGTTAAAAAGATGCAAGTAAATGAAATATTCAAATCAATACAAGGAGAGAGTAGTTTTGCTGGGGTCCCTTGTATTTTTGTTAGATTGAATCGTTGTAATCTTCGCTGTCAATTTTGTGATTCAAAATACAGTTATGATAGGGGGAAAGAGTGGCTTAAAGAAGCAATTTTGGACAAGATAAAAGAACTATATTGTGATGGGGATATAATTGAAATAACAGGTGGAGAACCTCTTCTTCAGTATAGAGAGTTGAATAGATTAATTTTGATGATTAGAAAATGGAAGAATGATATAAAGATTTTGATAGAAACAAACGGGAGTATAGATGTGGGACTTGTAACTAAACACAAAAATACTCATATAATCATGGACTGGAAGTGTCCAACAAGTGGGATGGCTGATAGAATGTTGGTTTGGAACTTACAAAAATTAGAGAAGAAAGATGAGTTAAAGTTTGTTTTGGGTGATATAGGAGATTATTATTACATGTATACTACTTTATCCCAGTGTCCGTTCCCAGTAAAAGCTCAAGTTTTAATAAGTACAATCTGGGGTCTTGATAGAAAGGAGATAGTTGAGAAGATGTTGAAGGATAAAATTAAAGCTAGGTTTCAAATTCAATTACACAAACTCATTTGGGATATTAATAAGAGGGGTGTCTAATGGGATTTTATTCTTTATTAGGAGGGTTATGTTTATTTTTATCAGGAATGTTTGGTACTCTTTTTATAGTTGAAGGTTTATTAATACCTTCAGTTTTAATGATAATAGGTATGCTTATATCAGCTGGAATGTTTGGTTGGTGTTGTGGGGGAAATTTATAATGGAAGAAGAAAAAGTTGTTATAATTTTATCAGGAGGGATGGATAGTACAACTCTTTTGTATGATGTTGTGAAGAAATATGGAAAAGAGAATGTATTTGCTTTAAGTTTTAACTATAACCAAAAGCACAGGAAAGAACTGGTGTATGCTAAGAAGTCTTGTAACTTACTGGGGGTACATCAAAAAACATTGAATTTGAGGTTGCTCAATACCGTAGCACCGAGTTGTCTGACGAGGGATGACTGGAAAGTACCAGAGGGACATTATGAATCTGAAAATATGAAACAAACTGTGGTTCCAAATAGGAATATGGTGATGTTAAGTTTAGCTACAGCTTATGCTATAGGGATTGGAGCAAAGAAGTTGTTTTATGGAGCTCATAGTGGAGACCACGCAATTTATCCTGATTGTCGTCCAGAGTTTATAGAAAAGATGAAAGATGTAATAAGAATTTGTGATTGGACATCAATAGAGTTAGTAGCACCATATTTTAATATTGATAAGGGAGATATAGCTATTAAAGGACAGTCATTAGGAGTAGATTATAGTTTAACTTGGACTTGTTATAAAGGAAAGAGAAACCCATGTAAAGAGTCATTCTGTGGAGCTTGTTCTGAAAGAATATTAGCATTTGAGAAGGCGGGATATCCAGACCCATTATATAAGAGTTCTGATTGGGGGAAAATAGTTAAAAAAGTTCATGATGGTCAAAAGAAATAACTATTTAGATAAGGTAAAGAAGAGTAAGTTTAGTAAGATGTCTTTACAAGAAAGGAATAAACAAAATGATTATTATGCAGACTTTATGATAGAAGTATTAAGGAGAAAGAAGTTAGGAGATGAGAAGTATGGGAGTTATATTTTTGATATTGATAAAGAAACAGCTTTTAAAGAATTAGAAGAAGAAATTCAGGATGCAGTAGCTCATTTAATTGCTTTGAGTTATAGATTCAAATTCAATAAGGAGAGAAGATGAAAAAATGTACATGGGGCAAAAAAATAAGTAAGAACAAAATAGAGGTATTTTTAAAATGAATGAAAAGAAATTTAAAGAAGCTATAAGAACAATTTTAACAGAGATAGGGGAAGATGTTAATAGAGAAGGGATTAAAGCTACACCTGATAGAGTTTGTAGATTATGGAAGAATTTATATTATGGTTATAGAAAGAGATTAGTTGTTATGAATGAGAATAAAAGAAATAAACAAAAACTCCCTGATGATGTTATACCAATTACTGTTTTTAAAAGTATTAGCAATGATTTATTAATTAGAAAGGTTAATTTTCTTTCAACATGTGAGCATCATTTAGCCCAAATTCATAGTGGAGAGTGTTGGGTAGGTATTGTACCTAATCAAAAATTAGCTGGAATGAATAAAATTGATAAAATTGTAAAATATTTTGCAGCTAGATTACAAATTCAAGAGAAGATGACATGTGAAATAGCTGATTGGATTAATACAAACTTAGAACCACTAGGGGTTATTGTGTTGATAAAAGCTAATCATTTGTGTGCTGAATTACAAGGGGATAACGGTCATTTTATTACATCATCAGCTAGGGGGATATTGTTAAATAATAAAGATGGGGTTAAGGATGAATTTTTATCCTTAATAAAAACTTAATGGAGTGGAAATTTACAAAAAAGATTGAAGATATGTCTCCTAAAGAGACAAGAGAAAGAATTAGAAAGGGATATGAATACCCTATGCCAAAACTTTTTATTATGCCTTACTTAGGAAGTGGAGAGAAAGTTACTTATATCACAAAAGATTTTGTAGCTAGATGTCCTGCTACAGGAATAGCAGATGTTTATGAGTTATCAATTTCTTTCAACCCAACAAAATATATCCCTGAGTTAAAGTCTTTGAAATTATATTTTAATTCTTATCAATCACTTCCGATATCTCATGAACATGTAGCTAGTAAAGTCTTCAATGATTTTGTTAAGCAAGTTAAACCTAAAAAGATAAAGTTGGAATTGAAGGCAGCTATTCGTGGTGGGATAGAAACAATAGTGGAGTTAGAAAAATGAAACAGCCAAATAGTTTTACAGCATTCAGGTTTTGTAAAAGATGTGAGAAGAGATTTAAACCAAAAGGAAAAGATACTAAGATATGTGATGACTGTGTAAAAACAGATAGATGGAGAACAAGATGACAACTTTTAAATGTAAGTTATGTAGTTATATAGGAACAAGAAGGACTGTAAGACTACATTTAAGAAAGGAACATCATATTAGAGGAAAACAAAAGGATGTAAATAATAAGGTTCTAGATTCAGACTTATCTGCAATGACGGTGAGATTATGAAACTTTGTTTTATAGCCCCAATAAACAATTTGAAAGATATAAGTATAGAGGGGGATTATTTATTTTGTTTAGCAAGACAGGCTAAAGAGGACATAGGTTATAAAACTTTCTCAATTAACTCTCAAAAGCCAATTATCTTAGATAACTCAATACACGAAAATGAGAGATTAAGTGATGATGATTTTGTTAAGTTGGCAATAGATATAAAAGTTCATGAGATTATAGTCCCAGATGTTATGGGGGACGGTATCACAACTTTAAAGATTTCAAAAGAGTTTTTAGATAAGTACTCAGAGAAGTTAAGAGAGAAAGGGATAAAAATTGTATGTGTTATCCAGGGAAAAACTATGCAAGAGATAACAAAATGTTTTTGTTATTTTAATAGTGATGAGAGGGTTGATAATTTAGCTCTTCCTTTTGACTTAACTCCCTTCCAATTTACAGATGAGAGAAATTTAAATCAAATGTTTAATCGTTTATATATTCTACAAACACTCACTTCAAGTTATGATATTAAAAAAGAGATACATGCTTTAGGAGTGAACTCACTATTAGAGATAAAGTTGTTAGATGCTTTCCCAATGATTAGAAGTTGTGATTCTAAAATTATGGTGAGATTGGCTTTAAGTAATGTTAAGTTGGACAAAAATAACTGGGTGTATATGATTAAGCCTACTAGGAAAATGGATTTTTATGATGTTATGTCTCCAGAGCAGATTAAGTTGTGTAAGGAGAATATTAAGTTTTTGAAAGAACAATTACAAAAAACAAAATGAAAGCAAAGAAAGTTATTCTTATCTCAATGATTGTTTTTATAATAATAGTTGAGACAGTAATATGTTTTTTATGAGGAGAAAAACGATGTGTAAAAAAATAGAAGGTTGTGGGAGAAATATTGATAGATGTATGAATAAGATTGTATGGTTAATTAATAATTGTACAAACTATAAAACTCTTGCCTGTTGTTGTGGTCATGGAAAGTACCCAATGACTTTAATTGTTACAAGAGGTTATGGGAACCCGATTGAATATTTTTCAGATATTGAAATCCCAAGAAAGAAAAAGTTTTATAAAAAAGATAAACAGGGATATTATTTTATCCCAGAGGCTAAAAAAAGATGATAAACATTTTTGACATCAGAGAGAAATCAGGAAAGATATTCTTAATAGGAAGAGATGAAAATAATGAAAGAGTTATTGTTAAGGATGTGAATAATTTTTTCCCTTATCATGGAGAGTTTTATGTTAAGAAAGATAGTGTAAGTATATTAGAAGGGTTTAGTAATATTATACAAGTTAATTTGTTTGAGAGTAAGAAGAAGAGTATATTTGGAGATGAGGTAATGTTAGTGAGATATAAAATTATTAATTGGGAGATGATAAGTGAATTAAGAAACCTTATTCAACAAAATAAAGATATTATTTTTGAAGGGGATTTGTGGAATAGAACAAGTTATTGTTTAGATAATTTACAAGAGAAGGGATATGGGTTGAATGGAAAGTGGAGAGTTTGTTTTATGGACATTGAAACAGAAGCTAATAAAGGGTTCCCTGATAGTAATAATCCTTTAGAAAAAGTTTTATGCTCTACTTTTTATGATAGTTACACAGAAAAGTATCATTTTTTTTATTGGGGAGAAGAAAGATTAAGTGATAGAGATGATATAATTATTCATCATTACCTAACAGAGAGAGAAATGTTAGATGAGATTTTAAAGTGGCTAACAAGAATTGGGTTTGATGTTGTTACAGGTTGGAACATAAACTTTGATGTGAGTTATTTATTAAAGAGATTTTTATTAGTAAGTAGTGACTATAATTTACTTCAATCACTTTCCCCTATAGGGTATTATAGCTATAACTCAAAGTATAAACAATTCTCTATTTGGGGGTTGTGTATATTTGATTTGTTGGAAAGTTATAAAAGAATTGTAAGGAATGAATTAGCTAGTTTTAAATTAGATAATGTAGCAGAGGAAGAGTTAAAGGAACATAAGATTGAAGTGGATGTAAAGAGTTTAGATAAACTCCCTAAAGAGAAATTATTGGAGTATAATAAAAGAGATGTAGAGTTGTGTGTGAGGATAGATAAGAAAGTTAATATCTTTAATTTCTTTGATGGTCTTAGACAGTTTGTAGGTTGTCCTTTTGAGGATACTAAATACTCTAGAAGTTTAATTGATTTTATGTTGTTAAAGAAGAGTAGAAGTTTAGGTATTGTTCTCCCAACAGCTAGTAATCTCCCCTCTATAAGAGGGAACTTTGAGGGAGCTTTTGTAGAAGCTATCCAGGGTAATTATAGTGATGTAATAGCTTTTGACATAGCAGGGTTATATCCTAACATAATAAAAACATTTAATCTAAGTCCAGAATGTTGTAAAGAAAGTGGAGAAGTTAAACTCCCTGAACTTACAATTGATATGAGTAAAGAGGGAATTATTCCAAGTATAGTCAATGAGCTCATGGTTTTAAGAAAGAAATATGATGAGGAGAGGGATAAGTATCCAGCTGGTCATCCACTACATGAGAAGAATGATATATTAGTTGAGAGTGCCAAATTAATTGTAGATGCTATTTATGGGATAACAGCTTATCCAGGATTTAGATTACATAAGAAAGAGATAGCCTCATCTATAACTTATATAGGGAGAGAGATAATTCAACATACAAAACAATTTATAGAGGAGAGAGGTCATAGAGTTGTTGTTACTGATACTGATTCATCTTATTTTACTTCCTCAAAAACAAATCTAGATGAGGTTGTTATAGAGGGTAAAGAAATGTTAGAGTTAATTAATATAGAGTATCCGAGATGGGTAAAAGAAAGATGGGGGATAGAAAGTGATAAGTGTTATTTAAGAAATGTATTTAAGAAGGTATATAGAAGATTGATAGTGGGAACTAAAAAAAGATATTGTGGGAATGTTATTTGGGCTAAAGGAATTCTCTCTGACAAAATAGAGGTGGTGGGTATGGAATATAAAAGAAGTGATTATAGTAGATTTGCTAGAGACTTCCAGTTTGGATTGATGAAGTTATTGATAGATGAGTGGGATGATTATACTATTAGAGAATATATGTTAGAGAAGATAAGAGAGATAAAAACTACCTCTTATTCTTTGATTGGAATACCCACTAAAATTGAGAAGGAGTTAGAGGAATATACAACTAATCTCCCTAAAGTAAGAGGTAGTGAGTACTCAAGTAAGATAATAAATGAAGAGTTTCATAACGGAGACAAACCACTATTACTTTTTACTGAAGGAGAAAGTGATATCATCCTCTATTACAATGATAAACAAGCTGAGAGGTTGCTGGAAAGGGTTAAGATTGACTGGGAGAAAATGATTGATAGGAATATAATAAAAACTTCTCATATGTTGTTGGAGAGTTGTGGAAAGTTAGATTTGTTAAATGATGTGGAGATGAGAATAAATAAACAAAAAACTTTATTTGATTTTAAGAAGTAAAATGAGATGTAAAAGATGTGATGGAGAGGAATTTAGAGATGGTTTCTGTAGTGATTGTTTCTATCAACAATTAGAGATAAATAATGATTTACAGTTAGAAAAAGATTGGGAAGTTTTCCAAAAGAAGTGGAATGTTAAAGTTGATGACTTATGTTAAAGTCCATATACCTCAATAGGTTTTCTATCAGGACAATTAATCCATACAAACCTCATAACATTTGAGTAGTGTTGAGAGAGGTCAAACATTTTTTGTAATATTTTTTGAGAGGGTTTCTCATTACTTTTTATTTGAAATAAGATAACCCAACTATTGTTTTTAGCTATACCATCAAAGGCTAAACTTTCTATGTGGATATCTTTACTCCATCTGGTATGAGGGAATAGTTGAATGTCAGTGAAACCTTTCTCAATAAGCCATTTTCTAGCTTTACTATTGCTGGAATACATTTTAGAATAGGTATTCATCTTTGAGAATATATTTGTTTAGCTATTTGATTGTGTAAATGATAGTGACTTAATGGTAATTCAAACCCCTTACAAAGTATAAAGAGTTGTTTATTATGTGATGGTTGTCTATCCCATCCATAACAAATATGATTTATCATATGGCAGAATTCGTGTTTAAGAGTTAGAGTTATTTTATCTAAAGGTCTATTTCTATTTATTTTAATTACAGGTTGGAAGTTAGAATATTTATAACCCTCAAAACAATAACAACCATTCCGATTAGTTTGGTCTAGAGGAAGAGTAATAATTTGTAGGAAGGGTTTTTTAAAGAAGTATTTTTTATTGATACATTCTAGATAAATTTTGTTAAAGATTTCTCTGATTAGTTTATTTTTAGTTGTAGTTTTCATTTTGAATATGATGGGAGTTTTTGCTATACACCCTTTCGGTGGCCCGTACTCCCCCTACTGGCAAAGTATATCTACTTTGTTGTTCCAGATGGACGGTTTGGTAGTTAGCTCCTAGTTGCCTTTCCCAATGACTATGATATAATATACAATAACCTTAAATACTTAAATACTATTATACTTAAGTATATACTTATCAGTGGAGCTAGTTAAAACCTTATTAAAGCATCTAACTTTTCATATTCTTTAATTTTTTGTTTCGTCGTTAATCCTACCGCGTTATGTTTAAAAACAGTATCACATTTCTTAATCATCTCCTCTGGGTCTAGTTTATATTCCTTACACTGATGTTGGAATTGTTCTATACTTCTTATCTCCCCTTTCAATATTAATTCCGATAATTTCTTGGCTGAATATTTAGCAAAGTTTTCTACTCCCTTAACTTGCATTACAACTTCTTCTTGTGTAGTTTTATCTAGATTTTCATTCTTTCTCATAAACTTAATTTCGTCCACTATCTCTTGTTGTCTTTTTTGTAATGTTCCAAACTTTATATACCCTCTAAAGTTATCAAATATCCAGAAGGGGACATGTCCTGCTCCTTTACTTTCTTTTATAAACTCATCATAAATTTTTTTCATGTTAATAATATCCCAGTTGGACCTGCCAAATATTCCTTTATTAGCAGGGAGTAAGATAACCCCGAGCCCTCTTTTATCTATATGTATCCATGCACTTACATATTGTAAAATTTTTGCATCAAAGTCTTCAATGAAAGGCATACAAAAGAAGACTATATTAAAATTATCTCTATTAATAGTAGTGGTTTCAAAGAGTAATTTAGAAGCCCTGGTCATTACATTCCCCCTAGCCACCTGGACAACTGCCTCATCAACCCAAACAAGTCCATTCTTTTGCTTAAGTAATTTAAATAATCCCTCTTTACTATATACCATTTGTTTGTAAGGGTCAAAGTCTTCAAATAGAAAATAAATCTTTCCAGCAAAAGTACTCTTTCCAATCCCTCTAGGACCAGTAATTAAAATAAGATTATCAAATCTATTGTTTCTTCTTCCAACTAACATTTCTTTAAAATCTTTTAAAGAGGTTGTATGCCATTTATATTTTTTAGCTGGATAAAAACGATATACCATTACTCTCCTATATATTCTTTTCTTATTTGTTCTTGGATTTCTGCATCACTCTCAAACTCATCTTTACTATCAGCAAATAATAACTTATTTCTTGTCATAAGAATTTCAACATTAACATAACAAGCCTCTATTATTTCTTTAATTTTCTCAAAATATTCTCTATTAATCATATCTATTTTTTGATTTCCTTTATATCCACTAATAAAAAATCTTTCTTTACTATCATAAAAAAGAAGTTTTATTTTTTTTATAGTGGTTATAACTTCTATTATTTTAGCTACTTCTTCCTTATTGTTATGGATTAATACAGTGGACTTAATACCATCCACTAGATTATATGTTGTTTCAGCCATCCCTTTAAGTCCATTATATCTTTGTATCTCTCTTATATCCTCTGGTAAACTTTCAATACTATTGATGTTACTTGTACCAAAGTCTGCTTGTCTTTGATACCCTTTATATGCTTCCATCAGTGGGAATAGAATTGACTCCGCAAATAATTTTGCAGCATTAAAAGTTTTTAAGTTTGTTTCTTCAGGATTAATATGTACCATCTTCTATAATATAACATATTAATTGTATTTATAAATTCTTTGTTTTATGGATAAGATTTATAAAGAGTTATTAACCCTTTATAAAGGTTTTGGTTAATTAATATATATGTTATAACAATATGTATTCAAGTATATATATTATTGTATGTATTTTTGAGTAAATAGATTTGGGTTTAAAAGGTGATAGTTACCCGACTATACCGCATAACTTTAAAAGTTAACCCGCTATACCGCGTAACTCTTGGTTTAAAAATTAGAAAAATGTTTAGAATGATTTATTTTAAGGACAAATGTGGGAGAGGGATTAAGAGGTACCTATTGGAAAACTAGACAAATTAACATTAGTTTGGATTAAGAAAATTCTTTTATCCTCTTTTTGTTGAGGTGTTTCCAAAACATTTATAAACTCTTTTATATAATATATTATATGGAGAACGAAGAAAAGTTGGATGAAAGTATGAAAGAAGTTCCAGCTACAATACCATCTAATGATTTGTTGGATACATATGACCCAATTAAAAGCTATGCTAATTATAACTTAGTCCTTCAATGGAGAGAGTGGTATTTAAGTAAAAAACATTCTATGAGTTCCACTACAACTTATTTTAACTATATTAACTTATTTGTAGGTAAGGGTATTATTATCAATCAAAAAACCACTGATAAGTTTCATGATGTTCATCCTTCAGGAGTTGTATCAGGAGCTTTAAAAAATTTCTTTTCTTATCTTGTAAAAAGAAAAGGTTTCTCAGATGAGTTATATCATATTCATTTTGACTCAGTAAAAAAAGTAAAAAAGAAACCTCAAATTTTAACTATGGATGAAGTAAATAAAATAATAGAGTATATGGGTCAAAAGATAGGGTTTAAAGAAAAAGTTTTAACAATTTTATTAGCTGGGCTTGCTTTAAGAATTGATGAGGGGTTGACTTTAGAGTTTAATAATTTTGATTGGGATATATGGTTAAAAGATAGAACAAAACAAGGTCATGTTACTTTGGAGAACACAAAGGGAGGGAAATATAGAACAATACCTGTAAATCCAATTATTATGGAGTTACTTTATAGTGATAATGTAAGTATAAAGAATTCTCAAGGAATACCAATAGGGGGGTATGTTAATCTAGTTATTGACTTTGGGTTAAAAAATTATGTTGGAGAAACTTTTAAAAAAGAAGATTTAAAAGAGGAAGAAGAAAAAGAAGAAGAAGACCAAGAGTTAGAAGAGTTTAAAATTAAGAAGACCAAAAAAAGAAAATTACAAGAAGCTTATTATTTATATTTAACACACACTTCTGATAAGTATAGAAGAAATTTAAATAAAGCTATGGATGAAATTACAAAGGGTCAAAAGAAAATACATCCTCATTCATTTCGTCATTATCGTGCTCAATGTTTACTTGATAAGGGGTTACCATTGATTTATCTTCAAAAGTATTTAGGTCATTCAGATATTTCTTCCACATCTGTATATATAGAAGCATCGGATGATAAATTGAGTGAACAAATAGAGGAGATTGATAGAAAATGACAAGAGAAGAGAGAATCTTAAAAATGTCCATTTATTCCCTTAAAAGCCCTTTGATACAACCACGACAACAAAGTATTCTTACCCAGTCCCATAATAATCCCAGGGTGGAAAATGAGTGATACAAAAATTATACAAGTTCCCTACGGGTTAAGCAGTAACTACGGAGATTTCATAGAAATCAATTATAAACTTCTAAACCCTTTAAGAGAAAAAATACTCAAACATGAAATGAGACATTCTCAAGGGAATTATTGTAAAGAAGATTTTAAAAATGACTTTAACTCTAAAAAACCTTACTTTTTTGATAGTCTAATGTTTGCTTTCAAAAACCCAGAAGCATTGATAAACTTCTTTCCCTTAATGTACTCATATTATGCTAAAAAACTCTCTTACAATCTAACCTCAATTTTCCCTTTTTTTTACTACGGAATACTTTTCTCAGTTCTTTGTACAGTGATATTTAAAGTCAATATTTTTAATGTGTTTATAGCCTACACCCTCTTCATTATATTTTGTAACATATTCTTACTAATTCTCACCAATATTATTGTTAAGAAGAGTTGTTTTCAGTATAAAGAGGTTGACTCATAGTGTTAAATTCTGGAATAGATAACCCCCCACTTTGTATTTTCTTCCCTATACAAGGACAATAGGAATTGATATCATATTGAATTACACAATACTTGTCAAAATCTTTCTTTAATTTTGTTATCTCTAAGTTACTTATAACAAGAATTATAAAAATAATAATACACCCAAAGACAAGAATATTACTAGTTTTCATTATTGATTAACCCCTCTATATTCATTTCTTTGTTGTCGTTTAGCCCAGCAATTATTGCATAGGATGTGATGAGATTGAGAAACTCTTCTTACTTTACAACATCTACAAAATTTCCTCTGTCTATCAGTTTTTATTTTAGAATCTAAAATACGATTTCTCACTCTAGTAAGTTTATTCTTCCTAGATGTTCTAAATTCCATATTACTTCTATGTATCATTGTTGTTTAGTGTGATGTTGTGGAATACATCTATGTTTGTTGTTTCATTTACTTTCAACAATTTAGCTAAATTTTCATCAGGAATACAACCACATTTATTTATTATTGCAAACCCAGACTCACATTTTACTTCACTTTTCATGAAAGAGTTAATGTTGATGAGAGTGTAAATTAGAAGTATTCCAAGAATAAAAAAGAGAAAAAATATAAACTTGTCTTTAAGTAACATTTTTCTTCTCTATTGCCTCCAGCTTTTTCTCTATCTCAGTTATTTTTGTTAAAATTAATCTCATTCCGTTATATATAGTTGCATTTGCAGTAACTGGGTTTGAGAAAAACTTATAAGTATCTAACATATCTTTATCTGACATTTCTTCTTTAATCTCCACTGGTTTTTCGTCTTCTGTCATTTGAAATTACCTCCCTTTCCTTATATTTACAAATATTATTTAAACAAACTTTTTTCCTCAACATTAATGACCTTATAGGCTTGGAATATACCCCATAAGGGTAATTCAATCTAAAAATTCTTGTAACCATCAAGGTATTCTTTTCACATTGTGGACATTTTTTAAAGTCTATCTTACCACTTCTTCTTTTTACTTTTATTTTGCCTCTCATTGTCATACCATTCGTGAGCTATTGTTATCATATCTCCTAACCAGATAACAATAACAAAAATTAGGAACATTACTGGGAAAAACACAAACCCTTGTAGAAGAGCTTTGAATTGTATAAGAGATATCACAAGAAATACCCCTATTACTGATGGAGCTACATAGTGGTTAATATCATACAAAAACATATAAAATACAGAGTTTAAAAGACCTATAACTCTATTTTGTTGTCTCATGTTTTTCTCCTCTTTTAAATATTCTTTTATCTAAATTCTTCAAATCATCACTATATTTTGTAATATCAACATCTTTACTCCAAGTCTTAGTATTAAAATCATTTGGGTCTATTGGAATAAGAAAATTCCCTCTCTTTATCTCTCTTTTTATTTTTCTTCCCTCTATTGCTCTAGCTATCATATTATGGATAAGCATAAAAATTGGAAGAGCTATTATTCCTGCTCCACACCCTATTAATATATAGATGAAGAAAGATGTCATTTTGTAAACCCCACTATTATTGCTCCAATTAACCATGCCCATGAGATAAAAACTGGGTAAAGACTTCTAGTTATGAAAGATGTAGCTATAAATATATTAGAAATAAGTAAAAAAGTTAAAAAGAATAAACTTTTATTGTTTATAATTTGTAGTTGTAAATGAACTTGTTTTTTCATTATTGAACCCCCAAAGTTTGATTAAGTAGATTTTGTCCATCAATTTGAGAGAATGATTCAGGCATAACTTTACTTAAAATCAATATGAAAGTATTAATATCCTCCATAGTCTTCTCTTGTAATTGAGCAGTTTTGAGATTAGTAGCATCTCTAGCAGCATCAATATTTTTGGCATCAAGATAGGTTTTACTACCCAATACTAAAAAGATAACTCCGCCGATAATAATAAATAACCACATTGCTACCTTCGCTATAACTTTCAATCTTTCGTTAGGGTCATCAAACTTCTTACTATCAATATGTTTTTGTAAGTCTTGTCTATCCATTTCAATGTCAGGGTAAGATACATCAACATTTAATTCCTTTCTTTGGACGTTAATCCCACTAATACCATTAATACAAAATAACTTCTTATCTTGTGTGATAACAACATCATGTTCTCTAGGTCTAGTCCATACCAACAACTCTGGAGAGATAAAATATCCCTGGATAGGAGTTTTATACATATACACAACCCTGCCATCTTTAAATCTTATTCTTTTAGTTAAAACACTTCCACTAGGAGTTACACCATTAATAGCTGGATTTTCGTAATAAACTCTTGTGATAATATTCCATCTCTTTTTCTCCGAGAGATAAAACCATAAGAAAGCTCCAGCAACACAAAATACAGCAAAACCTAAGAAAATACCAATCCCAACTATCCAACCAGTGGATATACCCCCTGATGCTACAGCTTGGCCTGTTGAAGAAGTTCCTTTACCCATAACAGCATTGCCTAATGTACTCATAGAATTTGAAATTATTGTATCCACCATTTTAGTAGGGTTTATCCACTATCATATAATCTTCTTTAGCATGAAATTTCCCTTTCTCCACTACTAATTTTTTAGCTTCTTCCATATAAGCCTTTCTCTGTAATTCTCTTAACTCCACTATATCTTCTTGTGATAAGATTGATATAACCCTCTTTTTTTTAAATAACCACATAATATTACATATTATTGAGCTTTATAAATGTTTTGGTTTTTTTAGAAATAGAAATTATCTTTTTTTCCACTTTAATGCTCTCATATGTAATCTTCCACTTTTATCTACCCAAGTTTCTCTTCCTCGTGGAAATATTTTAGTAAGAACATTTTCTCTATTATAAGCCTCTTTTAACTCTACTCTAAAATGATTCTCTTCTTTCTTAATTTTTTCTTTACACATCTTACTCCAAATCTTCTTTACTATATGTATTCTGTCTTCTAGATGATGGTTTTAAAGAAAAAGATAACATATGTTTTTTGATATGTTTTTCTTGTAATCCTTCTAATCGTTCTTGTATTCTTGAAACTGCTCCCCACTCATGATGTTTTTCAGCATATTTTAAATCTCTTTTTAATTCTCTAATTTCTTCTCCATCAGGTGTTGTTACCCTCCAAGTACTCATTCTCTACCCACCATTTTTAACAACTTACTTTTATGTTCTCTCTCTTGTTTTATAATCCCCATAACAACTCTTCTGTCTTCTTTATGTTTTAGAGTTTTTAATAGTTTGTGATAATCTTTTGGAGCTTTATTCTCATCCATTATCATTTCTTTAAGAAGTTTGTTGTGTGTCATTTTAACCCTGGAATTCTCCAGAATGTTCTTGACCACTATCTTTCATCCTTCTTACATAAAGTACAAGGATTACTATTCCGGCTATTAATATCACTACTGCTAGGAT
>Ga0315289_10001648_pt1 | contig 34773 bp, 39 predicted proteins | sample YL17G11_40_MG_FD_203452 | JGI IMG/M metagenome (GOLD analysis project Ga0315289, IMG submission 203452) | Sediment microbial communities from Yellowstone Lake, YNP, Wyoming, USA - YL17G11_40 | ecosystem: Environmental > Aquatic > Freshwater > Lake > Sediment | place: USA: Wyoming | collected...
GTAGTCAGAAGTTAGAAGTTGGAAGGTTAGAAGGTTAACACGCTAGTGGATTGTAACATAAGTTTAGGGTAAGATAGTTGTCACAATTTATTGCCACGACCTTTAGGTCGTGGGATGAAGTGAAGAACTCCCCCCATTCCTATGGGCTTTAGCCCACAAAACGACATGCTCAGGATAGTGGAGGAATAAAGCCATAAATCGAGCTACTTCAATAGCGAATAAATTTATGTTACAGAGCACTAGAAAGTTTAGGTGACTGGTGATGAATGGCGAATTACGGATATTCATATGAAAGCATAGGCAAATGCAATTCGTCATTATTCATTAGTCATTCGTCATTTTCTTTAGGAGGTGATTTTTATGGAAGGAAAAAAGGTTAGAATCAGAGCTTTAGAAAAGACAGATGTGGATGAGGCTTTGAAATGGGTAAATGATCCTGAGGTTACCGCCACTCTGACTAGGATGGATCCGGTTTCCAGATACCAGGAGGAAAAATGGATAGAAAAGATGTTGGATGCAACTGACGAGAGGTGTAAAGTTTTTGCCATCGAAACTAAGGATGGAGTTTATCTGGGAGGCATCGGACTGCACCGTATAAATTGGAGGGATCGAAACGCCGAAGTCGGAATAGTTATTGGGAAAAAAGAATACTGGAATAAAGGATACGGAACCGATGCCATGATGACCATCCTTGATTTTGCCTTCAATCGCATGAACCTGCACCGGGTATATCTACGCGTTTATGATTTCAACCCACGCGGAATAAGATCGTATGAAAAATGCGGATTCAAGAAGGAAGGGGTCTTGAGACAAGACCTTTACCGTGACGGCAAATACCATGACACCATCATCATGGGAATATTACAAGATGAATTTAAGAGATGAGATTGTATGTTGGTTTTTTCCGCCAAAGACAGGATAGGAAAGCCCCCTCTCCCCTTGGAGGGTGTGTCAGAATTTCGGTTTTTGTAGCCGTCCCGCTTAGCGGGGCGAAATCGAGACGTTGAATTCCAATGACTTACGTCCATATGGACGGGGCGGGGACCGAAAAAAATGGGGAAACTCCACCGTTAAAAAATAACTTGACATTGGAGAGTGTTAACTATATATTTATTTATGACTTATGTATTTAAGACACCAAGATAAGTCAGGAGTTCAGACGAGCCCGTATGGGCACGGGGCTCCTGACCTACAAGTTATCAGTCTTGGAAAATGTCATGAAATGTCTCAATTGTCACGAAGAAATACCTGAGCATGTGCGCTCTTGTGTGGTCTGTGGGGCTGATGCTGGATATCCGAATGTGCGCGCGGCACTTCACAGTGAGGAGACTACTGCACTCGAACTTCGAGTAAAAGAAGCTGAAGAGAATGCAAATTTACAAGGGTGTGATGGTATTTTAAAAAGCTTCCGCAAAGATGTTGCTAATTCTTCGGCAGTCGTATGTTGTTCTCTCGGTAAGCTCAATGAGCTGGCCTCAAGTGATAACCTGCTTTATCAGACTTTTTATCAAGCGATTGGTAGCGAAGCACGATTGCCAGAGGATAATGAATACGATACCATAAGAGAAGCAGTTGATAGTTTGTTCTTTCCGCACTATCATGAACAGATACGCTTCGGTGCACTATCTATTAACCGAACTGGAATTTCTGGTTACGGCTACTGTATGGTATTAAAAGAGATGGCTATAAAGGATCGTGCAACTGTTTTTGAAGAAAATTTAATCTTGTTTGTAAAGAGGCTTCGAATTGTAGCTGGTGATCCTTTACCATTAGGATGCCGTGCTCCCTGGGCAAAACGAGACTTGCTGGCGGTAGCAAAACTTGGGAAGAGAATAACACCTACAACTACTCAAGCTGAATTTTCTGAACTCTTGATCAGTTCTCCTACTAGAGTTGCCGATATTATTGAAGTGCACATCTATGGTCCGATTCATCGTCGCGCAATTGAACATTTATCCGGGCGTGAACCGCGTCAAAGAGCAGACAAAGTATTGCTCAAATCAGTTATAAAGAAGTTAAAAGAGATCGGTGTTACAGCGGAGATTTCTTAATGAAAGCTATTTTATCTGGACAAACGGCTGCTGCCATCTGTATAGAGGACGGCCAATTTTACTCTATAAGTTTGGATTCTTCAGAAATCTGGAGTGAGCGGCACGAATGGGAAATACCCCTTTTGTTTGCAGATGCCACTGACATACTTCAACTTGAGAATGTACCGCGATCCGAAGTATTAGAGAAATTGAAATTAGCATGGGCACAGGACCGAAGTTTGCAGCTTATTCTAATACTATTAGATTGTGATGAAGAGCCGCAAACCCGCCGTGAAGCTGCAGAATGTTTAGATGATTTTCTTAATCAAGACGAAGTGAAAAAGTATGTTGAGAACCATTTATATTCATCACCCTTGCCTTCAAATGCAGATTTGAATAGTGCAATTCAACTAAGCACAGGTTCATCATCAGCAAAAGTAACGGAATTTCTTAGAGCACTTCAGAGTGACCAAGAAGAAATATCAAAAAGGTTTGCTGCTTGGGAAGCATTACCAATCTCCCTCTTTGATAATCCAACCAGTAAGCGAGAATTTTATAATGACGCAGTTAGGTATGGAGCTTTTCGCCTATTCGTTACTGAACGCCAGAAAAAGAATTCAGCTATCCTTCAACTTCTCTCTCACCCTCACTTCCGTGGTAGCAGTAAAGCTCGAAATATATTTATGAAGTGGGCCGCTCCTTTCAAGGAATCTCCTACTAATATTGAATTTGAAAATCCGGAGATTGGTTATGATACCTATAGTGGCCCTGATGCCACATACAAAAAACGTGCTATAAGTAACTTTTATGCTTTTCAGCAGGTCGAAAAACAAAAGGAAGGGATTAAAAACATTCTTAAAGAAGGAAAGCAAGACTTGGCGCTGCGGTTCACTGAACAACTTATTGCCAGCCAACGTCGCAATAGCGAACCTGAACATATAGCCAAATCTTTATGTGATCTTGCACAATTTGCTAAGGGTTTGGGTAGCCCAGAACTCCAGCGAGAATTTGCCTTAAAAGCTGTTGCAGAAGCTCCTGCTGACGCTTGGTCATATGCAACCCTTGGAGACTCTTACCGGTCGCTTTATGAATTCCAAAAGGCTCTAGATGCATATCATATTGCGGGTGTACTTGGAAAGGCTTGTATGGGACTAACTGGACGGGCGGAGGTATTGAAGGATCTTGGACAGATAAAAGAATCCCTTCAAATTTTTGAGCGGTGTATCCAGGAATTTCCAGATAATCTCGTTTCTCGCAATAGTCGGGCAGCAGCATTGGCACATTTTGGCAAGTTCCAACAAGCATTGGACGCTTACGACGAAATATTGCGAGAAGGGCTCTATGATGAATTTACTGTTACTGGTCGCGCCCAGGTACTTCGAGATATGGGCCGACTCGAAGAAGCCTCCAAAGAATTTGATGAACTTGCTAAGAACTACCCTGAGGATATAATTCCGCAACATGCCCATGCAGAAGTTCTCCGGGAACTTGGCGAGTTGGAGAAAGCTAAGGTAGCTTTTGCTGATCTAGTCAATCGCTTTCCCTTGGCTGCAAACGCGCGTACAGGATATGCAAAGATACTCCGAGATTTTGGTTGTTTTAATGAAGCTCTAGACGAATATAAGTTAAGCATCACTAAATTCCCATTTGACATTTGGGCATACATTGGCGTTGCCGAAACTTACAGGAAGATAGGAAAACTAAATGAGGCACTGGAGGCATATGAGATAGTTAGAGATCGTTTTCCTCATACCTCTCGGAATGGTAAGGCATCTGTGCTAGTTGCTATGGGTGATTACGCGACCGCCTTGCGCAATCTCCCGACTAACTTACCAGCACGTCTAAACGAATGGGTTGCTTTTCATATTAAGGGTATGGCCCAAATGCGTTCGGGTGAACTAAAAAAGGCAGAGACTATTTTCGAATGGGGATCAACAGAGTGTCCTTGGGCATCTCAACGTGAATATTTCAAAACAGCTCTTGCGAGTCTTCGAATTCAGCAGAAACGATATCGAGAGGTGATCCCCTTAGTGCAGGAAATAATTAATCCATCTATTGAGCCAATTGCTCGTGTACTCATTATGCATGCCTCTGGTGAATTAGGTGATACGCCTCAGTTCAACCAATCTTATAAATTTATACGAGATACAGCAGCGCCTGTTGTTATAGAACTACGCGAAGCATTGACAAAGCGTTACAGACTGCAAACTACTTCTATCCCATCTGATAGTTGGTTCTTTCTTCATGAGTGTGACTCGTTACTTCTTGCCGCGTAGATATTCTTTGATTTAACATATTGAGTAATCTCAGCACAGTTTTGTAGGTCAAGCATGGCGTAGCCTGCTTGACAAATCCTCTTCACCCCTACGCCAACACAACATATATTACCCCCCGGGAACAACAAAGAGGGGCATAGTAAAACACAATTTCCACATTAAATACGAAAAACCATAATTCTTGGTGGCTTATTTCCTACCTCCACGCCAGGAAAGCAAAATCACCACAATTTCGATGGTGAAATGGATAGGGCGCCTGTATATGGAGGAGGTGATCGATACGAGCGCATTAAATGATTCAACCCATTACATGCACACTGAGGATAAAAGAGAATGGCGTCCAGACTTGAAGCTCTTAGAGATATTGATCCAGAAGATCATTGAAAAATTAGAACAAAACTCCTATGAGCCCAGAGTCCAGGATGCCTTAAAAGCTATCCAGCTTAGGGAGAAGTTGGTTAAAAAATCTGAGGCAGAGGAAATCTTTTGGCAAGAGATAGACGGGATAAGAACCTCCGAGCTGGAAAGGTTAGAGAAGCTGGACAGCAAAACCGAAAACCTCCAGGCTCAAATTCTGAGAACCATAATCCGGCTCAAATATGAAGTAAAAAATGGTATGCTTCCGGTGAAGACCATCACTGACACTCATAATCAAGGTAAATCCAAAGAAAGCCAGTCTCAAGACCCAGAATTCGGGCTTACTTATCAGCGGATTGGCAGGCTCCTTTCCAAAATGGGATTCCAGAGGGCAAGAGCCGGAAACAATTCAGCCATCATCTGGGACGACCAATTCCTTTTATGGCGAGCTTCGAACCATACTCAGGATACAAATTCGAACGTACACAATTCGTTGCCCGAGAACTGCTTGGAGGAAAAGTGAAAAAAAATAAAAAAAACCACCAGATGCACCAGATGCACCAGAAGCGCCAGTACCACCGGTCAAGCTGCCCAGAGTGCGAAAGCTTGTCGGAGCGAAGCGGAGATCCCGCCAAAGGCGGGGGTGGAAATTTTTTCGTCGGGATAAACACAAGAAAGGCAAGAAAGCCACGAAACACACATGGTCACCTTTCCTATTTCCTTGTGCCGTTTCAGCTTAAGAAAAAGAATAAATAACTGAAGAATTTTTTCAAAAAACACACGAAAGGCACGAAACCCACGAAACGCACGTTGTTATCCTTTGTATCCTCTTCTCTCTTTTCACCTTAAGAAAATGAACGAAAAACTCAAGACTTTTTTCAGACACACACGAAAGGCACGAAACCCACGAATCAGACAAAGCCTAATTCATCGGTCATTTGACATTTTTTATTCGTCATTCGTCATTAATCATTCGTCATCTTCTCAACGAAGCGTCCATGACAAACAAGTGGGATTTGTGGGGAGATCAAGTTCTCATCCTTTAACTAACTTGACCGCTTCCATCAAAAGAGGGATCAAAATAAGCTGTAAGGCTATTCCCGGAAGTCCGGTTATGAGGGAAACTTTGATGAATGCCTCAGGTCCATAGGGGAGAGATAAAAATTGTCCCAGGATGACCAGTCCCAGGGCAAAAGCCAACCTCCCTAATATCATGGCGATTACAAGAGATAGTATGGGCAATTTTATCCATCTTATCAATATCCCGATGGATAGCCCGTAAATCGCCAATTCCATGCTCATGAGGGGAACTGCATACGGCGGTGGCATCCCGGTCAAAAAGAAACTCAAGACAGGACAGATCAATCCCACTATTAATCCACCCAAAGGACCTACAAAGATTCCTGCCAAAAAGACCGGTATATGCATGGGCAAAAATATTCTGCCCGCCAAAGCGAATTGATGAAACACGATAGGTAAAACCACCCCTAAGGTGACAAAAAGAGCGGTTAAGGTAATCTCTTTGGTGGAGAATTTAATCATATTATATATCTTGGAGTATAAAGCTACTGGTCTTCAACCAAATAAGTTAACATACTCTGATTCCACATAAGATCAAGGTCCAGTTCTCAGCCACTTTAGTGGCGTTACCTAAACCTGACTAAAGTCAGTTAGAACAATATGTAGTTGCGAGGGATGTCAAGTTAAATAGTTGATGACCATCAGCCTTCATTTATCGAAACTTTCTTCCACTGGCTAAATACAGATTCGGCTGGTCGATGATCTCTATATCTCTTAAGTCAGCATTTTTCATCATCTCCCTTAGCTTATCATCTTCGGGAATGGTATCATGCTCTACCTCCACCCCTGCCAATCTGTGATACTCTGCCAACTCTTTTTTCCCTAAGGTGTGGGCAATAAAAAGCTGGCCTCCCTTTTTTAATGCTCTGCTCATCTCACCTACCGCCTTTTTCTGGTCGGAAACATGCGCAAAAGTGTCAAGGCAGGTGACATAATCAATCGTGTGATCCTTTATCGGGAGAGCTTCCACTTGTGCATTGATAAAATGGATGCCCATTTTTGCCTTATTCTTCTTGGCTTTTATGATCATGCTCCAGGAGAAGTCCAAGGCAAAAAGCAAACCTTTGTCCTTTACTTTCTTCAAAAGATGGGGCAAAAGAACTCCCGTGCCACATCCTACATCCAAAACGGTCTTGCCTGGCTGAAGATCAAATCTTTGGACCAGCTCTTCAATTTGAGAGGCAACGTTATGGTTATACTGTTCATCCCAGCAGGCTGCATGTCTGTCGAAAAATTCCCTCTTGGACATTTTTTTACAGAGTAACGATATTTTCGGCTTCGGTCAGGACACCAACGATCTCCTGCATATTGCTTACTCTTCCAGCCTGGATCAAATCAGTTAGTCCATAGAAATTGACACAGGTTCCACAGGAGATAATCTGCACTCCCAAATTCTCCAGACTTTGCAAGGTCTCCAAAACCGGCGAGCCTTTGGCGACAAGCTTCACTCCGGAATTGTAAAGCACCAACATCTGTGGTTTTTTCTCTGCACCAAGCAGGGTTTTCAAGAAGTTGCCCATAAGACGCCCTCCCAGCTTTTCATCTCCCTGCCCCATCTTATCGCTATTTATTACAACCACCTTCTCCATTTAAGCTCCTTGGTCAATTTTTTGCAGCCTCAAGGCACAGAATTCGTGCTAAAAGAATAAAATATCAAGCCTTCTTTGTAAAGGATTATTTTCAATTTCCACAGGAATTTTTTGTTAGTCCACTCCAACGTGAGAATTGCAAACCTGTGAATCCCCTAAATCCCTCCTTTGGTAAAGGGAATTGTCAATTCCCACTTTTTTAAGGGGAGTCAATGGGGGGATTACACCCGGAGAAAGAGCTGATATGAGACTTTACTTGGCATGACATTATTGAAGTGCTACAAGCCTCCTTTGAGGGGCATCACTCTCTATTATTTTATTTATGACATGTCAGGAAGAATATCATATAAGTCCCTCTCTTTTTAAGAGAGGGATTTAGGGTGAGTTCAAATGGGTGTTACAATGAACTCATCCCCCAGCCCTTCTCTTATGAAGAGAAGGGGTGTGTAAATGAAATTCTACTTGGCATGACATTATTAAATGGTTACCAGCCTCTTGGGGAGGCATTACTTTCCTTTATTTATGGCATATCAGGAAGAATATCGTGTGATTCTTAGAAAAAAACAAAAACTCACGCTTACTCTATTATCCCGAAGGTTGTAAACCACCTACAAAACTCTTTTTGACGAATTTCCCGCCGATTTCTTGCAAAAAAATCCCCCCCGCCAACGGCGGGAGGGATCAATAAATCTACAAATTAACATGAAGCTGGGGGTGCAGGCCCATTTACAAAAAGATAGTTGACCAAAAAGACCACATCTTCTATGGTTATCTGTCCATCGCAAGTTACATCTCCGGTGTAGAATGGATCAGGGGGAGGACCTTCTATAAAAAGATAATTTAAGAGGAAAATAACATCGGTAATATCGGTTACGCTATCTGTATTGGGGTCCCCGATGATATAGCCAATGGACCTTGCCACGCTGATCAGAGTGGCTAAGTCCATCTTCACCACTTCTTTCATGTAGCCAAAATTTAGGCTATCTACTACATCGTAATTTTTATGCCAACCATTGTTGAAAAAATCCCCCTCGCTGGAGAAGACCGCATCATATCCGTGTTGATAAAAGGAATAGTGATCTGAGCCTGAGGATTGACCCGCATAGGAAGCATTTAAATAGGTATAAGTATTTGCCATATTTATCATGATATTCACAAACTCCACAGCACTGGAGGCTGCGTAGATTTTGACGGCCGTGTGTGCGTCCAGATTATGTGCGATCATATCGGCATTTTCCATCAGATAGAGGTCGGCTCCCTGATTCTGAAGATATTGAGCAAAATAGTCGCTGCCGATCAGACCTTGCTCCTCCTGGGCAAAGGGGACAAATATCACCGTGACCGGCAAAGGATATTGTCCAATTATCCGTGCCATCTCCAGGGTGGCAACTGTGCCTGAGCCATTGTCATCCGCACCGGGTGCCCAAACATAGGGATTCCCGCTTCCATATACCACCGAGTCATAATGTCCTCCCACCACTATCAGCTTATCCGGCTTGACCGTCCCCACCACGGTTGCCACTACGTTGTATTGATCGGAATCCCAATAATAATGATGATTCCAAACCGAGTCAATTCCGAAGCTTTTGAACTTATTAAAAAGCCAGTCACGTGCACGGTATATTGAATCAATATAAGAATACCTGGTCCTAAAATTCTGCAGACGCAAATTCCAGGCGTAAAGGGAATCCTGAGAGATCAAAGAAAGAAGGAAGTCGATACTGGGATAGTAGGGGAGAGCTTTTGGCAACTCTTTGGTCACGGGTTTGTATTTAAAGGGGATGACATGACGAAAGACCTTGACTATGTAATAACCTTTCCCCGCTAAACTTCGAGCGCCTTCATCTGAGATCTTCAAGAAATAAAAATTCCCCGTTTGCACAAGTATTTTGCCGTACCGGGACAAATCCACCTCCTCACATCTTTCGCTTGGGGAGATTACATAATAACTTTCGGTCCATGGTTTTTCATCAATGATTTGATAGGAGAGTCCTGCATCTTCCAAAGCCTGAAGATTCGATTTTTCAGCCTCGGCGATGAATAAATTATCAAACCGGTGATAAGCCAATACATTTAAAGCTTTGGCTTTCTGGTAATCTGTCTGATCTTTTAGCTCGAGCTTGATCAGAACCGGAGAGGCGAAAGGATTGTTAGCTCCTAATGAAAACATGGCTAACATCATTGCCAAAACCAAAACTAACCTTTTGAAACTCATAAACTACCTCCGAGGATTATGGTTATTTATTTTTTTTGATTATCGTCTATATTTTTAATCTGTTGACCCTTCCTTACAAAACAAAGTGAAGCTTTAGTTGAAGCAACCTAATTTTTCAAATCAGGAGCATCCCATTTTTGCTCCGTTTGCTCACATCTTCTCAATTAAAGATACTCAAAAAGCTCAATTTGTCAATACATTGATTTGAATAGCCTGTCACCGCCAATATACACTTTCAATCTCTTTACTTTCCCCCTCACCCTGTCCTCTCCCCAAAGGGGAAAGGGATGAGTGGGGGGGTGATTTTTTATCCTCAATAAATGAAGTAATGCAATTCACAATATTTTGCGTTTTCATTTTGTTGATACACAATATATTGTGATTTTTTTATCAAAATTGTAATTTTTTTCTTGACAAGCTCAGGCTAATTTCATACAATTAAGATGGGAAGATTTTGATTTATGAGGGGAGGAATCAAAATCTTCCCTCCTTCGGCTTGGCTCAGGACTGTGAGCTTGTCGAACAGCCAACCGATTGTAATCCAACCAATTACGATAGCACGAATTTCGTGTCTTGAGATTGGTTTTGTTGAGAGGTTTTCTGTGGAGGGAGAGGTATCCTCTAAAATTGGCTTAAATCATCAAATCCGTGGGGAAACAAAATGTTGAAGTCTGGATCAAACGAAAAAAGGGTCAAAGGTCAAGGTTCAAGGGGCAAGAAATCAGGGTCCAGATTGCAGAGCCCAGAAACCAGACAACGGACTGGAGTGTTCGCCTTTAGGCGAACCAGTGGCGGGGAAGGGGGTAAAGTAGTAGCGGCGGACGGCGGACAACGGACGGCGGACATTGGTGTCGAACTAATGTCCATCACCCCCAATGCCCAGGATGTGATCGAAAGGGCTTGCCGAACCTGTTATTTGAGTTTCAATAGATACAATCCGCCTTCCTCCACTGAGGAGTTGATAAAGAAGGTAATAAGAAAGGGGCATCATTCTGTCTTGGAGCATGCTCTTGCCACCTTCAGGATAAAAGGCGGCTCCCGGGTATTTACCCATGAGCTGGTCAGGCACCGGCTCATGTCCCCCTCTCAGGAGAGCCAGAGATATGTGGAATATGGAAAGACCAAAGAATTTGAATACGTAGTCCCGCCCAGCATAAAGAATACTAAATTTGAAGATAGGTTCAAGAAACTGGCAGGGGAGACATTCTCATTATATCAACAGATGGTAAAAGCGGATATTCCCAAAGAGGACTCCCGCTATATCCTCCCCAACGCCACCATCTCCGAGATTGTGATCTCCGCCAATTTCCGTGAGTTAAGACACATCTTCGAAGTCCGATGTGTAGAAAGAGCACACTGGGAGATAAGGGGGATTTGCTTAGAAATGTTGCGAATCATGAAACAACAAGCCCCGACTGTGTTCTGGGATTTTGAAATAGATGAGGAGAAGAGGATAGCTTTCAAAAAAGAAGTAGTGAGGTAGGTCGGGCTGTCCCGCCGTAAAGGCGGGGCTGCCTGACAAAAAAATGTATTCTGAATACAGGAATTCTCGATGAAAAACATTGAAGAGATTAAAAAGGCGATAGAAGAACATAGATCAATTCTTGAGGAAAAATTCAAAGTTAAGTCCATGGCTATATTCGGTTCTTATTTGAGAAGTGAACAGAATAAAGATAGTGATATCGACATTCTGGTTGAGTTCTATGAGACCATTGACTTATTTGAGTTCATTGGGTTGGAAAATTACTTGAGTGAAATATTGAACAATAAAGTGGATCTAGTCATGAAAGATACTCTGAAGCCTCGGATAAAAGATAGAATATTAAGGGAGGCAGTGGCTTTATGAAAAGAGAATACCGGCTATACATTGATGATATCCTCGAAGCAGTCGAAAAGATAGAAAAGTATGTGGAGGGTCTTTCTTATGATGAATTTACCGAGGATGCTAAGACCATTGATGCGGTTATCAGGAATTTCCAAATCATTGGGGAAGCCACCAAACGCATTCCAGATGAGGTGAAGGTAAAATACCAAGATGTTCCCTGGAAAGAGATGGCGGGAATGTCCGAATTCTGGATCCATGGGACGCGATAAACTTGTTCATGAATATTTCGGGGTAAAACTTGACGTGTTATGGAAAACAATCAAGAATCGCTTGCCGGAGTTAAAGGCACTGATCAAAGAAGTGTTGGAAAAAATGAACAAAGAGATAGGTGAAGATCAAAATTGAAAGAGAGAAGAATTGGGGGATAAGGGAGATTTGCTTAGAAATGTTGCGAATCATGAAAAACCAAACCCCCATCGTGTTCTGGGATTTTGAGATAGATGAGGAAAGGAAGATAGCTTATAAAATAGACGAAGCGGGCAAAGGCAAGAGGTAGACAAAAGATCAAAACTCTCAATGGAGGGAATTGAAGTTGAAGCTTGATCAAATAATAATTAAGAGGTTCGACGAACTTATGAAGAAAGCGCAGGAGGTCGAAGCAACGCGCCGAAGGGGCGAGGTAGACGACTTTGTAAACTCAGAGAAGTTCGAGGAGTGGGCAATGTCTGCCATGAATCTTTTACAAAGGGTATTTGGAGAAGAGAGCGTTCATTATACTAACTTCAATCATCATCTGAGCAAATTTGACTCCTACGCTACGGAATTTGAGAAATGTAGAGGGATTTTCAGAGCTGCCAAGGAGGATTATGAGGGAGGTTATCTTTTTAACCTGAAATCGCTGGTAAGCGCAGAAGTCTTAGACGATGTCTTGGAACAAGCAACGTATCTGTTGGAGGCGGACCATAAAGACCCCGCTTGCGTTGTGGCAAGAGTGGCACTGGAAACTACTCTGAAAAAGTTATGTGATAGCCAAGGTATTTCCCACGGCAAGCTAGATCGGATGAACGCTGATTTGTGTAAAGCCAGCCTATACAATGTAGGCATGCAGATGCAGATAACTGCTTGGGCCGATCGTGGGAATAACGCCGCCCATGGCAAGTGGGATGAGTATACAGCTGACGACGTGAAGGATATGATCGCAGGAGTAAATAGGTTCATTGCAGAATACCTATGACGGACAGAAACTGAGAAAATAGGTATGTCGGTGAAGCAAGTCGGCAGGATTGTTTGACAAGGGTTTCAATGAAGTTATGAAAAAACATTCGGCAAAAGAACATGTAGGAAAAATCAAATTATACGCTGACGAAAATATTAGATATGGCATTGTATTAGTGCTCAGGTCACAAGGGATAAATATAAAACATGCAGCAGAAGTAAGGTTAACACGTAAGGACGACGAATGCCATTTTCAATATGCTAAAAAATCAAATAGGTGGCTGTTCACAACTGATAGAGGTTTCCTAAACAATAGAAGGTTTCCATTCGAGCAAATAAAGGGGATTGTAATAGTCCCTGATACTGGTCAGAATAACGTGGCTGGTAAAGTGATGGCGTGGATAAAACACGAGTTGGTGCCCAGTGGAAAAGGTATTAATCACTGTAAGATTGAATTAAACGGCAACGCGGCTACATTCCATTTTAGGCGCGAGGGCAAAATATATATTCAGGAAATTTATTTTAGCTAAAAAATTTTTCTGGTCTAGCGTGTGCAAAAGGACTGCTTCACAAGAAGAGTTATTAACCACCTTTCGGATGGTTGATTTCAAAAAAATAGAGGATATGTTACGATGGAACAGACTTGTAGTGAACGAAGTGAATCTATAAGAATATCGGCAAAGAGCCTAGGAGAACTTGCCTTACCCAATTTTTGTCCCAGGTGCTTCTGGATAAAATTGCACTGCAGCTACAAATTGCCTTACCAGATTTTCCCCGGGATTTTCTCCTCCATTGACTCATATACTAAAAAGGTAACAAACATGCACTTCGAACAACACCAACGAATCCCCGATTGGTTTAGTGGTTTTGGTTCTCTGGGAAAACCCGTGAAGGTACCTCACTACTCCAAATTTTCTGTCATTGATCCTGAAACAAATATCTTACTCACAGGTGTCCCCGATGAGATTCTTTACAGCCCCAATGGCTCATATTTTATCGTTGATTACAAAACCGCAAAATTCACCGCCACCCAGGATCAACTCTTGCCCATGTATGAAGTGCAACTTAACGCCTATGCATATATTGGCGAAAGAGTTGGGTTCAAACCCATAAGTGGGCTTGGTCTTTTATACTATGAGCCTCAAACGGGCATTTTAGCCGAGGATATTGATTCATTCATACTTGAGGATGGCTTCTCCATGCACTTTTCTGGAAAATTGCTTCCGATAGAGCTAAAGCCTGATAGCATTCCACAGTTACTCAAGCGGGTGCGGGAGATTTATGAATTATCCCAAGTGCCCGGCGGAGCCGAAGGATGCAAAGATTGTCAGCTGTTAGATACACTATTATCAGTTCTGTAGGTGAAGCATGCCCGCCCTTCGACCCCTCGATTTTGCTCGGGGTGGTGAGCCTGTCGAACCACAAGCTCAGGGTGGTGACCCTTCAATAGATTCAGGGTCACCCTGAACAAAGTTGAAGGGTGAGCAAAGTCGAACCACAGGACTGCTTGACAAAAGGAGTTGTCAACTGTCTTTTCCCTCTCCTTTTAGGAGAGGGCTTGCCCTGAGCGAAGTCGAAGGGTTAGGGTGAGGTCATACCTTCGGGATGGTTGACCTAAAGGGCTTTTTGAAAAGGTGCTTTGGGAGTGCGAAAGCTTGCTTTCGCGGTTTTTTTCCAAGTTTAAAAGTTCTTATGCCCCTATCACTTGGGGTTTAGAGAACACCGCACCAGCAAGCTGGTGCACTCCGGTTAGTCTCATAGATCAAGCATGTCGGCAGGACTGCTTGACAAAAGAATTGTCTAAGTAATAAATTTATATTTAGGAGGTAAGAAATGCCAATCGTTCATGCAAATGTCTGGGAAGGTTTCGGAGAGGAAAAAGCTAAACGAGTGATCCAAAATATAACCAAAGTCTTTGCAGATTTGGGCATCCCGGCACAAGCTGTGGAAGTAATCGTCCACGAAATCCCAAAATCGCACTGGGGAATTGGCGGAGAGCCAGCTTCTGAAAAGTTCAAAGAACCAAAATAGACCATGAGTTTGCCCGGATAGAGATAAAGCGACCCCACCCTCTTGTAGTGAGCGAAGCGAATCTAAACCCTCCCCTCAAAGGGGAGGAGATATTCTTCCCTCTCCTTGTAGGAGAGGGTTAGGGTGAGGTCTGCTGTGCTGTAAGGAATAAAATGAAAACAACAACCATCTTGTTAGACGCTGGTGGCGTTATTCTTGACGAAACCGAGCACGAAGAGATAAGAGCACAGATTGCAGTGGAGATTTTGAGCGCCGTTACCCCTGGATATTCTATCAGCGAGTATTACTCAGACATTGAGGACGCAGTGAGATGTTTTTGTCCGAGTGTATATCAGTATGTCTTCTGGAAGGCTGTAGAAAATGATAGATCTCTGTTTGATAAGCTCTACGCCTCATATTTGAACGAATGGCAAAAGCGAAAACCACTGCTCAAGTTGACTTCTGGATTCGAAACCGAAGTCAAGGCAATCAGCAAGAATTTCAAAATAGGAATTGCTGGCCAATACGGACAGGAGTTACTAAAGCTCTTGGAGGAACGATCTATTCTGGACTGCTTTACACATCGCTTGACTCAGGACGACTTTTCAGTCACAAAACCGGACCTGCGATACTATGAGCAGATCGTAAAGGCTTGTGGTGTTGACCCAAAGCAGTGCATTATGGTGGGGGATAGAATAGACAAAGACGTCATTCCGGCAAAACTATTGGGAATGCGGACCATCTTAATTCGCACAGGACTTCACAAAAATCAAAAGCCAAGGATTCCGTTCGAGGTGCCGGATGCAGAATTGAATAGCGTGCCTGGCTTGGCAAAAGCGGTATTAAAGATAGCAGTAGAAGGGTGATGCGGTGCATTTCTCATAAGGTCCTTTTTGGGATGGTTGATCTAGAAAGCTGCTAAATGAGGCAAGAAAATTAGCAATGAAAAACACAGCAAGATTAGTTTTGGGAATTATGATGGGAGGGTGTATTTACTATCTTTCCCTATATGTGATACCCTCTTTAGGTTTGCTTAAGGGGTTAATGAAACTATCCTGGATTTCCAAAGGGGATATTACACAGATTAGTCTTTTAGTGTTATCCTTAGTTTTGATATATCTGCTTAGCAAAGGGAATTTGTCAACTTACGGTTTCAGTCCAGCAAAAACAAAACAACTGATAAAATCGGTGCTTATAAGCATCCCCGTACCGTTGGTAATGATAGTAGTGACGATGATCATGATTATCATAACCGGAACCATACCAAAGGGAGAGCATCCCGCCGCAAAATACGGAATGGTCAAAACTATAATATCTATCTGGTTAATTGCAAGCACCTGTGAGGAAATTTTCTACCGAGGTTTAATACTCAGTTTCCTTACTCCTTTAAAAGAATATGGTTTCAAGTTGTTCAGATCGCATATCAGTCTTCCAGTAATAGTCAGCGCAATAGGATTTGGGCTTGGTCATCTTTGTTTACTAAATCAAATGGAGAGCATAATCGTTGTAGGTATAGTTATTTCAGCTACTCTACTTGGATTCATAGCGGGGTATTTTCGGGAAAAAACTGGGAGCCTTGTTCCGGCGATCGCAGCACATCTGACATTTAATATAGTCGGCTTTGCAATTGGATCTCTCCTGGGTGGATTAGCGAACGTGTAGATAAGTTATTGTTTTACGATTTAAAATTTGGAGGTTCGTAGGTTAAGCATGTCCGTTCACGGTGAATCCGTTCAGGATGAATCCGAAGGACTGCTTGACAAAAAGATTTGTCAACTGTCTTTTCCCTCTCCTTTTAGGAGAGGGTTAGGGTGAGGTTATACCTTCGGAATGGTTGATCTACAAAACTCGAAGCTCAGTTCAAAGTATCGATGCTCGATGCTTGTGGCTCGAAATTCGAATGGATGCTTCATAGCGAACCGATTAAACTTCAAGCATCGAACTTCAAAAAGCGAACTTCGTTCCGAGCTTCGCTAACGATAAACGAGAAACGTTGTCAACCACCTCAGTTGAGTCAAATGACCTTTCGGGAAGGGTGAACTACAAAACGGAAGAATTATTATGTGGGACATTGTATGAATCTATACAATCTAATAATGAAGCGAAGGTCGACAAGAAACTTCAAAGATCAAGAAATTCCAGAGCATATCATTGAAGAACTTCTTGATGCGGCAAGTAATGCTCCATCTGGCGGGAACATTCAGCCCATCTCGATTATCCTTGTCCAAAAACCTGAGAGAAGAAAAGAGCTATCGGAAATGGTTGGAGATCAACCCTGGGTGAAAAATGCTCCCTTGTCCATGATATTCTGTATTGACTTTTTCAGGATTAAAAAATGGGCATCCATGTTTGAGACTGACTTCAAAGGAGAAAACGCATTTTCACATTTCCTGATTGCATACGCTGATCTTATGTGTTCAGCCCAAAACGTTGTAGTTCTGGCTGAAAACTATGGACTGGGATCGGTCTATATTGGCACCATCCTTGATGCTATCGACAAAGCCAGAGAGTATTTCACCATGCCAAAGTATGTTCTTCCCATGATGGTCTTATCCATCGGGTATCCCAAATCTGTTCCGAAAAACGTTCCCAAATTAAAGAGGGACGTAATAGTGCACAGGGAGCAATATAGGGAATTAGGTGATGATGAGATCAAAATGGCTTTTGAAGATAAATATGGAAGTTTCGATGATAATGTGGAAAGGTATTTCCAAAAAATCTATGTCGAAGCCGTGGAGGCAGACAAACAGGAAAAACCAGAATGGGCTGATCCGGAATGGATCAAAAAGGAAATGAAGAAACTGAACATAAAGAATAATGCGCAGTTTCTCTTCAAATTCAGATACCCTTCTGAAGAGATGGTCAAGCTGAACGAAAACCTGATTGGTGCATTCAAAAATGCGGGATTTGATTTCTTTTGCTTATAACTGATACAACCGCAAAAAATAAAGTGTCATTGCGAGGAGTCCATATGGACGACGAAGCAATCTGACCAGAATGGTCATTGCGAGGGAGCAGAGCGACCGTGGCAATGACAAGGTGAAATTTTTTAGAGCGTTTGCCATAATTAGATTATGCCCAACAACTTCAATTTGCAGGGTTAATGAAATGATGAACAATATAATTGATAAGTTGCTCAACTCAGATGAACCATCGGTCAAATTCAAGGTTCTGGTGAATGTTTTGGGCAAAAAATTAGAATCGGCTGAAATCAAAAAACTTCAAGAGGAAATAAAGTCATCGCCGCGGGTGAAGTTGCTTCTCTCGGAGAGAGAAAAGGACGGGAAAATACCTTTTCACCCGTATGCTAAATGGTATGGTGCCCACTGGGTGCTGGCAACCTTGGCAGATATTGGTTATCCGTCAGGTGACAAGTCACTAATTCCATTGAGGGAGCAGGTCTTGGCATGGCTTTTTTCCGAAGAACACAGAAAACACATCAAAACCATAGACGGACGGACAAGAAGGTGCGCTTCCCAAGAAGGAAATGCCCTTTTCTCACTTTTGACACTTGGTATAACCGACACTCGAACCGAAGAGTTGGCAGAACGCCTGGTCAAGTGGCAATGGCCCGATGGTGGATGGAATTGTGACAGAGACCCCAAAGCTGTAAATTCGTCATTCTGGGAGAGCCTGATTCCCCTTCGCGCATTGGCACTGCATGGTCGATTAACTGGAAAGAAAGAATGGAGGGAAGCGGCAAAACGTGCCGCCGAGGTTTTCCTCAAGCGAAAGTGCTACAAAAGGCAAAAGGACGGAAGGATTATGGTGGATGACTTTGTGGAGCTACATTACCCCTGCTATTGGCATTATGACATCTTGTTTGGGCTCAAAGTTATGGCTGAAGCCGGGTTTATCGGCGATAAACGTTGCCACGATGCTTTAGACCTATTGGAATCGAAGCGACTGCCAGATGGTGGGTTTCCTGCAGAAAAGAAATATTATCGAGTTACAAAAAAGATGGCGGCCGGGCATTCACTTGTTGACTGGGGTGGGACAAGCAAGAAGCGTATGAATGAATTTGTAACAGCAGATGCTTTATACGTATTGAAGAAATCAGGGCGATTGACGTGATCGTTAGAGCATGTGAAGAATCTAATTTTGGTAGCCGCAGGCTTTAGGGACTGTTGAAAAAGTCCAAAAGAGTGTCATTGCAACCCCCGATGAAATCGGGGGGAAGCAATCTCTTCTTATATAAATCAATTAGTTAGAGATTGCTTCGTCCCCTACGGGTCCTCGCAATGACATTAAAAGGGTTTTTCGACACGCCCCTTAGCCCGTGAGGGTGTAAAAAACAGGTAAACTCCCATGGACAAACCACAATCCAATTTTGATTTCAAGATGATGGCTCTGCTCTTCAAATTTCGAGATCTCTTTTTGCCCCGCAAGAACGTCTCAAAAGAGGTAGGAATACAATCTGGGTTTCATGTGCTCGATTACGGCTGTGGACCTGGAAGCTATATTGTTCCTGTTAGAGAATTGGTGGGAAAATCTGGAAAAATTTACGCGCTGGATATAAATCCACTTGCAATTCAGAAGGTGCAGAGTCTCGTTTCAAAAAAGCAATTGACCAATGTGGAGACCATTCATTCCGAATGTAAAACCGGGTTACCTGATAGTAGTGTAGATGTGGTTCTGTTATATGACACCTTTCATGCCTTGAGAGACCCAAATGAAGTATTGGAAGAGTTACATCGGGTATTGAAGCCAGATGGAATTCTGTCGTTCAGCGATCATCATATGAAAGAAAATGAGATAATATCTAAGGTCACTATTAGAGGATTGTTTAAGCTATCTAAAAAAGACAAAACAACATATAGTTTCTTGAAAGTGAAATAAAAATGGATTACTTAACACCACACATTCTTTTAAGTCATACATGTCCACAGGACTGCTTTACACAAGCTTTTAAAAGGAAGAGATTATGAAAACTGGCTTTGCAGAAGTGAATGGAACCCAGTTATATTACGAAGTGGTGGGCGAAGGATATGCAGTTGTGTTAATCCCCGCCGGAAAGCTGGATAGAAGGATGTGGGACGACCAATTCGAAGTGTTTGCAAAACACCATAAGGTGCTGCGCTATGATATGCGTGGTTATGGCAAGTCGGAGATGTCACAGAGACCTTACTCTGATGTTGAAGACCTATGTAGTTTGCTAAAGTTTCTGAACATTGATAAAGCTTGTCTTATCGGGGTATCCGTGGGTGGGAAAATCGCCATTGATTTTACACTAGCATATCCTGAAATAGTGTATGCTTTGATACCTATTTCTGCAGATTTGAGTGGTTGGAATTGGAGTTGGTCGGATGAGATTGTCCAAAAGTATCAGAAGATTATCGAGACAGCCAGAGACGAGAGTGAATCAAAGGCAGTGGAGATGTGGCTTGAGTTTCCTCTTTTTGCTCCAGCTATGCAAAATACAACTATTGCCCCAAGGATTCGGAAAATGGTTCAAGAAAATTCACATCTTTTTCTGATGAATCCACTGCTCCGACGTGAACTTAAACCACCAGCTATGCAGAGACTTTCTGAAATTCGCGTTCCCACTCTGATAATAAGTGGAGAGAGGGATGTATCAAACTTCATTGACATTGCGGATACATTAGAAAAAAACATTGCTGGAGCAAAGAAAATAGTAATTTTTGGTGCTGGTCATCTGGTTAGCATGGAGAAGCCTGAACAATTTAATCGGATCGTGCTTGATTTCTTGAGCACGCAGCTCCAGTAGGTCGGGCTACCGCAGGTTGTCCGACGCAAAAGAGCGTCGGGTAGATTGCCAGATGGCTCGCAACCCGACCTACACAGCTTTTAGATAAGCAAAGAAAAAAGGTCACATATAAAAAGGAGAAGACCGTGAAGAGCACAAGATTTTTCATTTGGCGACCCGCCTTGGGATTGTTCCTTGTTTTTGCAATATTATTCGTGATTCCCGTATTGTCTCAGGAGCCTCCATCGAAGTTGGTGACCACAGAGTGGTTGGAGAAGAACCTATCAAAAGAAAATTTGAGAATCCTAGATGTTCGGGGAAATATACAGGACTACTGGCAGGGTCACCTCCCCGGAGCAGTCTATTTCAACCCGGAGGCAATGAGATTGGCTGACGGTGGTGTGCCGGTGAAACTCATGCCTCCAGAAGCTTTAGCCATTATGTTGGGGAAAATGGGCGTGAGTGAAAAGACCATGGTTATCGCCTATGCCGAACAAGGTGACTTCAAGGCGCCTTACTTAATCTGGGCGTTGGATTATCTGGGACACACTTCTGCGGCGATATTAGACGGTGGATTTACCAAGTGGCAGAAAGAAGGGCGTCCTGTTACTCAAGATTATCCCAAAATCACTCCCATTCGATATACTTTGCCCTCGAAACTCAATCAAGAAGTTAGGGCAACACTGAAGGAGGTCAAGGGACTTGTGAGTGGAGGTGGTGGGGTCTTGTTAGATGTCAGACCAGCTCAAATGTATACAGGTGAAAAAGGGTTCTGGAAGAGAAATGGACACATTAAAGGAGCGATAAACCATTTTTGGGGCGACGACCTCAATGAGGATGGCACCTGGAAGAGCAAGGAAGACTTGAAAAAGGCGTATGAGGAAATCGGAGCTACTCCGGACAAGAACATTATAGTCTCCTGCGGGCAGGGGCAAATGTCCGCTCATGTTTATTTTACGCTCAAACACATTCTTGGTTATCCCCAAGTGAAAAACTATGACGGAGGCTTCAATGAATGGTCCAGTATAGACGGACTCCCTGTTGACACCGGGTTGGGCAAACCATCCCCGGGCGGTGAAGTCACAACATCGGACGGGGAAAAACTGGTTAAGGAGCGTTGCACCGTCTGCCATAGCCTCGACCGTGTTCACAAAGCCAAAAAAGACAAGACTGGATGGGAGAAAATCGTTAATCAAATGATCGGCAATGGTGCCAAGCTCAACGACACCGAGCGCCAAGCTGTGGTGGATTATCTTTCCAACCAATAGCTCAAGCTGGTGGGCAAAGCCGAACCACAGGAGTGCTTGACAAGAAAAGTTATCAAACCGCTTTTAAGAATGACTGGTCTATAAAACTTAAGCCAAAGCTAACAGGAGGTAAAAATGGGCAGAGTAGAAGGCAAAGTAGCCATCGTTACAGGTGGCGCATTGGGAATCGGTAAAGCGAGCTGTCTTCTTCTGGCAAAAGAAGGTGCCAAGGTTGCCGTGACCGACATCCTCGACAAAGAGGGACAGGAGGTTGTCAAGGAGATCGGAAACAATGGTGGCGTGGCTAAGTTCTGGCATCTCGATGTTTCAAACGAAAAGGAAGTGCAAAAGACTTTTGCCGATATAAACAATAAGTTCGGTAAGATTGACGTTCTGGTCAACAATGCGGGAATAGCAGGTGTAAGCAAACCGACAAACGAGATAACCGAGGAGGAATGGGACAAGGTTATGGCGGTCAATGTTAAAGGTGTCTTTTTCTGTACCAAGCATGTGATTCCTTATATGAAGAAAGCAGGAGAAGGAAGCATAATCAATCTATCCTCCATATACGGAATTGTAAGTGCTCCGGATGTGCCGCCATATCACGCCTCTAAAGGTGCGGTAAGGATAATGACCAAGACCGATGCTTTCCTTTATGCCAAGGATAAAATCAGAGTCAACTCCGTTCATCCCGGTTTTATATGGACGCCCATGGTGGAAAACTATGCCAAATCCCAGGGGAACGTGGAAGAGGTTAGGAAAATGTTAGACAGCTTACATCCGATTGGACATGTCGGTGAACCAGACGACATTGCTTACGGCATTCTTTATTTGGCATCCGATGAATCCAAGTTTGTCACCGGCAGCGAATTAGTTATAGACGGAGGCTATACAGCAAGGTAAAGTTTAACAAAAAAAGTTAGCAGCTCTCTTTTCCCTCTCCTTGTAGGAGAGGGTTAGGGTGAGGTCATAGGGGACGAGTAGGTCAAGCATGTCCGAAAGGACTGCTTGACAAAAGGAGTGTCAACCACCCTTTGGTTGAGCTTTGCTCACCACCCTGAGCTTGTCGAAGGGCGGGATGGTTGACCTACAAAACTCGTAGGACGGAAAGACAAGTTCATAAAAAATAAAACCAATGGAAAGGAGGATGTTACAATGGCAGGAAACGGAAGTGATCGTGGCGGCTTCTGGCGGGGATTATTGATTGGTGGCTTCTTGGGTGCAGTGGCGGGCATTCTTTTCGCCCCTAAATCCGGAAAAGAGCTAAGGTCCGAGCTCAAAAAGAAAGGGGCTAATGCCCTTGACGAAGTCAAGGAATTCTACTCAGAGGCACAGGTTAAAGCGAAGGCTATCCTTGAGGATGCCCGGCATCGGGCAGAAGAACTGAAAAAAGAAGCCAATCGTCAGCTTGCGGAAGCACGCTTGAGAGCCAAGGAAGTTTTAAGGGGTACAGAAGAAAAGGCTGCCGAGGCCGGCGAATTGGCAAAGGAAGTCATGGAGGAAGCAAAAACAGAGTTAAAGAAAGTAAAGGAAGCCGCAAAAGCTGGTGTTGAAACGGCTCGGCAGGAGCTATCTAAGGAAGAAGACAAGAACAAAACCAAGTCCTAAATCGAAGGGAGATCACCACTCATGGTACTGACTATTAATGTCACCATCATTGCGGTGGTCATGGTGGTAGCCGTGTTGTTTCTGATCCTGACTCTTCTGCAGATCCGCCGGACGGCTCGCGAGGTGGAAAAAGTCTTAGAAACAACCCGTATGCAGATCGTCCCTCTGAGCCATGACCTGACTGTCATTTCCCAGGAGGTCAAGGGGGTCCTGGAATCTATACATCGGCAGGTGGACGGAGTGGAGGAGAGCATCACCACCGTTCGGGATGCTTTTGTGCGCCTGCGGGAGTTCGAAGAAGAAATATTACCTGAAATTGAAAAACCACTGCTTGAGCTGGCAACTTTGGTCAGCGCAGTGAGCCGTGCGATAAAAGCTTTCGTCCGCATGCTTAGTCGTTGAATTATGGTGTTGTGGGACGACTGCAATGTGTGGGTAGATCATGGCAAGCATGGGCGGAGTTGCCTGCTGGAAAGTAGTCTTTTCTTAGCAGATGGTTCATACCATAGGAAGCCAAATAAACTCGGGGATGGTTGACCTGTAAGATTACAACATATAAAGGAAGCGAAGCAGATGACTGAGAAAAAGATCGAAAAATTCAAAAAGGAAAGAGAAAGGCTGAATCAGATAGTGATGGAATACGGCGGCACCAACATCAAAAGGTTTTACAGCATTGATTCGCAAGTATATTGCGAAGGTGCTCTTCCAGCCAAAACTAAGGAGCTTTTGGGTCTGGTAGCTTCGCTGGTATTAAGATGCGATGATTGTGTTAAGTATCATATCATCAGGTGCCATGGTGAAGGTGTGAAGGATGACGAATTTGAAGAGGCATTAGCTATTGGGCTGGTGGTTGGCGGTTCCATAACCATTCCGCATCTTAGAAGAGCCTTCGAGGCATGGGATGAATTGAAAGATACACAAAAATCTCGGAGGATAAAAAAGAAAAAGTGAGGAGACATTCTCTTTTCCCTCTCCTTTTAGGAGAGGACTTGCCCTGAGCGAAGTCGAAGGGTTAGGGTGAGGTCATAAGAGACAAGCAGGACAAGCATGTCCGCAGGACTGCTTGGCAAAAAGAGTGTCAACCACCCTCAGCATGCCCTCGAGGATGGTTGACCCACCAAGCTAGAAGAGGAGGAGATTAATATGGAGGATTTAGATATACGTGAAGAGGAAATATTTTATGATACGTCAGACGGCATAAGACTTTGCGCACTTATCAATAAATACAAAGGAGAAAAACCACGAGGAGACATCATAATGGTTCATGGCTTGAACAATGATAAAGACGAAGATGGAAGTTTTATTAACTTGAGCAGCATCCTCAATAAAAAAGGTTATAACACTCTACGATTTGATTTTAGAGGACATGGAGACTCAGACGGGGATTCGGAAGATGTTACAATAAGTGGAGAATTAATTGATTTGGAACGCTCTATTCAACTATTTGATAACCTATTAGGAGTACAATCTAAGTACATTATTATTGCATCAAGCTTTGGTGCTTCAGCATCGATTCTGTATATTTCAAAGAATGAAGAACGAATTGAAAGACTTGTTTTATGGAATCCTGTGTTGGATTATGAAAAAACATTCTTGAAAGCCGAAACTCCTTGGGGCAAAACTTTTTTCAATCCAAAAGGCTATGAAGAACTAAGAACTAAAGGCTATATTACTATACCACAAACAGAGTTCAGAATTGGTCGGAAATTAATAGAGGAATTCAAGAACATTAAACCTTATCAAGTTCTAAGTGGATTCAACATACCTGTCCTGACCATTCATGGAACCAAAGATACTGCTGTTCCGTATCAAGTTTCGGAAAAGTATGGAGCACCAAACGAACGAAGTCTGTTTATTTCCCATGAATGTGATCATACCTTTATTGGAATTGTAGACAATGTAATAGCGGAGACTGTTGAATGGATAACCACAGGGGCGATCTCAAATGAAAAACGTTAATTTTAAAGCCAATGGAATTTTCGTGGGGGACAACGTCATCTTTTATGGAAAAGTTGCGATTGAAAAAGATGTACAAATATGGCACCACTGCATCATTGGATTCTCGGGTAAAGATGAAGATTTTTCTTTCGAACGGACTAATATAGAGTGTGATGAGGTTACATTTCTCGGACAAGGGGCAATAGTAAATCCATTTTCAGTGATTTTTCGAGGAGCAAAGATTGGAAAAAATGTAGAAATCCACGAATATTCACGAATTGGTTCAAGAACTATAATAGGAGATGGAACAAAAATAGTATATGGAGCAAAGTTATATAATGACGTGATCATTGGTAAGAAATCCATAATCGCAGGTTTCTGCTGCAATGGAAGTAACATTGGCAACGAAACCACTATGATGGGACATTTGATTCATAAATATCCGACGCACGCAATTGAGGTTTGGGACAATGAGGAAGCAGAAGACGAACCCGCACCAGTTATAGAAGATAATGTTATTATTGGATATAACTCATTGATTGTCGGGGGGGTTAGAATTGGAAAGAACTCATATATAGCCGCCGGATCAATTATTTGTGGTAATGTCCCACCAAATGTCAAAGTAATTACGCCTCGAGTTTTGAAAAGATATAGGAGGTGAAACTTTATGCGAACTACGGAAGATCTATTAAAAACATTAAGGCAGAATTGGGATGCTTTATCACAAATCAAATGCGCAGGAACCGTTGCGGTGGTTGATTTAAGTGGCTCCACTCGCTTTAAGGCTCTGTTCCCCTCGCCAGACATTTGGGTGGAAAGACTCTTTAGATTCATGGAAGTCATCCGTATTGTAGGAGAAGAAATACTCAACAAATTTTATATCAAGTATTTGGGCGACGGGGTACTACTTTTCTCAAAAGCTGATCAAGCCAATCCGGTAGAATTTGTAAAATTCGCAAAAACCTTAGCAAAACGAATTGAATTATTGAATAAAGGCGATTCTAGATATGCGTCAGAAGCTCTTTCAATAAAGTTCACACTTGCCCTCGATTATGGCTCTGATATATATCTCTTTTATGATGGCGATCCTCAAGGAGTAGTAATTGATAGAGTTTTTCGGATTAGCAATTATCTAATGCCGAATATGGTTGGGGTATCTTCTTCGTTTTATGAACATCTCAAAGACACAGAGTATGGTAAACAATTCACCTTGGCGGGGAAAGCCAGTCTAAAGGGAATAAGTGAAAGCTGGCAAAAAATCTATGCATTAAACACAATTGAGAACTTTTCCACCCAACTCAGTGCTGAACAAAAGAAAAAGGAGGCTTTAATTGATATCTGGGAAATGGGCAAAAAGGACAAACCCATATGGGTTGTATGTGGAGATATTCATACTGAAGAAGATATCGATGTTGATGCATACTCCTTACAACATGGAGACAGTAATGCTTTGATTGAAGTTATCCATATATTAAGTAAATTGTATCCAGACCGTCAAATTGAGATTGTAACATCCAAAGAGTATCTAGAGCGAAACAAGAGTTCATTTGATAATGATATTATTTCTATTAGCGGTCCTTACTACAATTTGGTTTCGCGAAGAGCAATCAATAAAATCGGACTTCCAATAAACTTCGAATTAGACCCCAAGAAGCTGAATGAATATGAAGATCCGATCCTTACCTTTTTTGAAGCAAATGGCAACCACCTAGCGTTTCAGACTGAGCGAGATGGGTCAAGAATAGCTTCAGATATTGCTGTATTTATTAAGATTAAAGATGCATTCGCAAAAGGTAGATTCCTTTATTTAATTATGGGTAATCAGACTCAAGGAACATGTGCCGCTGCTCGCATGTTTGGTATATCATCACCCCACTTATTTGACAATTACGAATATTTGAAAAATGAACTTATAGAAATCGACAAGGACAATAGTGGACTTGGGATTATTGTGAGAGCAACAATGATAACCGAGTACGTCGAACCTATTGAAATAAAAAATGTTAAGGATTTAAGGACATTCGCGCTACCATTAAATTATGAAGTTAATATTACACAGGAAGGCCCAAGAATACCTGCATGATCTACGATCAAAAAAATATTGCAAACATTTGCTCTACAGTTGGAACAGGATACCGATTTAGCCCAAATACGCTTCATGTGGTGTTGAGAGCAGCTTTGGAATCCTTCGGTGAGTCTCTAAGAAATGATTTGAAAAATGAGGACAAAAGGGTTACAGATATTCATCTAGGAAAATTTGAAGATGGTGAACCTGCAGAAAACCGAAGAATTCCTTTAACAGATATAACATTAGCCCTAGCCTTCCTTGTCTTGGTTTCAACTAATACAAGCATAGACAGCATTTGCATAACTCCTTCTGAATATTGCTATTGAAGTACAGGATCATCATCATGTCAAATCTTGATTTCGGAATAGTAACGCCAATTTGGAACACAGATTATTCATATCTTAAGGAAATGATATACTCTGTGAATAAGCTATACAGATCGGGTATTTCATTCAAATGGTCGATTGTGATAGATGGTGATAGGAGACATGTTGATGTTTTCTTGAAACGAAATATTGACCCTTTGTTGTGGCCAAATTGTGCTATCACTATTCTCGATCAACGTTATGGCCAAAGTGTTTCGAGAAATATTGGCGTGAAAGCGTTGGATTGCGAATATATATGTTGGTTAGATGCAGATGACGCGATCGATTCACCAAATTTTCTTCTATTGATTAAGGAGTTGAGCTTAAGGGAGGAATTTTACTGGCACAACTATGATCTAATTTTTACTGATTCCTATGATTGTGATTCACGTCTAACAGTTATTTCGGTCCGCAAAAAGAAATTGATTAATCGTCTGCATAACGAACATAAGAATACCCTACTTGATCCACTGTTAGGTGTCGACTTCGTATATCAGATGCAGTTTATGAAAAGGAAGACCTTTTTTTCAGTAGGTGGATTTGATGAACAACTCATGACTGGTGAAGATGTTGACCTTCTCCTTAGAATTTTAGAAATATCGAAAAATGTTAACTTCTTTCATATACCAATCCCAGTGTATTACTACAGAGATAATCCAAATGGCATTTGCAACTCCAGATGGGGAGAATTAAAGCAGCAAATGGAGACAATTTATCTTGAAAGTTCAAAAAGACAGAGTTTATCTTTTCGTGAGTATAAATATATCGGAGCCTTTGGTTTGTATGAAAATATCTTTCGGCGTATAGAGGACAAGCACTATTGGAGCCACAATTCTCTGTACGATATTTATTTACCTGTTGATGAAAGGAATCGAATAATACCTAAACCCTATATCAAAATGTAGGGTTTCGAGGGTCAAGCAGGTCTTGAAGACTGTTTGACAAAAAAACTTGTCAACCAGCCTTCAGGATAAACCTTCAGGACAAGCCCGTCGGGGTGGTTGACCCACAAAACTGATGCGAAGTATTCATACGAATATTTTGCGGGGATGGAAATAAGGAGACCCCCACCCTCTTGCAGTGACGAAGTGAATCTAATTCCTTCCCTCTAAGGGGAGGGCATTATATCCCCTCTCCTGAAAGGAGAGGGTTAGGGTGAGGTCAAAAGAACCCCGCCAAAGGCGGGGTCAACCGAGCTTTGGGAAAGTCGAGATGCAAAGCACCGAAAACATAAGTTCGTTATATGTATATGGCTAACTATTAACAAATTTATTGAGCTTGAGGAGGGGAGAAGTGAGTAAAAGTAAGAGTAATAAAAGGGAAAAAGCCAACCTCACCGCCAATTCCATCAAGGTTTTGGAGAGAAGGTATCTTAAGAAGGATGAAAACGGCAAAGTTGTGGAGACTCCGGAAGAGCTTTTCTGGAGGGTGGCTGAGGTTATAGCTTCTGCGGATAAGAACTATGGAACTATCGAATCTGAGATAGAGAAGACCAAGGAAGAATTTTATGAGATGATGGCGAAGTTGGAGTTTATGCCCAACTCGCCTACTCTGATGAATGCGGGAAGACCTTTAGGCCAGCTCTCCGCCTGCTTTGTCATCCCCATTGAAGATACGATGGAATCCATTTTCACTGCGGTGAAGGATACCGCCTTGATTCACAAAAGCGGAGGCGGAACCGGGTTCTCATTTTCGAGATTAAGACCCAAGAATTCGCCGGTAGCATCCACCAGCGGAGTGGCTTCGGGTCCTATCTCTTTTATGAAGGTGATCAATGCCGCAACCGAAGCGGTCAAACAGGGCGGGACCAGGCGTGGGGCTAATATGGGAATATTGCGGGTGGATCATCCGGATATTCTGGAGTTCATCTGCTCCAAGGACGATCTGAGGGAGCTCACCAATTTCAATATCTCCGTGGCGGTCACCGATACCTTCATGCGAGCGGTTGAAAACGATGAATATTACGACTTGATCGATCCCCGCACCGGTAAAGAATACTATCTGAATGGGAAACCGGTTCGGTATAAGGCTAAAGAGATTTTCGATATGATCGTGGAGCATGCTTGGAGGACCGGTGAACCGGGAATGATGTTTTTGGACAAGATGAACCAAGCCAATCCCATTACCCAAGTCGGATTATACGAATCCACCAACCCCTGCGGAGAACAGCCTCTCTTACCTTACGAAAGCTGTAATCTGGGATCCATCAATCTCTCTTTAATGCTTAAAGTCGGTGGTCAGTTGTCAGTGGTCAGTGACCAGACCTCACCCACCACCAGTATGGAGGTGGACTGGGACAAGCTGGAAGAGACAGTTAAGAAGGCAGTTCATTTTCTGGATAATGTCATAGATGCTAACAACCATCCACTTCCACAGATCAAAAAGAACACAGAAGCCAATCGGAAAATCGGCTTGGGGGTTATGGGCTGGGCCGATATGTTAGTCCAATTAAGGATTCCTTACAATTCTACCGAGGCAGTGAAGTTAGCAGAAAAGGTAATGGGATTCATCCAGGAAAAAGCTCACCGAACCTCCTCTGAGATAGCAAAAAAGAGAGGCAACTTCCCCAATTGGGAGAAAAGCACCTATTACCAGAAAAAAATTCCCATGCGCAACTCTACCGTCACCACCATTGCTCCGGCAGGAACCATCAGCATCATCGCCGGTAGTTCCTCTGGGATTGAGCCGCTTTTTGCCATCTCCTACATCCGCACGGTGATGGACAACACTAAACTGGTGGAGGTAAACCCCTTCTTTGAAAAAGAAGCTAAAGAGAAAGGTTTTTACACTGAGGAATTGATGGAGAAAATTGCCCAGAAGGGATTAATCCAGGAGTTTGATGAGATTCCCGAGGATGTCAAAAAGGTATTTGTGGTTTCTTATGACATAGCTCCAGAATGGCACGTGCAGATGCAAGCCGCTTTCCAGAAATATACCGATAACGCAGTTTCTAAGACCATAAACCTCCCCAACCAAGCAACGGTAGGGAATGTGGAGACGGCTTACAGGTTAGCATATGAGTTAGGTTGCAAAGGAGTGACCATCTATCGGGATGGTTCCAGAGAGGCACAGGTTTTATCCACAAAGTCCGCAGGATCCATAGGAAAAGAAAAGGTGGAGGAGGAAAGAATCGCTCCCATGGAGAGACCGGCTTCCCTTTCCGGCATCACTGATAAGATCAAGACCGGATACGGGAATCTTTATGTGACCATCAACGCTTTAGATGGAAAGCCCTTCGAAGTCTTCGCCCAGATAGGAAAATCCGGCTATTCTACTATGGCGGACACCGAAGCCATCTGCAGGTTGATCTCTTTGGCGCTTCGAAGCGGGATAGACGTGGAACAGATTATCGAGCAGCTGATTGGAATCGGCGGCGCGTCTCCTATTTTTCAAGAAGGGGGACTGGTCATGTCTATTCCAGATGCCATTGCCAAAGTTCTGAACAGACATTTCGGCAAAACCAAAAACAAAAACTCTTATAAAGATTTATACATGGAGTATTGTCCTGACTGCGGAGGAAAACTGGAGCACGATTCAGGATGCCTGGTTTGTCGGACGTGCGGGTTTTCAAAATGCTAAAAAGAAGAGCTTTTATACTCGCCAAGGACGGACCAATCCCGCCTTTAGTGAGAAACTCCTCGAGCAATACCTTATATTTAGAGTGCGACCAAAACCTTACGAAGACTTTTTTTGAGGAGACACTAATGAAAAAAAAATCCCCCGCCAAAGGCGGGGGATTTTTTGGAAAGGGAGTGCAATTTGAAAAAAACTCTCTCTACATTCAACGCTAAAGGGTTTTCACAGCCGCCTCCTGTATTTCGCTTTCGCTACCCATGCGGGTCACCGCGTACACTCAACATTCGGGGGCAACCTTCATCAGTCGATTGTTAAAGGTTTTTCAAATGCACCCTTTCCATTTATATATTATAATAAAATAAAAAAAAAGCAAGTGTTTTTTATAGAATTTTGAAATGTTTTAACAAATAGATTTATGGTCGAGTCGTTGAGTATTGATATTGTCGAGGTGAAGCGGATAAAAATCTTAATGAAGAAATGGGGAGAGCGCTTTCTTCTCCTCTCTCCCCACGGGGGAGAGGGATAGAGCCTGCCCTGAGCGAAGGGGTGAGGGGGCAATTGTGATTTGTATGAATACATGCGCATCGGAGATGTGATCGCTATAGAGGAGAAATAAAAAAACTGGTTATGGTCAATTCTTTGGGCATTGACATCGTAGAGGTGAAGAGGATAAAGAATTTGATGGAGAAGTGGGGAGATCGTTTTCTTCATCGGGTCTTCACCCCCCAAGAGATCGCCTATTGCAAAAGTAAAAAAACGCCTGAACAATCACTTGCGGCTCGTTTTGCGGTTAAAGAGGCGATTCTCAAAGCTATTGGAACCGGACTCTCTCAAGGGATAAGCTGGACCAGCATGGAAATCGTCAACGATAAAAATGGATCACCCAGCGTGAAATTGGGAAAGAGTATCAAAGATAAAATCGGGGACAAAAAGATTTTGATCAGCATGTCTCACACCAAGGAATATGCCATCGCCCAGGCAATTTTAGTTGATTAACCAATACAAACGTGCAAAATCCTTTCTTATGCTTGCCCCCGCCTTGAAAACACATATTCAGTCCCCTCTCCCCTCGGGGGAGAGGGTTAGGGTGAGGGGGAAAGTTATGTTTATGGTTAAGACCAAACAGGAGATATTTTATGTCAAATCAGCAAGAGAGCTTTGAAATATTCGAAAAAGCCGGTGCCCTTTTAAAAGGTCATTTTCTTTTAAGCTCCGGGCTTCATTCGGATTTGTATTTCGAGAAATTTCAGGTATTACAACATCCCGAGTATGTGGAAATTTTATGCAAAAAACTCGCCTCTTTATTTAAAGATGACAAAATCGAGGTGGTGGTGGGTCCCACCACCGGAGGAATTATCATAGCCTATGAAGTGGCTAAGAATTTGAAAACCCATTCGATCTTCGCAGAATCTGAGGGTGAGGGGCGTGTGTTTAAAAGAGGATTCAGTCTGAAAAAAGGTGAAAGGGTTTTGATCGTGGATGACATCTTAACTACCGGAAAGTCTATCAATGAGGTTATTGATTTGGTTAATAAATATGACGGAGAGATTATTGGAATCGGAGTGCTTTTGGATAGATCCGGAGGAAAAGTGGAGTTTGGCTATCCCTTGAAGGCATTAGCCACCACCGAGGTGAAAAATTATTCGCCAGAGGTGTGCCCGCTTTGCAAAAAGGGCGAACCTTTGGTCAAGCCGGGAAGCAGAAAGATATGACCTCTTCCCTCTGTCATCTCTCTAAGAAATGGAGATGTTGCATTTGGAGTGCTCGCCTTATGGTCTTCAACCAAATAAGTTAACATACTCTGCTTTCACATAAGATCAAAGTCTAGTTCTTAGCCACTTTAGTGGCGTTAGCACCTACACCCGACTAAAGTCAGTTAGAATAATCTATGCTTACAAGAGATGTCAAGTTAAATAGTTGATAACCTTCAGGTGAACCATATTTGACTTTTTCAGAAATCTTGAAAAAAATTAAGGAGAAAAAATGAAGGTAACTAACTTTAAGAACATAGAGGCTAAGGAGGTTAAAGAACCGGGCACTGAAGGAGTAACCATAAGATGGCTTATCTCTCAAAAAGATGGTGCCCCTAATTTTGCCATGCGCATATTTGAAGTGGCACCAGGTGGATTTACACCCTATCATAAACATTCCTGGGAGCATGAAGTTTTTATATCGGAAGGAAGGGGGACCCTGGTAACCGAGGAAAAGAATTTTCCATTGAAAAAGGGTGATGCGGTCTTTGTTCCGCCAGATGAAAATCATCAATTCAAAAATGATTCCGAGGAAAACTTTACTTTCATTTGCTTGATACCTATTAAGAAGTAATTATGATGTCTTCTTACAACATAAAAAGGCATAATCTAAGGAGTTAAGGCGTTAGCCTTTTATCCTTTGTCAATGTTGATCGGGGGGTTCCCTTCAGGGTGAACCTAACCCCCGACCAGCTATTTATGGAGATATGGATTTCCACTTACAAATCTGATCCTTATGAATTCCAATGTAATTTGCAAATTAGCTCTTTATGAATTCAAATTAACATCAAAGACAAAGAAAAGCATTATGGTGTTAATTCTCAGCCACTTTAGTGGCGTAAGTTGTAATCTGACTAAAGTCCGTTTGAGCTTTACCTCACCCCTATCTCGCCTTCTCCACAGATGAGGGTGTGTAGAATTTCAGTTTTGGTAGCCGCCCCGCTTAGCGGGGCGAAAGGGGGTCGTTGAATTTCAAGGGCTTACGCCCAAGTGGGCGGCTACCACTTCAAACCATAATTATGACACAGTCTCAAATATGGAGAGGGGGAGATGTCTAAAGAATCAAAATGAACACCTTTGAAGACATAGAGAAACGTTTTGGAACTCCTCGGGAATTAAGTATGTCCTTCCCCATGAGTTCTTCGGAGTTTCAAAATCTCAAAGATAGTATGCGGGATGGGCGAAATTCGGATGTGACTTTATGTATATTTAACGATAATAAAATCATTGTAATAGCCAAGCCCTGGTATCCCCAAGGACTTTACCGTGCTCCCAGTGGAGGACTTCTGCCCGATGAAGATTTGGAGTTTTGTGCTCTAAGAGAAACCGATGAGGAAACCGGAGCAAAAATAAAATTAGAAAAATACATCTTAAGAATTTATGTTGCCTTTACCTCCTATGAAGATAAAGTGAATTGGACTTCACATGTGTTCACCGCCAAATATCTTTCCGGTGATTTAAAACCTATAGACACAAGAGAAATAAAAGAAGTAAATCTTTTGAGCTTGGATGAACTTGCCGCCTTAAAGGAAAAACTTTTGGAGTGTGACTCAGGTGGACTGCATTATCGCGCCGCTCTAACCGAAGCCGCAATAAAAGAAATAAAAAATTCCCCCCTGGCAAAGCCTATTATATGAGATTCCACTTGGCATAACATTATTAAAAAGTTGCAAACCTCTTCTTACGGGCATGACTTTCTATTATTTATGATATATCAAGAAGGATAGCCTATAAGTCCCTCTCTTCTCAAGAGAGGGATTTAGGGTGAGTTCGGTAATTTATATTGTGTCCGGACCTCAGAGACTGTGTCATAATTGTGTTTTGAGGTTGTAGCCGTCCATATGGACGTAAGTCATTGGGATTCAACATCTCGATTTCGCCCCGCTAAGCGGGGCGGCTACAAAAACCGAAATTCT
>Ga0315289_10001650_pt1 | contig 34747 bp, 37 predicted proteins | sample YL17G11_40_MG_FD_203452 | JGI IMG/M metagenome (GOLD analysis project Ga0315289, IMG submission 203452) | Sediment microbial communities from Yellowstone Lake, YNP, Wyoming, USA - YL17G11_40 | ecosystem: Environmental > Aquatic > Freshwater > Lake > Sediment | place: USA: Wyoming | collected...
TCTTGGCCTCTTCTATGGTCTTCCCTTTGGCCAGCTCGGTGATGATCGAGCCGGTGGCTATGTTCGAAGCGCATCCATAGGATTCGAACTTCGCGTCCACGATCCGGTTCTCATTCGGATCGATCTTCAGGTACACCGCCACCATGTCTCCGCATGCCGGGCTTCCCACGATGGCCTTTCCGTCAGCGTCCTCTATCTTGCCCACGTTCTGGGGGTTCTTGAAATGCTCCAGAACCTTCTCTCCGTACGGGAACTTCATGCTCTGAACCTCCTCAATCCTTCAGCGGGCTGATGCTCCGCAATTTTCCGATGATGTCCGTCATCGCCTTCACGACCTCTGGCACCTCGCTAATGTCGTTGAATCGGCCCAGTGAATATCGTATGGACCCGTGCGCCCGCTCGTGGTCCCCACCGATGCCCATGATCACGTGGCTGGCCTCCAACGACCTGGAGAAGCAGGCCGAGCCGGTGGAGACCTCGATGCCTCGCATGTCCAAATGGAGGGTTATCGACTCGCCCTCCACGCGGTGGAAGGTGATGTTGGCGTTCTGCGGGATCCTCCTGGTCCGAGAGCCGTTCAGGGTCGTCCGAGGCACCTGCTTCAGCAAGCTGTCTATGAGCGAATCCCGGATGGCGCGGAGGCGCTCGTTCTCCTCTTCGGTCACCAGTTCTATGGCTTTGGCGAATCCCATCGCTCCCGGGATGTTCTCCAGTCCCGCCCGCAGATTGAACTCCTGGAACCCGCCGTCCATCCATTTCATCAGTGGGGTGCCTTTGCGGACGTAGAGCGCCCCGATCCCTTTTGGACCGTGGATGGTGTGGGCGGTTATCGTGGCCAGGTCCACCGCCATTCGGTCCATGTCCAATGGAATGCGAGTGAGCGTATGGGTGGCGTCCGTATGGAATAGCGCCCCTCTATCATGGCAGATCCTCCCGATCGCCTCGATATCCTGCACGGTCCCGATCTCCTGGTTGGCGTGCTGGATCGAGACCAGGACGGTCTCCTTGGTTATGGAGCGCTCCAGCTCCGCCAGGTCCAGGAAGCCCTCTTTGTCCACTCCTAGATAGGTGACCTTGTAGCCCAACCTCTCCAACGCCTTGGCGCTGTTCAGAACGGGAAAGTCCTCGATCTTCGATACGACGATGTGCTTGCCCTTCTTGCCCGCAAGGGCATTGGTCACTCCTTTGAGGGCCAGGTTGCTTGATTCCGTATCCCCGGAAGTGAGCAGCACCTCCTCGGGAGAGGCTTTGAGCGCCTCGGCCAGCTTCACTCGTGCTATTTCCAGCGTCTCCTTGGCCTCGATGCCCATGGAATGCCCGAACTCCGATGTCGCCACCGCATAGGAATCGAAGTAATAGGGCTTCATCACCTCCAGCACGCGCTCGTCCAGCCTGGTGGAGGCGGCGTTGTCCATGTAGATCGTCCTGTCGGGCAATGAGAACACCTCAGATGAATAGCGTGATGTCCGATCTCCTCGCTTCGTTCACGTATGTGCCCACGGCACCGAACTCATCGATCCAATCCAGCCGGAGGTCCTCCTTCTTGATCCCCATGATCTCCATGGTCATCTCACAGGCGATGATCTTGCCCCCGAGCTCCTTGAAATCCTTGACCATCTGCTCCAACTTGGCCACGTTCGCCTTCTCCATCCGCTGCCTGATCATCCTTCTTCCGAGGCCAAGCATGTTCATCTTGGAGAGGGGGCCTTTGTCCAGTCCTCCCTTCTTGAGACGATTGAGGCCCCAGAAAGTGAAGTAGAGCGAAGCCTCCATGCCCATGGCCATGGAGCCGTTGGCGATGATGAATGCGCTGAACATCTTGTCCATGTCGCCGCTGTGCACGACTATGGTCGTCTTCTGGGTCACTCCATCACCCCTTCACCTTCCTGATGCGGATGATCCACTCCGGACCGTTGTCCTTCACTTCCAGCAGCTGCTGCTCCAGCGCGTCCACTGCCATCGGTATCTCTTTCTTTGACGAAGGATGTGTTCCAACGACCTCGATGACATCCCCGACGGCCGCTTTCTTCAGCGCCTTCCTCACTTCCACCAAAGGAACGGGGCAGTTCTGTCCCCGGCAATCGAGGTTGATCTGCGACATCGATCTCACTTGTCCTGCTATGTCTTCGTTTCCCAGCAGATAAGTACTTTCTCATGCGCCAGGAGCTTTCCATCGAAGGACCCGCTCCCTGACCGTATGCCAGTGATGATCCCAGACCGTCTAGGATAGAACGTGGCTCCATTGAAGCCTCGGTGCACATTACTCTCACTCGATTCGAGCGTCTGGACGCAATTTCGCTCTGCGGACGATCTCTGGCACCCTCTCTTCCCACATGGGCGCCATGATGTGCACGCCGTGCACTCCTTCGATGCTCCGCAGATGCTCGATCTGCTCCACGCAGATGCGGACGCCTTCCTCCTTCGGGTCCTTGGCCGCCTTCATGCGTTCGACTATGGCATCGGGGACGAGCATCCCTGACACCCTGTTCTTCATGTAGAGCGCCACCCGGTGCGATTTCAGCGGCAGGACGCCAGCCAGTATATGCACGTCCTCATGCAGCCCCCTGACCCGAACGAGCTCCATCCACCTTTCGAAGCGTTCCATGTCGAAGATGCTCTGCGTCTGCACGAAATCCGCTCCCGCCCTCACCTTCTTCGCCAGCCTGGCGACCCGGAACTCGAATGGGTCGGCAAAAGGATTGGCCGCCGCGCCCAGGAATAGTCTTGGAGCTACTTCCAGTTCCTCGCCGCTCCACACTCGGCCTTCGTCCCTCATCTTGCGCAGGATCATCAGTTCCTGGATGGAGTCGACGTCGTACACGTTCTTCGCTTCCTTCTGGTTGCCGAAGGTCTGATGGTCGCCGCTGATGCAAAGCACGTTCTTGATGCCCAACGCCGATGCTCCCAGGATGTCGGATTGCATGGCGATCCGGTTCCTGTCCCGACAGGTCATCTGGATGACCGGTTCCAGGCCTTCCTCGATGAGAACGACCGCAGAGGCGATGGACGACATCCTGGCCATGGCGGTCTGGTTGTCGGTGAGATTGAAGGCGTCCGCACAACCTCGCATCTCCTCCGCGTGCCGACGGACGCTCTCGGCGCTGGCGGACTTGGGCGGCCCGATCTCCGCCGTGACGGCGAACCTCCCATCGCGAAGCACCTTCTCCAGGTTGCTGCCCGCCTTCATCCTCTCATCTCCTTCTCTTCCCTGGTCAGGACCGCCTCCGGCCTGACGATCCTCCTCGGTCCGCCGCTACGGCTGGGCAGCCAGTTCTTCGGAGGTATCAGCTCCTCCAACAGGTCCAATCGACCAAGGCGCTCGAGCGAGTGGTAGATCTCCTCCCAGGCACAGGGCGTATCGTGACCGATCTCGCACTTGCCGTTCTGGCTCCCTCCGCAGGGACCGTTGAGCATGCCCTTGGCGCAGCGGACGATGGGGCATATCCCTCCGGTCAGATGCAGAACGCAGTCACCGCAGCCCCCGCATTTCTCCATGAAGACGCCCGGCTCTTCGGGCGCACCCATGTTCGAGGTGTTGAGCCCGGGAAGGACCCTCACTTCCGGGAAAAGCGCCTGGATGGTCTGCGCCCCGACCCCGCAGGCGATGGAGACGACCGCATCGCTCTTGGCCACCAGGTCGGAGAGCTCACGCACCCACTCTTTCTCGCATTGCCTCTCCGTGGTGAACTCGGTCACCTCCCAATCCCTTCCTCGGAGGTCGGAGTGCAGGCGCAAGCTCTCCGCCAAGATGCCCACCTCCTTCTCTCCGCCCGCGAGGCAAATGGCCACGCAGGAACGACATCCTGTCACTAGGATTCGCTGATGTCCCTCGAGCATGGCGCAGATTTCCTGGAGCGGCTTCTGTTCTCCAATTATCATCCCTTCGCCTCCAGTGGGTTCGGCCCTAGCTCGCTCGCCCTTCTCATCATCTCATCCGCGATCTCCTTGAACTTCCAGCCCTGGTTGGAGGCAAGGTAGAACATCTCTATCCTCCGTCCATCCATGCCCAACGCATCCAGGATGCTCTTGGCCTGATCGACGCGCTTCCTGGCCTCGTGATTGCCATAGTGATGGTGACAGTTGCCTTCCAAGCATCCCGCCACGAAGAGCATGTCGGCCCCTTCGCGGAACGCCTTGAGCAAATGCACGACGTCGATCCGACCGGCACATGGCAGTCGGATCAGAATTATATCCGGGGAATATTGCAGTCGCTCTTCCCCGGCCAGGTCCGCTGCTGCGTAGCCGGCGTGCGAGCAGACGTAGCCGATTATCTTCATGGACGTGGCTCCTTGAGCGCCGCCTTCCCTTCCGCAGCTATCTGGGCGTCGGAGTAGCAATGCATGTCGATGGCCTTGCTGGGGCAGGAGGTCACGCACATCCCGCAGCCCTGGCACAGCTCGTATCTGACCTCTGCCTTGCGCTCTTCCGTGACGTATGGTGCACCATAAGGACAGATGCGCACGCAGCTCAGGCAGGCCGAGCACTTGCCTGCCTCCACCTGGGCCACCGCACCGCCCTCTTCGATCCCCGGAGAAAGCAGGAGGGCGGCCGCTCTGGCCGCAACGGCCGCGCAGTCCGATCGGACGTCCGCGCCGCTCCACTCGCTCCATGGGTCGATGACGTAGATCCCGGCCCGCAGGCTCTCCCCAGCGCGCAGCCTCACCTTCGATTCTCGAGGCATGCCGTCGGGACGCATCGCCAACCCAAGAACGAAACAGGTGCTCGCGCTTCCCGCGTTCAGATCTGAACCAACCAGAATCACTGCGTCCGCATCCAGGGCCAGCTCTCCGACGACGGGGTCGACCGTTCTGACGGTCGCTTTTACTCCTGGCGTGATGGTGGGCATTCGTTCCGTTCTCACGAAGATCGTTCCATGGCGTTGCGCTCGAAGCTGTTCCGATTCCAGCTCGCCCCTCGATGAGATGTCCCTACAAAGGATGCGCACCGAGGACTCGGGCGACCTCGTTCGAATCGCTACCGCCGTTCGCATGGCCCATTCCATGGCCTGAGGTGAATGGAAGTCCGATTTCCAATCGTCGACCACGATCACAAGGGAAAGAGGCAGCGGCGCTCCGCTGGCCACGAGCTCCTCGAAATGCATCGGGCCCATGATACCTTCTTCGAGCTTCGCGGGCAAAGGATCGAACGCCATGATCACCGCACCGCATCTGAGCGTTCCGGAGGTCTTTCCTTCTGTGAGCACATCGAATGCTCCTGGAACCCCATCCAGTGATGCCAAGTGCCCGGCTATTATCGGAGAACCCTCCTCGCTGCGCTTCAATGGCTCAGCCAGCGCGTCATCGAGGAATCGAGGCAATCGCAGCATGCCTTCTTCCACCAGTATCATGGCCTCGAGGCCGAGGGCTCGCGCCTCCTCCGCCGCTAATGCCGCCCTCAGGCCGTCCCCGATGACGAGCACCGTCCTGCTATCAGGGATCCTGACATCGTAAGGCGCTGGTGCGAGCAGGCGGCACTTCTCCACGGCCATCCTCAGCAACCTCTTTGCTTTCAGGTCGGCCCCTGCTTTCGAATGAACGAAGGCGCTCTGCTCGCGGACGTTCGCGATGGTGAACATGAAAGGGTTCAGTCCGGCCTCGGCCGCCAACCGCATCAGCATTCGCTCCTTGCTCAGAGGCGAACAAGCGGCGACGACGAAACGATCGACCTCGTCCTTATTCAACGCCTGCAGCATCTGCGCCTGGCCGGTCTCCTTGCACACCTGATCGATGAAGCGGACGAACGAGACCTCTGGCAAGGATGAGACGTGCTTGCCCAGGGAGCGCAGGTCCAGCGATCCCTCGCTTCCGCCCGCAGATTCGCAGATGAAGACGCCGATACGCTTCTCGCTCATTGCATCTCCTCCAGCGATCTCGCAGCCGCTCCAGCGGCCCTCTCTCCGTCCTTGGCGCTCTCCCGGATGTCCTTCGACCCGGTGCAGCTGCCGGCTGCGTATACACCCGGTCTTGAGGTCTGATGCCTATCCAGCTCGCTGGTGAGAATGAAGCCCTGGGCGTCCTCCTCGAGTCTCAGGGCATGGCTGAGCTCCTTCGAACCTGCAGAAGGGACCATTCCCACGGAAAGGATGACCAGGTCCACAGCCTCCTCCTCGATAATCGAATCGTCGTCGGTGGCGAATCTCACTACCGGCCTGCCATCTTCGCCGAGCAGAACTTCGGAGGGCCGGGAGCGGATCAGCCTCACGTTCTTCTGCCCCGCCGCCCAAGAACGGATGTCGTCCTGCGCATCCACCGGACGCCAGTCCATGAAGAGGTAGAGTATCGATGTCTCCGGGTCTATGCGCTTTAGCAGTTGCGCCATCTTCCACGAGTACTTGCAGCAGGCCTTGGAACATGCCCCCGACCCTTTGCTCAGGTCCCGGGAGCCGACGCACTGCACGAAGGCCACGCTCTTTGGCGCCATGCCGGTGGAAGGGACGAGCAGCTTGCCCGAGGCACGGATCTGGTGCTCCACCTCCACGGCCGAGATGACGTCCTTGATCTGCCCGTGGGAGAGGCGCTTCTCGACCGAGGGATCGAACGGCTCGGCACCCGTTGCGACTATGATCGTCCCCGCGCTGAGCGTTCTTGTGGAAGAGGACCCATCGACGCTGAGGCGCAGGCGGTATCTGCCCGGCCTGCCGCTCAGGGAAAGGACCTTGGCGCCCTTGAACCGCTCCACGCCCAGGCGTTTCACTTCCTTGATCAGGTTGACACCGAGGCATACGTCGCAATGAACGCACTCCCGCACGCCCTTGCAGCCGTATGCCTTGACCTTGCCACCAAGCTCGGGCTCGCTCTCTACTATGACTGGCCTGATCCCCTTCTCCGCCAACTGCACCGCCGCCGAGAGCCCGGCGACGCCCCCTCCGATGATGGCCACGGTCCGTGACCTGGACTTCACTGGTTCCATCGTTTCTTTCATCTACATGCGATGCCACGCCTTCCGGATTCTTATAGGTTGCCAGCTTCGGACTTGGTCCCATCGAAGTGCAGAAAGCGGATTATATTCGGAGGGGGATAGGAGGAACGTGCGCAACGCGGTCTTCACCGTGGACGTGGATAGGGATGTGAACGTGGCCGAGGAGGGACGCTACGACGCCGCTTCCTCTCCTGGCAAGACAGGCGAGACCGCGGCCCGCTACACCTCGTCCGCAAGAGGGCTGGAAATACTGGTCAACGTCCTGGACGAGTTGGAGATCCATGCCACATTCTTCCTCGAAGGGGATACGCTGCGCGCTCTGGCCAAGCACATGGACGTGCGATCGTTGCTGTCGAAGCACGAGGTCGCCTGCCATGGCGTCTGCCATGAGGATCTCACTGGCGAGACCACAGGCATCTGCCTGACGGGACCGGAGATCGCTGAGGTCGTGAGGGAGAGCGCTTCCATCGTGGAGGATATTTCTGGCCGCCGGCCTTCCGGGTTCCGCGCTCCCTACCTGCACACGAGCAGCGAAACCCTCGCCATACTCGCCAAGGAAGGATTCCGCTACGATTCCTCCAAGGTCAAGCGCATGGAAAAGGGCAGGATCGACCCGTGGAGATTGGATGAGGGCCTCTGGGAACTACCGGTGGCGGAAGGCAGGGACGCCAAACGAAAACGTATCGTCTCCTACCTCTGGCCCATGCATGAAGGGGAACGCTCACCTTCCGACTATGTCGCCATGGCCGAATCGCTGAAAGCGGGATGTTTGGTCTTGGCCACGCACAGCTGGCACATGGTGGAGACCTACGGCCACGGCCTCCTGGACGAGATGCAGGTGGAGATGGCTCTGCGGAACCTGCGTAACGTGCTTGAGGGCATAGCGGAACTGGGCATGGAGTTCCGCACCGCTGACGAGGTCGTGGACATCATGGTGAGGGATCGATCATGAACCCGATGCCTGAGACAAAGGACGGAAGAGGAAAGTACGACGATGCGCTCGATCTCGCCTGGGACTCATTGTCCCATTCGGACCTTAGGGATATCGCGAGAGTGTCCCTTTGCGGCCTCCAAGAGGATGAGCTGGATCTCCGCCATCTATCCACGTCGTTCAGGATACGCCCAGCGGATAGGACGATGTTCGAGGACGGCGTGCAGGTCCAACCGCATCTGCAGGTCCTGGCCCTCCACTATCTGTTGGGGTGCGATGATCGTCCGCTGACCGGGCGACCGATGTCCTTCGCCCAAGCTCCCGGCGGTCCGGTCTATTTGGAGGCGTTCAATAAACGGGTGCTCGACCGTCTGGCAGAGGAATACGGGAGCGATCCAGGCAGAATGCTTCGGGCCGGAGAGGTGTTGCACGGAGTACGAGTACCGCTCGGTGACGCAGGTATCAGACTGTTGGTCTTTCCAAAGATGCCCGTTACCGCGATCATCTGGAAGGGAGATGAAGAAATTCCAGCCAACGCAAGCATGCTCTTCGATGAGCTGGCAGCATCGATCCTTCCGACGGAGGACCTGGCCGTGCTCGGCTCGCACGTCCTGCAGCGGCTGCGATCGACCTCGAAATAGAGCGCTCAGTTCAGGCCGATTATCGTGCCGTCGTCCTTCACGTCCATGTTGAACGCGCTTGGTTCTGCCGGCAGACCAGGGATGAGCATGATGTCGCCGCAGACCGCCACGATGAAACCGGCTCCTGCGGACGGGCTGAGATCGCGCACGGTCAACACCCAGTCCGTCGGCGCACCTTTTACCTTCGGATCATCGGAGAGCGAATGCTGGGTCTTGGCTATGCACACCGGCAGCTTGTCCAAGCCCATGGCCTCTATCTCCTTCATGTCCTTCTCCGCCTCGGCGTGGAACTTGACCGCTCTGGCCCCATACAGCTCGCGGGCGATCTTCTCTATCTTCTCCCGCACCGGCAGCTTCTCGTCGTAAAGGAAGTGAAAGTCATTATTATCATTCTCGATGGCTTCCAGCACTTGCCTGGCAAGCGGGACCCCTCCATCCCCGCCCTGATCGAAGACGTAAGAGACGGCCGCCCGCACTCCGATCTCCTTGCAGTGGGCCATGACCGCCTCCACCTCTTCCACGGTGTCGGTGGAGAAGTGGTTCACCGCCACGACCACGGGCACGCCGAACTTACGCACATTGGAGACGTGCTTGTCCAGATTGACGAAACCTCTTCCCAAGGCGTCGATGTTCTTCACGTCGCACTTCTCGAACGGGCATCCGCCATGCATCTTCAGCGCTCTGATGGATGCTACCACTACCACACAGTCGGGACGAAAGCCGCTCTCTCTGCAGACGATGTCGAAGCATTTCTCCATGCCCAAGTCGGTCGCGAATCCTGCCTCCGTGACCACGTAGTCAACCATCTTCAAGGCGTATTTCGTCGCCAGGATGGAATTGTTGCCGTGGGCGATGTTCGCGAAAGGGAATCCGTGGATGAAGATCGGCTCGCCTTCCAGCGTCTGCACCAGATTGGGCTCCATGGCGTCCTTCAACAGCAGGGCCATGGCCCCGACGCAGCCCAGCTGACCGGCGGTGACCGGCTTCTTGTCGTAGGTCCTGGCGACCACGATCTTCGCCAGCCGTTTCTTCAGATCTTCCATCGACGTTGCCAGAGCAAGTATGGCCGATATCTCCGAGGCGGCGGTGATGATGAAGCCGCTTTCATGTGGGACGCCTCCATCACCTCTTCCCCCGAGCCCGACGATGATCTGCCGTAGCTCGCGGCAGTTCATGTCGATGGCCTTCTTCCAAATTATCCTGGTCGGATCGATGTTCAGCTCGTTCTTCCTCTGGATGTGATTCTCGATTATGGCGGAGAGAAGGTTGTGGGCCGCTGCCACCGCGTGGATGTCCCCGGTGAAATGAAGGTCGATGTCCCACATGGGGTACACCTGGGACCTGCCGCCTCCGGTGGCACCGCCTTTCACGCCGAACACCGGACCGAGGGAGGGCTGGCGCAAACACCCCATGACGCTGAGCTTGAGCCTGCCCAGGCCCTGCACCAGACCGATGGTGGAGACGGTCTTCCCTTCTCCAGCGGGCGTGGGCGTGATGGCGGTCATGACGATGAGCTTGCCATCCTCCTGCCCTTCGAAGCGCCTGAGCACGTCCAAAGGCACCTTGGCCATGTACTTGCCGTAGAGCTGCAGGTCGCCGTTCGTCAGGGAGAGCTTCTCCGCCACCTTTTCGATCGGCGCACATTTCGCTTCTTGGGCGATCTCGATATTCGTCTTCATGGCCATTCCTCCTCTTTGCGTCGGTTGGCGCTTATGATGCAATTGGTATTAAACGGGTTGCAGCGCCATTGAAACGCCGCAAAGGCAAGATTCATACGCGCCCATCCACCTCTCTCATCCGGTGGAGACAGTGGCAGCGCAGATCATCGATGGCAGTGGCATCGCTTCCAGGATTAAGGAAGAGCTAAAGCCGAGGATCGCCAACCTGAGGGCGACGGGGCTGGTCCCCGGTCTGGCCGTTGTGCTGGTGGGCAACGACCCCGCTTCCGAGGTCTATGTGCGCATGAAGGGCAAGGCCTGCGAGGAGCTGGGCATGTATTCGCGCACGGTCAACATGCCTGAAACGGTCAGCGAGGAGGACCTGCTGAAGAACATCGACTATCTGCATGCCGACCCGAGGGTGCATGGCATTCTGGTGCAGACACCGCTGCCAGAGCACATCGACAGCGACAAGATCACCTTGCACATCGACCCGGAGAAGGACGTGGATGCGTTCCACCCGGTGAACGTGGGCAAGATGCTCATCGGCATGCCGGGAATGCTGCCCTGCACACCGCATGGAATCCAGGAGCTGCTGGTACGCAGCGGCAACAGCCCCGAGGGCAAGCACGTGGTGGTCGTGGGCCGCAGCAACATCGTCGGCAAGCCCGTCGCGGCCATACTTATGCAGAAGGCCAAGGGGGCGAACGCCACGGTGACGGTATGTCACTCGGGAACGCAGAACCTGGCATCGATGACCAAGCAGGCAGATATCCTGGTTGCAGCGATGGGCAGGCCCGCTTTCATCAAAGCGGACATGGTCAAGGACGGCGTCGTGGTCATCGATGTGGGATCGAGCCGGGTGGACGACCCTTCCGCCAAGCACGGGTACCGCCTGGTGGGGGATGTGGACTTCGAAGCGGTCTCGAGGAAGGCGAAGGCCATCACGCCCGTGCCTGGTGGAGTAGGTCCAATGACCATCGCCATGCTCATGAGCAATACGGTGGCGGCAGCGGAAGAGCATTTCCGGCATGTGCAGAAGCGCAAGCGCTGAGAGGATGTGACACACCCTGGGACGATAGTTTTTACTAGCACGACCACATTCGAAGCTCGGCCTTGGCTCCGTCCATAGGCTTGCTTTGGAGATTTGGCACATGGCCGCCATCGAAGTCAACAGACTGACCAAGAAGTACGGGCAGTTCCTGGCCCTGAAGGAGATCTCCTTCAGCGTGAAGGAGGGCGAGGTCTACGGCCTCATCGGCCCCAACGGAGCGGGAAAGACCACCACGCTGAGGGTTCTGAGCACGCTCTTGGAGGTCACGTCCGGCGAAGTGAAGATCTTCGGGCACGACCTGGTCAAGGAAGCCAACGAAGTGCGCAAGATGATCTCCTATCTGCCGGAGGACGCTGGCGCATACAAGAACATGACCGGACGGGAGTACTTGAATTTCATCTCCGCCTTCTTCGGCGAAAGCCAGGGACGGAAAGATATGCTGGAGAGGGGGCTCAAGTTCGCCCACCTGGACGAGCGCATCGATGACAAGGTGGACACCTACAGCAAGGGCATGACCCGCCGGCTGCTGGTGGCCAGAGCGCTGATGATCAGACCACGCCTGGCCATCCTGGACGAGCTCACGTCCGGGTTGGACGTCCTGAACGCGCAGGAGATACGCCGCACGGTCAAGACATCGGCGCAGCAAGGAATGACCATCCTCCTTTCCTCGCACAACATGCTCGAGGTGGAGCTCATGTGCGACCGCATCGCCCTCATCAACGACGGGATGATCGTGGCTTCTGGCACGCCGAGAGAGCTTAAGGAGCAGTACGACGCCCCGAACATCGAAGAGGTCTTCGTCAAGGTGGTGACGAAATGAGCAGCCTGTCCAACATCATCAAGAAGGAGGTCAAGGAGCTTCTCACGCCCGGGACCTTGGTCCCGATCATCATCATGGCCCTCATCTTCGGTTCGCTTGGAGGCGCGATCGGAGGAGCGACAAGCAAGCTGAGCGAGAAGCCTGTGGTAGGGGTCATAGACCAGGACCATTCCGTTCTTTCGCAGTTCGTCTACTCCCAGCTCGACAAGAACAGCAAGATAGTCTACAACCAGAGCGACGTGCAAGCTGGCATCAAGGAGGTGAGCGCCAAGAACGGCGTGGCGCTCATAGTGCTTCAGAGCGACTTCCAGTCGAACATCACCAACAATCACTCGGCGAGCATCACGGTCGTCTGGATCATGAGAGGCGCGGGGATGGCTGATACCTTCTCCATGGCGCCAGTGCAGGCTGTGCTTGCTGTCATGACCACCAATCTCTCGCGATACATCATCGACCATCACGTCACCGAGAACTCGAGCGTCATACTGCAGCCCCTCAAGCGCCACGAGGACACCGAGTTCAAAGGTCGCATGATGGTGGGCATCAGCCCGGACATCATCAGTTCGGTGGTCTCGCAGCAGGGCTTGGTGGTCCCGCTGATCGTCCTCATGGTCATCATCATGGCCGGGAGCATGGTCATCTCCTCCATGGGCATGGAGAAAGAGAACAAGACCCTGGAGACGCTGCTCACTCTGCCCGTCAGTCGCACGGCCATCGTCCTTGGCAAGCTGGTGGGCGCGGCCATCGTCGGCCTGGTGGTGGCGGGCATCTACATGGTCGGCATGGGCTACTACATGAGCTCGCTCATGATCAGTGCGCCGATCGACCTGGCCAGGTATGGCATGACCTTGGGCGCCTTCGACTACGTGCTGGTGGGCGTTTCGCTATTCTTGGCGTTGGTCTCGGCCCTGGCACTGTGCATGATCCTGGGCATCTTTACCAAGAACTACAAGGCGGCGCAGACCATGACGCTGCCCATCACCCTACTGGCGCTCATCCCCATGTTCGTCACCATGTTCACGGACTTCGACACCCTGCCCACGTCGATGCAGATAGGGCTTTTCGCCATCCCCTTCACGCATCCCATGATAGCGATGCGCGAACTGATGTTCGGCAACTCGGCCCTGGTGCTAGCGGGCATCGCCTACAACGCCATCTTCGCGGTGGTGGCCATGTTCATCGCCGTGTCGTTGTTCCGCAAGGACATCCTCCTGACGGGAAGGGTCAAGAGCGCGCAAAGGTCGAGGGGCGGAATGTTGGTGCAAAGCATGTTCGGGAAGCGCAGGCGCTGAGCCAGACGATGTAACCTTTCACTCTTCAATCTCGTTCACTCTGATTCCAGGACGCCGCTTGAGGACTGAATATCGACGCCTTCCTCGGAAAAGGTTTAAAACGGACCGGGACATTGACGGGGCGAATGTTGCGCGAGTGCCAAGACCACGGCTATTTCCGAGGTGATACGTGTCCGATATGCGGCGATGCCGGCCGCTTCCTGATGAACGACCAGGAGCTGGAGCAGATAGGCCGCACCATGGCTGGAGCGCTCAGGCACTTCCCGGAGAAGTTCGAGCTGACCATGGACTCACAGGGCTTCGTGCCCATGCGCGATTTCGTCAACGCGCTCAAGAAGCAAAGGGACAGATGGCACTGGGTCCGGCCGCATCATGTCATCGCTATCATCGAAACGGACCCCAAAGGCCGCTACCAGGTGAGCAACGATCTCATCCGGGCCACGTACGGTCATTCCATCTCCCTCGAGCTCAATCTTCCCACCGACCATATCCCGGAGACGCTCTACTACCCGACCTCCAAGGAGGAAACGGACATCATCCTGGAAACCGGTCTGAAACCCTCGGACCGCAAGATGGTGCACCTTTCCAAGACCTACCAGGACGCCATGAACGCGGGGAAGGTGCGAGTGGAAGACCCCGTCATTCTGGAAGTGGACGCGAAACGGGCCGTGGACGAGGGCATCGTCATCCAGCGCGCAGGGAGGACCGTCTTCCTGGTGCAGGATATCTCCTCGCAATATCTCAAGCGCGCACCTACGCCAGAGGAGCAGACCGAAGAGCTCGTGCCCAGCCCGGAATGAGCATTTTCGTTCCGCCCACCCAAACATTCATTTTGGCCGTGCACGAGTATTGGGCGATGTTCGTTCGGGCCGACCGCCTGTTGTCCGAAGAGCCGGATTGGTTCTCAAAGCACGTCCTAGGCTTCCACTGGGAAGGATTCATTCCCCATCTGGAATACTTCGACCTGGAGGATCGGGAGCTCAAGGAACTTGATCTCCAGCATCTGGAGCTGATCGTCTCGGACACCTGCAGATGCGTCGGCTCTTTCAGCGATGATGGCTACGTCCCTTGCCCGAAGCACGTCAAGTTGACCGGGGGATTCGCTCAATGCCCCACCTGCGCCGAGGTCTGGATCCCGGTGCAGGAGTGCATCTTTGAGCCGAGATGCAATGGCGAGCTATGCCAGGACAAGGACGCGAGGTTCTGCCGCAAGGCGCACGTCGTCTACGCCGCGTTCCACGGCGACCTGGTCAAAGTGGGCATGACTGGTGGCACTCGCTTGAGGGAGAGGGCGATCGAGCAAGGGGCGGATGCGATCGTGCCATTGGTGCAAGTGCAGGGGAGGAAGAACGCCCGTTCCCTGGAGAAGGAGATCACCCGGAGACTCCGGGCCAAGCAGGGCATCACCGGGCAGGACTTCTCGAAAGCGCTGCTGGTAAGGCAGAGCAAGGGGCGGCTAGAGGACCGCTACCGGACGTTGCTCCGGTCACTGGAAGGAGAGTATCCAGTCATGAACGCCGATCTGCAGTTGCTCTCCGACTATCCTATGCGCGTCACACTTGACGAACCGCCGGTCCGGGTGGATACCGTCGGTCCGCATCAGGGAAAGGTGCTGGGCATCAAAGGCCGCTTCCTCATCTATGAGGACGATAGAGGGGAGGTCAAGATGCTAGAGCTGGCCGATCTGCCGTCCAGACTCGTCGAGACCGGACAAAAGGGATAACTAGCGGGAATGGTATCGCACCATCCCTTAGGCCAGGGAGCGATGATGAAATGAGCGTCACCCTCAGACCGGACGAAGTGACCGCAAGACATGGTAAGCTGTTCTGCCGGGGCGTCTTCACGCTGGTGGATGAAAAGAATGATGTCGCGCAGATAATCGAAGAGTGCAGCGCCAAGGGACCGGTGGAATGGGATGCCGCCAACCGCAAGAGGGCGGGGGGAGCGATCACCAACATCAGGGTGGAGGGAACCATCCTCATCATGGACACCATCATCGGGGAGAGGCAGGTGCACTTCGGTCCGGCCTCCAAGGATGTGGGAGGACAGGGGCTCAAAGCCCTGAGGGTCGAAGGGGATCTGGTCAAGACCACCTGGGTCGGGCTGGCAGGAGCGAGCGTGGGCATTGGAGCTTGCTTGCCGCAAGGTCCTGGCACTATTTCCGCGGAGTATCCAGAGGATGCCAAGGTTGGCGGCGCGAACCGCATCGAGGTCACCATCGCTACGCCGAAGATGGTCCGTATAGTCTTTGGCGTGGATGACACCGATACGAAGGAGAAGGGAGCGTCGTGGGTGCTAATGCTGAAGTGCGCCCGCGCTTGCCCGATCGGTCACTTCCTGGAGCACAAGATAGTGCAGCTCAATCCGAAAGCTCCGGACAGAACCACGCAGTGCGTGGCCGTAGGCATATCCTTCGCCGTGGAACCGAAGGACGTGCCGGCGTTGAAGGACTTCGTCATCAAGTATGTGCGCGAGAACACCTTGTCCCAGCACACGGCCATGGCCATCTTCTCCGGACTGAAGGTGCCGAAGGTGCTGGAAGACTACGGACTGAGGGCGAAGCAGCACATCCTGAAGATCGAGGACGCCATGAAAGCGGCCGAGCAGGGGGAGCTGGAGATAGTAGAGATCACCGGCCGACGGGGAATGATCGGCGCTGTTGCGGGAGTGGGCTGCTTCGACATGGGCATGAGGGCGGCCATGCTGCCTGAGGATTGGGCCTGATCCCTTTCATCTATTCGCTTTGACATTGATCCTTCGGAAGACCTCGAAGTAGCCTCCATCAATGTGGCTGTGCCCCAGTATGCTTGTGACCGCGTGCTTCTCGAACGCCGCACGCTCTCTTCCTTCTGGCACTTGTTCCAGCAGCGGCACCAGCCCCATGCTCGCGATGAACCTTGAGAACTCCTCCGCATTCTCAAAGACCCGGTCGGCATCCTGCATCCAGACCTTGATATCCCTGAAGCCCGCCGCTCTCAGCTTGATCTCATAGTCTCCGGCGCTCGGCATATGCCAGGGCCATTCGAAGCTGGCGAAGTACGAGGTGAACCTAGGATGGGACATGGCCTCGCGCATTCCCCGGAAAATGTGCGGGCAATTGCCGTCCCCGGCGAAGTTGAAGCGAAGGCATCCTCCTGGCTTGAGCGCTCGGTGCAGCCCTAGCAGAAACGTGTCTTGGTCCTTGATCCAGTGCAAGGCGGCATTCGAGAAAGCGAGGTCGAATTCTTCGCTGAAATCCATGTGCGTCAGGTCCTGGAGGCGGAAGTCCAGGTTCGGAGCCCGGTTGCCCCTTGCGGTCTCGATCATCGAGGACGAATTGTCCAATCCCAGCACTCGGCCCCGAGGGACCCTACGGGCCAGTTCCGCCGAGAGCACTCCGTCCCCGCAACCCAGATCGATAATGCTCTCATCCCCTTTCAGCTGGAGCGAATCGATGACCGCCATGCCCCAGTCCTTCTGCGGCTTGGAGTGCGCCCTATAATCCTCTCCATCGAAGTGGTATCCGTTCGCCATCTTCTCTCATCCAGCCACGCGCGCGATCGAGCGGGCAACCCATACGGGACCGCAGGAAAAATAGATATCGCTGCAGCCTTTATTGAGCAACCGACCAAGTGAGGGAGTATCATCAAGAACGAGATCTCGCGGATGATAGCCAGCACCGCCTACCAGACCTACGAGAAGTCGTTGTTGAAGGAGGTGCGAGAGGGCCATGTGCCCAACCACGTGGCCATCATCATGGACGGTAACCGCCGCTTCGCCCGGGAGATCGGCCTTTCCACCACCGAAGGGCATGTCAAAGGCAAGGACAAGCTGGAAGAGGTCATGGAGTGGTGCCTGGAGCTGGACATACGCATCCTCACCGTCTACGCCTTCAGCACCGAGAACCTGAACCGGGAGCCTGGAGAGGTTGATTACCTATTGCGCATGTTCGAGGAGAACTTCTACAAGCTGGGAGATGAGGAACGCATCCACAAGCACGGCATCAGGGTGAGCGTGCTCGGGCAGAGGGAGCTGCTGCCGGAGAGGGTGCAGAAGGCCATCGAATATGCAGAGGCCAAGTCGGCATCGTATAGCAACTACTTCTACAACATCGCCATCGCTTACGGCTCCAGGCAGGAGATAATCCAGGCCATCAAGGCCATCGCCCAGAAGGTCAAAGATGGGGAGATGAGCGTGGACGATATCGACGAGAGCGTCGTCTCCAGATCATTGTACACCGCGCCATTTCCGGACCCGGACCTGATCTTGAGGACGTCCGGGGAAGAGCGGCTCTCGAACTTCCTGCTCTGGCAGCTTGCCTATGCCGAGCTGTACTTCACCGATGTCTACTGGCCCGGTTTCCGCAAAGTGGATTTCCTGAGAGCCATCCGGTCCTACCAATTGAGACAGAGGCGTTTCGGTAAGTGACCAGGAAAGAAACCAAAGTACTAATACGACCGTTTCATTTTTCGCCCCAAGGAGGCTGAAGGTTGGCCAGGCAAGACCTGATACTGATCCATGCACCAAGCGTGTACGACTTCAGGAAAGAGTTCCTGTTCTACGGTCCGGTCAGCGATCTGGTACCCTCAACGCCAGTCTTCGAGATGTACCCCTTTGGCTTCATGACCATCGCGGCGCATCTGCACTCCCTCGGCTATAGAGTGCGCATCGTCAACCTGGCCAGCATGATGTTGAACGACCGTAACCTGGACGTTCCGGCGTTCTTGAAGAAACTTGACGCTAAGGCATTCGGAATCGACCTGCATTGGCTCCCTCACGCCCACGGTGCATTGGAGGTCGCGCGGCTCGTCAAGGAGCTGCATCCGGACTCGAAGGTGCTCATGGGCGGGTACTCGAGCACCTACTTCCATAAGGAATTGATAAGGTACCCTCAGGTCGACCTAGTGATGCGCGGCGACTCCACTGAGATACCGGTGGCAGAGCTATTGGCCGCCCTAGACGAGGGCAGCCCGCTGGAGAAGGTACAGAACCTCACTTGGAAGGAGGGAGAAAGGGTCACGGAGAACCCGATGACCTTCATTCCGGAGAACCTGGATTACATCGACGTCGACTACGGTTGGATCGTTCGATCGGTCATCCGCCATCGCGATCTGGAAGGGCACAAGCCGTTCAAGGACTGGGACCGGTACCCTTTGACCGTCGTTTTCACCGTAAGGGGCTGCTACCAGCAATGCCTGGAGTGCGGCGGCTCGTGTTCGGCCATGAACCACTTCCTAGGAAGGAGGAAGCCGGCGTTCCGCGCCCCGGAGAAGGTGGCCGAGGACATCTACCACATCCAGAATTTTCTAAAATCGCCCACCTTCGTCGTCGGAGACCTGAGGGCGGGAGGCAAGGATTACGCGACCCGCTTCTTCTCAGAAGCGAAGAGGCTGGGCATCGACAACCAGATCGTCCTGGAGCTTTTCACACCAGCGAACAAGGAGTTCTTCCAATCCGCCCAGGGTTCGCTGTCCTCCTATTCAATAGAATTCTCTCCCGAATCCCATTCGGAGGAGGTGAGAATGGCGCTGGGGAGGAAGTATGACACCCCTTCGATAGAGAAGAGTGTCGTGAGCGCTCTCGCCAACGGCTGCCAGAGGTTCGACCTCTTCTTCATGGTCGGCCTCCCGAAGCAGGACAGGAAGAGCGCGCTGGAGAGCGCCGATTATTCCCGGCGCCTTTATTCGCTCGTCGCTAACGATAAGAGGCTGTTCGTCTTCACCTCCCCCCTGGCCCCGTTCCTCGACCCGGGGAGCTACGCCTTCGAGAATGCGGAAGAATCGGGCTATAAAGTGTTTGCCAGGACATTGGAGGAGCACCGGGCGAGATTGGTATCCCCCTCCTGGAAGTATGTCCTCTCCTATGAGACGAAATGGATGACACGCGACGATATCGTCGAAACATCCTACGACGCGGCGGATGTGCTGAACAAGGCGAGGTTCGATTGCGGCCTGATAGGCGACGATGAGCTGAAATGCCGCATCGACCGCACTGACATGGCCCGCCAGCTCATGCGCGAGATCGACGGCGTGATGGTAATTGCCGACCAGGCAAAGAGAGATGAAGGGTTCTCCAGGCTCCGCGAAAGGGCTCGGGATCTTATGGAATCGACCATATGCCAGAAGCGCGACTTGGAGTGGGAGACGCCTGGAGTAATTAGAAGCTTTCCTAGGGCGGTGTTCGGGCTGGTGCGTTCGAAGCGGAAGAGCAAGTGAGCCTGCCTCTGACTTGTGACTTTTCTTCCTTTGGCGCTCGATTATTCCCATCATTATCTAATTAGATTTCAGTCAAAAAAATCGCGGGCAGGCAACTTTTGCCCTAGATCCATGGATCTTTCCCCCATCCACGCCCATTCTTTCCTCCTTTTCTATGACAATTGGATTCGGACTGCCGTTGAACGATGGGGGATGCGAGCGCTAGAAGATATCCTAGCTCTTCTCGCCTAGCTCTTTCGACTTCTTTGCAGCGGCCTCGACCGCCTCGATGAACGCGCCCCGGACAGCCGCCTTCTCTAAGACCTTGAGGCCCTCGATTGTCGTCCCAGCGGGGGAAGCGACCATGTCCTTCAGGAATCCCGGATGTCCGTTGGTCTCCAGGACGGTCTTTGCAGCGCCCAACACGGTCTGCGCAGCTAGCTTCTGCGAGATGTCCCTCGGCAGTCCTGCCAGCACGCCGCCGTCCGCCATTGATTCGATGACCAGGTAGACGAACGCTGGCCCGCTGCCACTTAGACCTGTGACGGCGTCCAGCAGCTTCTCGTCCACTTGGAATGCTATCCCAACGGACTGCAGGATGCGCATCACCAGGTCCTTGTCATGCGGTTTGGCACACTTTCCCAGAGAGAATGCCGACGCGGACGCGGCGACGAGGCAGGGGTTGTTGGGCATGACCCTTATGACCCTGACACCGACGTTCAGCTTCGACTCGATGTATGAAATCCTAATGCCGGCGGCGATGGAGATGAGCAGGTGGTCAACGGTGAGGTAGGGTTTGAGCTCTTCCAAGACCGTTCCCATCTGTTGTGGCTTCACGGCCAGCACGATGATGTTCGCCGACTTCACGACCTCGACGTTGTCGGCGGTCATCCTCGCGCCGATGGTCCGGGCGATGTATTCTTTTCGCTCAACGACTATCTCCCCGGCAGTGATCTCTTCTTTCATTGCAAGTCCAGCGGAGATGATGCCCTTCATTAGCGCCTCGGCCATATTGCCCGCGCCTATGAACCCAATCTTCATGACAATCAACCAATCCAGCCTGTGAAGGCTTGAGGAAAAAGACTATCTGTAAGATACTATTTAAACAGTTTGCGAGGGTCTGACACGTCCGTCCTGGCGTTGTGAAAAATGTCATCTCTTCAAGGCCAAGAGGATCGCTTTCATGAATGCCGGAAGGTCAGCAGGAAAGTGCGATGCGATCAAGTTGCTGTCCACCACTACCTCTTGGTCAAGATAGCGTGCCCCGGCGTTCATAACATCGTCCTTTATCGACATGAAGCAAGTGACCTTCCTGCCCCTGAGGATGTTCGCCGAAGCCAGGACAGACCCGCCATGGTAAATTGCCGCCACCACCTCCCCTCCTGGAACATGCGCTTGACGAATTCGTTCACCGCCGGAAAGCGGTGTAGGCGGTCCGGGGCGAATCCACCTGGTATGATGACTGCGTCGAATTCTTCTTGATCCGTCATATCTGCCGAGATGTCGGCCTTGACCTCGTATCCGTGCTTGCTCTTGAACATCTCGCTCCTTCCCGATCCCACTATGGTGACGGAATGACCGGCCTCCTTCAACCGGATGAGCGGGTACTAAAGCTCCAGGCCCTCGTAGTCGTCCTCAGCTAGAATCGCCACCTTTTTCGGCATCGTTGACCCCTTTTGGCTAAGCAGTCGGGGTGTTGACTGTTTTCTCACGATTCCATCGTCGAGTCCGAGAAGCGTTAAATGGTGTTAAGCCAGAATCATCCTTGAGAATAGGGAGGAAGCAGCGGATATCGAGGGAGAAGGCGCTTTCCTCGCAGAGAAATGATGCAATTCATGCCCATCCAGTACAAATCTCGAAAGTTTAAATAATGGTAGAATATTGCCCCTATAATGCTCCTTGACGACTATTATCCGGTGGCCGTCTTTGCACTGATAGCCATCCTGTTCCCGGCATTGGCTTTCTGGGCATCAAGGTTCTTCCGGCCGACGCGATTCCAACCGCAGAAGAAGATGACCTACGAGTGCGGTGAACAGCCTATCGGGCACGGACAGATCCAATTCCACGTTCAATTCTACATATATGCCATCATTTTCGTCATTTTTGACATCGTGACCGTTTTCCTGATGATATGGGCGCTTGTGCTCGCTGACCTGAGCGACAGCGCCAGGTGGTACATGGTGATCTTCCTGGTCCTGCTGGTCATCGGGGTCACATACGCTCTGAAGAAGGAGAAGATACTATGGATCTGAGCCTCGCTCCCAACGCCATCGCGATGTCCGCCCAGGAGTTCCTGGCATGGTCGAAGGACGTCATGGACCAACTATTGACGGCCTCGGGCGCGAAGAAGGCGGTTGACAAGATCACGGCGCCGATATGGAGCTGGGCGCTGCGCAACGCCAACTACCCTTTGCACTTCGGCGTCGCCTGCTGCGCCTTGGAAATGGCCGCCGCCTCCGGCTCGCGGTTCGATGCGGAGCGCTTGGGCATGATTTACAGGTCGTCCCCCAGGCAGACCGATGTCCTCCTGATCAACGGCTGGGTCACCGCCAAGCTGCGCCCGGACCTACGCCGCCTTTACGAACAAATGGCCGAACCTAGGTGGGTCGTGGCCATGGGCGAGTGCGCGATTTCTGGAGGCCCGTGGTATGACTCTTACAATGTCGTGCAAGGCGTCGACACCTTCATCCCTGTGGATATCTACATCCCCGGCTGCCCGGTTCGTCCAGAAGCGATGATCGACGGGTTCATGAAGTTGCATAAGAAGATCCACAAGGAAATGAAGGGGACTTTCCTGGAAGACTGAGGTGGGGGAAGTGGCACAAAGAGCGGGATTGGCTGCCGGGGGCAAAACAGGCGAAATCGTTGCGAAGGAGCTTATCGATAGGTTCCCCGAATACGTCAAGATCACGAAGGTCACGCACAACCGCGTCTTCGCCATGGTGGACAAGGTCGGTCTGCTGAACGTGGCCAAGTTCATGAAGGACGCACTCGACTTCGACCACATTACCGCCGTGAGTGGCGTGGACTGGCTAGAGGAGAAGAAGATGTGGGCGGTGTACCATATCACTTCCTATTCGAACCGGGTGACGGCGGAGATGATCGTGGAGTTGCCCCGCGACAAGCCAGAGGTGGATTCGGTCACCCCACTTTGGGGCGGGGCGAACTGGCATGAGCGCGAGACCTACGATATGTTCGGCATCATTTTCATCGGCCATCCGAGACTGGAAAGGATATTGACGCCGGAGGGCACGGACTACTTCCCCTATCGAAAAGATTTCGTCGGCGGGAGGAGGGTTTAAATGGCCGAGATGTGGCTGAACATGGGTCCGCAGCACCCGATGACGCATGGTCTGTGGAACCTCAGGGTCAAGATCGATGGCGAGACCATAATCCAGGCTGAACCAATTATTGGATACCTGCACCGCGGCTGGGAGAAGCTCGCCGAGAACCGGATGTACCCGCAGATCATCCCCATGGCCGACAGGCTATGCTACGGTTCCTCCATGAGCTGGAGCCACCTGTACTGCTCGACCGTGGAGAACATGCTAGAGCTGGAGGTCCCGGAGCGCGCCAAGTACATCCGCACCATCGTGCTGGAAGCGCAGAGGATCGGCTCGCACTTGATGTGGCTCGCTGCTCTGGGAACCGACCTAGGCTCCTACACCATCTTCCTTTACTGCGTTAGGGAGAGGGAGCTGTTCCTCGACCTGATGCAGAATCTGTGCGGCGCAAGGCTGACATATAACTATACTCGGATTGGAGGCGTTCGCAACGACGTCCCGGCCAACTTCGAGCGCGACTTCACCCGTGTCTTGAAGGTTTTCGAGAAGCGGCTGGCAATCGTAGAGGCGCTTTGCGACGAGTCCGCGATCTTCCGAATGAGGATGGAGGATGTGGGGAAGCTCACTGCGGAGCAGGCCAAGAACCTTGGCGTCACAGGACCGAACTTGAGGGGCAGCGGCGTTGAATATGATATCCGCAAGGATGATCCCTATGAGGCGTACTCCGACATCGACTTCGATGTCTGCTACGAGACAGGCTGCGACGCCTTCGCCCGGTACCGCGTCAGAGTAGACGAGATGTACGAGTCCTGCAAAATCATAAGACAGGCGATCAAGAAGATTCCCCAGGGCCCCTACCGGGTCAAGCCTCCGCGCACCGCGCCCAAAGGCAAGGCCGGCTGGGCGCACGTGGAGGACCCGAGGGGCGAGGGGTTCATGTATGTCATCGGGAACGGCGATGACCACCCATACCGGTTGAAGGTGCGTTCCCCGGTATTCGTCTCGGTGAGCGCGGCGCCAGCGTATCTTGTCGGTTATAAGATCGCGGACGTGCCGGCAATCATGGGATCGATTGACATGTGCCTCGGGGAGACGGACCGGTGAGCAGATGAACGGCCTCTTCGAGTTCGCTTATGGCCTATCCCTCTGGCTGATGCAGGTAGTGGCCTGGATATTCAACTTTATCGGGCTGCACGATGTCGCCGACTGGTTTACATCCTCCGGCGTGGTCTATTTCCTAACGAACGCCGTGGCGGCGCTCATCGTCTTTATAGTGGGATTCTTGATCTCGATCACTTTCATTTGGGAAGAGAGGAAGATCCTGGGAAGGCTCATGGACCGCCGCGGTACCCAGGTGGGCGTCCTCGGCCTGTTCCAGAACTTCGCCGATGGTCTCAAGGCCTTCGTCAAGGAGATCATCATCCCTAAGGACGTCGACATCTGGGTCTATAACGCGGCGCCAGTCATTCTGATCGGAATGTCCTGCATGATGATAGGGCTGATCCCGTTGAGCCCCGATTTTGCTCTGGCCAACCTTCAAACCGGATTGCTCCTGATCTTCGCCGTGTTCTCCATCGCCCCCTTCGCCATTTTGATCGGTGGATGGGCGTCGAACAACAAGTATACCGTCATGGGTGGGATGAGGGCGGCCGGACAGCTCATCGCCTATGAGGTCCCGTTGCTGCTCTCGGTTGCGAGCGTCGTGGTCTTGACGGGCACATTCAACCTGGGAGAGATCGTGGCGCAGCAGCAGAACATATGGTTCTTCATTCCTTTGATCCTCGGTTTCATCGTCTTCCTCACCTCCATCATCGCGGAGTTGGAGAGGATCCCGTTCGACCTGCCCGAAGCAGAGGCGGAGCTGGTCGAAGGCTGGATGACCGAGTACGGCGGCATGAGGTTTGGACTGATCATGCTGTCCGAGTATGTCCGCGGTTATGCGGCGTGCTCCGTCGCCGTCATATTGTTCCTGGGAGGCTGGAACGGCCCGTCGTTCATATGGCCGGAGATCTGGTTCATCCTCAAGGTGTTCATCCTCTTCGCCATATTCATCTGGGTGAGGGGAGCGTTGGTAAGGGTCACCACCAAGCAGATCCTGCACATCGGCTGGAAGGTCCTCATGCCTCTGGCGCTGGTCAACCTGGGAATCGCTATCGCTATCAAGATGCTGGGGTGGCTCTAAATGTCAGATAAGAAGGACGGGAAGGAGAAGAGGCCAAGGGCGATCATGCTTAGGCCTATGGTGGTCACCATGAAGGAGACCATCAGGACCACCGTGAACACCCCTAACACCGTGCGCTACCCCTGGGAGAGGCTGATCATCGCCGACGGCTACCGCGGAAGACCCGGTCTGGTCATGGACAAGTGCATCGGCTGCGGCATCTGCGAGAAGATATGCCCGACCACCTGCATCGAGCTCGTCGAGGTGGAGCTTGAAGGCAAGGGCAAGGTCAAGCGGCCCCAGGTGAACCTCGGCCGCTGCATGATGTGCGGCTACTGCGCCGAGTACTGCCCCAAGAACGCCATGCTCGTGACCCCGGAATATGAGCTCGCTACTTACTCCAGACAAGACCTCATCTACGACCCGTTCCGACTGCAGTACGAGGACCGGCCTGGATGCGAGGTCGATCTGATCGAGATTAAGCCTTCTGAGCTGAGGACCGGCGCCAAGGGCCATAGCATCAAGGGAGCGACGGCGGGATTGCGGGACCTGCCCCAGGTAGAGGACAAGAAGTGCATCTCCTGCTCCAAGTGCGAGAAGGTGTGCCCGGCGGACGCCGTCACTATGATCGAGGTGGGCAAGAACGAGAAAGGCCGACCGATCAAACGCCCCAAGTTCGACGGGGAGAAGTGCGTGGCCTGCGAGCAATGCCTCGATAACTGCCCGAAACACGCCATAACGATGAAGGAGGTGTGATCATGCCTTTGGACTGGGAACTGATACTTTTTATCATCTTCTCCGCGGCCACGGTGTTCGCGGCGCTGATGGTGCTCTTCGCCAAGGAGATCGTGCGAAATGTGGTCTGGCTGGCGATCACTTTCATCGGCGTGGCCATGACCTTCATCTTCCTCGGTGCCGAGTACATAGCGGTCATCCAGATACTGGTTTACGTGGGCGCGGTGTGCGTGCTCATCCTCTTCGGGGTCATGCTGACCAAACGTCGTCTGTCAGGAGGTGGCAAGTGTGAGCAATAAGCAGACCTGGGCCGCGGCCATCTCGGCCATCGCGCTTCTTCTGGTGGTGCTGGGAAGCATCATCACCATCACCTGGGCAGGCACCTACACCGAGTTCACGACCAACGATGTGGGCAAGGCCATCTTCGAGACCTGGGGACCGACCCTGATCATCGTAGGGCTGCTAATGTTCGCTTCCATGCTTGGTGGCGTGTACATCGCACAGGAGGAGAAGGAATGATCCCGCAGGAGTACTTCCTGGTGCTCGCGGCAATCCTCTTCGTCATCGGCGCCTTCGGGGTGCTGACCCGGAGGAACGCCATCGTCGTGCTCATGTCCATCGAGCTCATGCTCAATGCGGCCAACATCAACTTCGTGACCTTCGCGGTCTACAACCACGACGCCTCCGGACAGGTGTTCGCGCTGTTCTCGATCGCCATCGCCGCCGCCGAGGTGGCAGTTGGTCTGGCAATCCTGCTCAATCTCCAGAGAGCTTCTGATACCGTGGATCTGTCGGACCTCAACCTGCTGAGGTGGTAAGATGACCTTCGTAGAGTATTCCTGGCTGATCCCGATCTTTCCCTTAGTCGGGCTGTTGTTAGTGGCGGCACTGGGCAAGAAGACGCCCGAAGGGGGCGGCTACTTCGCCGTCGGCGGCATCGCCGCCGCCATGGTGCTCTCGCTCCTGGTGGCCTACGAGTTCCTCACCGGCACTCGGGCGGTGGCCACGAACGAGATGATCTGGATCGACCTGGGCAATGGGCTCAGGCTCGACATGGGTTACTACGTCGACAACCTGACCACGGTCATGCTGATAGTGGTCTCGATCCTCTGCACGCTCATCCTCGTCTACTCCCTGGGATACATGCACGAGGAGGGGGAGAGGAAGCGCCGCTACTACGTGGAGATCTCCCTGTTCGTGACAGGCATGCTGGGCCTGGTGGTCTCGAGCAACTACCTGCAGATGTTCGTCTTCTGGGAGATCATGGGCCTATGCTCGTACCTGCTCATCGGCTTCTGGTACTACAAGCCGTCAGCGGCAGCGGCGGCGAAGAAAGCGTTCCTGGTCACCAGGATCGGCGACATCCTGTTCATGATCGGCATCATCACGGTCTTCGCCTCCTTCGGCACGCTCAACTATCGCGAGCTGTTCGAGGCGCATGCCGTAGACACGAATCTTCTCACGTTCGGCATGTTCTGCGTGTTCGGCGGAGCGATAGGCAAGAGCGCACAGTTCCCGCTGCATGACTGGTTGCCGGACGCCATGGAAGGCCCGACCACCGTCTCGGCATTGATCCATGCCGCGACCATGGTCAAGGCGGGCGTCTACCTGGTGGCGAGGTCGTTCCCCTTGATGGTACAGACCCCGGACGTGATGCTGTTCGTGGCCTGCATCGGCGGTTTCACCGCCATTTTCGCGGCCACCATGGCGCTCAACGGTCCCAATATCAAACGCGTTCTCGCTTACTCCACCATTTCCCAGCTGGGCTACATGTTCCTTGCCCTGGGAGCGGGCGGATACATGCTGGCTTTGGGTATGAAGGCGGAAGGGAGCGCGGGCTTCACCGCCGGCATGTTCCATCTCATCAACCACGCCTTCTTCAAGGCCCTGCTCTTCCTCGGCGCCGGCGCGGTCATCCATGCCGTGCATACTGAGGACATGAATAAGATGGGCGGGCTGCGTTCGAAGATGAAGATCACCTCACTGGTGATGCTCATCGGCGCCCTGTCCATTTCTGGCATACCTCCGCTGAGCGGTTTCTGGAGCAAGGACGAGATCCTGGCCACGGTCTTCACCGCGGGCAGCGAGAACTGGGTGTTCCTGCTGCTGTACGCCATGGGAGTGGTGACCGCGTTCCTCACCGCATTCTACATGTTCCGGCTCTGGTTCATGACCTTCACCGGACATGGGGGAGAGGCGACGCACCATGCTCACGAAGCTCCCAAGACAATGACCGTCCCGCTCATGATACTGGCCTGCTTCGCCTTCGGCTCCGGCCTGGTGGTGCTGTTCGGCCTGGGCGGGGTGGTGTTCTTCGAAGAGGCGGAGATCAAGAGCGCCATGGACGTGCTCGTTGGCACGTTTGGTGACCCGCTGACGTACGTTTCCATCGCGGTCGCGGCCCTAGGCATCGGTCTGGCGTACCTAGCCTACTACAAGAAGAGCCTCAGCCTGAACCGCTTCGCCACCGGAGGCTCGAAGAGGTTCTACGACCTGCTCCTGAACCGCTACTACTTCCCCCAGGGCTACAACGCCTTCGGGGTCAAGGTGGTCTACGGCTTCTCCCGCCTGGTCGACTGGTTCGACCAGAAGGTCATCGACGGCATCGTGAACGGCATCAGCTTCGTGGCCGTGAGGAGCGGCCAAGGACTGAGGAAGGTGCAGACCGGCATGGTCCAGACCTACGCCACCGTGGTGGTGGCAGCGCTCTCGGTGATACTGCTGCTCCTGTACCTGATTGGAGGGCTGTGGTGATACCATGATGCAACTGCTGCAAGACATGCATATCCTGACCCTGCTGATTCTGGTACCGCTCATCGGCGCCCTGGTTACCTTCCTCTCTGGGAAGCACGCCAAAGCCTCCAAGTACGTGGCGTTGACGTTCTCCGCGGTCACCCTCATACTGGCCACCCTGCTCCTGCTCTACACCGACCTGGCCAAGATGAACGTCAACGACTACCAGTACTACGAGAAGTTCGAGTGGATCAAGGCGTTGGGCGTCAATTTCGCTGTGGGAGTGGACGGCATCAGCGTGCCCATGGTCTGGCTGACCGCGCTGCTCTGCTTCCTGGCCATCCTCTTCTCCTGGGACGTCGAGAATCGGACCAAGGAGTACATGGGCCTCATGCTCGTCCTCGAGCTGGGCGTCATGGGCGTTTTCATGTCCCTGGACTACTTCATGTTCTACGTATTCTGGGAGATAGTGCTCATCCCCATGTTCTTCCTCATCAGCATATGGGGAGGACCGAGGCGCGAGTACGCCGCCATCAAGTTCTTCATCTATACCCACATCGCCTCGCTGGTCATGCTCCTGGCGATCTTCGCGCTCTACTTCCAGGCGCACCTGGGCAGCTTCGACATGATCGCCATACAGCAGCAGAACCCGTTCTTCGGGCGCGAGTTCCAGATCGCCATCTTCGCGGCGCTGTTCTTCGGCTTCGGGGTGAAGATGCCCATCGTGCCGTTCCACACCTGGCTGCCGGATGCGCACGTGGAAGCGCCGACCGCTGGATCGGTGCTCCTGGCCGGACTGCTTCTGAAGATGGGCGCCTACGGCATCCTGAGGATCGCATTGCCCACTTTGCCAACGGGCGCGCATGAGCTGCAATGGCTGCTGCTCGCCATCGCCATCCTCTCCATCATGTACGGGGCGTTCGCCTCTCTGGCGCAGCGCGACCTGAAGAAGATGGTGGCGTTCTCGTCCATCTCGCACATGGGCCTGGTGTTGCTGGGCATCGCCACCCTGGGGACGATAGGCATCGCCGCGGGAGTGTTCCAGATGTTCGCTCACGGCCTCATCACCGCCATCCTCTTCATGGTGTGCGGCGTAGTGCAGCACAAGGCTGGCACCAGGGAGATCTCCAAGCTGGGAGGGCTGGCGGTAAAGGTGCCTTGGCTGGCCACTTTCATAATGATCGGGTTCATGGCCTCTCTCGGCCTCCCCGGTCTAGTGGGATTCGCGGCCGAGTTCAGCATCTTCTTCGCCACCTGGGAGGCGTTCAAGTGGATCCTGCTCATACCCATCATCTCGGTGGCGATCACCGCCGCCTACTACATATGGGCCATGCAGCGGACCATCTTCGGGCCATTGACCGACCGGATCGATACCTCGCATTTGCGCGATGTCTCCTGGTACGAGGCTGCGCCACTGGCGGTTCTGTGCGTGTTCATCATCCTCTTCGGGCTGTTCCCGTCGACCATGTTCGACATCATACGACCGGCGGCGAGCGCCATCGCGCATCTCTTCCCCGGGGTGATCTGAAGTGACCGACTATTCGATGCTCTACCCCCTGATCGTCATGGCCGTGTTCGCCGTCGCCGCGCCTGCGGTGCGCGCCATCGGCAAATCGGATAGGGCCACTGCGGGATGGGCGATCATCGGCATCGCCGCCTCCATGTACTTCGCCCTGAACTTCTTCATATCCGGAAGCTCGAGAGGCGAGTTCGCCGGCCTGTTGCGCCTGGACGCGTTCTCGGCGCTGTTCATGCTGGTGTTCCAGTCGGTCGCCCTCTACGTTGTCATCGCTTCCATCAAGTACGTGGACAAGGAGAAGAACACCGGCGAGTACTATGCCCTCATCCTGCTGGCGACCACCGGCATGATGGTCGTGGCCTCGTCGGTGGACCTAATCACGTTGTTCGTTGGTATCGAGCTTACGAGCCTGTCCTCCTACGCCTTGGTGGCCTTCCGCAAGAAGGACAAGAGGGGTGCGGAGGCGGCGGTGAAGTACTTCATCATCGGCGGCCTCTCGTCCGCACTGGCGCTATTCGGCATCTCCCTGCTCTATGGGGCTGTGGGAGTGACCAACTTCTACGAGATCGGCGCCAAGCTCGCCTTGGTCTCGGGAAGCATGCAGCCGGTCCTGCTACTGAGCGTGGTGCTCATCATGGCCGGCTTCGGCTTCAAGGTGGCCATCGTCCCGTTCCATATGTGGGCGCCCGATGTGTACGAGGGCGCGCCCACCACCATCACCGCCATGCTGGCCGCGGGAAGCAAGAAGATGGGTTTTGTAGCCCTGTTCAAGGTCTTCCTGTTGAGCATGGTGGCCATCCGGGCGGACTGGCAGCTCATGGCCGGTATACTGGCCATTGCGACCATGACCTTGGGCAACCTCATCGCCGTGCAGCAGACCAGCATCAAGCGCATGCTCGCCTACTCATCCATCGCTCAGGCAGGGTACATAATGATCGTGCTGCCCATCGCCGTGGTCGGCGACCCATCGCTGGCGAACTACGGCTTGCAAGGGGGTATATTCCACATCATCACCCACGCTTTCATGAAGGGAGGTGCTTTCATAGTCGTGGCCACGTTGAGCGTGGTGGCGTTAGGCGAGCAGATCTCGGACTACAAGGGGTTGAGCAAGCGCGCTCCCCTGATGGCTTTAGCCATGGCGGTGATGCTGTTCTCGCTTGCGGGCATACCTCCGCTGGCGGGCTTCGCCTCCAAGTTCGTGCTCTTCTCCGGACCGGTCTATGCCTCGCAGATCGGCGGCAACGAGTGGATGCTGTGGCTGGCCATAGCGGGCATATTGAACTCGGCTTTGTCCCTGTACTACTACGCCCGCATCGTGAAGTACATGTATGTGGACAAGGGGCCCGAAGACAAGCTGAAGATTCCTGTGTCCATGAGCGTGGCGGTAGCGATCTGCTTCCTGGCCGTGGTCCTCATTGGTCTCTACCCGGAGCCGGTGCTGAAGGTGGCCGGGGAAGCGGCGAAGGCGTTCTTCCTTCCCTGACCTGGCGTTCCCTTAGGCTAGGTCCAAGGCCCTTCTCCGGGCCGCATTTCTCTCTTTATTCTCTCCCTGAGCGAGGTAGCTGGCTCGCTCTCAACTCAGCCCGAACAATACCAGTTAGGGTTAAGTAGGGATGCACCGTTATGTTGCCGATAAAGTTGACCTGGGATGCCCCCATCAAGAGAGAAATGAAGCAGGTGGAGGAGGAGCTGCGCAAGAGCGTATGCTCCGAAGAGCATCTCCTCACCGACATCTGCATGCACGTCATTGGCGCCGGGGGAAAACGCATCCGGCCGGGGATCGCGCTTCTCGCATACAAGGCCGTGGGCGGCAAGGAGATGGACAAGTTCATCGGTATCGCGGCCTCCTTCGAGCTCATCCACAGCGCCAGCCTCATCCACGACGACATCAATGATGCGGGCGAGATCCGCCGAGGGAAGGTGGCCGCCTACAAGAAGTTCGGGGTGCAGAAAGCCCTCGTCGCAGGCGATTTCCTCTTCGTGCGCTCGTTCCGCCTTGGTGGCACCTGGGACAAGCGGGTGGTGGAAATAATCTCCGATGCCTGCACCGCCACCGCCGAGAGCGAGATGCTGCAGAGCGCGCACGATTTCGACGCCAAGACCTCTAGAAAGGTGTACATCAAGGTCATCGGGGGCAAGACCGCCAAGCCCATCGAGGCCGCCGCGCTGGTGGGAGCGTACCTGGGAAAGGCGACTGAAGAGCAGGCTCGGGCCCTGGGCGACTACGGCTTCAACCTCGGCATAGCATTCCAGATTATCGACGACATCCTCGACATCGACGGCAGCGAGAAAGAGCTGGGGAAACCGAAGGGCATCGACCTCACCGACGGCAAGTCCACGCTGCCGTTGATGTTGGCCATGAAGAACCCTGAGGTGGGGAAGCGCATCTCTAAGTTGTTCGTGAAGCGCAAGAAGTCCCAGAAGGAGGTGAAGGAGGCTTTGTCCCTGATATTGAGGACCGACGCCGTCCATATGTCCAGGCGGGCGGCGCAGGGATATTCGGAGAAGGCTAACGCCGCCCTTGACGTGCTTCCAGACACGCCCTACAAGAAAGCCTTGAAGGAGCTCGTCCGCGTGGTGGTGAGCCGCCGCACCTGATCGTTGAGGGGTTGATGACTTGGTCGCCGGGGAGAAGGCGGACGTGGTGGTCGTGGGAGCTGGACCGGCCGGCTGCACGGCCGCCGAGCATGCCGCACGCAGGGGAGCGACCGTCATCCTTCTGGAAAGAAGGAAGGAGGTGGGCGTTCCGGTCCGATGCGGGGAGTTCATGCCTCAGTTGGACGAAGTCCGTACGATCTTTCCTCAGGCGGAGGACGTTTCGTCGCTATTCGATGTCCCCGCCAATCTGCGCCCGATGGAGACCGACCGCATACGCATCTACTCCCCCCGTCTAAGGCCCTTCGAGATACCTTTCCAGGGCTACACCACCGACCGAGACCGTTTCGATCAATATCTGGCGAGGAAAGCAGAGAAGGCGGGAGCACGGTTGATCACCGGAGCCAGGGTCACTGGGCTCGAGGCTAACTCCGTGCTGCTGGGCGAGGAGAGGATCGAGGCCAAGGTGGTAATCGGGGCCGACGGGCCGCTCTCTGTGATCGCCAAATCCCTTCAGCTAGAGCGTTCTTGGGACCTGTGCCCGGCCGTGGCCGCCTTCGCCAAGGGCGATTTCGAGCCGGTGCCAGAGATGTACTTCGGCAACACCTCGCCCGGCGGCTACGCCTGGGTCATTCCCAAGAAGGACGGTGCCAACGTAGGGTTGGGGGTCTCCAGGCTCTACGCCAAGGGCAAGCTGCTCGACTACTACCATTCTTTCATCGCCTTCCGGAAGCTTTCCCCCGGCCCGGCCTCGGGAAAGATGGTCCCCATGTCCGGACCGATATCCAAGACGGTCTCCGGTAATGCCCTGGTGGTAGGGGACGCAGCTGGACACGTCATGCCCGTCAGCGGTGGCGGCATTCCGATCGCCATTATCTGCGGTCGCATCGCGGGAGAGGTGGCGGCGGACGCGGCGCAAGGCCGGAGGCCGCTGACGGACTACGAGCGGGAATGGCGCCGGCAGGTTGGAGCTCCTCTTGCCACCGCCATGAGGACGAAGCGAATAGCCATGCTGGCCTTCGGGAGCCAATGGCGATTGGAATGGGCCATGCGGTTACTCGGGCCTAGGCGTATGGGCAAAGCGATCCGTTGCCGGTCAGTTCTGCCGTGAGCGCACGGTGCGCAGGGAGCTGCCGCAGATCGGGCATTCCTTGATCTTCTCATCGAAGACCCGCCCGCAACCGATGCACTTGTACTTCCACTTGAGCACCCTCTTGATGCCCTTCATGCCGACGGGGCGATAGACGATGCCCAGGTACGCCGCCAGGTTCTGGATTGAATAGTCATCGGTCAGCAGCACCGCCTCCATGTCCAAGGCCAAGGCCAGCACATCCAGGTCCGTGGACGATATCCTGCCTGCGTCGCCGGTGCGTTGCGCCGCCTCTTTCACCTTCTTGATGGCGGCAGATGTGGGTTCTGAGGTCCGAAGCAGATCGCCCCAGCGCTCCAAGCGCCGGTCTTTGTACTTCTCCAGCTCGCTCACCACCGAGGGGGTGACGAAGGCCTCCGATCCCGGGGGGAGGTCCTCCATTGAGAATAGCGCCGACGTGTCGAGCACCAGCCTCTCGCCCTTTTCCATGCTATCCTCTCCTGAATGTGCGTCTTAACGGATAATGGAAATGGCGAAATCTCGGGTTTGCCCTCGAAGCCTCGCCGAACGACCGTGCCTTAAACGCCTTCCCCAAAACCCCTTTCACTCTTTATTCCCAAGCGTGCCGTTCTTTCGGTCTCTGGCGTTCCGCTTGTCATTCCCTCATCCACCAGGAAGGTTGCCTACCCCAAGGACAAGTGGAGAATGTCCAGAGTGCTGAAACGAGAATGCCAATCGCGCCGAGCAACGAAATATATAGCCCGTAACCAACGACGACGATGCCCGCGCGGTATTGGGCCGCCACGTCGGAAACAAACACATATCCTTGCAACACCGGAGCCAATACGAGAAGGCCGATTATCCCCAATGCCGCCGCATGATGCCGTGCCTCCATGCGCGTGCCAAAGATCAGAATGGCAACGCATATGGACGCGGCGAGAAGAATGGCGCTGGACTCGAAGTTCATCATATCTATGCCGTTGGTGGAGTAAGTTCCGAATAGATTGATGGTCTGCCAGGGGAGGAATAGGCCAATGATAGCTAGAAATGCGGAAACGAGTGCGAGAATGTCGTATATGGGTATCGTCGTGGAGAACGTGAACGGAGGATTTCCGGGAACGCTTCCAGGAGGACTCGTGGTGA
>Ga0315289_10001653_pt1 | contig 34700 bp, 23 predicted proteins | sample YL17G11_40_MG_FD_203452 | JGI IMG/M metagenome (GOLD analysis project Ga0315289, IMG submission 203452) | Sediment microbial communities from Yellowstone Lake, YNP, Wyoming, USA - YL17G11_40 | ecosystem: Environmental > Aquatic > Freshwater > Lake > Sediment | place: USA: Wyoming | collected...
CCCCACGTGCCCATGGGGCATATCATCCGAAACCTCATCCCCGGAGATGCAGACTGGGTGGAGTTTCTACAGTTTCTGAATACATTCCTGCATTCAGTGACAGCACACTCTTAAGCGAGCGACCGTTAAGTCTGAAACTGTCGTGTAAGATATCGGAGGAGACTTCAGTTGACCGAGGGAAGATACTGGAACTTTGTAGCATTACTCTTGGTTCTAACCATGCCGCTGGTGAGCGTCGGTTTCCACGGCTTCACGCCCGGTTTCGTCGTCTGGGTCGTGAATGCGGACGTTGACGATGTGGATACAGGCTTGGCAGTGCGAACACTCCGCGTGGAAACTGCTCAAGCCGGGTTTGACGTCAAAGAAACCACGTTGGCCAGGCTCGGATCAGTTCCGCTACGAGCGGACGTCTTGGTGGTTGTTGGTCACGGCGAGCCAGATGGACTTGCAGTTTCAGAGTCGCTCAGGCCGTGGTCTGAGCTGTACAGAGCCATCGCAGAACGCCAGCCGCGGAAGACCATAGTCATCGCATGCTACTCGCCGTCCGACCCGTCTTCGGAGGTGTTCGGGTTTGCAGGTCGAGTTGATGCAGAGGCCGGTGCACTAGTGGTCGGCTGGTACCTCAGACAGCTCACGCTGCCAGGCAAGGAGGTGGCCTTTCCCCTCGACCGAGTGGCTTGTGCTCAGAAAGGCATGCTTCATCCATTGGGCCGGTACCTGTACTTCATCCACGGTTACTGGGGGCTCGATGCCCAGTTCACCAATATGTGGAGCGATTTTAGTGGACACGGGCTTTTCAAGACCGACTACGAGAGTCCAAGGTTCTTCGACTACTTCGAGGCCTACGGTGCGACCACACAGTCCGAGAAGGACGCCATTCATTGGGGATGTTCCATCTCGAGCTTCGCCTACAACCTCTACGACGAGCTGCGCAATCTTCCCTCAGGTAGTCAGGTGAACATCATAGGGCATAGCATGGGAGGACTTATCGCTCGCGAGATGCTGAGGCTGTATCGGACCCAGCTTGACAGTGCCGGGGTCAGCATCGGGAAGGTCGTCACTCTCGGAACGCCCAACTATGGCACGTATCTTGCAAGTCCATCCAACAACTGGGCATTCATACTCTCTCTGATCGGTGGACTGCTGTACAGCGGAACGCTCTGGCCGAGTCCTGTGTTCTGGTCGATGGCTCCTGCGAGTTGCCTCTTCTGGGCTCTCAACTCAGACCCACTCAACTACTCGTCTGGAATCGAATGGTGCACGGTGAGCGGCTATGACGTCATTGGGAGTGTTCTGACGCTGTTCATCCATGGTGACGTGAGTGATCCGATAGTCGCCAGAGGGAGGGCGCACCTCTCGTTCGCGACACAGGCCTTTTTCGATGTCAGCCACTACCTCCTGATTGACGACCCGAGTGAAACGACGTACGACTACATCGCGGACTGGATCACTGCTGGTCCAGACTCTGACTCCGACAACCTGACCGACGATGCCGAAACGTATTATCACCAGACAGACCCGCACGACAGTGACACCGACAACGACGGTCTGAGCGACTACGTTGAGGTCGTGACATGGCACACAGACCCAAGGGATGATAACACAGACGGGGATGGGCTTACTGACGGGTACGAGGTCGAACACGAGTATGATGCTCTTGACATCAACGATCCAGTTCCTGCGACTCTGCTGATATCGTCCGTCACACTGCTCGAATCTAAGGGTGTGGTCTATGTCTATGTGAACCACTACACAATCATGGACTACGTGGACTTCTACGTGAGGTACAAGACCGCGTACGGCTCCTGGACCACTTATAGCAGCAAGGGCAGGGACTACACGCCAGACACAGGTGGCAAGTACTATGCCCTATGGACGTACCCGTCGGGATACAGTCGAATGGAGGTCAAGGTGATGGCCTACGACTCGAGCGGTCTGTGGCTGGGGACTGACTACCACACGTGTGAGATAGGGGGTGGAGGTCCACCGCCAGAATGAAGGAACACCCATCTCTGAAGAAGAGTGTGAACTTGAGGTCGACTGTGAACGAGAGATGATAGGGATGAGTCTTCTCTGCTCTGGTCTAGGACTGGGAATGCGCAGGGCGCGCCTGTTCCTGATGCTGCTCTGCGTGGTGGGCGCTGCGGCTCATTCTGGCATGTCATCAGGTGCATCAGGCGTGCCACTGCAGGCATCTGGGACCACTTGGGAACTGCTCGAGTCCGACTATCCGGAGGCAGTATTTTCAGATGTGGCATTCCTCAACTCCACGCATGGCTGGATCGTTGGAGAGGAGAACGAAATCTTGGCGTCCGACCTTCTCGTCCTGCACACAAGTAATGGCGGCGACTCATGGCAGCTGCAGTACAGCCATACCCGCAATTTTCCCAGCGCTATTGATGTGGTCGACGAACGCACAGTGTGGGTCAGCGGGTCCGACGGCCACCTGTACTACACACTCGACGGGGGCGAAACTTGGAGTGAGAGCGCAGTTTCAGGAGCCATTGGAGGTTTGTCCACTGTTGAGTTCATCAACCATACCCACGGTTGGACTGCGAACAACGACGTCCTCTACAGGACGATTGACGGCGGACAGTCGTGGCAGTCCGTGTCAGGCTGGAGTCCAGACTATGACGATCTCCCCAGAATGATGGTGGTGCTTTCGCCGCTTGACATCTGGGCATGTGGCTACTCTGGCACCTATCACAGCACTGACGGTGGCCAAACGTGGGCAAAGATGTTCAATCTGGGTGGTTGGGCCATGTCCTTCGTGAGCAGTACTGAGGCTTGGCTAGTGGATGACGACTGGCTTGCTCACATGACGAATGGAGAGAACTGGACCGAACTGACAGTGCCCGGGGGCATTCCATGGTTCCGTCTGATGGGCCCCTACCTGACAGACATCCAGTTTGTCGACGAGGACCACGGTTGGATCGTAGGTATTGAAACACCAGTCATGTATACTCCTGATGGAGGAGCGAACTGGTACAGGCAGAGCGTGCCCTCGATAGTGGATGACACAGACCCACGGATTATGGCAATAGACTGCATCAACGTGACCCATGGCTGGGCAGTCGGATCGAATGGCGTCATAATGAGGACTACTAGTGCGGACAGCCTTGGAGTGCGTCTCTGGGGAGGGTCTGCAGACCCCCTGTTCCTGTCAGCAATCGCGGCTGTGGTCGTGGTCATAACAGGAGGAGTCTTCGTGTTTTGTCGTCGGAAACGAAGGTCTGTCGGTTCGCCACCTACCGCGAAGCCGAGCTCACCAGAACTGGCATAGTCTTGGCTGAATGGGCACGGTTCCAGACTTGGTGTTTTTCAGAAGAACCAGGAGTCCGTGGTCTCCGTATAATCCGGGTAAGAATCATAGGGGTAGCAGTTCATCGTAACCCCCTCCAAGCAGACAAAGAAGGCCTGCATAAAGTGCCTGCATAACCATTGCTTGAAAACCTAGGGGATCTGTATTCTACAACTTTATGCATCACCGGACGCCTCCGGTGCCTACACCCTATTGAGGCAACTGACAAGCAGTGCCTTTGCTTTTCTACTGGACCTAATGAGCTGTAGCGCATTCATAGTTCAACCCAATGATAGAACATTGATTCTGTTCCTTATTCTTCTTCTGAGAATCATTTTGGATTGACCTTGAGAGCACAGCCCTTCTTGCTCTCTCTTTGCTCCGCCAGAGAGAGAAACAAGAGTGAAGTTGGAGCCTGTCTAGAATCGAGTCCAGTCGATCCGTGCTACGAGATAAAGAGAAAGCACGACCAACGCCATTGTCGCCACCTCTGTTATCGTTCCCAGTATGCCTGCAGACTCGGTTGCCCCCAACCAGCCCGCTATCCAGTCGAGACTCAATCGGCCCGCCCAAGAAATTGCAGTCAACTCCAGACTCTTGCCTACAAGTAAGAGTGGCACAACCTTCCACCATGGATACTTGACCGCCCCGAGTGGTATTATTACCGCGTCATCCGGAAGAGGTGTCGCGGCCACGATGAGGACCGCTAGGGGAGTGGCAATGGAATGACGTTTCACAAAGGCTGAGAAACCACTTGTCTGGTTCTCATCGACCAGTTTCCCACCAAGCCGCCCTGCGAGATAGCATACCATCTCCCCAATCATCGCACCCAACCCGGCAATCAGACCTACGAGTGTCGGGTCGAAGACGAAGTCGAATGTGACTGGGTTTCTTACGCCACTCAATATGAATGGAACACCCATGTAAGGAAAGGGTACAATGATGATGGCATTTCCCACCAGTGGTACAAGGAAGTCGCCGGGATATCCCAAGGCGATGGATATCTGCAGCAGCCAGTCGTAGACCAGGAGCAAGAATCCGGTGGACTCAGGAAGCAATATCGCGAGCATTCCATAGACTGTGAGCAATGCCACACTGAGCAGCAGTAGCGCATCGGCTGTTCTCACTGAGTGCAGTTCTCCAGCTCGACCGCAGAGGTGAGTCAAAAGAAGGTTGTCATTTGGATGCTTGCTTCCAGTTCCAATGGCTCGACATGATTTCCACTGCTTTGATGCTTGGCTGCATGTTTTATCAGCATGTAGGCAGTGGTAAAGACTATGGCTGATGAGGCGTTCTACAGAGTCCTCTTTGTTTCACTGTATGCACTATTCTTCATTGTGAGAGGCTACTACCGATTCGTAAAGCCCAAACTTGCTGAACCAGAAAAGGCTGAGAAGGAACGAAAGCCCTTCGGAAAGGCAGAAGCAGCAATTAGCTGTGTCATTCTTGGTTCCTTTGGCTCAATAATCCTATACCTGCTAGACCTGCCATGGTTCGCATGGACACAGATACCCGGCTATCCAGAAACCGTACGGTGGGTTGGTGTCCTAGTGGTACTAGCCGACATACCTCTGTTGGCTTGGATTCATCGAACACTAGGCAAGCAATACTCACCCTGTTTGCGGATAAAGGAGAGTCACTCATTGATCACAGTTGGACCATATGCAAGAGTTCGCCATCCAATGTATACCGTGTTGAACGGTTTCTCATTAGGTATATCTCTGGTCACTGCCAACCTCCTCATTATCTGTTTCGCGATACTGCTCATCATTCTGTTTCCATTCATTGTGAGAAAAGAAGAACAGATGATGCTACAGGAATTTGGTGACGAATACCGGGAGTATATGAAACGGAGCGGTCGATTCTTCCCAAAGATATCCAGAAACGGAAAAGACGAAGATGCGTCTCGGAGAATGCCGTTGTCATAGGCTACAGGAGTACTGGGCTACAGAGGTCCGACCTCAAAGCGTTTCACTTACCTCGTGTGCCAGCAAGTGCCGGGCAAGCGGAAAAATCACACCTATGTCCTGAGGCAGCCTTGACCATTGGGTGTTCTTGACTGCGAAGCCCATTTAACCACGTACGGTCGTTTTCACTTCGGCGGTTTAAGCGGACTGTTTCCAACATAAGTGGGTGAACCCACTAGATGAAAGGAGCGTGTTGAGGTGACCACCGACAAACGGGCGTTTGATGAACTGCAGGACAAGTTTCGCGGACGGTTCTTGTGCTATCTCCGACGGGCATTTCAGCAAATCCCGCCCTTGCCTAGGCCAAGGATACTGGATATCGGCTGCGGATCGGGGGTGCCCACTCTTGAGTTGGCCCGCCTCAGTGGTGGTGACGTGACCGGGATTGATATCGATGTGGATGCGCTACAGCGGTTGAAGGAGAAAGTCAAAGCGGCGGACCTGACGGACACGGTGCACATTGTCGAGGGGTCTTTGAAAAACATGGACTTCCCGAAGGCGAGTTTTGATATTCTGTGGGCAGAGGGCTCGGCGAACGTCATCGGCTTTGAACAGGCACTGAAGGACTGGAAGCGGTTTCTCAAACCGAACGGGTACTTTGTAGTTCATGACGAGGTTGGGGACTTGGAACAGAAGAAGCGACAGGTCGCAGCCCAAGGTTACAAGTTGATTGACAGCTTCGTCCTAGACTCAGATATATGGTGGACTAACTACTTTGAGCCCCTCAGACGGGCAGTGCAAAAGATCCGACGCCAGAATCCATCTGATCCGCAGCTGTTGGCGGCGTTGGAGCAAGTGGATATGGAGATTCAGGGCTACTGCGATCATCCAGAGGACTGCCGGTCTGCCTATCTCATAATGGCGTTAGATTCGGAACCCTCATGAACTTGTCACGCCTCGGACGCGTACATCAGATGGCTACGATGCGTTTTCCATTGGGCATGTAGTTGCTCCCACCTCCGCAGACTTCTCCGTTCGGCGGGTGGCTCTTGCTCGCCATCGTCCTTGTGGTCGAACTGGTTCTGGTGCTCTCCTTCCATGAAGAACGAAGGGACCGACTACCCGAGTATGACCATTCCAACTGGAATAGAAAACATCTGCAGCGCTACGGTGACAGCTGCCATGACTATCCAGAACGGGTTTCACGATATCTCATTTTCAAGACAAGGACCACAGGCGAGGACACGGAAACCAACCAGCCTAGTTGGCTCACGGACAGGCATGAGTGGTTGCCGTCCGAGGGCCTAGGTCTGGGATGATTTGTTGAGTTCCAAGCATTCGCACATGACAACTTCAACATGTGGAGCTGCTCACCAGTCTGGAACTTCCGCTCGACTGCATATGGCAATTTACTGTTCGCAAGAGCAATTCCTTAAGGACGCAAATGGTCAGCAGGGGAAAGTAGCCAAGGTATTCGTGACTTAGTCATCTCGTTGACCGGGTGGCTAGCACCACATGTATATCTGCTCTCGAACAAGAAGGAATGAAGCTAATGAGCGATGTGGCCGAGTGGGAGTCGTCAGACTGGCTGTCTGAAGCCAGATGGCTATTGACCTGGGCCAACCAAGTTGACGTTCGAACACCCATGATGATGGTGATCAGGCACTCACACAGAGAGCTTTCCGACAATGTGCAAGAACTGCGAACGCATGGACTCAGCCCTCTCGGGCACAGGATGGCGCTGAAGTTCGGTGAGAAACTCCCTCCAAGCAGAGATGTCAGAATCTTCTACAGCCCTCGTCTGCGCTGCATTCAGACTGCCTGCGACATAGCGGAAGGGTATCACGCAATAGGCGGCAACGCAGAGTTGATTTCAGACATACGCCTCCTCTTGGGGCCGTATGGCAATGGTGAGAAGATTGGCGAGCAGATGATGCAGGTTGGCGGCCCGGCCTTCGTGGCCAAGTGGTCAGAGAAACAAGTGTCAAGCGACATTATTGAACCGATAAAGCTCTTCTGTGACAGGTTCATCACCGACATAATCGGACGCTTTGCCGAAGCGAAGTCAGGCGAGTTGCAGCTATACGTCACACATGATATGGTGATCATGGGAGCGAGACTCGCACTCCTGAAGACGCAACCCACGGACAGCAACTGGACCCACTTCCTAGGGGGCTTTGCAGCCGCAGTGGACGAGAGAGGCAGCTATGTCTTCGAGAATGGGGAGGCAAGACGGAGCCCTGAGCTGGCTTCTTTCCTTGCAGATCTCTGATTTACAGTCTGGATTCTGACTTTGACTGCGAACAGGTGTGTCAGCAAATGCCGGACAAACAAGAAGGTCGATTGCCCGAAGAGTGGTAAGAGCACCTGCCCCCCGTTCTGCGGCGTGACAATCGACCGTTAGCTCCGTCATGTGTCGAGAGCTTCTCAGACAAGAGGTCTTGCCTTACAGACAAGAGAAACAGATGTAGCCAGATTCTACAGTTGAGAGAGGCTCGCCCTCTCTCCTGAACCGCTTGTACAGCAATCAAGTTATGTTCCCGTATGAGTTTCTGCACCAGCAGGAGCGTGCGCTTCAGTATGAAACTACGCGGTGGAAAGACGAGAAGGCGCATCGGTGTTGATGTGGGTTCGTGGGAATGCTTCGTGGTTCCCTGCAAGGCAGGTGCGACTCTGTCAATTGCAGCAAGGCTCATCGGTGAAGGCAGGTTCAATCTCTACCTCGTAGGGTCCGAAGTCGTCATCCAAGCGCCTGTCAAGGGAAGGCTTTCGGGCTTTGACCGTCGTAAAGCTCTCTGGAGCCAAGAGGAAACGAGTAGCGTTGCGAAGACATACACAGCGACAGAATCTGGCACGCTCTACGTCTTCTTCGACAATCATCAGGATGAACTGGAGCCCAATCTCATAGACGTGGACATTCGCTTACAGGGCAACTGATTGCTATCAGAGCATGCGGAGATTAGCAACCGTTTCCTATTCCATATAGTGTCACCGTTGTCACTCGACACCAAGCGGAGGACTCTCCCCAGAGAGGCTCCATCCCTTGCCAGAGCCGACTCTTCTTAGGCTGACGAACGCTTCCGCTTTATGCTGAAGCTGACGTAGCAGTAGATCCCAGCCATCGTGTTTGACAGTGTAGACGAAACAAGGGTCAGGATCAGCAGCAGAGGAACCGTCATGAAGATGAAGGGAAGGGCGGCCGACAGAGCGAGTGCTAAGACCCCTTCGGGTCTGGAAGTCCAAGACGTGAAGAGCGCACCAAAGGTGCCGACCATGAATACAGCCCCAATGGCCGTGACTGCCCACAGGATGTATTTCCAGAGTAGTAGAAGTGTCAGAAAGCCTCCGAAGAATCCTCTTCCAACAATCATGTCGAGAAAACCCGCTTTCTGGAACAGACTCATGCTATCTCGATGCAATCGCATCGTACTGAACACGGTCAGTACTGCGCTGCCGAATAGCGCCAAAGCTTGACCTAGTTCGGGGAAAGAGAGAGTCTGGAGAATGGGTTGTACGAGTTCTGGTGGTGTTGAGGAAACCCACGAGAAATACATGACCCCAAGCTGAGAGGACATCTCTACTGCAGCCTCTCTGAACCAGAGCAGGGTAGCCACGATCGAAACAAAGGACAGAAAAACCAAGACATCACTAGACGGATTGAATTGGCTCGAACCCTTCGCATGCGATCCGGCACGAAGTCGAGCCCGGGGTTTTCCGCTCATCGCAGTCCCCACATTTCCGGCAACCCTATCTGCTTCTTTAGAGGGCCACATCGTCCCAAAGACCTTCACGGCGACGAGCGATATCAGGGACACAGATATTGCAGAGTACTGTGGGAACTGCTCTGACGAATTCAGTGACAACGAGGCCGCAATCATCAGGGAGGCTAATCCCGTGATTACAGCCCCAACAGAAGCATTTGCTGCACCTACACTAGTCCCATCCTTGTTCATCCTAGACCACCCAATGCTCGATGCGTAAGTGTGCAGATGACAGCTCATAGTAGATAGATAAGGAAACGGTTCTTCCGACGCCGGGACCGGAATTCAACCTTCATGATTGTTGGAAAGCAGGAGCAATAACAGGTGTCCCGCTCCTTTGTCAGAGATACGATGGGAATGGATGCTCTTATGATATGGACTCACATGAGGACGAACATCCTATCGTCTGAAGCAAGCGGGAGTGACCCCACATGGAAGGGGTGAGAGGCACACGTCGGTGTATGTTCTTTGAAGCGGGCTGGTTTTCCGGTAAGCAGACCGGAAAAGCAGAACCCTTATCGTACCGCAGGCGTGTTATGTTTCGCCTCGGGGTTAAGGAATCGCAAACCCCCTGTTCACCAACTCTGGGAGGAGAATGGTCTGTGGAAAGGGTTACTCACTTGACACAGAAAGCGACACTGCTAGTCGTATCCCTGATGATATGCTTCTCGACTATGGCGGGTGGAGCAATTGCTGGTGATGTTAATCCCCCAGTAACATCAGATACTATCGGGTTCGAGCCCACATGGAGTCTGACAGCTGAGGACAGTTTCTCAGCCAGCATTGGAGCCATGGGGTTGGGCGTGAGTATCAGTTTTGCCTATTCATTTGACGCGGGAATCACACTGCCAGTTTCTCTGGTTGTGTTTCATCCTCAGTACTTGAACGTGAATTCGACTGCAGTCGTCAATGTGACTGCTCAAGGTGAAGATGATGCAAGAGCATGGGCGTATGCGTCTGGGTCTTTTGATGCGACTCTAAACGCTGGCATCGCCGGGAGTTACTCTCTTGTTGACAAGTCAATCAACTTCGGAGATGAGGTACGGTTCAAGACTCCAATAGGCTCTCAGAAGACAGAAACAATAGAGGCAGACACACTTCTTGGGTCGCAGACCATTGACCTCTTGCTCACAAGTATTACTGTCGAGCTACGGATGACGATTGTTTGTGCAGTCACGACCTCTACTTCCCTTAGTAGTCACTTGACCATGAGCGGAGTTGCATTGTCTTCACCCATCGAGCGTGATATGGTGTGGCTTGAGGAAGACGAGAAGGCGTCAGTGGGGTTTTCCGTGCGTGACGAGGAAGGGACGACCGTAGACATGGCTTTTGACGATGTCACCATTCATCTGCATCAGCTGACGTTCACTGTCCAATCACTGTCCGTGTACTTGGTCGTAAACGGGCAAAATGCAGGAGGAGTCACTATACCCCTGCCTCCGATGCAGTTCTCCCTTGCTGAGGATGGCTCATCGTGGAGGAATGACGGGAGAATTCAGCTACTTGCTGACGTGTCGGGCAGTTCGCGGAATCTCGGGTCTGGCAAGGTTTCAATCTATGTTGGTGTGCCATTCATGCTGCCTGCCTTCCTTTCACCTGGGTTCCTCTTGATGGTCATTCCTGTGTTTGCAGGTCTGACATATGGTCGCAAGAGAGAACATGGTTCGAAAGCGGTTGGCATTATCCTTTTGCTTACTGTGTTTCTCGGATCTGCTCTGAGCTTGGGCCTCCAATTATCAGCTCAGCCTTCCCTGACGGGCTTCATCGCAGACTTCACTTTTCTCATCATTCCTCAGTTCAGCCTGATAGATGGCGGGCTCAACCTGTCTATCGCTTGCATTCCTTGGATGCTGGCGGGACTTGCCGTTGGAAGCGCCAGTAAGAGCCCACGTGCTGGTGCTGCACTAGGGCTCACTATTCCATTGGTCATGTTCCTGCTTGCTGCGTATTTCGTTGGAGGAACACAAGCATTGATTGACCTGCTCAATTTCGATGCTGCGCGAAACGCCGTATATGCGGGTGCCATTGCAGCTGCGCTAGGCGGAGTCGGGGGTTTCCTCTGTAAGGAATCGTCCTAGTCTGTATTGCGACACGATACTCTGGGTCCGGTGGAACCGATTGCAGACAATCGTCCATGCATCGACACTGCAATGTGCCGTCCTAGAAACTGTGAGCTCTGCATGAATTCGGAGCGCAAGTGTTGCGTGGAAACACACGTTCCACAGATGTCGATGCGGTTTGCCCGTCCAGATAGTACGGCCTTCGGGCCACAGATCTGCCGTATGCAAACCCTCGTGTTGTCACTCAACACCAAGCCAGTCGGGAGAGAACCAAAGCCCACCGGTGGCAGGCGACCCGTGACCATACCTCTTGCTCTTGTCCACTTGTGCGCGAGCACCGGTGATCATCTGACTGAGCGTCGTGAGGTTCACTCGAATCGTCACAATCTTGCCTTCCAGGCTGTAAGTCTCATCGTTCGGTACATCGGGACCGGTCTTCACGACAAGACTATCCAGCCAGTCAATCCTGACACCGTGCTGACGACCATATGCGACATGATCGAAGTCCAGCGGAGGATTGCACTTGTATCTCCTCGTCCCGCTTCCGTATGTTTGATGGCTGTCCAGTAGGCCCTGCAGGCTCTCAATCAAAGTTTCAAGGGTCTGGTCATCGCCCATCAAGAAGACCTCTTTCCTCCATTCTCCCCTGCGTTCGTTCCTTATTCGCCAGATATAGAAATGCAAGTCTTGGAAGTCTTTCCTGCTTCGGATTTCAGCCATTGGTATTTCCCAACTACTATGTCTGTCACTTCCGACTGATGAACATCACTGTGAGCATCAGGGTTCATAGCCCACCGGCTGTATGCCTTCTAGCCCTAGAAATGTGATTGCACGCTCATAGGTCGGTTCTAGTTGGGACGGGGTGACAGCAGGGGCGCTCTGCTATGCGTGCTAGGAGCAAAGGAGCGCCATGAGCACGTATCGCATTCTGCCACGCGGGTGCTCCTGGCCAGTATTTCCATGCGGTGCATAATGGTTCATTCGTGATTGTAGCTGCAAGAATAAAGCCGAGCCCGACACGCGTCCTGTGGCCCCGCGAGACGCGCCGCCCTACCGACGCTCCACAGGCCCATCCAGCCCATGGATGGCTTCGCCAGGAACGCCCTCGAAACGCGCGGGCTGATGGCAGCTTTTATCGTCTGGCTGCCTTACCAACGGAACGTTACCTGAGCTGCATCAACCGGGCCAAGCGCCAAGAAACAAAGGAGAGGCGCTTGGAGCAGATGCTCGACGAGCCGCAGCGGGGGGAAGCTACATGCGGATGGCTTGGCACCCAACGTTACCTGCGGGAGTGCGTCACCACTGGCAGGGCTGAAGCCGCGATTGCTTCACGGCCGACATCTTCTCGCGGTCGAGGTCGCGCAGCAGCCACTGGGGCTATCACGTGAACAAGTACAAGTGGCTGTCGAAGTCGATCGTCCAAGAGAAGTGTTTAAGGAACCCCCATGAGATCAACGCATCAACCTTGATCCCACCCCAGTCGCCAAAGTCGCGCCACTTTCTATCGGGTACGCCGACAGCCGTCAGCTGCTCTCTGGAAGCAGAGCCGATGGCAAGGGGACCGGGGATGTCTGCAAGACGTTCCGGCTGAAGCGGCGAAACGCCCCAAGATGCGAGCCTGCTCCGCGATGCCAGAACTGCGGCTTGTCCTTGGTCCAGCGTGGCGGCGACGAGTCCGGAATCGACGAATAGGTTGAGGCCCGCGTGGTTCCCCACGCTGCCGCGCACGATCATGTAGTGGTCGCCCCACATGACGAAGGGCACTTCGAGCACCTCTCCTCCGAGCCGCCCCAGGTGGTCGGCGCGCGCGGCGGTGTCGCCGCGTCGGGAAAGAATGAGTCGCCGACGTGGTCCGTCGATCGTCGACAGGAATCGCTGAAGCACGTTCGTTCCGACAATGGGCCCGAGCTCGACTCCGAATGAGCCAGCGATCTGCTTGATTGGAAGAACGCCCTCGTGCACTGCTACCGGCACGTTCACGAAACAAACGGACCCGATATCGAGGTCGGCGACGCCGTAGCAGACCCTGCCCCATGCGAGCGCAGCGAAATCCCTTTGACAGGCGACTGTTTCGATTCCATGGGCCACAGCCTGTTCGGACGACAAATGGACGAAGGCGCCGCCTGTGTCGAGCCGCGCCACCGTCGGCCGACCGTTGAGCCGCGCTGGAAAGCCGGGCATGAGAGGCGTCAGCGCGTCATCTGTGAAGGCAAGCTCGGCGACGCCTACGATCTCCACGCTCAAAGGGCGTTCGGCGGCGAGATCCAAGCGCGCGTGCGTGGCGCCACGCCTGCCGATGGCACGTTTATCCATGAACTCCTTCGCCCCGCGGTAGTCCCCGAGATGAATGTAGGACCACAGGATGGGTTCGTCTAGTTGCTTAAGCCAAGGATATCGGAGACCGATACAACCGTAATGCGCGAGAGCACCGGCCTAGTCTCCGGAAACGTGCGACACTAGAGCGAGCATGAAATGGCCAGCGTCTGCCGTTTCCGGGCGAGCGACCAGCTCCGTTCCCAGAACGGACGCCGCGGCGAAATCCCCGCACTCCCACGCGGACCACGCAGGAGCAAGGGCGGTATCACGTCGCGGAGCAGCGGCGAGAACCACACGTTTACACGCTTGTATTGCTGTCACGATGGCAGTGATTGCCCGTCGAGCGAACGTGAGTGGCTCTTTCACTTTCTTCCTCCTTTCTTCGCAAGGCTGATTCGTATGTTAGCTGATAGATCCGCGTCATCCGGGTACAGACACACGTTCAGTCGCAACATCTACGGGCTTAACTGTGCTGTATTTAGACTATCGGAATCAGACTCATGTCAGAAACCTATCCCAAAGCCGCAACTCTTCGCAGGATTGCTTTCAGATTCATCCTCAAATGGAGGGTTACTCCGGAGGGAGAGAAGGTGCATACACTACTGCTTGAGTTGACCCGGCCCTGTTCGTTGGTCACTGACCCCGGATGAATGCAGTCGAAGATAACGGCGATGCCGTGGCGACTTGAAGCAAGGTTAGAGGAAGTGAAGAAGACTTTTAGGTCGCGGCACGCATGTGATACCGCCCTCACAGAGAGGAGGAGGCTTTCGGAAGAATGTCACAAAAGACGTATGGTCTGAATACAGTCCTAGCTCTTTCTGTGGTCTTCATCGTTGTCGGCGTCGGTCTTGGTATCGGCGCCAGCTATGCGTTCTTAGGCGCTGGCACTCCAGGCCCTTCACTAGGAACCCTGAAGGCAGGTTTCATCTACGTTGGTCCCATTGGCGACTACGGATGGAGCCATGCTCACGACCAAGGTCGGCTCTATGTTGATAACAAATACGACTGGCTCAACACAGTGTATCTGGAGTCAGTTCCTGAAGACCAGACAGAAAACAGGATTGACTATCTATTTGACGTACAGGGATGCGATGTTGTCTTCACTACATCGTTTGGCTTCATGGATGGCACGTACGCAGCTGCTCCCGATCATCCAGACAAGATTCTATTCCATTGTTCTGGATACAAGAGAGCACCCAATATGGGTACATACTTCGCAGACTTCTATCAGCTCTACTATCTCAACGGCCTGATGGCTGGAGCACTCACCAGCAGTGGGAAGATAGGCTATGTGGCCGCGTTCCCGTTACCGGAGCTGATCCGGCACATCAATGCATTCGAACTAGGGGCCAAAGAGGTCAACTCAACAGTGACATGCGAAGTCAGATGGCTCCTGACTGACTGGTATGATCCAGTCGCGGCGAGAGCCGCAGCGGAATCATTGATAGCAGCAGGGTGTGATGTGCTGGCATTCACAGAGGACTCGCCAACCGTTCTGCAGGTCGCTGAGGAGAATGGAGTACTAGCCTTCAGTCACTATTCACCCATGCAGAACTTTGCCAATGATAGCTGCATCAGTGGCCAGCTGGCAGACTGGGGTGTCATATACGAGGACATTCTCCAGAAGATATACTTGGGTCAATACAATAACACCAATCTTGAGAACGTCGACTATCTATGGTTGCTGAAGGAGGGCGGGATTCAGCTGGGTGGACTATTCGGCGAGCCAATCAACACGAAGTTCATTGGTGCCCTAGAGGCAATCAACGTCACAGACCCACTCTTGGGAGAACTGAGTGTCTATGACCTCGTAATGACGAGAGTGGACCAGATGAAGAATGCCAACGTTATATTTGACCCATACACGGGGCCCATCTATGACCAAGCAGACGTCCTGAAGATAGCAGAAGGAACCAGAGCCACAATAGGAGAGCTTCTCACCATCACTTGGTTTGTCAAAGGCGTAATAGGGGATCCGAGTCCGTAGAACGGATTCCCCCCTTTTTTTCTTTTTAGAAGTAGCTATGATATGGACAACAGATTGATAGCACCTTGACTCTCCTAAGACGAGGATTGCATTATGGAAACAATCCTAGAACTGCGGAACATGTGCAAGTCCTACTATGGCGACGGCGGAGTCGAGATCAGAGCGAATGACAATGTGACATTCACTCTTAAGAAGGGCGAAATCCATGCACTCCTCGGCGAGAATGGGGCGGGCAAATCGACTCTTGTGATGAGCCTTTGTAGAGAGCCTGATAGTGGTACAGTATTGCTGGACGGTAAAGAAGTGGAACTCCGTTCCCCGCGTGATGCGACGGAGAATGGAATTGGAATCGCGTATCAAGACCTGTCTAGATCATTGGTCGAGAGGCACACTATAGCAGAGAACATACTCAGTCTTTCTAAAGGCTTCCTCTTTTCTCTGAGGAGTGTTGAAGGTGCAGTCAAGAAGGCAATGGTCGAGTATGGTTTTGGTGACCTTGACCCCAGTATGAGAGTCTGGAAGCTCTCTGGTGGACAGAAGCAACGTGTCGAGATGCTGAAGGCATTGATAACGAACCCCAACATCTTGATCCTTGATGAACCAACGTCAATGTTGACACCTCCGGAAGTCGAGAAGCTATTCTCCTTGCTTCAGAGTCTAAAAGACAAAGGAAAGAGCATCGTCATAATAACGCATCATCTCGAAGAGGCGATCAACATAAGCGACAGAATAACCGTGCTGAGAGGTGGGAGGGCGGTTGCCACTCTCGATGAAGCTCATGTAAGTGAACTGAAGAAAGAACCTGAGAAAGGCATCCGCGAGCTGGCCCGGCTCATGGTGGGCAAAGAAGTGCTCTACGAACTTGAAAGACGTGATCAGTCAGAGGGCCCTGTTGTACTGACAGTACAGAACCTGTGCGTGAACAATGATATGGGCGTCCAAGTTGTCAACTCTGTGAACTTCGAGGTTCGGTCGGGTTGGATTCTGGGAATCGCGGGTATCGCAGGTAATGGACAGAGGGAGCTCGTGGAGTCCCTTGTTCACTGGCGTGATGTGACAAGTGGCAGTATCAGTTTCCACGGGACAGACATCACCAACAGACCGATCAAGGAGATCAGGGATCGCGGTGTTTCGCTCATTCCAGAGAACCGACAGAGGGCGCTGATCCTTGACATGTCAGTCAGAGAGAATTTGATGATGAGCTACTACTCAGACACGCCGGGTCTGTTCATAGACCGAGAGTCAATGATTCAAAAGACTGACAACCTGATCAAACAGTTCTCTATCGATACTCCTAGCCCATTGACTCCTGTGCGCAGCCTCTCCGGTGGCAACAGGCAGAAGGTTGTCGTTGCTCGCGAGATGGCACGACAGCCCTCCAAAGGAAAACAGTTGCTACTCATCGCCGAGAATCCGACCTCGGGTCTGGATGTGGCTACCACTCAGTTCGTTCGACAGGAGCTTCTCAAGATGAGAGCGGCAGGTGCTGCAGTCATTCTCGTATCCAGTGACCTCACGGAGATAATGGCACTCAGTGACGTGATTGCAGTCATATACAAGGGGGAGATGATTGCCGTTGTCGACTCAAGTTCGGCCACCCGTGAATCAGTTGGTCTTCTGATGGGGGGTGTAGTTTCCGGACCCAGTGTACCCGAAGGGAGAGGAACTGGTTGAACATCAGAGCAGTCGAGATCAACATCAGGAAGAAATCTGAGAAACCGACATTCGAGGCCTCGCTAGTCATTAGGGTTCTCTCGCTCATCATGGGACTAGTATTCGTCGCGGCGCTGTTTCTGCTTCAAGGAGTGAATCCGCTGATTCTGTATATCAACATCTTCCGATACGCCTTCTTTACATTGAATGGTCTTGCAGAAACGCTCTCTCGCGTGATACCCCTTCTCGCCATCGCAGTCGGACTCTCGATACCCTTCCGAGCTAGGATTGACAACATTGGCGCCGAGGGACAGTTCCTGATGGGAGCTATCGCCGCTACTGGTGTGGCATTTGGGCTTGCAGACCTACCATCCATACTGTTGATACCGCTCATGTTTGTAGCAGGTTTCGCTCTGGGTGCTCTATGGGCGGTTCCTGTGGCCATCTTCCGGGTGAAAGGTCAGTACAAGGGGTCGGATGTCGTCGTGAGCTTCTTGATGGTGTTCCCGGCCTACTCGCTCATCCAGTATTTGGTCAATGGACCTTGGAGAGACCCTGGCGGGTGGGGCTTCCCTCAGACGCCACTGTTCCCGGAAAACGCCCAAATCATGCAGGTACCAGGGACACAGATTCATCTATCGATACTACTGGTATTCGCCCTCACATTCCTGATCCATCACTACCTCGTCAGAACAAGAGACGGAATTCCAGAAACGAAGCTGGGCTACGAAATCAACGCAGTTGGCCAGAACCCTGCGGCGGCAGAGTCGGCAGGAGTCAGCTTTCTCAGAATTGCCCTGACTGCAATGGTCATCTCAGGAGGAATGGCAGCCATAGGGGGTGTTGGAGAAGTCGCCGGGAATCTCTTGCGGCTCCGTCCTGAGATTTCAACAAACCTCGGCTTCACGGGCATTGTCGTCGCTTGGTTAGGAGGACTCAATCCATTAGGTATCATTGTGAGCGCATTGTTCTTCTCCGGACTCTTAGCTGGTGGAGTAGAGATTCAAATGGCGGGTTTGCCAGTAACAGTGATCAATCTGTTCAATGGTTCAATACTGCTCTTCGTGCTTCTGGCTGATTTCTTCATGAAATACAGAATTGAATGGAGGGTGCTAAGATGAGTATCGAACTCGTAGGTTCATCCATCGTGACAGCGGCGACTTTCTTCCTGATTCCAACACTGGGAGAGATACTTGCTGAACGATCTGGAATACTGAATCTGGGAGTTGAGGGGATGATAATCTCTAGTGCCGCAGGGGCATTTGGGGTGGCCTTCATGACCGGCAGTATCGTGTTGGGCACTCTGGCAGGAATGGCGATAGGCGGCCTGTTAGCATTCATTCATGGAGTGATCTCAATCACATTCACTCGTAACCAAGTAGTGTCTGGCATATCGCTCACGATACTTGGTACTGGACTCAGCGGTCTGTTAGGTCGCGATTTTGTGGGAAGTATAATCAAGGCATTGGAACCCGTCCCGATACCTGGACTGAGTGCTATTCCTTTCCTTGGTCCGGTGTTCTTCACAAAGGACATCTTGGTATACACTTCGTATGTTCTGGTCCCAGTCCTCTGGTTCATTCTGTTCAGGACGCGACTAGGGATCCTGATTCGTACAGTTGGCGAGAACCCCACTGCGGCTTACTCGCAGGGAGTCAATGTAACTCTGATTCGATACCTGTGTGTGGTATCAGGTGGCGTACTGTGTGGTCTGGGTGGAGCGTATTTGACTCTTGCATGGATGCCAGCTTGGACAGAGGGTATGACTGGTGGAAGAGGATGGATTGTGATCGCCCTGACTGTGGTAGCACTCTGGCATCCAGTCACAGCCTTTGTGGGGAGCTATATCTTTGGGATATTCCAGGTCATTCAATTCTCGTTCCAGCTCTCTGGAATACCTGTTGCTTTCATCAACATGCTGCCGTATCTTTCCACCATCACCTTCATGGTTGTTTGGGGAATTCTGTTGAGCAGGCAGAAGGTGAGGAGAATAATCGGTGCGCCTTCAGCCCTGTGTGTTCCCTTTGAGAAAGAATGAGACACAGGCATCCAGATCCGATGGAGAGTGCGGTCGGCGCTTCAGTTGCCGAACAAGCTTGATTCTCAATAGCTCGCAAAGGTCACCTTATCCAAGAATGAGGGTCACTCTTGGAAGACCCATGACATTGGTGATTAGGCACTGCATCCTTCATTGGTAGTTGAGGACCTTTCTGTACACAGTATTTTACGAGGCACCATTGCACAACAACAATACCTGAGCGAATTCCCGATGTCGACTGGGTTATATGGCTGGATTCTGTTGACTGAATGAGAACATGCGACAGTGAGTTTCAACTACGTGGCCGTGCTGGCGATTTCAGTGATTGTGGGAGGCATGTCTGCATCTGTTGTCGGTATGCTGGCGGGAAGACTCAGCCTGGCACTCCCAAAATGGATTGTCTGAGCCCTTAGCGCGGTGGTCTGGATTCTGGCTATCGCGACTGTCTATTCCATGTTGGCGATCCAAGTCACTATTCTGCTGGACCCAATCGTGTTTGCCTGTGTTCTTTCGGTGACCTATGTTTGTGCTCGATGGGGCTATAGGCTCTCAAGCTCGAGAGCACGTGTTGTCCGTTCTACGACGTTAGAGTGGACCGATATACAATCAAAATCCTGTCGACTAGGTGACTAACACCAAATGTATATTCGCTCTCAAGGAAGGGAGAGATGAAGCTAATGAGCGATGTAGCCGAGTGGGAGTCGTTGGACTGGCTGTCCGAGGCAAGATGGCTATTGACCTGGGCCAGCCAAGTCGACGTTCAGACACCCGTGATGATGGTGATTAGGCACTCACACAGAAACGTTGCCGACAATGCTCAAGACCTACGGACGCATGGACTCACCCCTCTTGGGCACAGGATGGCGCTGAAGTTCGGTGAGAAACTCCCTCCAAGCAGAGATGTCAGAATCTTCTACAGCCCTCGTCTGCGCTGCGTTCAGACTGCCTGTGACATAGCGGAAGGATATCACGCAATAGGCGGCAGCGCCGAGTTGATCTCAGACATACGCGTCCTCTTAGGTCCATATGGCATTGGCGAGAAGATCTGTGAGCAGATGATGCAGCTTGGCGGCCCGGCCTTTGGCCAAGTGGTCAGGGAAACAAGTGTCAAGCGACATTATTGAACCGATAGAGTTCTTCCGTGACAGGTTCATTACCGAAATGATTGGACGCTTTGCCGAAGCAAAGCCACGCGAGTTGCAGCTACATGTCACACATGATATTGTGATCATGGGAGCAAGACTCGCACTCCTGAAGACGCAACCCACTGACAGCAACTGGACCCACTTCCTAGGGGGCTTTGCAGCCGCAGTGGACGAAAGAAGCAGCTATGTCTTCGAGAATGGGGAGGCAAGAAGAAGCCCTGAGCTGGCTTCTGTCCTTGCAGATTCCTGATTCACAATCTGAATCCCAGCTTTGACTGTGACCAAGTGTACTAAGAAGTGCTGGACAGGTCAGAAAGTCATAATGCCATCAATGATATCCTCGAATATGAGCAGCACCAGAATGGATACTACTTGCGGCGAATCACGTAGACTACGATAACTGCAAGAATCCCTCCAACACCAGCAAGGCCAATGGCGATGAACGTGGGATCCAGGTCCATACTCGATCGTAACGTCGTAGTTCTGCCGGTTTCCGTCGTTGACGTTGCCCCAGTCGTCGGCGTCTGAGTTTGACTTTGGACGACATATGTTTGAACCCCCGTTACGGCCGAGTTGCCGAAACTGTCTTCCGCAAAGACCTTGTACTGAACTTGAGTGCCCGCTTTTAGACCGCCGCTCCTCTTCCTGATTGAACCGTTCAACGCCTCTCTGGAAACTTCACTTGGATCACTTTTATAATTCCAAGCCAATCGCTGAGCTTCATCGTGAACAGCGTTTTGCGCTTCCACTTTGGGTTATGGGGTAGGCGGGAGAACATGGGAAACTCGTCGACCACTTGGAGCGTGGGGTCCCACTTGGCAATTTGCTTCACAGCGTCATCCAAACTAAGAGAGAACATGACGCCCTTCGTGTCAGCTTTTCTCAGCCGCCTATTCCATATTCTATTCCCAAGCTTGGAAGGCATATCAAAAATCATCTCTCCGCCGGGAAAACGGGATGACATTGCCCGCACGAGCGCCGCCACCTCTTCTTCTTTGAAATAGTAGAGCAACCCTCCAATAAGGAAGAAGATCCCCCTCTCCTTCGAGAAATCCACGGATTCAAACCAGCTTAGGTCAAACACTGATTTTGGAATAGCCTTACATCGCGGGGTTTCGGGGACATACTTCCTGCGTATAGCTATCGCATCCGGGAGGTCCAAGTCGTGCCAGAGGATCTGGCCATTATCCACACGGGAAAAAGTGGTGTCTAGGCCGCATCCAATGTTGACGATCGTTGCACTTGGATGTGCTTCGATATATTTCCTAATCGCATCGTCAAAAGAACGCGCTCGAAATAGAGTGAATAACCCTATGAATTCATCAACAAGCTTCTGCATCAAGGCAAATTCCGCAGATGCGTCGCGAATCCTACTTTCTAGGGTTCTTTTGATTCGAATTGCTTCTGCGTCGTTTAACAACTCCGGGTACATCTGGCTAAGGGTCGCACGCGCCCAAAACGGTCCGACCATCGTTTGTTCGAGCGTTATTTCGGGAGAAATTTCCCTCACCAGTCCCTCGTATTGTGTAGGTATCCTATCAGTTAGTTGAACGTACAACCGACATGGAAGATTCATCTTAACAGATGATAAGGCCTCTTGCGCCTACTCGCTTGAGAGGTTCGTGGAATGAGTCAGAAGTTAGGCCATGCGAATTAGACTAGCCAGATTAAGCTAGCCAACAAGAAAATCAGGTTTGCCAAAGAGTTGATTCCAAGAAGTGTGGAGAGAACTAGAAAGTCTTTTCGCGCAATAGGAATCGTTCGATTGCACGCCCAGCACGTAGCAGGTTCTGGAGAAGGGGCTTGCATAGGGAGAACCTATGTCTTGGCTCGATGGGGCTATCGGTTCTCAAGAGCGCATATTGTCCGTTCTGCGGCGTGACAATGGACCGATAGTTTGTCATGGGTCTGGAGCTTTTCAGACCAGAAATCCTGCCTTGCTGACAAGAAGAACCGATGTCACCAGATTCTACAGTTGAGAGAGGCTCGCTTTCTCTCCTGAACCGCTCGTACAGCAATCAAGTTATGTTCCCGTATGAGTCTCCGCACAAGCAGGAGCGTGTGCTTCAGAATGAGACTTCGCGGCGGAAAGACGAGAAGGCGTATCGCTGTTGATATGGGTTCGTGGGAATACTTTGCGGTTCCGTGCAATGCGGGCGCGACTCTGTCAATTGCAGCAAGGCTCATTGGTGAAGGCAGGTTCAATCTCTACCTCGTAGGGTCCGAAGGCGTCATTCAAGCGCCTGTCAAGGGAAGGCTTTCGGGCTTTGACCGTCGTAAAGCTCTCTGGAGCCAAGAGGAAACGAGTAGCGTTGCGATGACATACACAGCGACAAAGCCCGGCACGCTCTACGTCTTCTTTGACAATCATCACGACGAACTGGAGCCCAAGTTCATAGATGCGGACATCCGCTTACACGGCGATTGATTGCTGTCTGAGTACGATGGGATCAAGAGGTGTCTGCTATTCTATAGGGCGTCACCGTTGTCACTCAACACCAAGCCAGTCAGGGGAGAACCAAAGCCCACCGGTGGCAGGCGACCCGTGACCATACCTCTTGCTCTTGTCCGCTTGTGCGCGAGCACCGGTGATCATCTGGCCGAGCGTCGTGGGGTTCACTCGAATCGTCACAACCTTGCCTTCCAAGTTGTAGGTTTCATCGTTCGGGACATCGGGACCGGTCTTCACAACAAGACTGTCCAACCAGTCGATTCTGACACCATGCTGACGACCATAAGCGACATGGTCGAAGTCCAGCGGGGGATTGCACTTGTATCTCCTCGTCCCGCTTCCGTATGTACGATAGCTGTCCAGTAGGCCCTGCAGGCTCTCGATCAGAGTCTCAATGGTGTGGTCATCACCCATCAAGAAGACCTCTTTCCTCCATTCTCCCCTGCGTTCGTTCCTTATTCGCCAGACATAGAAGTGCAAGTCTGGGAAGTCTTTCCTGCTTCGGATTTCAGCCATTGGCGATCCTCAACTACTATGCCTGTCACTTCCTGCTGATGAATATCACTGTGAGCATCTGGGTTCATCGTCAGCCGGCCGGATGCCTTCTAGCCCTAGACATGTGAATGCGCGTTCATAGATTTGTTCTAGTTGGGAACGGGTGACAGCAGGAGCACTCTGCTATGCGTGCCAAGAGCAAAGGAGCGCCACGAGCACGTATCATATTCGGCCACGCGAGTGGTCCTGGCCAGCATTTCCATGCGGTGCATATTGGTTCATTCATGATTACAGCTGCAAGAATCACGCCGAGCACAACGCACGTGCAGAGCTGAGGATGAGGAAGCGCCGCCCAACATCATTCTGAACGCTGACAACTTCGGTCCTCAGTTCCGGCCTTACAGACAAGAGAAGCAGAAGAAGTTTCGATTCTTAGTTGTATGATTCGGTTCCTCTCGCTTAGACCTTCGTGTTCCATGGAAACATCGACTGAGCGGACTCTGCGCAGAACAGGCATTACGATCTACTTGCCACTCCGATTTCTTCTGGGCAGGCGCGACAGTATAAGACCTACCACAATACCTGCTGGCAGGCCTAGGACTATCGCACCCGTCGCGCCAATGACAAGAGTGTCTGGTGGTTGGATTGTTGACGATGGAGGTGTCGTGGTGCCCGGAACTTGCTGGACTTCTATCTCCATGAAGCCGCTGCACCCCCAGTTGTTCTTCGAGTCTTGGGCAAGGATCCGTATCTGAATCGTGGTCGCTGTGCCAACTGCTGGTATTCGGGCTGTGTACCGAGCCGATTCACTGGGAACAGCCACCATCGTCATGTTTCTCCAGATGAAACCATCGAAGTACCCGAGCAGGACTAGGCTGATCTCGTTCTCGTCGGTGACTGTGGCGCGTATGTCCATGGACTCATTTGAGAAAGGCTCGAATGGTGACCATAGGATGCTACTAATGGCGGGAGGAGTGATATCAGAAGATTGTATAACATACATGACCCATTCTCCCACAGCCCAGTTGTCACGGTTGTCACACGAGTATATGCAGAGCCTCACTTGGGCCCCGATAGGCCGAGCACCAATGGTCGCCACATACCCAGTCCCGTTGAACGTCATTGAGACATTGGCGAGAAGCGCACCCTGACCATAGCAGAGTATCACGCTGTGGATCTGGTTCACATCAGAGAGCTCAGCATACACCTCCACAGTGTCTTCTTCTGTCGGGTCTGAGGGTGACCAGGTGAGTAATTGCACTTCGGGGCCATCCAAGTCACCTGAAACGACTGTGTACGATCCCAGCGGGGTCACTCCCCAGTTACCCTGACCATCACAGGCGTACACCTTCAGAGTCACTGCGGTTCCGTAGTTCTGAGACGGCACTTCGGCGACGTATCGACCGTCTGACAAGACCATGGTGACATTGTGCCAATGTGTTCCATTGTGGTATGCAAGGACCACCATTGTGACCCCTGACGGATCAGCTGCATTCACCGTCACTTCGACGGTCTGTGAGTCATCTGGTATCGTAGGGGACCAACTGGCACTCACAACATCAGGTGGCAGGACATCGAAAGGCACCACTGTGTACTCATAGATGGGAGTGGAGGCCCATTGGCCCAGAGTGTCGTTTGCATAGACTCTGTAGCTGATGACACTCCCAGTGGCCATTGCTGGGATGCCCACCCAGTACACTAAGTTGAGTGTCATGGTTACATTGACCCATGGTCCCACATCAACACTGTAGCAAAGTAGAACAGCATCGACACCTGAGTGATCGGAAACACTAATGGATACAATCACCGTGTCGAACGAGGTTGGTACTTTGGGCAAAAGAGAGGGTGCTCCGATAGCCGGTCCTGACAGGTCAATCACTGTGCACTCGTAGAGCTCCGACGCCACTTCGTTGCCCAGTGTGTCATTGGCGAAGACAGAGAATCTTACGATAGTCCCAGACGAGAATAGGGAGGAGTTCCAGATGTACTTCGACCCGTAGAGCACCATTACTTCTGTCGTCCAATCAGTCCCCGTGGTGTAAGAAACCAGCACATGGGAGAGACCTCGAGGGTCGCCTACCGATACTTCAACGCTCACTCTTGCTGGAGCGTCATAGACTGTCCCATTGACCGGCGTACTCACTGACATTGAAGGGCCTGTATTGTCTGTCTGGATAGAGGTCTCTAGATAGTTCGAGTTACCCCAGGTGTCGTTCGCCCAAACCCGTAGTGTGTGAACACCGTCGAGAAGAATGCCAGTATCTAAGAGGTACTCAAAGGGTGCATCTTCCAAGACTGCTATCGGAGTGCCATCAACATACAGGACTACCATAGATATCCCTGAGATATCTGTGGCTGTCACTCCAATGTGGACTGCACCACTATGAACTGCACCTTCTGGAGCGAGCATCACTAACAGAGAAGGAGGCGTTCTGTCCACCACATGATAGGTATGCGTCACAGACCACGCCCCATTACCTAGGGTGTCGTTGGCAAACACGCGTGCTTGAATGGTTTCACCCGGTAGCAGACCAACAATGGTTCCTTCGAATCTGTTTCCAGATGGTACCATTGAGATATCGATCCAGGCCAGACCAGTGTAGTAACTGAGTGACACGAAGTCTATTCCTGCCGGGTCCAGAGCAGTGGCAAAGACCGTGATGGTGCAGGGTCCTTCGAAGACAGACAGGTTCACCGGAGTGTTGATCACTACCTGAGGGCCTGTATTGTCTGTCTGGATAGAGGTCTCTAGATAGTTCGAGTTACCCCAGGTGTCGTTCGCCCAGGCCATTAGGACATGAGGGCCATCAGCCCATGCGCTGGTGTCCCAATCCCATGAGTAGGGGGCGGAGGAAAGCCATGCTATGGGAAGCCCATCCACGTAGAGAATGACCATTGAGATTGATGAAGGATCGGACGCTGTAGCATCTATTCGGACTATACCGGCAACGACCTCCGTGGAGGGAATGACTTCTACACCCACTGATGGTGACGTGAGATCGATGACGGTGCAGGCGTATGTCAGCGACCAGACAGAGTTCCCAAGAGTATCATTAGCAGACACGCGAAAGAGCACTAGGGTGTAGTACGGGAGCACAGGAGTAGTAGCCTCGAAGTAGGAACCACTAGGAACCATGGCCACTGTAGTCCAAGCCGACCCCGTGTAGTAGCTGAGCAGGACTATACCGATGCCCGTTGCGTCTTGGACTGTCACTATCACAGTGACTGCACAGGGCCCGGAGAGAACCGTCTGGTTCGCAGGGCTGTTGACAAAGACAGATGGTTCAGTATTATCGACGTCCAAGTCCATAGTGATTTGCTTGGAGTTGCCTCTGCTGTCGATCGCAATGATGGTCAGTGAGTGCATGCCATCCAGAACCAATGTTGTGTCCCAAGACCATTCATACGGGGCAGAGTAGTCGGTGTATTGGAGGCCCCCATCAAGACGGAACTCCACGCATGCGATTCCATTGGCATCAGTGGCAGTCGCACTGAACACGACAACGCCTCTCAAGACAGTCCCTGAAGGTGCCCAAGAAACCGACAGGGATGGCAGAGTGTTGTCAATCTCGAGTCCCGATGAGGCTGAACTCCAGTGACCTAGGACATCATAGGAACGGACAGAAACGGTATGGCTCCCATCAGGGAGTGACAACCCAGACCATAGCCACTCGTACGGATAGGCATAGTCGGTGTACTGGAGCACATCGTCAAGATAGAACTCAACTCTGTCGATTCCCGAGGGGTCGGAAGTGTTCACCGCAACGAGGCCACTCTGGGCCCAGACAGATACACTGTGAATCCCAATCAGAGGTGCGGAGTTGTCGACGACAGTCAGGCGCGCAACTCTATTCGTGTTGCCAGCCCCGTCAATCGCTATGCACGTCAGATTCCTCATGCCATCTGCCTGAGCGAGCGTATTCCAACTGCAACCAAATGGAGCGGAGGTGTCAGCTGCAAGCAAGGCACCGTCGACGTAGAAATCCACCTGAACTATCCCTGATGAGTCACTGGCTGATGCGCTGACCTGAACAGTATCGCTAACAAGGCTCCCGTCAAGAGGTGCAGTGATTGTCAACAGCGGTTTGGTATTGTCGACACTCACTTGTATATGATAGAAGTTCACGGCACTGCTGTTGGCGTAGGCCGTCACATTCACTCTGTGTGTGCCGTCGGGATGACCCGTCGTGTCCCAATCCCATGAGTAGGGTTGCGAGAAGTCTGTGTATAGGAGCGTGCCATCCACCGAGAACTCAACTCGTTTGATTCCTGATGCGTCGATAGCATTGACTTGCACGCAGACTATGCCGCTGACGAGCGCTTCGTCGTTTGGTGATAGGATCTCCACAAGGGGAGGGAGGGCATTAATCTTGATCCAGTCAAATGAGCCGTTGAAGAGCCGGACACCCGTCACATTCCAGTAACACGGCATGCCCTCATCGGGAGGGGCGGTCCAAGTACCGTTGATACACATCATGATTGCTCCGTCGCCAGAGTACTGGTAGTACCAGCTGTCGGTCTGAGGAAAACTACTCTCAAAATAGGCACTACCACCAACGTCCAGAGCTCCGTTGTCGACTGCTACGAAATCCCATTGGTCGTTCAGTCCCACTGCTTTCCCAGTATCGAAGCTGTCCACAAGCCAACCGTCGAGGAGTATGTTCGTAGCGTCGCTCAGAATGCTGTGGTCATAGTCGACCTCCACTCGTATCTGGGATGCATAGCCGTCCCATTCTTGATATGCACTCGGATCCAGAGGAAGGGTTATGGTTACCAGATGCCACGCCCCATCAAGGAGGTACGGGATCATCTCGGGCAAGGTCAGGTTCCCCACTTCTCCTGATGGAGCAGGGTAATTCGACTTCTCTAGGAATATTCGAACTGTGGCCTCAGGATGACTTGACCATCCACTGCCCTTAAGCCAGAAGCTGATTCTGGATGCAGCGCTCAGGTTGTATGCTCCGTAGGGACCAGTATCAGGCCAATCAGGATAGCCATGATTATGGCCAGGCCCAAACTGCCACCAGAACGAGTGGGTTCCGGAGTCCACGCAAGTCAGGTTGATGCTGTACGCACCTACTTGTCTGTCTGTTGAGAGCTGAATCTCCAGACTTGGATCCGGAGCTACCTCATACCAGAAAGCCGAATTCCAGTTCGAAAGGCTTTCTGTGACCGTATCATTGCCGAAGCCACATTCAAACCACTCAGTATTGCCGTAGACCGTCTGCCAGTCGTTCAAATGGATTTGGTCGCATATTCTCAGAGACAGCTGGTAGCCAGCATCTTGTTCGTCTTCCCACCCCCAGTGGCCCTTCTCAGTCATTGTCCAAAAGCCGACAACATCTACATACTTGGATACCTCTGCAACCGCACGCTTCAGATAGGTCGGCGGATGGCATGTGGACCACCCAGATATCGATTCCGCTGCGCTAACAATATAGACTATCGGACCCTCAGGGTAGGCGCTTCGCAAGAGTGAGGCTATCTCGCCCACTAGTGTTATGTTCTGGTCATAGTTATCGTACACAATGCCGTCAGCACGAATGTGGTACATGTAGTTTGAAACGAAATCAGGACATGGCGGTGCAGGCCAAGCGAGCACCTGAATAGAGGGATATTCCATATGCATCCAGTCGGAGAAGAGGTTCTGGTACCATGCGATGAGCGGCCACGGGAAGCCCTCGACATTCGGGTCGCCAACCTCCTCGTCGATGGTCACGCCCCAGATGTACTCGGAACCAATTGTTTCGATGCAGTTCCTTATTCGATACTTGACCGTTTCAGTCCCATTCATCCCCCAAGCCAAATCCTCCACATGGAGCTGGGAGTAACGATTGACAACTCCATCAAACGGCCACACATCCCACCAAGCTGTATCAAGAATGACCCTAACTCCACTAGTGGCCAAGTATCGAACATTATCCTTGACTGGGTCTCCGTCATTGTAGAGAGCGTGAGCCACTATGACATAGTCCGCGTAGCCTACAAGGTTGCGGATGGACTCATTGTCCGCCATTCCATAGAACGCCGTATTCATCCCGTTGAGTACGGACAGTTTGGTCGAAGCAGGCGCAGAGGGAGGAGAATCACGCTGCAGTGGCCGCTGTTGCGGGTTCAGCAATGTTGCGCTGTCACTCCACGTCGAAACAGAAGCTCCGTTAGTGACGCTGAACTCTGGACAGGACAGAACTATGACTGTAACTAAGATTCCAGACAACAGTAGTAGTTTCCCTTTCAATGTCAGCCCTCCAAGATATGATGTGTGAGAACCTTGACCTTTGCGATGCTTCCGGGTATGACTCCCGTCCTCATCAGTATCTGCACCGGCCACACATGAGTGACTATGATCACTGCACAATTCTGGACTATCAGTGCCATCCCTATGGCCGTCAGGAGGAGAACCTGCGCCTGGGAGTCCCACGAATCATCTGCCACATAACACGGGTTTCTTGCAGATGGCAGCTCATCAGACCCCAACCCTGACGTATTCAGGTCTCCTGACTCGTCTGATGGAATCATTGAACTGTATCCAGAATCAGGAATCACTGTTGGAAGCGGAGGCGAGTCCAGTACTACCGAAATAGGAATGGGGTCTGTAATCGCAAACTGACCCACGTAGGAACTCCCGCCTCTGGAAACATTCAAGCTAAAGGTCTGCATGAGCGAAGCATACGTGGCCGTGAAGATGATTTCGAATCGAACAATTCCCTCAGAGCTCGTCCAAGATTGGACCAGCATGATGTCGTCAGAATCGTAGATCTCAACGAGAGCGCCCTCGATTCTTTGCCCAGCACTGTCTGTGACTATCACCTCAAGTTGGCGGATGACGTTACTAGTGCCTGTAATAGAGTACGATTCGATTCCAGTCAAATTGCCCGAGAAAACCACAATGGAGGCATCCCTGCATTCTAGGCTGTCTATACTTGACTCAGTGCAAAGAGACTCAGCATATGCAGTCGTGGTGAGACTGCCAATCGAGCAGTTGTAGAATTGTGCGACTGCGGTATTGCCTACGTATGCCGAATTGATGACACACTCAGATAGTTTCAGCACTGAAACGTGACCGCAGATCAGGAGGTCGGCAATGACGGTGGTGTAGCCATAGTTGTTAGAGGCATCGTATGAGCTGAAGTTCCCTAGAGTGCTGCCCGTGATTGTACTGCTCGACCCGCCGGAGGCCCGGTGCCAATCAATCTCGCAGTCTTCAAAATACAGCCTAGATGCGCCTCCGGCCAGCGAAGCATCTATCGTACAGTTATAGAAACTGGCCTCCGAATTGCCAATTGTGAACACATCTGAGATTAGCATATTCGTGAACGTTGAGATTGACCATAGTTCACAGTCTAGGTTTCTTGCAGTCCCGTTGGATAGAGTGACAATGGAGTGACCTGAAACCATCAGCTCGTCTATGCTCATGTTCGATGCTAGAACGGTACACGACTCGCCGGAGGCCAATCTGGATAGAGTGCAATTGCGAAACTCCACTATTGAATCGTAGCGCAGAATCGCCTGCCAGTCAATGGTGGAGTCGACTATGGTCAGATTCCACATCAGTCCCTGAATTGAACCTGAATCTAGAGCGTTCCAGTAACCGATGAACCCAACAGGCAGTGAATCGAAGACAGATGACGTTCTTGGGTTTGGTTGAATACCACAGCTCACATTAGAGCTGACGATGTGTATCTGGACATCTCCCCCAGGGAACAAACCCTCAATCCTGCAGTCATAGATTGATGCATCATCGACATCACCAATCCCAATCCTCCAGAACTGACATCCTGAAGCGTTCAGGGAGCTGTCACCATAGACGAGCACATTGTCAGCCGTCGAGTTCATTATTGTCCCTTGGACGCCCCAAGCCAGTCGAAGCTCCCAGTCAATGACACACCGAAACATGTACAGCGGACTTACCCCATCGTACGCCCAGTTGAACAAGGTGTATGCCGAAGAGTCGTTTATCCATGTCCTCGTCCTATGTCCTAGCTCAATCGTGTCGAAGGCAGCCCATGAGATGTGAGAGCTAGTGTCAGCATATGCACCAAAGGATGTTATGTTGCATATCACTGTGGGGGCCCCGATGACTGAAACATCCGCCCAATCAAGAGACTGAATCTGACTGCAGGATCCGTTGATAAATCTCAGAGTACTGTGCCAGTCGCAGAGGATGCTCTCGGACACACAACGTATCAGTGACGCATTTGCCAGACCTGTGAGCGTTATGTCTCTTATTGACAGTGAGTCAAGGACAATCGGAGCGGAACCCGCGCCTATCAACCTGTCAATTGACGAGTCAAAGACTGAAAGGACTGCGCTATCATAGTATTGGAGTGTGGTTATGTCACACTCGCGTGCGGATAGATTCGAAGAGAACCAACACCACGTTGGACCCAAGGTCGAATTCTCGAAAGAAACCATACTATTCGCATCGCAATACGTGGCATCAACCGTAGAACCCTGAATCTCCATGGTGCTCTGGTCATAACAGCGCAGAACTCCGACATCGCACTTGCTGAGCTGCGTATGAGACTCTCCAGCGGCAATAACACGCTCTACTTGACACATATGGAGGCTGATTCCAGAAGCGGCACTTACAGTCACTTCAAGCAGTGAAGTGTTCAGGCAGGCTGAGATCATTGTGCTCTCGGTATGCAGTGCGACGAATGGAGCAGACAGAACTCGTGTAAGAATCGTTGAAGCACCCGATAGTGTGACACGGTATGGATACACCGTCTTCAAGCGACTGTTGGTGAGAGAGAATACGGCAGAATCCTGTAGTCGAATGGAGAACTGCCAAGAGGTTATCTGTCGAAGATTCAGTGTAGCATTCTCAAGGAGTAGCCGGCCCGTTCCACGGACGACGACATTGCCCTCATGCACGAAACTTGTATTGGCGATGATTACGGTTTCGTCCTCAATCACCCACGTGCCGCTACTTGCCACAAAGCCCTTGTCGGCATCCATAGTTGCCTCATGTCCATCGAATCCCGAATTGTCATTCCCAACGAATAGTGGCGCGTACGCTCCAAAGCAGATGGATAGCAGGAGGACCAGTAGGATTACTTCAGACCTTACCGGAAACCTAGTGATTCTTCCCTTCGTGTGACTGCCCTCCGAGTCGAATCTAACAAACGGACATGCGGGATTCCGCCATTGCCCATCTGCTCTTAATAACGTCACGACTTTCCGGTCAGGTAGCCGGAATCCAGCAGCTGCGTATGCTGTTCATCCTGTGCAGGACGCCGTTGGCTTCTTTTGCACGGTCCGAGAGTGCGATTGCAGGATGTGCCTTCGAAGCATACCAACAGATCGTTAAGGTCGTGAGGGTCTTTCCAGTGTTGACGTCCTCACATGGATTTCCGTTTCCTTACAAGGCTGTATACGATGACCACGGCGGCCACTGCTCCGGCGCCGCCTAGGCCGGCGCCAATCATGATGACAAGCACATCTGGGGTCACGGAAGATGTCTTTGTGGACACTGTGTAGCTGTAGTTCATGGAGGTCCCTATGTTGCTGCTCAAGTCAGTGGCAGCCGCATAGAACTCGACCATAGAGCCAGAGGCCTGCCCAGGGATCGCTCCTTCCCAGATTCCTGATACCTCATGGACATCAACTGACCTCCATTCGGTACCATCCACTCGAAAGTACAGTATGACTGTCTGGATTCCCGCGGCATCATGAATGTTGATTCTCACTAGCACGACTTCTCCTTCATCAGGAGCGTCGGGCAACCAAGAGTCAATGGACACGGTGGGTGCGATTGTATCGACTACCTCTACCGAGTACAGGTCGGAAACAGCGACATTGCCGAGTGAGTCATTGCATGCGAATCTGAACTCTATTCTATCGCCAAGAGTGGCTTGTATGCTTGCGTAGTATCCATCCAGAGTGAGAGCCATCTCAATAGTGGTCCAAGATGACGTACCATGGTGATAACTGAGAAAGACATCATCCAGCGGGGATAGGTCTGCCACTGCGACACGGAAGACTATGGTGGCAGGGCCTTCTATACTCGACTCATCCACAGGCTCCAGCAACGTCAACACTGGTGGTGAGTTGTCAAAAAGAACAGACAGGGCCAGCGTCCGAGCATTACCTCGGTGGTCAATAGCTCGTATCAAGACCGTGTGGTTGCCGTCTGACCATAGAGCCGTATTAATCGTCCATGTGTAAGGTGCGCCAGTCAATGTGACAACAAGCATTCCATCTATCAGGAACTCCACTGACAGGATGCCGCTGGCATCGTACACGTCCAGAGCGAGCTGGTGTGATCCGGCAAGATGGGAGGATATAGGACCGGTCAGGCTAAGATGCGGCGGAATGAGATCCCAAGTAACTGTGATCTCGAGCGAGGAACTCAGGTCGAAGATGTTGTATGCCTTCACTACGACGGTATGGTTGCCTTCTGCCAACGCCACAAACCAACAAGCGAAGGGCGGCTCGTAGAGTGTTTCAACCAAAGCTCCATCAATGAAGAACTCGACCTTGCTCAGACCAAACCTGTCTTCGATTGCTGCGGCCACCCACAGACCGCTTGACGTTTCGAGGACCGACGTCAACTCGATCTGGGGCTCCAGCAGGGCCCATGAGAAGGTTGCCTGAGAAGTCGCGTTCTTGTCTGAACTACTGTGGACCACGACGTCGACCACGTGTTGGCCATACACCAACTCGGAGAGCGTGCATTCAAAGGGGGATGTGATGTCCGTGCAGTAGAGGCTGTTGTCTAGCCAGAACTCGACGTATTCAATGTCATTGACATCTGTGACATCGATGCCGACCCACACTTCGTTCGTTCCTTGAAGGAGAGAGAGTGAATGTATCTCGGGAGGAGCTACGTGCCACTCAAAGGAGGACTCTATGCTCGAGCTTCTCCCTGTCATGCTGAATGCAGTCACTCGGAAAGTGTGGCCGCCCTCCTCAGGGGTTCCAAGTACGTAGGAGCATGCCGCTCCAGTGTGATTCAGAATGCACACGCCGTCTAGCCATAACTCAATACGTTCAATGCCATAGACGTCCGATGCTCCGGCTTCCACTGTGACACATGTTGCATTCTGCTGCATATCGATAATGGAAACATATGGACGGGTCACATCCCAGATGAAGGCCGCGGATGCGTTGGCCCCGTAGCCCGATACGCTCCAGACACTAATAAGAACGGAATGAGTGCCAATGGCCGGATTCGTTATTGTGTAGCAGAATGGCGCAACATAGTCTGTGTAAGACAGAACACCATCCAAATAGAACCGAACGAAATCGACATTAAAGAGATCATCTGCGTACGCTGTCACCATGACTGACTCGCCACTGACCTCGATAGACTGTATTCCCGCACTCGGCCGCTGAGTATACCAATCGAAATCATAGTCAATCTGGGTGTGCAGGCCTGATGTGCTGTATGCAGCGATCATCACAGAGTGCCCGCCATCCGCCAGACCAGTCAAGACATACGAGTAGACGGCCCGCGAGTGATTCCACATGCATGTTCCATCGAGCCAGAACTCTATGCGACTAAGTCCGAAGTCGTCAGATGCCTCTGAATCGATAGTCAGGTCGTATGGCGTCACAATCACTGAGAGTATCTTCAGACT
>Ga0315289_10001654_pt1 | contig 34692 bp, 25 predicted proteins | sample YL17G11_40_MG_FD_203452 | JGI IMG/M metagenome (GOLD analysis project Ga0315289, IMG submission 203452) | Sediment microbial communities from Yellowstone Lake, YNP, Wyoming, USA - YL17G11_40 | ecosystem: Environmental > Aquatic > Freshwater > Lake > Sediment | place: USA: Wyoming | collected...
GAAATACTGCCGAATTGACTCGATGACCATCCTTGGCCTCCTGGTTCTGTGCGACCATCGCACTTCGTAACCATCGGCCAATTCAGCCCTTTACGATCATCTCCCATTGACTTTGCGATTGCCCTGCCTGCGAGGCGCCTCGCGCTTGAATTTTGTGGACGCATGTGCTATCATATTGTGAATGTGGCGTTCATAGGAGGGCGGAACGTATGACAACAGCAAGCGGATTCAAGGCATCACATCTTTGTCTCGTGGCTCTCGTGCTGTTCGTTTGTCCCGCTTCTGCCGTGGAGTTCGCCGGCGGCACGGGTGAGCCGAACGACCCCTATCAAATCGCGACGGCCGAACAACTGATCTCTATCGGCTTGACCTCAGACCTGCTCGACAAATGTTTCGTCCTGGTCGCCGACATCGATCTCGATCCGAACCTGCCCGGCCGTGACGTGTTCTGCCGGGCCGTGATCGCTCCCGCGATGAACAGGGTAGGCGACTTCATCCCCAGCGACGGGTTTGAGGGGTGCGCCTTTGACGGCGATTTCGATGGCAGTGGCTACCAGATCAGACACCTGACGATTCACGGGGGCACGGGTTCGTTTATCGGATTGTTCGGAAGCATTGGCCCCAACGGTTGCGTGCATCACCTGCGCCTGGAGGATGTGGACATTGCCGGCTTATCATCTGTGGGCGGGCTGGCAGGACGTAACCGAGGCGTGATCGAGTCCTGTCACGTCAAAGGCAGGGTCTTTGGCTACCGCGCGGTGGGCGGGCTGGCGGGAGCGAATCTGGGAAACGATATCTCGTGGCGTGGTGGTGTGGTTGGCAACGCCCCGGGAAAGATCGTGAATTGCTCCGCGCGTGGTGAGGTCCTCGGCGGCGAGCGCTCGATGGCACTCGGTGGTCTCGTGGGACACAATGGACTCCTGAGATGTTGTGAGGTGCCGATCACGGAAGGCACAATCATGGGGTGCTATGCGACGAGCCACATCTTGGGTGGAGAGAAGGCAGACGGGCTTGGCGGCCTGGTGGGATGGCACAACCTCGGCACAATCACGGACTGTTATGCTGGCGGAAATGTCACGGCCGGGAGAGAAAGCCAGGTGATCGGCGGCTTGGTAGGTTATTATTCCGGAGATGCAGTCAGGTGCTACAGTACTGGGCGAGTTTCCGCTGGAGAGGACAGTCAGAGATTGGGCGGACTCGCCGGAGACAGCTTCGGGGCACCGATCAACTCTTTTTGGGATGTGGAGACCAGTGGCATCAAGGTAAGCGACGGCGGGGTGGGTCTGACCACCGTCCAGATGATGGACGCCCGGACTTACGGTCTCAACGGTTGGGCCGGGGACCCGAACTGGGTTCTCGACGGCAGCAAGGACTATCCTCGTCTGGCTTGGGAAGGCAAGACGGGGCAAATCATACCGGCACCAGTCGTCGATTGGCTTGTCGGGGTGGGTACAAGAGAGGACCCTTACCGGATCGCCACGCCAGAGCAACTCGCTTTCATTGGCACCGCCAGCACGCTGTGGGACAAGAGCTTTCTCTTGGTCTCGGACCTCGACCTTACCGGCATAGAGGTCGCATCCATCGGCGTTCTCTATGGCATTGAGTTCACCGGCACCTTCGACGGCAATGGCCACGTCCTCCGCCATTTGACTTGGGATACGAAGGGCAGGCCTGGCAGTAGCCTGGGTCTTTTCCGTGCGGTATCTTCCGGTGCCCGTATCAGCCGTTTGGGGATCGAGAATGCCGAGATCAGGTGTGGGGAGTACTCAGGGGGCGTCGGTGTCCTGGCCGCCTATAATAGTGGGAGTATTTCCTGCTGCTATGCCACAGGCTCCCTGAGCGCCGCCAGCGCCAAAGCGTCTCTCGGCGGTCTGGTGGCCACGAATAACGGGGCTATCGCTCACTGTTATGCCACGGTCGATGTTTCCGCCGGCAAAGGGAGCATGTGGCAGCTCGGTGGTCTGGTAGGAGTGAACGAGGGACCGGTGATTGATTGTTACGCCACCGGGCGCATCTGTAGTCAGGGCACATGTCAGGAACCGGGCGCTCTGGTCGGACACAACGACTCGATTCACGGCACCGTCAGCCGTGCGTCGAACGATCGGGTCGGAGAACGGGCGAACGGCACCGCCGATCTGTGGATGATCCCTGCCGCCGGGGGACCACCCGTGCTGGCCCTGTTCTCCGAGTCCTATCAGCGGCATCCATTAGAGGGTTCCGGCACCCTCGAAGATCCGTACCGAATTGCCAGTGCCGAGGACCTTGGCGCTGTGAACCACTACGATCTATCGGCGTGCTACAGATTGACGGCCGACATCGACTTGGCTGGCATTGCCTGGTCAATCGCGCCCATCTGGGAATTCGACGGTACCTTCATCGGCGGCGGATTTGCCATTTCCAATCTGACCATTGACGGGGAGAATTACCTGGGCCTGTTCGGTATGCTGGGTGACAACGCGCGAGTCACGGACCTGACGGTCGCGGGTGCAGACATCGTGGGAAAAGAGGGAGGGGCGTACATGGGTATTCTTACAGCGTGGAATGCTGGGAGCATCGAGAACTGCCGGTGCACGGGTCGCATATATGGCGGAGCCCAGAGTTCTCATGTGGGCGGCCTTGTGGGCGAGAACGAGCCATCGGGCACTATCGCGAATTGCCTGTCCACGGCCCAGGTATCGACAGAGGGACATTACGTGGGTGGGCTGGTCGGGTTGAATTATGGGAGTATTGCGGGCTGCCGCGCAACAGGCAAGGTCTCCGGCAGGGAAGATGTCGGGCCTCTCGTGGGAGAGAACTATGGTTCGATCATCGACTCCAGCGCCACTGGGCGGGAGTCGGGCGAATAGACCGTTTGTGTCCTCTATTTTACGTGTCGGAGCGGGCTCAGTAGCCGATCGCGCAGCCGTCTTTGCGGGGGTCGGAGCCGCCGTAATAACGCAGGGGGCTGTCCTGGCGCCAGATGCCCTGATAGCCGCCGAAAGAGCCGACGCCGGGGCGGACGCGATGGCCCAGGAAGGCGAGCTTGAGCTTGACGTCGTCGGCGATGCCGCGCTCGAAGCCGACGGAGCCGGCACCGACCATCTTGGAGCCGGTGGGAGCAGAGCTTTCCGTGTGCTCGATGCGGGGCTGCTCGCCCGCCTGCTGCGGGGACATGCCGAAGTCGAGGAGGTTCATGAGGACCTGCACGTGTCCCTGGGGCTGGAAGTCGCCGCCCATGACGCCGAAGGAAAAGACCGGCCGGCCCGCTTTCGTGACGAAGGCGGGGATGATGGTGTGGAAGGGGCGCTTGTGCGGCTCGAGCCGGTTGAGGTGGTTCGGGTCGAGCGAGAAGAGCTGGCCGCGGTTCTGCAGGCAAAAGCCCAGGCCGTCGGGGACGTAGCCGGAGCCCCAGCCGTGGAAGATACTCTGAATGAGCGAGACCATGTTGCCTTCGCCGTCGGCGGCCGTAAGGTAGATCGTGTCGGACGAGCCCTTGAGTCGACCGGGCTCGACGTGCTGGGCGGCGCGCTTGGGGTCGATGAGCTTGACCCGCTCGGCGGCGTACTCCTTCGAGATCAACTGTTGCAGCGGCACCTTCGCGAAGTCCATGTCCGCGTAATAGACGGCCCGGTCCTCGAAGGCCAGCTTCTTCGCCTCGATGAACAGGTGCAGATGCTCGGCCGAGTTCGGCGCGAGGGCACCGATGTCGAACCGTTCGAGCAGATTGAGCATCTGGAGCGCGGCGATGCCCTGACCGTTCGGCGGCAGCTCCCAGACATCGTAGCCGCGGTAATTCGTGCTGACGGGCTCGACCCAGTCGGCTTTATGCTCGCGGAAGTCGCGCAGGGAGAATCGTCCGCCGCAACTCTGCGAGAACTTCACCATCCGCTCGGCAATCTCGCCCGCGTAGAAAGCCTTCGGTCCCTGTCGCGAGAGAGTCTCGAGGACATTGGCTAGGTCCGGGTTTTTGAAAATGGTTCCGAAGGACACCGGTTTGCCGTCCGGCAGGTACGTGCGGCGCAGGCTCTCATGGCTGGAGGGGCTGCACGACCACCCTTGCGCGATGAGCGGCGAGACGGGGAAGCCCTCGCGCGCCCGGGCAATGGTCGCCTCCAGGAGTCGAGAGAAGGGGAGCTTGCCGAACTTCTCGTGCAGGGCGGCCCAGCCGCTGACGCAGCCCGGCACGCTCCACGACAAGGGGCCGTAGGTCGGGATCTCGGTCAGGCCCATGTCGCGGGCCTGCTGCAGGCTCCAGTCGTACGGTGCCCGGCCGCTGGCGTTGAGGCCGAACAATTTCTGGTGCTTCTCGCTCCAGAGAATGGCGAAGAGGTCGCCGCCGGGTCCGCAGCTCATCGGCTCGACGAGACTGATCATGGCATTGGCCGCAATCGCCGCATCGACCGCGCTGCCGCCGGCCTGCAGGACCTCGATGCCCGCTATGCTCGCCAGCGGCTGGCTGGCACAGACCATGCCGTGCTGGCAGACCACCGTGGAGCGGTTCTGGTTCCGGGATGCCAGGAGCCGGCGGTCCAGCGGGGCCGCCGGGGTTTCCTCCGCGGCGTGACATCGTCGAACCGTTGGGGCGCTGGCGAGCAGGGTGGAGGAGCCGAGGGCGCCGAGCAGCTTGAGAAAAGTACGTCGTTCCATAGGCTATCCTATCGTCGGTTCTGAGGGTGGGTTCTGTTGGGGCGAGGTGACAGGCAACGCCGATATGTCGATGAGCCCGGGCCGCTGCGGATGGTCGATGGCGAACTTCGCGCGGACTCGCTCCAACGTCTCCGCCTTCCTGTCCACGCGCCAGACGAGCAGAAGGACCGGCGGCCGCCGGTTATCCTTGAAGGAGATGATGATCCGGCCGAAGCCGAGCAAGCGCTCGAGGAAATCGCCCGTGTCGATCCGCGTGTTGTAGTCCTCACGCGAGATCTGCTCGCCGGCCTCCGTCAGGCCGACCTTGAGATTCAGATAGTTCGGCGTGAACGCGACGTAGTGGAAGAGGCCGTTGAGCCAGGAGATGAAGAGGGTCAGCAGGCCGATGAGGGCGACGAGCAGGTACCCCGTTCCGCTGATGGAAAAAGCGAGATGCTTGAAGAGCCCCAGGAAGCCGGTGACCCAGCCGAGCAGGTGCAACCACAGGAGCAGAAAGCCAATGCCGACAATGCCGAGTATCAATACCTTCAAAGATAATTCGTACTCCTCTACCAGGTAGTTGAGGAAGAAGAGAGCGAACCAGACGCCGCCGACGATCTTCGGGTCGATGTCGGCAAAGATCGACCAGCCCGACTCGTGGAGGAACATCAGAGCCGAGGCCAGCAGCGCGGCGGCCATGGTCGGGACATACAGGACTTTGGAGGTCCAGCCGAAGGTGATGAGCCAGTCATTGATATCGGGGTCCCGCCGCAACTGCTGCTCCATGCTCAGGCGCGTCCGCAGGGTCTTCCGCATGAGAAACCACGAGACCACGCCCATGAGCGCGACGCCGAGGGCGATATACAGAGCAATCATCTGGTTCGATGTCCATAGGTTCTCGTTCATAATCAAGCCTTCCCATTGAAGCGTCCATGCCGGTTTTCAGTACTGCCAAGCCGGGTTTCCGCGATTGTAGCATGAGACGGACGGCAAAGCCAGTCTCTCCCAGTTTCCTTTCGGAGGCGGGGGCCTGCAGCGGAGGCCAATAATACAGCCGCTGATAGCAGTACCATCGCCGCGGACTTCCAGCACCGTGCCGGGTCGTGTCCGCTGTGTTCCTGAGGCTCGTTTTACCTGGGTACAGTCCTGTCACGCGCAGGCTTCGCCAGCATCGGACTCGAGGAATTTTCTGCCCGGAAAAAAACATTGTCAGTGCTGAAATAAGGCGCGACCGAAAGCGATGCGTCACCGGCCCTGATATCAGCACTGAGAAAGCGCTCTTTTCTCACCCTTGCTCGGGGTCAAACATCTTATCCGAAGAGGATGGGCGACGCACTGCGAAGAAGTCAACGAACGTCCCGATAAACGGGTGGAAAAAGTTGGAGGAAAGAGAATACCGGCGCCGATATGAGCGGCACATATGTTAGACAATACAGGGCAGACCTGGGGGTTGACCGGCCCGAAGTAGCAAAAGTGCCTGGCAGTATCCGCGAAGCAACAGCATCTATGAGTAGTACCATCTACGATGTAGTAATATCTATGATTAAGGAAGACCGCATGACAAACTTTGCTGACTACTTTGGTCCGGAGGCTGTGTGGCACGAGGGAAGCGGCGCGGTGACCGTGACGGGTGGCGGGTCGGCCTGGAACACGGGGTCTCTGGTCACTGGCTTCTTCGGCAAGGGCACGTTGGATCCGGACATCATGCCGGCCGTCCTTGCGAGGCACACCGCGGCCGACAAAACCGCCGGGCAGGTCATGCCCATCTTGAAGTCGTACGGCAAGGAGGTGCGCGGAAAGGAGTAGGACCTGGAGATGGAACGGGAAGCAGTTGGAGGGGCGAGTTATCGTTTTTCGCCCCTCTCGTTGTGTAGGAAGAAGGATCGACATGACGAACCAGAGATCACTCGTAGAACGGATTCAAGCTGGTGAGTTTGACAACTCATTCCTTCCTGAGGAACAAGACCCTGCCAAGTTGATGTTCGACCAGCAGATACAAGCACTACACGCCTATATCGAAGCGCTGGAACGTGCGAAGAGTTTCATTCCAGTCCGGGAACCCTCCCGTACGTACATTCAAGCTGAATTAGACCGTAAAAGGAGATTCCGAGCGGCCCTGGAAGAGGCTTTCAGGATGAAAGAGCATGCCAAGGCCAATATGTTGTGGAACAGTGCCTGGTGTCTCGGAGAAGAAGGGGGTCTGGAGCAGGTGGTGTTGTTGTACGCTACACTCCTGGGACTTGTAAAGTAGAGGTGCCTCGTGTATTGGTCTGATCTTTCCGAAGAATACAAATGTGTACGAACAAGAAGCGGTGATGATACCTCCTGGGTCTTCCTCATTCTCAGAAAATTGGTAGAAGACAAGGTTATCACCTTTACAGAGTTTACCGAGCTCACAATATCACTCGAGGGCTACGGACTCGAGAATTAGCCTTCTGTCATAGTCGTTGCACGTCAACCCAAGGGGAGTTCTTACTCCCCTCTTTTTTTGGGGGGGTGTCAAGTACAGGACTTCAGAAGAAAGTCGTCACCGCTGCCGGTTTCAAGGGGCCGGAGTGGATCGACAACATCGGGAGGTTCCACACGCTTCCGTCCTCTGCCTGGATTTGATGCATGCGTATCAAGGGGCCGGTCATGTGCCGGCCCCTTTGCTTGTTCTGTTGCCGTCGCGGTTGAGGTTCCAGCCGCGCGTTTACACGATCGCTTTTGTGGCGCCGGTGGTGAAGCCGCCGTCGACGAGGATGATCTGACCGGTCACGTAGGCGGAAGCGTCAGAGGCCAGGAAGATCACGGTGCCGTCAAGGTCGTTGGGCTGGCCGGGCCGGCCGAGGGGAATGCGATCGACGATGTACTCGACCCACTTCTGGTTGTCGTAGAGCACCTTGTTCTGAGCCGTCCGGAACCAGCCGGGGGCCAGGACGTTGACCGTAACGCCATGCCTGCCCCATTCGGCGGCGAGGCTGCGGGTCATTTGCAGAATCCCGCCGCGACTGGCGCAGTACGGGCCGATGCCCTCCATGCCGAAAACGCACGTGCACGAGCCGATGTTGATGATCCGGCCGTACTTGCGCTGGGTCATCTGCTTGCCGACCGCCTGCGCGACGAAGAACGCACCCTTGAGGTTCGTGTTCAGGACCGTGTCCCACTCCTTCCACGAGAACTCCAGGGCCGGATGGCGGATGTTCAAGCCGGCATTGTTGACGAGGATATCGATCTTGCCATACTCGTCGAGGGCGGCGCGCACCATGTTCTCGATATCGCTTTCGTTGAGGACGTCGAGCTTGACGGGCAGGGCCTGGCGGCCGAGGCCCTCGATTTCCTCCTTGAATTCTGCCAGACGCGATGTATCGCGGCTCGTGATGACCAGGTCCGCACCGGCTTGGGCCAGCGCCCGGCCGAAGTACTGGCCCAGGCCCCGGCTCGTTCCCGTGACGACAGCCACTTTGCCCGAAAGGTCGAACAGGTTGTCCATCCTTGATACTCCCGTCACAATTCTTCGTACGAAGCTCTGAGTTTCAAGTTTCAAGTTTGAAGTTTCAAGTCCTTGCACTTTACACTTTACACTTCAAACTTCAAACTCCTCCCATGCTATGGTTCCAGGACGATTTTCAGCAGGTTTTCCTTCCCATCCAGCAGTCGTTTGAAAGCGCCGGGACCTTCCTGCAGCGGCAGTACCGCGCTGATGAGCGGCCCGACGTTGATTCTGCCCGATGCAATCGTGTCGATACAGGTCCGGAACTCGCCGGTGCTGGCGTAGGAGCCGGTGAAAGTCAGCTCGCGCGAGACCAGCTCCTGCAGATTGAACTCTGTCTCTTTCTGCAGGTTGCCGATGGCGACAACGTAACCGCCCATCTTCGTGACCGAGATGGCTTGGCGAAAGGTCTCACCGAATCCGACGACCTCGAACGCCACATCGGTGCCTCGTCCCTCCGTTCTCTTCTGGATCTCTTCCTTCAGATTCACCTTGGCGGGATTGAGGCACACGTCGGCGCCCACCTGTTTGGCCAGACCGAGCCGGAACTCGTTGACGTCGCACGCGATCGTCGTTCGCGCCCCGCGCAGCCTGGCGGCCTGGAGAACGAACAGGCCGATGGTGCCCGCACCGATGACCACAACGGTATCACTTTTGGAGATCGGCGGGCGATTGGCCGCATGCGTGCCGATGGAGGTCGGCTCCAGCAGTGATGCCTGGACAAACGACATGTTGTCCGGAAGCCTGGCACAGATCCAGTGCGGCACCGCGACAAATTCGGCGAAGGCTCCGTGCCGCTTGAACTCGGGGATAGACACGCCGAGCACCTGGCGCTTCACGCAGCGGTTGTACTGGCCCTGTTTGCAGGCGGGGCACTGGTTGCAGTAAACGGTCGAATCGAAGCAGATACGATCACCAGGCGCAAAACCCGTAGCGTTTCTGCCGGTCCGCTCAACCACGCCCGCGGCCTCATGACCCATGATCAGGGGCGGGAGGCGCCGGCCGGTCTTACCCGTGTGGCCCTGCACATCGGAGCCGCAGATGCCGCAGGCTTTGACGCGGACCAGGATATCATCATCGCCCACGGCCGGGTCGGGGACGTCCGTGTATTCGAACGTATAAGGCTTCGTATAGAGCAATGCTTTCAACTGCGCACCTCAGGCTCTACTTTCCAGCGGCTTTCAGTTTGTCGGCAAACGGCAGGGTATCAGGGACCACGCGAACCTCGGTGCTGAAGCGGTAGGGGTTCGGCGTGCCCGAGTCAAACTGCAGCTCGACGAAGTACGCCGTCCAGCCCTTCTCCGGCGCCTTCACGCGGGCGTGGTAGACGCCGCCATCGGTCGCTGTCAGCGGCGAACTCTGCCAGGCCTTGCCGATGGTCTCCAGGCGGAAGTCGCGGGCGTTCGGGTTCGTGGCCGTCCACAGGCTCACTTGTGTGGGCTGCGTCTTGGCGTTGACGACCATGTGGCCCTGTTCCGCGGCCTCCCAGGAGAAACGGGGCAGCTCGCGGCCGGTCAGGATGGCCGTGTACCAGGCGACCAGGGCCTTATCGGCGTTCGAGCCGTTGAGCCCGTGGTCGGTGTTGGCGCAATAGAGAAGGTATTTCGGCCCGGGCAGGTCCTTGAAGTAGAACTGGGCGGAGTCGCACAGGAAATACTGGTCGCCGGAGGAGTTGATGAGGAACTTCGGCATCGTATAGCGGTCGCGGTACTCGTAGGGGTCCACGAAGTTACGGATCTTGCTGCCGTCCGGGGACTCGATCCGGTTGAGGACCTTCATCTGCTCATAGTCGCCGATGGCCTTGGAGAAGAAGCCGTAGGCCGCAAAGTGATGCTGCATCTGCGGGCCCATGTTGAGCACATCGATGACGATGGGAGCAATCGCCCGGACGCGCTTATCCGCGGCGCCGGTCAGCCAAGTGGTCCAGCCGCGTTTCGAGCCGCCGGAGACGACGAAGTTGTTGACTTTCAGCTTGCCGTCGGTCGCTTTGGCGATGTGGTCCTGGACCGTATCCATGGCACGTACCGCGCTTTTGGCCATGGGCAGCAGCAGCGGCCACGTGGGGTCCTGGGTCTTGAGGAACTTGTCGAAGGTGTAGGCGATGATGGCGTCCTCATAGCGCTCGTTGCCGGGGTCGTCGGTGAAGACCAGCGGCTGGTTCGGCACCATCTTGAGATCCGCCACGACCGTCTTGGTCTGCAAGGCGATCTGGACGAGCATGCCCTCCGGGCCGGACGGCGGGTTGCCCCGGTTGCTGCCCCCGTTGATAAAGAGCAGGGCCGTGTCGGAGGTGACGTCGTTCGGGACGATGATGGTCAGCCAGTGCTGCCAGAGCGTGCGGTTGACCTCCTTTTCGCTGCGCCAGGTCTGCGACTTCATGTCGATGATGTAGATCTTTCCCAGCGGGTGGTCGATTGTCTGCACGACGCTATAGGTGTAGCTCGCGTCCGGCTTGGCAATGTAGTCATCGAGCGGCGTCGCTACCGCCACAGCCGCCAGAAATATAGTGACAAGAACCGCCATCACTCTTTTCGCTTTCATCATCGAACCTTCCTTTCTCCAATCTCCGACTTAGCATGTCTGCTTATGCGTAGTGCGCAACAATTCATCGGCCGTATTCACCGGGCGCCATGTCCATGCTTGCGTGGACATGTTAGCTCTGTCGGCCCGGACGTGCTTACGTAAGCGTAAGCATGGCACCCGATACCGCCTACGAGATCGTCAGAGGCAGAGCACATTACGGTGCCTTACTCAAGCTCTGCGCGGGAATATGGTCTTCAGGTACTCGGCGTCATACCGGCAGCTTTCTTCGACGCCCAGCGGGAACTTGGTGCCTTCCATGACCAGCCAGCCGCGATAGCCGACCTCGTCCATGGCCTCGCGCACCCGGCGGAAATCGATCGAGCCTTTGCCGTAGAGGTCGTCGTAGTCCTTGGCATGGACCTGGCAGATGCGCTTGCCGAGCATGCGAATCTCTTTGTAGATGTCGTAACCCGCTTTGTGCGAGTTGGCGACGTCATAATAGACTTGCACGGCGGGCGAGCCGACGCGGTCGAGGATGGCCAGATGTTCCTCGGCGCTGAGCCACGATTCGACGCCCAGCGTCACGCGGGCCTTCTCGGCCTTCGCTGCGACGTTCTTGAGCTTGCTTACCACGGCGTCCGTGCCGGGGGCGTCGTTCTTGAGATCGCCCTTGCCGAAGAAAGCGAGGAGGATGATCCGCTGGCGCATCGCCTGGGCGACGTCGATGGCCTTGTCCACCCATTTCTCGGCCCGCGGGTCGCTCTTGTACGGAATGTCATTGAGAACGCCCATGGCCAGCGAGGCGATTCTCATATCCTGGGCCTGGACCTCTTCGAGGTAACGCTTCTGCAACTGGGGGTCGAACAGGGGCGGGTCCTTTTCGCCGCCGCCGAAGTCGACCTGCACACCGTCCAGGCCGATCTTCTTGGCGATGGCAAACGCACCCGGATCGGTCCGCTTGCCGATCGTCCAGTCGCAGACGCCGATCCGGAAGCCTCTCGGTCCTCTTCGTTCTTTCTCCGCGTTCTCCTGCTGACCGAGCGCGGGTCGTTGTGTTGTCAGTGCCAGACCAGCGACGGTCCACGCCGTCGTGGCGAGCATCTCTCGTCGGTTGATTCTGTCGCGTGTCATATGCATCTCTCCAAACTGCCCCGCCTATCAGGCTTTCAGGCCTTTGAGGTTCGCGTCGAGTTTCTCTTTGCTCTTGAGCACCTCGTCCCAGGTGACCATGCGGGTCTCGTAGGCGGCGGTTCGGCCGAGAATGGTGATGAGATTGCTGCGGACGCTCGGCTCGACGGTCGGATTGTCGAACTTGCCGCCGGTGACACTCTCGTAGAAGGTCTTGATATTGGCAACGGCGCCGTCCTGGTAGATGCCGGGCGAGGAGCCGCCGCGATAGAAGTTCTTGCCGCGAATGAGGACCTGGCCGCCGTACTCGGTCTCGAGGATGCCTTCGGTGCCGAACATGCGGTTACGGATGCCTTCGGGCTGGGTGCCGTGACCCTCCGATTGCCGCGAGCTGAAGGTGATGCCGACGTTGTTCGGATACTGGAAGAGGAGGCTGAACGTGTCGTAGCAGGTCCCGACAGGCCGGAACTTGCGGCCGCCCGTGCCGACGGCCCAGAGCGGCGGTTCACCCATGATCCAGTTCATCACGTCCAGCGTGTGGATGTTCTGCTCGGTGATGATGTCGCCCGAGAGGATCTTGTCCAGGCCCCACGCGCGGAGGCGCGTCTCGGCGCTTTCGGGGTCCTTACGCCACAAGTCATATCCCCGTGTGAACGGATCACCGGCATGGTACATGGCCTGGCCGAAGGCGAACTGACCAAGGGCCTTCTGCTCGTGCACCCGCTTCAGGGCCTCTTGGTAGAATGGGTCGGCCCGGGTCTGGAAATCGATCAGGAAGGCCAGCTTCCTGGCGGAGGCTCTCTTGCCGCTGTCGCCGATGCTCAGGCAGCCCGGCACATCAACCGCGATCGGCTTGGCGGCATAGACGTGCTTGCCCGCCTCGACTGCGGCGGCCGCCTGCTCCGGGCGGAAGTAGGGCGGGTTTTCCAGTGCCACGGCATCTACTTTCTCCAGCACCTTCAGATACCCTTTGAGGCCGGTGAAGCGATTGGCCGGTGGGACCCCGAGCTCGTTGCCCGCGTTGTCGGCGCGGTCCTGGAAGTAGTCGGCGACGGCGACGACGTTGTACCCGCCATGCTCTTTGAAGAGCTTGGCGATCCACGTGCCGCGTCCCCCGCAGCCGATCAGACCCAGATTGATCTTCGAGTTGGCCGCGGAGCCGCGGACGAGCTCCGGCTTGATCACAGCGAACGAGACGGCGGCGGCGCCCGCGCCGGCCATGAAGCGACGGCGGGTCAGGGACTTGCTGTTGACGGTGGCATCGGTAGGCTTTCGCGTGTGCGACATTCTGCGATCCTCCTTTCACAAGCGAGTGTAAGAACGCCATGTCTTAATGGACACTTGTCCTGCGTGACAATTATAGCATCCCGCCCCCAGGGTGCAATCAGTTTCCATGTGCCGGCCTGAGCCGTGTGCGACTATGTTTTGTGGGGGACTAATCCCCATTTGTCATGCTGAGCGAAGCGAAGCATCTGGGCATAGCAGGAGAAACTCCTCACCGCATCGAGTCCACGTATACGTCCAGGGCCAGATCCTTCGCTGCCGCTCAGGATGACAGAAGGAGGGCACAGGCACCACGAAGCCTGGTCACACACCTTGAGCCAAACAGGCTCACGCAGGTATGGACCTCACACCTTCCCGTGGCAGCATGTAATGATCGGGCTTACGCGCCGGCGGGGTTGGGGATGGGTTTTTCCTGGGCGCGCGCGGAGATGTACTCGGCGATCGGGGTGTGCTTGGCCTCCAGATGTTCGAGATTGATGTAGTGCTCGCGTTTGATCTTGCCGGTCGAGGTCTTGACGAACTCGCCCGGGTGGATCTCCAATTGGCGGGCGGCGATCTTCTCAAAGCCGGAGAGATGCTTGTCGCGTTGCTGGCAGTCGCGGATACTCTCCCAAATGAGATTCTTAACGAGCTGCGGCTGGGCGAGTAGCTCGCGCTGCGGTCGGCCGGTATGGCTCTCCAGGACTTCCCAGGCCGGCTGAACCAGCGCGCGGACGGATTCTTCCATGAGGCCGTTATCATCCTCCCGCCGCGTGGGGACAACCAGAACCTCCTTGACAAAACGGGCTTCCGACAAAGCCGCTTCGACGCGTTCCGGATTCACGTTCTTGCCGCCGGGCAGGATGATGAGGTACTTCTTGCGGCCGGTGATATAGAGGTTGCCGTCTTCATCGAGGTAGCCGAGGTCGCCGGTATGCAGCCAGCGCACACCCTGGTCGTCGGTGTCGATAGCAGCCTGAGTGGCCTTCGGGTTCTTGTAATAGCCCTTCGCGATGCACGGGCCGCCGAGACAGATTTCGCCCCGCTGATGCGGCGGCAGCGTCCGGTTGTCCTCGTCCATGATTTTGACCGCGAGGGTGCTGATGGGCTTGCCGACGGAGCCGAGCTTGTCGAGCCGGTCATTGAAGCCGTACACGGGCGAGTTCTCCGTGGTGCCGTAGCCCTCATACATCTTGAAGCCGCGGCGCCACAGAACCTCGAGCGCCCAGCGTGGCATCGGGGCCGCTCCCGAAAGGAAGAAACGAAGCTGCGTCCACTCCTGCCTGTCCCGGACCCTCTTGCCCACGTATTTGGGCGCGTAGCGGTCGAGCAGACCGAGGATCCGCTTTTCCCCCTTTTGCCTGTTGAGGCCCTCTTCGAGCTTCTTGGCCAGTGTGGTGAATAGCGCGGGGATGGCGATGAAGATGGTGATGCCTTTCTCGCGGATCAAATCCGGCACGTCGCGGTATTTGTTGGTGTAGATGTTCGTCGCCCCGGCCGCCAGGGGCAGGAACTTGCCGACCGTCATGCCGAAGGAATGGTGCGGCGGCAGGATGTGGCCCAGGATGTCCGCCGGCGTGAGCTCGACCTTTGTCACGGAGCCCTGGATGTTGGCGACGAGATTCGCATGGGTGAGCTCGACTTCCCGCGGGTCGCCCGTCGTGCCGGAAGTGCAGAGAATCGCAGCGGTGTCGTCGGGGCTCACCTCCCGACCGATGGTTTCGAGAGCTTGTGTGTCCGGTGTGCCGGTCCCGCCGAGAGGCTCATCGGTCATCGTGACCACGCGAAGCTTGTGGGCATCAGCAAACTGGGTCAATTCGTATCGGGCGTCCTCCTCGCCGTAGTCGTCCGCTACGACCAGGCCGCGGGCGTCCGTAGCCTGCAGATGAGCAATCACACCTTGCGGCCCGCGCTCGGGATCGATCAGGACGGGAATCATTCCGGCCAGAATCGCCCCCCAGATGGCGACATCCCAATCGGCCCGGTTCTTGCTGACGAGCGCGACCTTGTCGCCGCGACGGAGACCCGATTCGTGGAGGAGCCAGGTCGCAAATGCCTCGGCCCGCTCCTTCAATTGTCGGAATGTCAGCGTCTCGTGACGGTCGGTGCGTATGATCTCCACGCAGATTTTGTCGGCGCTCCTCACGGCGGCCAGCGACTGGTTGAAAAGCTCGATCAAGCTGCGATACCTCAGGGCGGTCTCCATGCTTCTAACTCCAGCCAAACGAAATGTCGATCTTTGTGTCACCGATAGTAAGACATCGCACGCGCCGGATGTCAAGACGCGGGACCCGAATTGTCACTTTTCCCCTTTTGGGCGGCCAGCGCTCGATCACGCCGATAGCCACGTCCTGTCCGGTGACGTCGGTCAGTCCGATGATGCGGCCGGCGCTATCGTCGGGGGTCATTCTGCGCGTTGCTCTCACGCTGACGTTGTCGAGGTCGAGCGTGCAGGCGGAGGCATTCTGAAAATACCGGTCGAAAAGTCTGCGACGATGCTGTTGTCTGGCCTCCGGTGACTTTCGACGAAGCTCCGGGGGTGCCTTCACCATCTCAACGACGGAGAATCCCGCCTGCAGGCCGGCCAGGACGTCCCCGAGCTCGTTCTCCCGCTGGATGGCGATGATGCGTTCCGGTCGCAGCAATCTCTGAATGGTCCACCACAGGGAGCAGGCGGCTCCGCCGGTCACCAGGCCCGGCGTGTCGATGAGAATCACGTCGGCGGCCTGTTCGGCCTGTTCGACGCACAGCATGAGGGCGGCAGTCAGTTGCAGCAGGTGACCGACAGGCGTGATGTCCCCCACGAAGGCAATGCCGCGGGCGGCAAGCTCCGCTGTCTCTGCGGAAAACGGCGGTGGGGCAGGATTCACCCTGGTGGCTGGATCGATAACGGTCCAGCCAACCGTTGTGGGCGGGCCGATGTGCGACTGGCCGGTGTCGGCATCGACGAGGGCGACCGGCTGCTTGGGGACCAGCCGGTCGGCGAGGGCGCTCATCAGAGTCGTCTTGCCCGTATCGGCAGCGCCGAGGAGCAGGAGCTTGCCCTTCAGGGGTGGGCCTGCCGCCACGATCCGGTCGGCAATCGCATCTGCCCAGTTCCCAACCATCCCTTTCTCCTTATACGGAGAGCAGCCGTCACATCACCCGGCGCGGTCTCTTATCGACCCTACATCATAGAACGAATCTCGGAAGAAGACAGCCGAAAATCCCTGAAAGCGCTATGCCGCTTTACCCATAACCACTGAGTCTGGGTGATAGGCTTCGCAATGACTAAAGAATTGGCTCCAGAATCTCCATCCGCAGGCCTTTGCTGTCCAGTTCGGGCTGCTCAGGCAGCGTGGCCGCTTTGCCGATTGCGGCCTTGGCGGCCGTCCAGGCGGCGGCGAGGGCATCCAGAATGTCATCCGGCTCCGCTTTCCCCGGTTTCCGTATTCCATTGATCATTTCTCCGGCGTTCGGGAAAATGGAAGACAATAGAGCAACGCGCTCATCGCGGCCCGCACAGCTCTTCTTGTTGTATTCGGCCGGCCGGCCTCCATTAAGTACCCGGAACGTCACTTCCGGATGAATCTCACGGACCCGTTTCTGCATTGCCGGCGTGATCAGTTCGTCAACCTGTCGGATTTTATCCATGATGAAGAAACTCTGCTTGTTCAGCTTCTTGCCCGCGCATCGGAATTGGGTATCACTTGCCTCTTGATAGGACTTGGCGGAAAGGCAGGGCCGGGCGGGAGGGGGAAAGACGCTGCTGGCCCGGGGGCCGAGCAGCCGGCGGGCGGCCACATCGCAGGCGCGAGGTTTGGGCCCGTCGCTCAGCCCGATGGGGATGTCCACGCAGATGAGTCGGCAGTTGTACGTCTTCAGAAGCACATCGGCGAAGTGCGGCGAGACCCAGATGCTATCGACGGCAAGCGGATACTGCAATGTGCCTGCATCGTCAACGGAGCTTGAAACAAAGGCGACGACCCAGCCGGCCTTGCAGCCGTCGATGCCAGCGACTTGGAACGATTTCGGCGCTTCCATGCTCTTTGGCGCAGTCATGCCCTCAAAGCCGCCAGCATATCGATGGCCTGTTGCGTGACTTCATTGCGATTCGCCGTGCTCAGATGCAGCAACTTGATGCCTGGATGGCTCTTCACCTCTCGAATGAGGCCGGAGCCCTTCTGGGCGACGGTGGCGAGGACGGATCGATCCGAATCGAGCAGTCGGCGGATGGCATCAACGAATTTGCCGGAGAAACACTCCATCTTCCCGATTTCATCGACCACGAACAAGTCCACGTTGCTTGCATCTGAATTGAGAACAGAGACGGCCTCTCTGTCAAAGCTCTCGATATCCACGCCGTACTTGCTGACGCGGTGGGGGCCTTTGATATCGACATGGGCCAGCGTGCCTGTCCGGCCGTCGAGCCGGTGCCAGCGAAAGCCCTTGCGCCGGCCCGCCTCGCGGATCTCCTCGGTATAAAAGCCGGCCCTTCTCAGTTTCTTGTCAAGCGCACCGACGATCTTCATCACCGCCGTGGTCTTGCCGCATCCCGGCGGGCCGGTCAGCAGAATCTTGACAGGTTCCCCCGGCATATGCCCCCTGTTATCTGTACCGGTCGATCCACGAAATCCGGCACTGCATCCTCAGCAACTCGATGGCCGCCGGCAGGAACGTGACGTGGACTTCGTCGCCGACAGCATCGAACTTAAAGTATGTGTCCGTCGCGGCATCCGGTACGACTTCCCACGACAGAGAGCTGTCGGCTCTTTTGGAACAGGTCAGTCCGGCGTCTTTGAAGGGCTCGCCGCTGAGCATCACGCAAGGAGCGGCGCATGTGAAATCCTCCAGCATGGGGGCCATGCCGGGCGATGTCCGGATAGCAAGCACGAGCTTCGCCGGCAGATCGTCGATCCGTGCTCGCAGTGTGACAGACGCGATGTCTCCGGCAATACGATACCCGGGCAGATTCGGGTCATATCCCTTGTGCAGTCCCGACCATTGGGCTCTGACGCCAAGCGCGATGTCGAAGGGTTCTCGCTCAGACCCCGGATCCGCCCGCCAGTGGCCGGCCAGCTTGCCGAGATCAAGGAGATTCACTGAGCCATCGCGGCTCATATCTTGCGCAAGCGGCACTTCTTTGACCAGCCACCCATCGGCGAGCACGAGCAAGTCCCTTGCATCGACGGTGCCGTCATGGTTGAGGTCGGCGGTATCGCCGGCGTTCGACAAGGACATACTCGCCTGTGCGGTGCCGCCGTAGGCGCCCATATTGATACGCCGACCATGCGGCCACAATTCGGCGGTCCAATCCGCGTTCGGATCGCCCGCGTCGATGCAGGGACTGGTCACATCGTCCTCAATCCAGCGTTGCCTGCCGGCATCCCATCTGCCGGCCTGCGACTTGAGATGGTAATCGCCGTCGATCCAGGTATCGTCGTCCGGATTGTTGGGCGTGCCGTGCGAGTCCCAGTAGCCGGGTTTGACGAAAAGCGGGTCGGCGTCGATGTTGCCGGTGCCCCAGTGGTGCCACTTTCGGGGCAGAAGCGAGTAATTGACGGTGAGCGCAGTCTGGTCTGCAATGCCTTCGAAGACGAGCGGCGTGGTCCAGAAAATGCAGTTCTCGATCGTGGCGCCGCGGCCGGGTTTTCGGCCGGGCAGACCCAGTTCGAAGTAGATCCCGGCGCCCGAGATGTTGACGCCGCTGTTGTTGATGAACGTCAGAAAGGCATTGTCCTTGACTTGGGCGATGTGCTGGGAATTGATGAAGATATTGTGGGCCAAGGTGTAGTGTTTTCCGGCCCCGGCCGAAAGGACGTTGGCCTCGCCGGAGGCCTTGTTGTAACGGTCCCTGACGAAATTCATGAACAGATTGCCCTCGATGAGTGCATCGCACTCGAGGTCCAGGGCATCGTCGCCGCCGCCGAGAAAGGTGTTGTTGCGGATGTGCGGGAAGGGTTTGGGGCTGGCGGGTCCGTCGAAGTCAATCGCGTCATTATGGCCCTTATTGCGGCCGAAGACGCTGTCTTCGACAATGAGCCAGCCGCCGTCGGGAATCCCCGAGCCCCAAATATTCTCACTCATATTGTCCGTAGTCGGCGGCTCGCTGGGGCCAAACATGTCGTCGAAGCGGCAGCGCCGCACGATCAGGCTCGAATCCAGCGTGCGGATGCGGCGTCGGTCGCAGTGGTCGAACTCGGCGTCTTCCAGCAGCAGGCGCGACTTTTGCAGGCCGATCATGCCGTCGTCGGTGCGGGCGTATTCGAGGAGGGCGTGGCGAATACGGTTGTCCTCCACGGTCTGGTTGAATTGCAGGCCCAGCCATCGGCCTTTGTCGGCCGCCCGCGTGAACCGGACCGGCTCCGCCGTTGTGCCCTCGGCCACCAGCCGGCCGTGGATAACCATGCGGGAGCCTTCTTGAAAGAGAACCATCGTCCCGGGCAGAATCGTGAGCGTCACCCCTTTGGGCACCACGAGTTCACCCGCCACAATGCAAGGGCCTTGCCGCGGACCCCAGACAGTGTCGGTCGGGAGCGTTCCTTGCCAGGCAGAAGCGATCTGAATCGTGGCGCCCGCGATGCGATTGCCCGCACCGATGCCTCCTGCATCCACCACCACGGCTGATGTGCAAAGCGCCAGCGCCGCGACGATCCACATCGGTATGGTTGGCCTATGCATTTGGCTCCTCCCAAAAGAGACCCATAACTACGATGAATTGTACCACACAAGGCTTCGCAGTTCCAGGCCGGCTTGCCGATTTGCTGGGTTTGTCGTCAGGCATAGAGCAGCCAAAGGGAATCGTCATACGTCTTTCATGACGACGTCCCTATCCTCTTATGGACATTCCCACCGGAGTATGCTGTACTGTATGAGTCGTACTCGCGGTGAGTTTTCTCATTCTCTGAGGTTTACTGTGGTATGGCAATTCTGCCCAGATTCTTCCGGCCGCGGGCCGCCGACGGGGTGGACGCGATTCGGGTGTCGCCACGGCTGATCGAGGCGGCACGTCTGCCTGCCCAAGCGGCGCTGGAACTGCTTGAGAGCGCACCGCAGGGCCTGTCTCAGGAGCAGGCCGAGCAGCGCCTCGAGGAATACGGCCCCAACGTGGTGGCCCAGGAGAAGCGTCACACGTGGATCAGCCTGCTGGGGCATGCGTTGATCAATCCGCTGGTCGTTTTGCTGCTGATCCTGGCGACTGTTTCGTTGCTGACGGGGGACCTGAAGGCGGCCATCGTCATGTCCGCCATGGTCGTGCTGGGGGTCGTGCTGCGATTCGTGCAAGAGACCAGGGCCGATGCGGCCGCCGCCCGACTCAAGGCCATGATCAGCGTCACCGCCACCGCCATCCGCGACGCGACGGCCCGCGAGGTGCCGCTGGAGGAACTGGTGCCCGGCGACGTGGTGAAGCTGTCGGCCGGCGATATGGTCCCGGCCGACGTGCGGATCCTTACCTGCAAGGACCTGTTCATCATCCAGGCCAGTCTCACCGGGGAGTCCCTTCCCATCGAGAAGACCGAGGCCCCCGCCGAGGTTACTCGTCGCTCGCCTTTGGAACTGACCAACGTGTGCTTCCTGGGCACCAGCGTCGAGAGCGGCACCGCCACCGCCCTGGTCGTCGCGACGGGACTCGATACCTACCTCGGCGCGATGTCCAAGGCCCTGGTAGGCCCGCCGGTCGAGACCAGCTTCGACAGGGGGATCCGCAAGTTCACGTGGCTGATGATCCGTTTCATGGCCGTCATGGTGCCGTTGGTGTTTCTCATCAACGGCCTGACCAAGGGCAACTGGCCGGAAGCGTTCTTCTTCGCGCTGGCGGTGGCCGTGGGTCTGACGCCGGAAATGCTGCCCATGATCGTCACGGTATGCCTGTCCAAGGGCGCCATCGCCATGAGCCGCAAGAAGGTGATCGTCAAACGGCTGCACTCCATCCAGAACTTCGGGGCGATGGACGTGCTGTGCACCGACAAGACCGGCACGCTGACGCAGGACCGCGTCATTATCGAGAAGCACTGCGACGTGGTCCGCAAGGAAGACGATGACGTCTTGGCCATGGTCTACCTCAACAGCCATTTCCAGACCGGGCTGAAGAACGTGCTCGATCGGGCCGTGCTGGCGCACCGGGAGATTCACGCGGAAATCAACGTGCCTGAGTGGGAGAAGGTCGATGAGATCCCCTTCGACTTCTCGCGCCGTCTGATGTCGGTAGTGGTCGCGACCCCCGAGGACACCCACCGGATCATCACCAAGGGCGCGCCGGAAGAGGTTTTCCGTCGCTGCTCGCGGTTCGAACTGGAGGGGCAGCTATACCCGATGGAGCAAATCCTTATTGACGATCTGCGGCTGGAGTATGAAGCTCTGAGCGAAGATGGGTTCCGCGTCCTGGCCGTCGCGTACAAGGACGTGCCCCGCAAGGCCGCCTATTCGAAGGCGGATGAAAGCGACATGGTCCTGCGGGGATACGTGGCGTTCTTGGACCCCCCCAAGGAGACGGCCCGACCCGCCCTGGAGGCGCTGCGCCAGCATGGCGTCGCCGCCAAGATTCTGACCGGCGACAACGAGCTCGTCAGCAAGAAGATTTGCCGTGAGGTGGGGTTGCCCACCGAGCGCATCCTCTTGGGCAGCCAGGTCGAAACGATGAACGATGCCCAACTGGCCGAGGAGACCGAGAAGGTCACGCTCTTCGCCCGCCTCTCGCCCGCCCACAAACAGCGGATCATCCAGGCTCTCCAAAGCAAAGGACACGCGGTGGGGTACCTGGGCGACGGCATCAACGACGCCCTGGCGCTGCGGGCCGCCGATGTGGGCGTCTCCGTCGATTCGGCGGTCGATATCGCCAAGGAATCCGCCGACGTGATTCTGCTGGAAAAGAGCCTGCTGATCCTGGAGGAAGGCGTGCGGGAAGGCCGGAAGGTCTTCGCCAACATTGTGAAGTACGTGCGGATGGGCGCCAGCTCAAACTTCGGCAACATGTTCAGCGTGCTGGGGGCGAGCATCTTTCTGCCCTTCCTGCCGATGGCCCCGCTGCAAATCCTGACCAACAATCTGCTCTACGACTTCTCCCAGGTGCCGATTCCCACTGATGACGTGGACCCAGAGCAGATTGCCCGTCCCCGCCCATGGTCGATGCAGGAGATTTCCCGGTTCATCCTGTTCATCGGGCCATGCAGCTCGATCTTCGACTACACGACCTATTTTCTCATGCTCTATGTCTTCGGGGCCTGGAGCAACCCGGCCTTGTTCCAAACGGGCTGGTTCGTCGAGTCCCTTCTGACCCAGACGCTGATCATCCACATCATCCGGACCAACCGCATCCCGTTCCTTCAGAGCCGCGCGAGCTGGCCGCTGATCGTGACGACCACCGTCATTATGATGATTGGTGCGTGGCTGCCGTTCTCGCCCGTCGGTCCGGCCCTGGGCTTTCGTCCGCTGCCGCCGCTCTACTGGCCCCTCGTCCTGCTGACGCTGCTGTGTTACGCCGTTCTCACGCAGACGGTGAAAGGATGGTTGTTACGGCATAAGTGGATCTGATCGTTGCCGGCTGCTGCACGCGATCCCGCACGCGCTACCAGTGGTACTTGCGCCACAGGATGGCGATGATGGCTACGGAGATACCGGCGAGGGCCGTGATGAGCCAGAAGGCATGGTAGTAGGGCTCCAGCGGAATCCTGACGTTCATCGAGAAGATGCTGACGATCAGCGTAGGCAGCATAATGCCGATGGTGATGATCGTGAGCGCCTTGATCCGCAGGTTGAGATTATTGCTGATGATCGAGGCGCGGGCGTCCATCAGGCTGGCAAGCACCTGGGAGTAGATCTCGGTCTGGCCGTGGCACTGGTTGTTCTCGATCAGAATATCATCGAGAAACTCGACATTCTCCGAGCTGAATCCCAGCCTGGGGGCGGCGCTGCGCAGCTTCTCGATGAGCACGCCGTTCGAGTTGATCGCATTGAGGTAGTACACGAGGCTCTTTTCCAGGGTGAACAGGTTGAGCAGATACTTGTTTTCCGTGGAGGTATTGATCTGCTGCTCGAGTTCCGTGGAGATCAGATTGATGGCCCGCAGGTGCTCGACGAAATGGGAGATCGCCCGGTAGATCAGCTTGAGGAACACGTCCTGAACGGACTGGAGCTTGATGAAGGGCCGACCCTCAAACAGCGGGGCCTCGTCGGCTCGCACGATGATCACGCGATCCTTGAAGAGAAAGACGCCGGTCGAGATCACCCGGAAAAGGAAGTTATCCTGGGCTGTATAGTGCTTCGGCCTTTTGAAGATCATGGCGGCGTGCTCCGGCTCAAACTCCAGCCGGCTCAACTCATCGGGGTCCAGGGCGGAGCTCAGGGTGTGCTCGTCGATCTTCAGTTGCTCGACGAGATACTTGCGTTCGGCGTCATCGGGCGCGGTGTACACCCAGACCGGTGCTTCCCCTTCGCCGATTTCCGTAATCTTTCCGTCTTTGATGTACAGTTGCTTCAACATAGACAGACACCATGAGCCTCCACGAATCACCTGCATTTGGGCACCATCCGGAGATATGCTCGTCTCTTATAAGGGATATCTCCACCGGAGTCAATAGGTTGACCCCTCTTATTACGTTTGCGGGCCAAAAAAGTTGGCGTTTCGTCTCATTGTTGATGGCCTATTTCGGCCTCTTGCTCCTCAACCAGGATTGGAGTCTGGCGGGAGGGAAGGTATTCAGGACATCGGCTGGGGCGGCCCAGCCTCGCGCGGCGGTGGCGACGCCGAAGGGCATAAGACTCAGGCCGGCGGGGCTGTGGGCGTCGGTGCCGAGGGCCAGCTTGACGCCTGCTTCCACGGCCATTTTCCCGTGCACGTCCTTGAGGTCGAGCCGGGACGGATCGGCATTGACTTCGAGGGCCGTATGGGTCTGGGCGGCGTGCTCGATCACCGCCGGCATGTCGAGGTCCATCGCCTGGCGGTAGCCGATGACCCGCCCGGTCGGATGGCCGATACACGTCACGTAAGGATTGTCCATCGCTTTGAGCGTGCGCGTGGTTACGCGCTCGCGGGCGCTGCCCAGCGCAGAGTGAATCGAGGCAACGACGAAATCCAGGTCGGCCAGCAGCTCGTCCTCGAAGTCGAGCGCGCCGCCGGCCAGGATATCGACCTCGGCCCCGGCCAGGATCGTGATGCCCTTGAGTCTCGCGTTGATTTTACGGATTTCCTTGATCTGCTGGGCGAGTCGCTGGGGCGATTGGCCGTTGGCGATAACGGTGGATTGGGAGTGATCCGTGATGCAAAGGAAGCTGTATCCCAATTCTTGCGCCGCTTGGGCCATCTCCTCGATCGTGGCGCTGCCGTCCGTAGCGAGGGTGTGCGCGTGGAAGTCGCCCCGAATGTCTGCGAGTCGAACGAGTTTGGGCAAGGCATGATTGCCGGCAGCCTCGATCTCGCCACGGTCTTCCCGCAGAAACGGGTCGATAAAGTCGAGGCCGAGCTTCTCGTAGATTTCCTCCTCGATGGCACCGGCGACCATCACGTCGTCCCGGAACAGGCCGTACTCGTTGAGCTTCAGCTTGGCCCTCTGAGCGATCTCACGCAGGTGAACATTATGGGCCTTCGAGCCGGTGAAGTACTGAAGGGCGGCGCCAAAACTCTCCGGCGGCACTACGCGAACATCGACCTGGACCGGAGTCGTCTGGGTGCGGATGATGGCGGAGCCCTTGGTACCCCCGGCACCCAGGATCCGCTCGACGAAGGGTGCAGTTGTAAAGAACTCGATGATCTGTTCCGGTTCTTGTGTCTCCTTGGACTTCGCGTTGCCGGTTGTGACGAGGATATCCACATCGCCGATGGTCTCCGCCCGGCGACGCAGCGAGCCGGCAGGCTCAATTCTGTCGATGCCGGGAACCTGTTGCAGGTAGGTGACCACAATCGCGGCGGCCCCCATCGCCTGGTCGAGGCGAATGCGGCCGGTCGCCTTCTCCAGGAATTCGATGCCGCGACGAATGGCCGCCGCCTTCTTTTCCCCGAATCCCGGCAGGGTCTCCACGAGGCCGTCATCGAGTGCCCGCTTCAACTCGGGGATACTTTTTACGTGAAGGTCCTGGTAGAGGGTCTTGACGCTTTTCGGGCCGACGCCCGGAATTTTCAGCAGGTCCGGCAGGGACGGCGGAATCCGGGCGAGCAATTCCTGGTGGGCCTTGATGACGCCGGTCTTGACGAACTCCTCGATCTTGGCGAGCGTCGATTTCCCAATGCCAGGCGTGTCCGCAAGCCCGCCGTTCTTCAGCAGGACACTCACATCGGTCGGCATCTCCCCGATGATGCGGGCCACCTTGCGATAGCTGTTGACGCGGAACCGGTCCTCGCCGAGGATCTCCATCACGTCCGCCATCTGGTCAAAAACCGCGCTGAGTGTCGCATTCTCCATGGACGAGATTATACCCGGATGCCGATGAAAGCAGAATACCCGGCCCGTGCGACGGAAATTGGGGCTATTGTTATAAGATTGTGCCGTCTTTGGTATAATGGCATGGTACGAAAGCTGCACGGGGCATTTTGGCGGACCCAGGTGTGAGTAGAAGTGGGGGATTGACGTGAAGGTTCAGTGCGAGCTGTGCCCGAAGCTGTGCATCATCGGGCCGGGCCAGAGCGGCGAGTGCCGGGTGCGCATCAATCTCGATGGCGTGCTCCGGAGCGTTGTGTACGGCTACCCGTGCTCGGCGAGCATTGACCCGGTCGAGAAGAAACCGGTGTTTCACTTCCTGCCCGCCACACTGATCCTCTCGATTGCCACGGTCGGATGCAACCTGCACTGCAAGAACTGCCAGAATTGGGAGATTTCCCAGGCGAACCCGGAGGACAGCCGCGCGTTCGCGTCCTCTCCCGAGAAGATCGTCGCCCTGGCGAAGCAGTACAAGTGTCCCTCCATCGCTTATACCTACACCGAGCCGGTTGTCTATTACGAATACACATATGACACGGCCAAACTGGCCCATGAGGCCGGCATACGAAACGTGCTGGTGACGGCCGCCTACATCAACGAGGCCCCCTGGCGCGACCTGCTGCGATACATCGACGTGGCGAGAGTCGATCTGAAGTCGGTCTCGGAGGCCTTTTATCGGGACGTCTGCGCGGCGACACTCCAGCCGGTTCAGAATGCCCTGGTGGTCGCCAAGTCGATGGGCGTCCACGTGGAGGTCGTCAACCTCGTCATCCCGACGCTGAACGACAAACCCGAGGAAATCCGGGCGCTGTGCCAGTGGGTAAGGACAAACGTGGGCAAGGAGACGCCGCTGCATTTTAGCGGTTTTTCGCCGCTGTACAAGATGCGGCACCTGCCGCCGACCTCGCAGCAGACGCTCGAGACGGCACGCGACATTGCCATCAGCGAAGGCCTGGAGCACGTCTACATCGGCAACCGGCAAACGGAGAAGGGGGAGAACACCTACTGCCCGGAATGCCGGAAGCTGCTCATCGAGCGCGTCGGGTACACCGTGCTGCAGAACCGCTTGAAAGACGGGCATTGCCCGGATTGCGGGAAGGAGATTTACGGAATATGGAAATAACGCGCAGGAGATTTGTGCGGGCCGTGGCCGGTGCGGCTTCGGCGGCCTGTGTGGGTCTGTGCTGGGTGGGCCAAAGGGTGTCGCCCCGCCGCATCGTGCGGGCGGTTCGCCTGGGCAAGTATCCCGGTGTGGTTGTGCCGATGGACGACATAAGTAAACAATCCAAGTGGAGCGGTTAGCATGAGCAGTCGGTTGGTTAAAAAAGTTCCCGTTATCATTGCGTTGTGTATTGTACTGGCCGTCATAGATGGCGCGGTGGGTCTGCGTTTGATGCGGGCACCTGCTCCGGAACGGTCGCTGGCTGTGAGCGAGACGCAGGCAGCCGGCGATGCCAAGCCTATGCAGAAAGCGGTGTTCCGGTCCACGCTGGCGGGCACCTGGTACAAGGCTGATGCGGGAGCGCTGCGGGCGGACCTGGCGGGCTATTTCCAGAAGGCCCAGGTGGAGCCGAAGGAGGATGTCATCGGCCTGGTTCTGCCGCACGCCGGCTACGAGTATTCCGGCCCGACCGCAGCCTATGGTGTCCAATCCCTTGGCAGGAGCTATAAACGCGTCGTCGTGATTGGCCCGACCCACCGTCTGCCGATGGAAGATATGTTCAGTGTGCCGCGCGAGACGCACTACGAGACGCCGCTGGGCGAAGTCCCGTTGGACGTGGAGTTCATACAAAAGCTGTTGAAATACCCGCTGTTCCAGAATGTGCCGGCGGCCTATCAGCAGGAGCACAGCGTCCAGATCGAGGTGCCGCTGCTCCAGCAGAAGCTGGGCGAATTCCAGCTCGTGTTGATTGTCGCGGGGCAGTGCTCCTATGAGAGCGTGGCTAAAGCAGCGGAGATTCTGGCGAGCTTGGTCGATGCGGATACGCTGGTGGTCGCCAGCTCGGACTTCACGCATTACGGCGCCCAGTACCAATACGTGCCTTTCACGAAGGACATCCCCGAGAATCTCAAAAAGCTCGACATGGGCGCCTGTGAGTTCATTCAGAAACTGGATCCTAAGGGTCTGCTCGATTACCGGGACCGCACGGGTGCGACGATCTGCGGCTGCGTGCCGGTGGCCGTTCTGCTGGCAATGCTGGACAAGGATGTGAAGCCCGAGGTTGTGCGGTATACGACGTCCGGTGCGCTCACGGGCGATTACTCGACCTCGGTCAGCTATCTGGCCGTGACCTTCCGGGGCAAGTGGGGCGGTGCGCCCAGCCCGGCAGCGGCGGCAAGCCCGAGTGCGCTGACGCCCGAGGACAAGAAGCAGCTTCTTTCGTTGGTGCGTCAGGCGATTCGGTATGGCTTGGACCATCAGAAGGTGCCGGAAGCTTCGGACCTGAATTTCACGGCCTCCGAGGTGATGAAGCCGCCGCGCGCGGCCTTCGTGACACTGAAGAAGAACGGGCAATTGCGCGGCTGCATCGGAGACATTTTCCCCCAGCGGCCCCTGTACAAATCCGTCATCGGAAATGCGATCTATGCCGCATTCGGCGACCGGCGGTTCCCGCAATTGCAGAAGGACGAGTTCGACCAGATCAAAGTTGAGATTTCCGCACTGACGGTACCCTCGCCTGTTGCGTCGCCGTACGAGATTCGCATCGGGACCGATGGCATGGTCCTGAACAAGGACGGGCGCTCGGCCGTCTTTCTGCCGCAGGTGGCGCCCGAACAAGGCTGGAATTTGGAGACGACTCTGCAGAATCTATCGATGAAGGCCGGACTGCCTCCGGATGCCTGGAAAGAGGGCGCGAGCTTCCTGGTCTTTCAGGCGGAAGTCTTTGGTGAAGAGCTATGAGGCTCGCCCGCGGCCTGCTGATCTTCAGCTACGGGCTGTTCACCATCGCAGCCCAGACACTGCTGTTCCGTGAGTTCGTGACGGCCTTCGAAGGCAACGACATCAGCGTCGGTATCTTCTTCGGCTCCTGGTTCCTCTGGGTCGGCCTGGGTGCGATTCTGGTCCGCCGGTGGGATCGGTTTGCCGAGATCTTGCTGCGGCATATCGAGCTTCTATTCCTGCTCTACGTTCCGGCTTTCATCGCTCAGCTTTTGCTGATTACCCAGGTGCGCGTGCTGGCGGGTGTTGCGTCCTACGACCTGATGTCCGTGCAGACCATTGTTCTATGGGCGATGGTGGTCAACGCCCCGGTCAGTCTGGTCACGGGCGCACTATTCCCGGTGGCCTGCCGGTGGATCGAGCGGACGGAGGCCTTTCCGATCGCACGGGTGTACATCCTCGAAGCGATAGGCAGCTTTGTCGGCGGCCTGGTCGTGACGGCACTGCTGGCCTGGCACGTGCATACGATCCGGGTCTTCTTTCTGCTCGACCTTGCCTTGACCGTCTCGGTCTGTATCGCAAGCCTTTCGAGTCTACTCAGACGGGCACGAGCCGGGACGAATCAGAGGATGACATTCGGCATCTCATTGCTCTTGGCCCTGTTGTCGGGGGCGGCCGTCCTTACCGGAACCGACAGCATCTTGGCGCAGCGTTTGCAGGCGCTCAAGTGGGCCAAGCTGCTTCCGCGTGAAGCTCTGCAGGGGACCTTCTATACGGCCCAGGCTGAATATCTCTATGGCGAGTACAGGGGCCAATGGGTCGTGGTGCGCGAAGGCAGCGCGTGCGAGGCTTTGCCGGATAAGGAGGAGGCGGGCCGAACCGCGGCGATTGCCTTGTGCCAGAACCCGCAGGCAAGGCGGGTCCTTGTGGTTGGCTCGGGCTTGGCGCTGTGTCACGGGCTGCTTGCACTGCCGCAGATCGACGAGGTGACGTGGGCGCATGCCGACGGCGAATACGTGAAGCGGGTGCTGCCGCTTGTCCCCACGAAATTCGGGGTCGAGGACAAGCGGCTCCATCCGATCACCGATGAGATTCGTCATTACCTTGGCCGCGAGCAGGGGCGTTTCGACCTGGCCATCGTGAATCTGCCGGACGTGACGGGCTCGGCGTTCAACCGCTACTACACGCTCGAGTTCTACCAGCGACTCAAGGCCTCGCTGCGCGCGGGCGGCGTGGTCGCGGTGAGCATCGCCGGTGGGGAGAACGTGCTGGGCGCCGAACTGGCCGGTCTCGGTGCTTCAGCCAGGATGACGCTGGAGAGAGTCTTCTCGCATCTGGTCCTCGTTCCGGGCGAGCGGACGTGGTTGCTCGCGTCGGATTCGAAGGACCTTACGGGTGATCCGGCGGCCGCGCGGGACCGCTTCCTGGCGATCGCAGGCTCGCAGAAGGTCTTCCCGGCGACCGGGCTGTTGTCCCTTTATCTGCCGGATCGGGCGGCGCAGGTTCTGCAATCGTATCAGAAGACCGACCTGCCGCAGGAGCTCTTGCTCAATCGGGATTCCCGCCCGTTGACGCACTTGTACGGCCTTCTGCTGGCGGCTCGTCAATCCGGTGCATCCGTGACACGACTCGTCAAGCTGCTCACGGTCAGTGGATGGCTGCCTTTTGTCGTGCCGATTCTGGTCTTTGTCGCCTTGCGCACGTGGGCTCTCGCGAGTTCCGGTCGCGGCCGGCGCGCATCGAGCTTCGACAGCTCCTTCCTGGTTTTCTCGACCGGCTGGGTCGGCATCGCGACCATCATTATCCTGATGTATTCCTATGAGACCCGCTTCGGGTCGCTGTACCTGCACGTCGGTGTGATCTCGTCGCTGTTCATGGCGGGTCTGACGGCCGGCGCTCTGCTGGTCGGACGCCTGATGGCCGTCGCGAAGGAGACTCGTAGGGTGGGCTCCGCCCACCATCAACCGTCCGTCTTCGCGGAAACCGGTAGGCGTAGCCCACCCTACAAGGTGCAGCGCCTGCTTGTCGGCGTTCTGCTTGTCCACGGACTGCTCCTGGCGGCGATTGCCTTTGGGCTTGGCACGACAAAGGTCCTGGAGATGCTCGGCTCACCGGGACATGGCTTCTTCGCTGTGGCGTTTATCGTATCCGGCTTATGCTGCGGTGGTTACTGGCCGACGGCAGCCGTCCAGCTTGCCGGCGGAAGGCTCAATCCGGGCGAAGCCGGCAGCCGGCTGGAGACCGCCGACCATCTCGGCGCGTGCCTCGGCGGTCTGGCGACCAGTCTTCTGATGGTCCCTGTGCTCGGAACCCAGGCCTCACTATTGGTTCTCACGGGCTTGTTGGTGGCCAATATTCCCGCTGCCGTGGCCTTATGGAAGAGGGAAGTGATCGCGTTGACTGACGACGGGCCGGGGCTCCGACAAGTCGGATATGCTCTCTTTGGTGTCGGTGCCTGCATCATTATCTGTTCGAATGTTCTGGCGAGGGCCGGCGCGCGCCTGCAGCCGAGCCTGCCGGAGTACGCCGTGCGTGCATTGGCTGGAGAGACATTGACCCGGCAAGCATCCACGGTCTTGAAGGAGAGCGGCAAACGGGCGAACTACGTGGTGCTCGCCGGGGACAAAGGGGAGCCGTCCGGCTATCTGTTCAGCTCAGCCGACTTCGCGCCCGAGGTGCGAGGATTTGGCGGCAGGCTCAATCTCGCGATCCACGTGGATGCATCGGGCAAGCTGGTCGATTTCCTGATCGTCCGGTCGAATGAGACGCCGTCCTATCTTGATCTGCTGCGAGACTGGCTCGACTCCTTGAAAGGAAGAACGCTCTTCGCTCGCGAGCCCTTTGCGGGCGTCAACGCTGTGACCGGAGCGACCGTCAGCTCGCGGGCGTTCCTGGCCGCACTTCAGATGTCCGGCCGGTGCTTCGCCGTCGAGATGCTGGGTGGCACTGAGGCCGAGACGCAAAATATTGCGTCTCTACGAGCGCATTGGTGGGAGCGATACGCGCCGGACCCGGCGGCGTGGTATTTGATTGGGGCTTTCGTTCTGGCCTTCGTTGTCGCCCATCGCGGCGGATTTCGCAGCCGTCTCGTTGTACTGGTCCTGACCTTCATTCTCGGCGGCATCGTTCTGAACGATCAGTATTCCAGTGAGCAGATCGCCACGCTGCTATCGCTCGACACACCGGCCGCCGCGTTGACGGGCGTGTTCTTGTTAGCAGTCGGCGTCCCGGTGCTGGTACTGCTGTTTGGGAACCTCTACTGCGGTTATATGTGTCCGTTCGGGGCGGCCCAGGAATTGCTGGGATTCGTGCTGCCACAGCGGTTCAAGCCGGCGGCGAATCCTGACGAAATGCGGCTGGCCCGCTTCATTAAGTACATCGTCCTCATCGTCTCGATTATCGTGTTCTTCCTATCCCGTGACCGTCGAACTCTGGCCGGCGACCCGCTCGTCTCGGTTTTCGGGCTGCGGACTGCCCTGTCGGCTTGGCCGACTTGGATGCTCGCAGTAGTTGGAATTGCCCTGATTGGCTCGCTGTTTTACGTTCGGTTCTGGTGTCGCTACCTGTGTCCGGCGGGAGCGTTCCTGTCCCTGTTGAATCACATCCGGCTGCTGCGGCGATGGGTCCCGGCGAAATGGTTCGGCCAATGCGAGTTCGGATTGGCCGCATCCGACCATCTCGACTGCCTGTACTGCGACCGCTGCCGGCACATGCGATTTGGGATTTCGGATTCCGGATTGCGAATGGAAACCGGCGAGCGAGGCCAATCCGCAATCCACAATCGGCAATCCGCAATTGTGGGGCGGCCTTTGGTCCTTGGTGTCGCTATTTTGGGCCTGTTTATCGCAGGCGTGTCACTGAGCCGGTTCCGGCAGGTTATGCCGCTGATTCTGGAAGAGCCGGTCACGGCGGCAGGGGCCGCCGGGCAACCGCGTGACGTGGACGTGCACAAGGTTCGGACCCTCATTGACCAGGGTGTACTATCCAACCACGAGGCCTCGTACTACAAGAAAGCCGACTGACACTCGCGACAGGAAGTGGCCCATTTTTTCGAAAATCGAGGACATTTTTGTTTGACTTTTCTCGCGGCGTGTGGTAGAGAATTGGTCATAGGTTCGAGGAGTGCTGATGAGTAGCGACACAGCATCGGCCCTGATGTGAATATACACCCCTGAAAATCGCTCTCACTTGGCAGGTGCGCCAGCATGGGCAACACGGAGGGTGTGTCTTTGCATTCAGGCGTTAGTGTTTTGCAGGTTTCTCTTAAGGAGTGGGGTCTATGATGTGGAAATTCGTGGTCGGAGTATCGGTTCTTATTTCCCTGAGTCTGGGCCGGAACTGCCTGGCCGATGTGGCTGTGCAAGCCAGCGGCTCTACGGCCTCCTACATCGGAGCCGACACGACCTATGGCTGGGGGTTCACGACCAATGACCCCATTACCGTGACTCACCTGGGCTTATACGATCACGGCGACGGCGGCTTTGACATCGACTACCCCATCGGACTTTGGCGTCTGAGCGACTCGACATTGCTCACCTCGGGAACCCTCCACGCCGGAACGGTCGATCCGCTGCTGGACGGATTCCGTTATGTCGATGTTCCGGACGCCTCGCTGGCGGCCGGCAACAGCTACGTGATTGCCTTCTTTACAGGGAACCCGGGCGTGACCGATCCGATATTGCACGATCCGGCCTTGGTGACGTGGAGCACCGACCCTGCCATTACCTTCGTGACCACCCGATATGACGTCTCCCAGACGAGCCTGGTTATGCCGCCGAATACATTGGCTTCCTGGCTGTGCTTCGGGCCGAACTTCCAATTCACGGCGGAATCGGTGATTCCTCCGGTGGTTCCCGCACCGGCGGCCATTCTGCTGGGTGGGATTGGTGCTGGTCTCGTCGGCTGGCTGCGCAGACGCAGAACCTTCTGACCTACTTCGCTGGATGATGGCATTCTCAGGCTGCGGGCGTTGAACCGCAGCCTTTTTTGTCCGATGCCTGCCGCCTGCGTGAGGGTCAGCGGCGCAAGTAGTGGATGAGCCAGAACAGCAGGGTCAGGAGGATCGAGAGAACGATGCTGGTGGCCAGGGGGAAGTAGATCCGCCAGTTTCGGCCGCCGAACTCGAAATCGCCGGGCAGACGGAACAGGCCGATCCGGCCGAGCAGCATCACGAGCAGGCCGACCACCACAATCACGGCCCCGAGCACTACGAGCCATTTCCCAAATTGTTGCGGTCCAAAATCCATTCTGGATTTACCACTCATAATTGACTATTTACTATTTCCCTTCCCGCCCCATATAACCAATTGTAAATCGTCAATAGTAAATTGTAAATTCAAAGGGGGTTTGCCATGGGTAACGGAAGCTGTGAAATTCGGATTGGCACCTCCGGCTGGCACTACGATCACTGGATCGGGCCATTCTATCCGCCGGGTTTGCGGAAGGAGCAATGGCTGGAGTATTACGCCCAGCACTTCGATACGGTTGAGATGAACAACACCTTCTACCACCTGCCGCGGGCGCAAACGATGGTGAACTGGCATGACCGGGTTCCCGCCCACTTTCTCTTTGCCGTCAAGGCCAGCCGCTACATCACGCACGTCAAAAAACTCAACGATCCTCAGGAGTCGCTGCGGCGGTTCTTTGAGGTGGTGGATTTGCTCAAAAGGCGTCTCGGGCCGATCCTGTATCAACTGCCGCCCAGTCTGCATAAAGACCTGGAAAGGCTGGATGCATTCATCGCATGCCTTCCGAAGCGAAACCATGCGGTCTTCGAGTTTCGCCACAAGAGCTGGTACGAGCAGGATACCTTCGATCTGTTGAGCAAACGCGGCGTCGCGTTATGCGTCCACGACTTGGGCGACAGCGCCTCGCCTCGTCTCGTCACGGGCCAGATGGTCTACGTTCGCTTTCACGGCACGGACGGCCGCTATGCCGGCAATTACCCCGACCACGTGCTCCAGGACTGGGCCGGCTGGCTGAAGAGCCAGGCGGCGCATGTCCGCGCCGTCCACGCCTACTTCAACAATGACATCAGCGGCCACGCCATCAACAACGCCCGAACCCTCAAACAAATCATGGGCCTCACCTGAGGTCTCCTGTATCGGCAAGCTCTCGGGACCGAACACGTTCAAAGCCAGTTTGAGCGTGGCACCCGGACTTTATGGGTGGCTCGTGAAAATAGAAATGGGTGCCACCGTCAAACTCGTTGGCAGTGTCCCAGATTCTTGAGTTCCCATGGGCACGAGCCCCCGGAGATGGGTGGCAGCGGCAAGGCCGAAGGCTTTGCCGATGGCGAATGCGTAAACCATCGGCAAGCTGCCAGGCTGTGTCACAATTCCGGTAGGGAGGTTCTTTTCTTTTTGTCCCTGGAGTCTATGATGGACTGTCGGTTTTGGAAAGGAGTCTGGCCATGGCGTTTCGCCCCTCCG
>Ga0315289_10001655_pt1 | contig 34687 bp, 22 predicted proteins | sample YL17G11_40_MG_FD_203452 | JGI IMG/M metagenome (GOLD analysis project Ga0315289, IMG submission 203452) | Sediment microbial communities from Yellowstone Lake, YNP, Wyoming, USA - YL17G11_40 | ecosystem: Environmental > Aquatic > Freshwater > Lake > Sediment | place: USA: Wyoming | collected...
CGCCATAAGCGCTACTTGGTGAAGAGACTCGAAGCACTTGGATTTCAAGTCAACCTTGCTCCGGCAGAGCGGGCAGCGTAGACGCAATTTTCGAGAGAGAGTGACTTTTTCTGAACCAGGCACCATGAACCGCGGGGCGTTTCTGAAGAGCGGCCTCGCGGCGGCTGTCGCCGCGCGGCCCGAGCGTCCCAACGTGATCGTCATCATGAGCGACGAACAGCGCTGGGACACCATTGGGGCGGACAACTGCCCCTGGATGATCACGCCCCACCTGGACCGGCTGGCGCGCGGGGGCATTCTGTTCAGCAACGCCTATTGCGCCTCCCCAGTGTGCGTCGGCAGCCGCGCGGCGTTTCACTACGGGCTGTACCTTCCCGCCTCCGGCGTTTACACCAACTCATACCGCTGGGACGGCTCGCGTGAATGGATGTGGAGCTTCCGCCAGAACGGGTACTACTGCGAATCCTTCGGGAAGAACCATTATGTGCCGTACGAGTCCTCTGCCTGCGCCTGGCATGAGCGGGTCATCGTTGAGAACAAAAACGGCGAGAGCCAGTGCAGGGACGACTGGGACCGATTCCTCGAGCCGCGCGGCATCCCGCGCCCGGTGAAGCGGTACGAGCGCGTCGGCGCCCAAGCGTTCCGCGAACGCGTCGGCGCCCACACCTGGGAGTGGAGACCGGACACCCACAGCGACTTCTTCGTGGGAAACCGCGCCGTGGACTGGATCCACAAGTACGACCGCCGTGAGCCATTCCTGCTCTGGGTTGGGTTCCCCGGCCCGCACACCCCCATCGACCCGGTGAAGAAGTACGTGGATCTCTACGCCTCCAAGCTGCCGCCCACGGCCGTCGGCGGCCGCGCGGAGCTGGACCGGAAACCATGGGAGCAGCGCCAGCAGTTAGAGTACTGGCACCTGGACAAGCACGACGACGGCATCTGGCTGAGCGACGCGACGCCGGAAAAGATCGCCCGCCTCCGCCGGCACTACTACGCCAACATCACGATGATCGATGAGAAGATCGGCGAGATGCTCGTGGCGCTGGAAAAGAAACGCATCCTGGACAACACCATCGTGGTGTTCACCTCCGACCACGGCAACATGCTGCTGGATCACGCGCTGTTCGTGAAGTGGAGTGCGTACGAGGGCTCCGTGCGCGTCCCACTGCTGGTCTGGTACCCGAAGAGGTTCCCCGGCGGGCGAAGAACCATGCGCCTCACGCAGACCTTCGATGTCGTGCCCGCGCTCCTGGAAGAGGCGCGGTGCTCCCTGCCCGAGGGACGCCAGTGGCGGAGTTGCGCGCGGTTCCTGCGCCGCCGCCCGGAACCCGAGCCCGAACGCCGGTACGTGTACGCGATGGTGGAACGGGATCGCGGCCTGAAGCGTTGTCCGAGCACCTTTGTGATGGTTCGTTCCCGGGACCACAAGTTCGTGTCCTACCAGGACTCGGAGAGCCGCGAGCTGTACGACCTGAGGCGTGACCCCAACGAGCTGCATAACGTGGCTTCGGACCCGCGGTACGCCGTCGTGCGCAGAGAACACGAAAAGGAACTGGCGCGCTGGCTCTCCGGCAAAGGCGCCTGAATCACGCCGGATCCCCGGAGCGGAGAGACCGCCCACCCGTTCGCGCAATGTTGGCCGGAGGGGATCAGGATATCCTCGGCAAAGCCTGCGACCGCCTTCAAGCGAAAACACCTCACCGCGCAACCGAACATTTCCTCCTCCTCGAGACGGGCCACGGCGTTTCATCAGTTCGCAGCGACGCTCGCTCGCGCGGTCTGCGCTACAGCGCGCTGGCGATCCGATTTTGGCGACGGCCAGCGCTTACTCCCGGCCTCCTTCGTGGCACGCCGCACTCTTCTGAGACGATCTCAGGCCCATCTCCGTCATCACCCTGGCGATGGCCCCAAGAAGGTCGTGAATTTCGTTCGGGAAGATGCGGCCGATGGTTCCGATTCGGAAACACTGCGCCTCACTGACCTTTCCAGGGTAGATGACGTATCCCTTGTCGTTCAGCCGTCGGTAGAACTCATTGAAATCGAATGTCGGGTCCTCCCGGTAGCGGAAGGAAGTGATGATGTGACTCTGATCCTCCGGGCGCAGGTATTCCATGAAGCCCAATTGGCGCATGCCGGCGATCAGGGTCCTGTAATTGGCCTGGTAGCGCGCGGCCCTCGCTTCCACGCCGCCTTCCTGCTCCAGTTCGACCAGTGCTTGATGAAACGCCAGCAGCACGTGCGTGGGGGGCGTGAAGCGGAACTGGCCGTCGCTCTCCAGCCCCTTCCACTGGGCCAGCAGGTCCAGGCTCACGCTCCGGGCGTAGCCTTGCGTGGCGAGGAGAGCTTCCCGTCGGGCCAGCACGAATGCGAATCCCGGCACGCCCTCGACGCACTTGTTCGCGGAAGACACCAGGTAGTCAACGCCGCACTCCTTCAAATTCATTGGCACGCCCCCGAAGCTGCTCATGGCGTCCACGAAATACGTGCGGCCGAAATCCTTGACCACCTGCCCGACCTCCTTCACCGGGTTCAGGACGCCGCTGGTCGTTTCGCAATGCACGATCACCACGTGGGTGATCGCCGGATCGCCTTTCAGCTTCGCCGCCACATCATCCTGCGGTGCCGGCCGGACGTCTTCCGGATAGGTCAGCAATACCGTCGGAATTCTCAGGACCGACGCGATTTGGGCGATGCGCCTCCCATAGGCGCCGTTGATCACCACCAGCATCTTGCCGTCCGGCGGCAGGCAGGAAGACACCACGGCCTCGATGGCGTAAGTGCCGCTGCCCTGCATCAGGATTGCCTCATAGCCCGCCCCAGCCACGCCCCCCAGGGCGAGCAATCGCCGCCGTATGTCGCGCACCAACTCGATGAATTCGAAATCCCGCGACCCGACGTCCCGCAGCATGACTTGCTTGACGGTCCGGCTGGTGGTGAACGGACCCGGGGTGAATAGCAACTTATCTCTTGCTGTCATTAATCCTCCAATTAGTTGATTGAATCGGGGCATCGACCGCAGACCGCACTGGGAGCCCATCGCCCTCATGAGGCTCCTTCCGTGGGGCCCGGTAGTTCCAGTGTGTGGCCAGCAGAGCGCCTCCGATGAGAGACGTGAAAGCGAAAAAGTGAAAAACGTCATCCCAGCCGTATCTCTGAACGATATGGGCTACCAGGAACGGCGATAGCAACTGGCCGACTGAACCGAAGCCGCTGATGAAGCCCGAGGCGGTGCCGACTGCCCACTTGGAGCCGATATCCTGCGACGCTGCTCCTTGCAGGATCGTGTCGGGACCGTAGTTCATGATGCCGATCATGGAAATGCTGAGGACGGTCCCCGGGAATCCGGCGGCGGCCAGCTTGGGGTGGACCCAACACGCCGCACCGAGGCCCCACAGCATCAGCGCGGCGACCGGCAAGCGGCGGGATTGCATGAGCTTGTCGGACACGTAGCCCGCGAGCAGCGCGCCTGCCAGGCCGACGAACTCAAACAGCGAGGAGGTGTAACCGGCCTTGTCGGCGGCGTACTTCAGGTGTTCCGTCATGTAGAGCGGGAGCCAGAACAAGAAGGCATAACGGGTCACCTTCGCGAAAAAGCAACCGACCGCGACGATCCAGATGCCTGGGTCCCGCAGGATGCCGAGAAGCATCGAAGCGGACCCGGTCTCCGGGACCCGGTCGCTGGAGATCTCGGGCAGGCTAACATCCGCCGGCTGGTTTCTGACGAGGAACACGAAGGCGACCGCGATGAGCGACAGCAAGGCGGCGGGCAGCCAGAACCCCCGCCGCCAGGCCCAGTTCGTGAGGAGACTGGGGTGAGTCGCAACAAAGGCCGCGAAGATGGTCGCCAGGAACCCACCCAGTACGTAGTTGGTCGTCCACCAGGCCATGACGACCCCACGCTCCTCATAGCGGAACCAGTACGACATGTTCTTGGTGAGACCTGGCCAGCCTGTACCCTGCCCGGCTCCATTAAGGCAGGCTAAGGCGGCAAAGAGGGTCACCGAGCCCGCGAAGAACCCCATGAAAACGTTTGAAACGATCGATATCAGGAAGCCGAAGCCGACCACGATCCGAGGCCCGAACCGGTCGGAAAGCAGGCCGAAGCAAAACTGTCCCACTGCGTACAGAAGGCTATAGCCGAAGATCACGTTGGCAAACTGCATTTTCGAGTAGCCCAGTTCATCGCTCAGCAGCGGCATGACGACGCTGAGGTTCTTCCGGCACAGGTAGAAACCCGCGTAGGCCAGCCAGGTGAGGGCGAAGATCCTGTAACGCCAGAGCCGCTGTTCCCGGCTGAGCAGGGTGGTCATCCGTCACTTCCCGGAAAACGCGTCCCGCACGGGTTGCCCGATCCAGCACGCCGGCGGCTTCAGCCCGAAGATGTAAGCCACGGTAGCTGCGGTGTCGTAGATATTCAGCGGGGCGCGGAGTTCTCGCCCTTTCACCACCCCGGGCCCAGTGACAATCCACGGGATCTCGAGCTCTGCCATGGTCGCGCCACCGTGCTTCTTGCCGACGCCGCCGTGGTCAGCGGTGACCAGGAAAACGGACTCTTCCAGGAGACGCGCATTCTCGAGGGCCCGCAGAAGGTCTCCTATGAGGCGGTCGGCCTCCTCAACAGCCGTCAGGTACTCCGGTGAGCCATAGCCGTGCTTGTGACCGGCACTGTCCACATGATCCAGTTGCACGAACAGAAAGCTTGGCCGCCTGGACTTCACGAAATCGACGGCCTTCCGCATCGTTTCGACCGGCCCATCGCCGCGTTCGACCGCATCGGCTGCTTTCCGCTCCATCAGGCGCGCGAATCCGTCCCAATCGTGAAAGAGGCCGATGACCGCTTGCGGCCGCTGCTGCCTCAGCACACCGAAGATCGTCGGGAAGATGCCTCCCGAGCCGGCGCAGACAGGTGGGATCTCGAACTTGTCCGGCTGCCAGTCGTTGGAGGTGACGCCGTGCTGTTCCGGTCCGGCACCCATGATCATGGACGCCCAGTTTGGGCTACTGGAGGTGGGCATGACACCGCGGGCATGATAGGTGTAGGCGCCGCTCCTGCGGAGGCGGTCGATGTTCGGCACCTTCGCGTGAAGCAGCCCGTCCGGACTCAGGCCGTCCGCGCCGACAATGACGACGTGTCGCACTCCGTGGACCGGTCCGGTCTGACCTATGCACGGAAGGGAGAAGATGCCCGCAAGGGCCGCGAATGCGCTGAGGCGGGTTCTCAAGATCTGATTGCCTCTCTGTTCGACGGAATCGGCGCCCGCCTGCTGCTACAGTTCAAGGATAGCGAAGACGGGGCAGTGATCGGACGGGTAACGAACATCAGAACGTCAACACCCGCAGCGGCGCCGCCCGGAGCGCAGCAAGCGCCAAGTTGCAGAATCCACAGGGGCCAGAGCATTCGCCGAAGCATCTTGATCACCATAGCAGTTTGAGCCCAAGTTGAACCTGCCGGGGTGCATTGGCCTGGGAACTCACCATCCCGAACGATCCGGAAGTGACACTGGTCGTGGGACCGCTGAACCGGGGCCTGTTGAACGCGTTTAGCGCCTCGAAACGGAATTGTACCCGGAACTGCTCCCTGGGAGCGAACTCCTTAAACAGTGACAGATCGTGGTTGCGGATTGAATCGCTTCGAATGTCAGGCACGCGGGGGCCCATGTTGCCGAGGGTAAAGGGGGCCGGCTGGCTGAACACGCTGGTGTTGAACCAGCGGTCGAGGCGGCTCTGCGGCGAGCCGGTGAGGTGTCCGCTGACGCCGTTGTTGTTCGGAGCCGTGAGCAGCGCGTACAGGCCCGATGTATTCGAAGCGGTGATCTGGAGCGGCGTCCCAGACTTGTAGGCCAGGATGCCGTTGATCTGCCAGTCGCCGATGATCGCGTTCCACGCCCGGTTCAGGTCGCTGGCGAAGCGCCTTCCTTTTCCGAAGGGCATTTCGTAGAGGAAGCTCATGATGAAGTTGTGGCGCTGCTCGGTGCTGGACAGCGCGCGGCTGGAGGCGAGATCGTAGTAATCCTGGAAACTCTCGCCCTGGTCGAAGGTCTTCGACCAGGTGTACGAACCCTCGAATTGGATGCCGCGCCAGAGGCGGTTCTTCGCCGAAATCAACATGCCGTTGTACCAGCTCTTGCCGCCGGTATCGCGGCCCCCGCCCTCCAGACTGTTGTACTGCGGGAAGGGACGGAGCAATTGTCCGCGGGTGATTTTCTGCGAGAGATGGATGCCGCGGTTCACGACGCCGTAGAACGGGTTGTCCACCAGTTCGTTCAGTTTGGACCCTAGCGAGAGGTATTGCGGGTCAAGCTGATTGAGCATGAGGGTCAGCGGCAGTTCGAAGCCGCGCGTGCCGACGTAGCCGGCCTCGACGACCGTCTGAGCCGGCATCTCGTACTGAAGGGTGAAATTCCACTGCTGGGTCCAGGGCGCCTTGTTGGCGTAGAGGAGGGGCCGGACGTCGTCGCCGGCGCCGGAGATCAACCCTTCGGAAGAGCCGGGCGGAACAGCAAAACCGTTGGGATACGGGTTGCTCAGAGTGGCCAGCGGGGTCATGCCGTCGATGGAGGAGATCCAGGGAGTCTCACCGCGGAAGCCCCACGGAGTGTCGGAGCCGGACGCCGCCTTGAGCGAGGGCGCGTAGATGTGCGCATACCCGCCGCGAAGGACCATCTTCTTTGACAACTGGTAGGCCAAGCCAAAGCGCGGAGCGATGTTCCGCTTGTCAACGGCGAACTGATACCGATTGCGGCCATCGACCCCGACATAGACCAGCCCGCCGCGCAGATTCGGCAAGCCTTTCACCTTGTCGGCGAGCGGAGAGCGGACATCGGGGTCGAAGAAGTTAAGGTGATTGAACCGCTCGGTGCGCGGCGTCTCCAGGTCGTAGCGGAGGCCCAGGTTCAGAGTGAGCCGGGACGTGAGGCGCCAGTCGTCCTGCAGATAGCCGGCCCAGTAGAAGTTCTGGGCGGCGACGTTCTTGTAGTAGGTGAAGAGCCGGTTGCCGGAGTTGCCCGTGCCCAGCAGCAGCGAGGCAACGCTGTTACCGGCGGTCGAGCTGGCACTGAGGGGATTCGGCCCTTGCGTGAAGGTCGCACTGAACGGGAAGCTGCCCGAGGGGGCGCGGGCTTCCCAGAGGTTCACGCGGATCATGCGGCCCTCGAACCCGATCTTGAGAGTGTGCTGCCCCACGGTACGATTCAGGCTGGCGTTCAGGCTATAAGAGTTGAACGCGGTACGGCGGTGGTCCTGGCTGCCCAGCGACTTGTAGCCACTGACCGTGAAGTTGGGGAACATCGCCGGCGCGGCGGCGGTGTCGAGCGCCTTCGGCAGGCCCAGGCTGGAAGGCAGGAACCCCACGCCCTGGTTTCCATAGGTGAACAGGGTGCGCGAGAAGCCGGTGCGCGCTGTCAGGATCGTGGTGGGCGAGAGGGTGTTGCTGTACTCGGCGGCAACATTGTTGCCCCAGTTCGTCGTCACGATGCGGCCTTCGGCGACCGCGGCCTCGGGAGAGAACAGCATCGGCGGGCCGCTCAGTTGGTCGCGGTTGGAGTAGCGGACGAACAGTTTCTGGCTGTTAGTAAAGTTGTGATCCACTCGCGAGTCGAAGTTGTCGAGATCGACCTGGGATGAACCGCTCTTGAAGAAATTGTTCAAGCCCGTGTTGGCGTCGCCCGGCTGGGTGGGCGGCGGATAATACTTGATCACGTTCACGGCGACCGCGTTCAGGCGCGTGGCGGGGATGACGTTGTTCGGGAACTGGTCGCGGATGAAGCCGCCGGAGGGGTTGGCGCGCGTGCTGAAGGGATCGAAGATCCGAACCTGCGACCCGTTGCTGGCGCGCGTCTGCGAGAAATCGCCTGCCCGCTGCAGAACGGTCGGCACGCTGTAGCCGGAACTGCTGAAGCTCCGCTCGCGGAGTCCCTCGAACGAACCCATGAAGAAGGTCTTGTCTTTCTTGATCGGGCCGCTCACGGTGCCGCCGTACTGGTTGCGCCGGAAACTGCCCAGCGGCTGTCCGGCCCGGTTAGCGAAGAACCCATTCGCATCCAGAACCGAATTCCGCAGAAAGTTGTAGGCGCTGCCGTGCAACTGGTTGCTGCCCGACTTGTAGACGATATTGAGCACGCTGCCGACGCTGCGCCCGTACTCGGCCGAGAAGGTGGCGCCCATCAACTTGAATTCCTGGATGGCGTCCACCGAGGGGAAAACGGCGACGCCGGTGAATCCGTTGGCGGTGGGGTGGGCGGCCGGGACGCCGTCGATCACTATGTCCTGCAACTGGCGGCGGGTGCCGTAGACCGCCCAGTTGGAAGCGTCGGCGCTGTCGGTGGATGTGCTGCCCACGACCCCGGGCGTCAGGAAGATGAGCGAATACACGTTGCGGGTGTTGAGCGGGAGTTCGCGAATCTGCCGGTTGTTGACCACCTGCCCCATGGTGGAAGTAGTGGTCTCGAGTTGCGACGCGTCCGCGACGACTTCGACCCGGTCGGCCGTTTCGCCTACCGCCAGAGTCAGGTCAACGACCGCAGTCTGGTTCAACTCCAGCGTCAGGCCGCTGCGAATGGCCTTCTTGAATCCCTGCGCGCCCGCCTCCACGCGATACTGCCCGACGGACAGGGGAACCGAAACGTACTCGCCGCGAGCGTTGGTGGTGGCGGCGACCTTGCGATTGGTTTCGAGGTGCGTGATATTGACCTCGACGTTCGGCATCACCGCGCCGCTTTGATCCCTCACCGTGCCGACGATCGTGCTGGTGGAAGACTGGCCGGACAGCACCATCGCACACAAGACAGCCAGTACGCACATGAGAACTGCAGTTCTACGCATAAGACCCTTAGCCTTTCTTCTTCATCCAGGCGGAGTACGCCTGCTTGATTCGCTCAATTTCTTCCGACTGCATTCCTGCTGGGAACCGAGGTGCGGCATGAAAACTGCCGCGGTCCCAATCCTCCATTTGCCGGGTAAGCTGTTGGCGAATGGAGGAGTACTTGGGTTCAGCGATCAGGTTGTTCAGTTCGTGCGGATCGTTCCGCATGTCATAAAGCTCGCCGCCGCCTTCGTCGTAGCGGGTGAGCTTCCACTCCGGCGTTCGCATCATGACCAGCCGGTCAAAACCCTCGAAACCCTGGCCGGCGAAGACTTGCTGGCGGACGGATCGCGTCGTTCCGCGCCACAGAGGTACAAGGCTCTGCCCGTGCAGGTCCCGCTCCGCCGGAAGGTTCATCAGGTCGAGCATGGTGGGAAGCAGGTCGATGCCGGAGACTGCGGCGTCGATCCGCGCACCCCGAGGAAAGTCGCTTGGCGCCCGGATGATCAACGGGACACGCATGGCCGGTTCGTACAGGGCGAAACCTTTGGTGAAGATGCGGTGTTGCCCCATGGTGTCGCCGTGGTCGGCGGTGTAGATCACCACCGTATCGGACTCCAGCTTCAGGTCCTGGAGCTTGTCGAGCAGGCGCCCGACCAGCATGTCGGTGTAGGAAACCATGCCCAGGTAGTGCGCCAGGATCAGGCGGACCTGGTCGTCCGTGAGCCTGGCGGCCCCGGTTCCCACCCAGGTGCGCTTCTGCTGGCCGGGCTTGGAATCGAATTCCCCTTGGCGGTACGGTGGCAGGGGCAGGTCCGACGGACGGTACATGGTGTCATACGGCTCCGGCACCACCCAGGGGTCATGCGCTCCGAACAGCCGCACCCAAAGACAAAACCGCCGGTCTCTGTTCTCATCCAGGAAGCGCATCGCATTCCGGACGGTGAAGGCATCCTGAGAATGGTCCAGCGCCAGTCCGGCCCGGCCCACCGCGTAGCGGTACGGAGTGGGGATCAGCCGGGCCTTCTGCTTCGACCCGATGATCGGGCTCGCCACGTCGCTGTAGCCCAGATCGGCCAGCCATTTGAAATACGGTCCGAGGTTGTAGAGCCCTTTGCGCGGGACGTCGTTCAGCTTGTAGCCGTGCTTCTCCAGGATGCTCCAGATCGAGATGCAGTCGTCCGGCAACAGCACTCCGTTCTCTCGCACGCCGTGGGCGTGGACGTGCAATCCAGTATGAATGGACGCCCGGGACGGCGCGCAGGTGGTGCCCGCGCAGTAGCTGTGCGTGAAGAGAGCGCCCTGCCGGGCCAGGGCATCCAGCCGCGGTGTGCGCACGATCGGGCGCCCGTTGCAGCCGAGCGCCAGCCCGCTATGCTGATCGGCGATGAGGAAGACCAGGTTCCGGGGACCGTCCGTCTGGGATGGGTCCAGCCTGCCCGCGGCGGCTGCCGCGGACGTCTTCAGAAAATCGCGCCTGGTCAAACCGGCGGGCATAGACCTCCTACGACTACCAGAATACTGTGAATCCCGGCCAGACCCAACGGGAAGGAATATCCGGTTTCCGCAATTTTCACCGGGCCGTCAGAGCTTATTGAAGATCGGGGAGTGCGCGTCCCCGATCCTGTCGCAACCTGCCAGAGCAAGCTCAACCCCAACTGGATCTGCCGCGGCGCATTCGACTGCCGCAAGCTCACGCCGCCGTAGCCCGACGTGACGCTGTTGTTGGAGCTCCCCAACGACGCTCATCCACCCGCCCGCCCGGACGAGCCAGCGCGCCCGGCACGTGCGGGGCGCCCTGCCTACGCGCTAGAAAGCGATGCGAATTCCGAGGCGGACTTCGCGTTCGCCCCAGGCGCTGGTGATTTCGCCGAGGCCGGTGCTGGAGGCATCGGTGCGGGGGTTGTTGAAGCGGGGGGTGTTCGTGAAATTAGAGGCGTCCACGCGGAACTGGAGGTTGACGCGTTCGGTGATCTGGAAGCGGCGGGCGAGACTGAAGTCCCAATTGCGGATGCCGGGGCCGCGCATGCGGTTGCGGCCGACGTTGCCGAAGCGCGCCGTGTTGACGGCAGCGAAGGCAGTGGGGTCGAACCAGGGGGTGCCGGGGCCCACGCCACGGAGAATATCAACCGTGGGTTTGACTTGGTCAGCGCGCTGCGAACTGCCGGGCGCGTTGAGCGAAGTGCCGGAAGACGTCACGGTGAACGGCGAGCCACTGATGAAGCTGATCACGTTGCTCGCCTGCCAGCCGCCAATGACGGTGGAGAGGAAGCCGCGACTGGCGAGCCAGCGCTGGCCCTGGCCGAAGGGCAGCTCGGTGAGGTTGGTGATCTGGAGGTTATGCGTACGATCCAGACCGCTGATGCCGCGGTTAAGACCGTAGAATTCGGGGATGGGAATAGGCAGTGTGCTGTCGCTGTCGTCGGTGGCGGAGGTGGTGATGGACTTGCTCCAGGTGTAGGCTGCGTCCAGCATGTAGAAGCCGGCGAAGCGGCGCTGGAGGCGCGTTTGGAGCGAATCGTAGTGGGTATTGCCGACGGGCGTGACCAGCATAGTGGAAGCCGTGCGGCCGTACTTCTGATAGAGCTGGCGCCCGTTGCTGCCGCCGCCGACGGGGGACCAGTTGAGCTCACGGTAGCCAAGCAGGCGAATCTGGCGCGTGCCGACGTAGCCCGCTTCGCCGACGAAGCCCTTGCCGAGGTTGCGCTCGAGCACGAAGTTCCAGCTCTGGAGGTAGCCGCGGTCGAATACCGTGGGAATGGTGTTGGCCGTGACGTTGCCGGGGATGGGGATGATCCCGTTGCCGAGGCTCGGCGCCGTAACCGGTGGGATGCCCTCGGCCAGGCGGCCTGCCGGTGCGAGGCTGTTGGGAGCCGTAACGTTCAACTCGATCAGAACTGGGTGATTGGTGCGCATCGGCCGCGACAGCGAGTAGGGATCGTTGGTGAGTCCGTAGCCCGCCCGGATGACGAACTTGTCGGTGGCCCGGTAGGCCAGGCCGATTCGTGGCGCGAACTGCCTCTTGCTGACACGCACCCCAAGGTCTCTCGGAACCGCGCCGACGCCGCCAACCTCCATCATGTTGGTTTCCGGGTTGTAGCGCTCCAGGCCGCGGTCGGCGCGGTGGGGCACAGGGAAGTACTCCCAGCGGGTGCCGTAGGACAGAGTCAGTTTCTTGGTGACCTGCCAGCGGTCGCGGACATAAAAGCTGTACATCATGGCGCGGGTGGTGTAGGGCAGCAGGGTTTCGATGCACTTGCCGAGTTGCGTGGGCAGGCCCAGCAGGAAGGTCCCGAAGCTGTTGGCGCGGCTGTCGGACGTGCTGGTCCGGCTGCAACCGCCCTTGCCGTCAGGCGTCTGACAGAGCTGGGTAGGACCGGTGCCGTGGACGAAGCGGCCGCGCGGACCCATGCCGGCGCCGCCCACGAACTCGGGCTGGGTGTGGTTCATGTTCTGCCGGTAAATGTCCAGGCCCCAGCGCAGCTCGTGGGAGCTCTTGGTCCAGGTGGCGTTGGCGACGTACTGGAATTGATCGTCGATGCGGTAGTAGGGGGTGTAGTGGTTGGCGATCCCGTACTGGGCGTAGCCGCCCACGTCGAAGCGCGGCATGCCGCCCTGATAGGCCTCCGGCCCGTTGGTGCCCGGGAGGCCCAGCAGATCGAGGCCGTAGTTCTTGTTGCTGCTGCGCGACCACATGTTGGTGGGCTGGCGCACGAAGCCGAAGTTGGCATCGAGCAGCAGGTTGGGACGAACGATGTAGTTGACGCCGGCCGAGACGCTGTGCGTGCCGCCGTTGGAGTCGCCGGGGCTGGCGATGGACTTGCCGGACAGGCCGGGCCCTTCCAGGATGTCCCCGAAGGCGGTGGGCGAGCGCAGATCGAAGCCGAGGATGCTGTAGCGGCCGAACATGTTGACGTTCGTCGAGGGGACCCAGTTGACTTTGACGTCGTCGGTCCAACGGTTGAAGATGAAGGGCGCGGCGACAAAGAAGTTGTTCTGCTCCGGATTGGTGGAGGTGAGGTTCGGCTTGGGCACCATGGCCATGATCTTCTGGGTGATGGGCTCGAAGCGGCGGGCGGGGATCTGATTGCCGGCGAAGGGGACGCGCTCGGAGCCGTCGGGCTTGCCGGTGAGCGGGTCGTAGAGGATGACGCTGAAGCCGGAAAAATCGCCCCCACGAACCTTTTCCGTCGGCACCGACGTGATCAGGTTGGCGCTCTGGTGGTCGCTGGTGCGTTCGAAGGAGTTAAAGAAAAAGAGCTTGTCGCGGATGATGCGGCCGCCGAAGGTGGCGCCGGCCTGGTGGTAAACGACCTTGGCTTTGCCCTGATTGGAGGGTAGGAAGTAGCTGCGCGAGCGCAGGGCGGAGTTGTCGGCGTACTCGAAGGCCGATCCGTGGAACTCGTTGGTGCCGCTCTTGATCTGCACGCTGATGGCGGCGCCCCCGGCGAGTCCCTGTTCGGCATCGAAGCTGTTGGTCACCACGTTGACGGTTTCGATGGACTCCAGCGCCGGGATGTAGGCGCTGTTCAAATGCGGCAGCCAGAGGTTGGTGGAAGTGGCGCCGTCAACTCGCGTGCTGTTGATGGAGCGGCTGGCCCCGTTGATGTTGAACTGGTAGGCCATGGACGGGTTCGAGGCGCTGTTGTCCTCCGGCTTGCCCAAGACGAACCCGGGAAGCGTTCTGAAAAGCGCCTGATAGTTCCGGCCCTGTGCGATCGGGAGGCTCTCGAGTTTCCTGGTAGTCATCTCCAGGCGCACCTCGGCGCGGTCAGTTTGCAGCAGGGGAGCGGATTGCGCGGAGACTTCCACACTCGCCTGGACTTGGCCCAGCTCCAGCGGTGCGTCGAGCCGGGTAGTGTTGTTCAGGGTGACCGGGACGTCCCTCCTGCCGAAGTCCACGAACCCCGTTGCGCTGACTTTGACGGTGTACAGGCCGGTGGGAATGCCGGGGAAGCTGTAGAATCCCTCGGCATTGGTCGTGCCTTCGCGCGTCAGGCTAGTCTCCTGGTGGGTGACCGTGACCTTGGCGCCGGCCACGGCCGCGCGGGACGGATCGGTTACGTTGCCGACCAGAGAACCGTAAAGGACTTGAGCCGACGCGCCTGCGGGAAACAGCAGTAGAGCGGTGCAGCCCAGAATCAGACTGAAAAACGCGATGCGCGTGAATATGCGGTGGTTAGAAATCATAAACGCCTCCCGAGCATGGGATTCCTCCCTGAGCCAGTACTTTGGCCTCAGCTTCCCCTGCCACCCAGTGTACACCCAAGCCCGTTGGAGCCGCTGCCTCTAGCGGAAAAAGATGTCCGCTTTCCGCAATCCTCACCGTGCCATCAGAGCTTTCTGAACATCGCGAGTCGGGGCTTCCCGGCTCAGCCAGACGCTGAGCCGCACTCAGACGCCGGCCTACGGCGGCAGGCGACCGGCAGGTGTCGCTGCAATGGCTTGGAACCAGGGTACTTCCAAATCCTCCCGTGCCCGGAGGAAGCACGGCTGCCATTCTGGCGGGGCGCCCGAGTCGGCGGGGAGTGAAAGGTGGCTCCAACGGAGGCAGCCGGGTGTATACTGGAAACCAGCCAGGAAGCCGGAATGGAGATCCTGGTCAATGTATAGTCCGCTGGGAGGTTGAGGTCTATGCGAGCGAATTGGGTCCGACTAACCTGTCTTGGCTCATCCTGCATGCTCAGTGTCTATTTCGCCATCCCATTGTTGCTGGGTACGCCGACCGCTGCTTACTCACAGGCCGACTTCACGGCGCGCCTGCGAGGCACCATCGAAGATCCGTCCGGCGGCGTGGTCCCCGGCGCGACGCTGAGCATTCAGAACGACTCCACGGGCGTGGTCAACAAGACCCGCAGCGACGGTGCGGGACGATATACATTCACCACTCTCCCGCCCGGGGCCTACACGATCACCGTGGAGGCGACCGGATTCAACAAGCTGGTCCAGGGCGGCATTGTCCTCCGCGTCAGCCAGCAGAGCGTTTACGACATCGTGCTTCCAGTGGGTCAGGTAACGAGCACGGTCGAAGTGACGGCGAATCCGACGCTCGTCGCCGCGGCCAACGCTGAACTCGGGCAAGAGGTCACCGGCCGCTACGTGACCGAGATTCCTCTACTCAATCGCCACATCGAGAAGCTCGCCTTTCTCGCGCCCGGGGTCACTGAGTCGCAGGGTTACCAGGTCGATCAGACCAACCAGAATTTCGTTTCGAACGGTCAGCGTAACTCCTCCGCCGAAATGCGGCTCGACGGCTCCATCCTCAGCGTCCCGGAAGCCGGAGAAGGGGCCATGTTCTGGTCGCACTATCAGGCTTCCATCGAAATCGTCTCGGAGTTTAAGGTGCAGACCAACGGGTTCTCGGCGCAATTTGGAAGCAACGGCGGCACCGTGGTTAACATTGTGAGCAAGTCGGGCACGAATGAGCGCCACGGCAGCGGTTATTACTTCGGCCAGTGGGCGGCGTTGAATGCGAACGACTTCTTTGCTAACCGCTCCAGGACCCCTAAGCCGCAGTATCACCGGCATCAGTTCGGGGGCACTATAGGCGGGCCCATCATCAAGAAGAAGCTGTTTTACTTTTTCAACCACGACCGGACGATCTACAACGTTCCCTCCACGCTGACGACGAGCGTTCCCACGGCCCTGCAGCGCAACGGCGATTTCTCGCAGACGTTTAATCAGAACGGCTCCCTGCAAACCATCTACGATCCGTTCACGGCGGTGGCGGCAGCCAACCCGTCCGGCGGCGCGGACGTGCGGCGCAGCCCCTTCGCTGGGAACAAGATTCCGGCTTCGGGATTTAACCCCATTTCCGCGAAGATTATGGCCCTGTTCCCGTCCCCGACCGCAACCGGCGATCCGGTTAGCGGGCTGAACAACTTCACCAACACCTACCTGCTCGGACAGCCCGCCCATCAGTACAACCTCAAAATGGATTATGCCATGAGCGACCGCCACCGCTTCAGCGGGCGCTTCAGCAAAGGGTACCTGCGGCGTGCGTCCCCGCCTGACTTCCAAGGGGCGATCGGCCAGGGCGACGAAAAGAACGACTACTACAATGTGGTGCTCGACTACAATCTCACGGTCTCTCCGACGTCCCTGTGGAACGCGCGCGTGAGCGCGGACCGGCACTACCAGTCGCGTCTTCCCGGCCAGAAGATTTCGCCCGCCTCACTCGGTTTTCCCTCCATTCTGGAGACCGCGAACGGCTCAGTCGTCCTTCCGGTCCTTTCTTTCGATAACTACCAGAGCCTCGGGTTGAGCTCCTACACGCAAACGATCGAAGCGCAGACACAGCCGGTCTTCGATACCTCCTTCAATAAGGTTGTCGGCAGCCACAACCTCCAGTTCGGCGGCGAGGCGCGCATCCTCTTTTCGTGCTTCTTCCAGCCCGCGTACCCCAGTGGCAGTTTCAGCTTCAGCCGCAACCAGACTATGCAGTACAGCCTCACACCCAACCAGGCCCAGGGCAACGCTTTGGCCTCCATGTTGACGGGGTGGGCCAGCGGCGGCACCCTCAGCATCACGCCCAGCGTGGCGCAGAAGTCGCGCGAGACGTCGTTCTTCCTGCAAGACGACTGGAAAGCGACTTCCCGGCTGACCGTGAACCTCGGGCTTCGCTACGAGTACAGCGCCCCCTACGCCGACCGGTTCGACCGCCTGCAAATCGCGAACTTCACGGCTAGCACGGGCGTGAGCGTTTCCGGCCTAGCCGAGATCCGGGGCGTGGCGGAATTCGTGACGCCGGGCAGGAGGACTTCCACCACTGACCGCAATAACCTGGCGCCGCGAATCGGCTTCGCCTATCAACTAAAACCGACGCTTGTGGTGCGTGGTGGGGTGGGACTCTACTATGGCGTAAACTATGCCAGCTCCTACCAGAACATCGGCCCGGCGTTTCGCAAGTCTCTCGCCTACTACTCCACTCTCGACAACGGCCTCACGCAATACGCCACGCTCTCGAATCCGTTCCCCTCCGGACTTGTATCGGCCCAGGGAAGGCAGTACGGGACACTGAGCGGCTGGGGATTCGCGTCGGGGTCGAACCTGAGCGACACCCTGCGCAATGCCGAGGTTTACCAGATGGCCTTCGCGGTCCAGCACGAACTGCGGGGCGCCCAAATGGTGGAGGTCGCGTACTCCGGCAACCGCAGCACGCATCTTCCGGTCGGCGGCTCCCGGAATCGCAACTACCTTTCCGCGGCCCTTCGGCAGCAGTACGGCACCAGCGGATTGAGCAGGTACGTCGCCAATCCCTTCTATTCCTACTTCGTCGGGCCGAGCGCGAAATTCAATCAGCCCGACTCCGTCTACGCCCAGCCCACGATTCAGCAGGTCCATCTACTGCGTCCGTTCCCTCAGTTCCCGGGGAGCTTCGAAGGGTATGCGGAGTTTGTCGCGAACTCCTGGTACAACTCGATGCAGATTAAGTACGAGAAACGCTATTCCAAGGGACTCAATATCGTTGGAAGCTACACCCTGGCGACGCAGCGCGACGACTCGGACTACAGCTCCAACAGTTGGCTCGGAAATGCGGCCAGCATCCAGGAACTCAATGATATCCGTGCAGAGTATTCCGTCGCGGCCACCGACGCCAGGCATCGATTGGTGTTCAGCGGAAGCTATGAACTGCCCTTCGGGCGAGGGAGGGCGTTGGGCGCGAACATCGCCAAGGGGTTGGATGCGATCGTGGGGGGATGGCAGGCAAATGCCTATTACACCCTTCAGACCGGACTCCCGTTGAACGTGAGAATGCGGACCAACCGAATTCAAGACGGCAGCCAGCGTCCCAATGTTTCAGGGAATCCACGCAGTCAATTCAGCATCAAGGAGGTCGTTGACAGCCGCGGCGCCAACAGTTACTTCAATATTGCAACATTCTCCGATCCCGGAGACCAGAGAGCAGGCAACGGACCGCGATTCAACGGGGATTTGCGCGGCCATGGCATCCACGGCTTCGACTTCTCGCTCTTTAAGAACCTTCAACTGCGCGAGCGCCTGAAGCTGCAACTGCGGGGGGAGTTTTTCAACTTCCTGAACACTCCGCGCTTCCGGGATCCGAACACAAGGTTCGCCGATACCTCCTTAGGCGTGATCAGCGCTCAAGGCAACAGCCCGCGGCAGGCGCAGATCGGAGCGCGCCTGACTTTCTAGTGCGTTCTGAGCGGTGGCGATGCTGGTCACAAGCTCGGGTCTGTTTCACGAAGGAGACGGACAACGGCGGCTGGCGGCTGGCCGAGGCGTACATGAGCCGCGTCTCTCACTTCAAGGAAGAAATGGCGAAGCGGAGGCTGGCGGCGGTCCGCCTCAAAGACTGAGAGGCAAACGTCGAGTGGGAGCGGCGCGGCAAGGGTGCGTGCGTGGAATTGGGCCGTGGCGCGGTGGAGTTCGCGCCGCTGCCGGCCTGTTTCGAGCAAAGCGATTTCGCCGGATGTGTCATGGAACAAGTCCATGGCGAGCCCGAGAGTACGCCGGCGCGGAAGGAGTAGTCGACCGCAAAGTTTGGAGTGCGGCCCTGAAAGCTTGACCCATGACGAGCACGCGTCGGGATTTCCTGAAATCGGCGGCTCTAGCGGCCGCTTGGCCCGCTGGCGGGGCCTTGCCGCCCGTCGGCCGCGAACCGTTCAATCTGCTTTTCATCATCGTCGATCAGCACAGTGGGGTGGCGCTGGGCTGTACCGGCCACCCCCTCGTGTGCACGCCTCGTCTGGATTCACTCGCTGGGCAAGGGGTGTTGTTTACGCACGCGTACTCTGCGGCAACGACGTGTGCGCCCTCGCGCGCATCCATGGACACCAGTGTCCGGGTGCAGCGACACGGGGTGCGGGAGAATGGCGTGCCGCTCGGGGCCGAATTCCCGACGCTTTGGACGATCCTCGAGAAGAACGGCTACACGCTCTCGGCGCGACAGGGGGGGCGGGGCCGGACCGCTCAGTATCTGGAGTGGCTCGCCGGGCTCGGCTATAAGGACGTGACCAGCCCGATCATCGGTTCCAAGCAGAAAGCCAAAATCATTCCCACGCCGTACCGCTACGCCGTCGGGCAGGCGGGCCTGTCGCCCGAGCACACGCTCGACGCTTACGCGGTCGAGAACGCGATTCGCTTCCTGGAAGAGAACAAGGGCCGGCGGTTCTGCCTGACCGTACAGATGCACGGGCCGCACGACCCGTGGGTGGCGCCGCCGCCTTACGACACGCTGTACCGCCCGTCAGATTTGCCGCTGCCGCCGTACCGCGAAGGCGAGTACGATGCCAAACCGGCCATGCAGAAGCGGATCTGGCGGGAGACGGGCGCCGACCGGTTCACCGACGAGCAGATCCGCATCATCCTGGCGCACTACTACGGGCTGGTCACTTACAGCGACATGCTCGTGGGCAAAGTGCTGGACAAGCTGGCCGCGCTGGGGCTCGACGAGAAGACGGTGGTGCTTTACACCGCCGACCACGGGGACATGATAGGCACGCACCGCATGTTCACCAAGGGTTTCGCGTTTTACGAGCCGGCCATCCGCATACCGCTGATCATCCGGGTGCCGGCTCGTTTGCCCCGCGGCGCCCGCAGCGACGCTCTGGTTTCGAACGTTGACTTTCTGCCGACCACCCTCGAATTGCTGGGCCTGCCGCCGGCAAGCGGGCTGGAGGGGAGAAGCCAGGTCCCCGTGTGGCGCGGCAGCAGCCGGGGCCGCGACGCGATCTTTGCAGGCGAAGGCTACGAGGGCGAGGATCGCCTGGTCATGCTCCGCACGCGCCAGTGGAAACTGACGCGCTACGACGAGGGCGGCGGCGAACTGTATGACCTCGAACGGGATCCGAACGAGCTGCACAATGTGATCGCCAACCCGAAGTACGCAGCTGTTGTCAGGCGGCTCACGCGGCAACTAGAGCGCTGGGACACGGAGTATCCTCACGCCGAGCTGCGCATCACGCCGCAGGCGGAGCGAGCGGATCCTCAACGGTGGGCGCGCGTCCGTGCGGCGTTTGAGGAATGGAAGAAGAAAGCTGGAACCCGAGTTCCCTGATGGGAATCTGCGACATGAGATGCTGCAGCAGATCAGCGCCTGGGAGCAGCGTGTGAAACCTCAAGAAGCTGCGAATTTCCCCAGGGTTGAGGCCGGCCGGCATGTTCACACCCCGGCCTTTCCTGATCATCAAAGGAGCAAGACTAATGCGGAACTCCCGGCCGTATCAGCCTTTGCGAACCGCTTGGCTGGCAGACGAGTCGAGGCCCGCAGGTGAGCGTCGCTTGCGGCGTTACTGTTCCCGTTATCGCAGAGCGACAGGAGCGCGCGATATGAAATTGGTTCTTACCTCCCTTTTTCTCGGTCTAATTCTTGCTGTAGCAGCAGCCGCTGCGTTCGGTCAGGAACTTCTCATCGAGAGAGATTTCCAGGCGAATCCATGGACTCGTCCAGATGTGAAGAACGGCGCAGGGCGGTTTCATTTCGCCATCGTGGCCGACCGGGCTGGCGGCAACCGCCCGGGGGTATTCGAAGAAGCGGTCAAGAAGCTGAACCTCATGCAACCTGCGTTCGTGTTGTCGGTCGGGGATCTCCAGGAAGGGTACACGTCGGACCCCGAGCTTTACAGGTCTTTCTGGGACAAGCTCACCGGGTTAGTAGAGGGACTGGAGATGCCTTTTTTCTATTTGCCGGGGAATCATGACCTGGCTACGCCAGCCTTGCGCCAGGAGTGGATCCGGCGATTCGGGCGCGATTACTACCACTTCGTATATCGGGATGTGCTGTTCCTTTGCCTCAACTCCCAGGATCTCTCGGGCGCCGGAACGGGTGAGGCCCAGACCGCCTACATTCGGAAAGCCCTCGGCGCGAATCCACACGTCCGCTGGACGCTCCTGTTCTTGCATCAACCCCTATGGATGAATCCGGGCCTGAAGGCCTGGGGGGAAATCGAAGCGATGCTCGAGGACCGGCCCTATACGGTCTTCGCGGGTCACCGGCATACTTACTACAAGACGGTCCGAAAGGGGCGCGATCACATAATGCTGGCCACCACCGGGGCCGGAAGCCAGCTTCGCGGCCCTCTTTTTGGAGAGTTCGATCAAATCGCCTGGGTCTCGATGACGGAGGATGGGCCGCGGGTGGCCAACTTGAGGGTGGACGGAATTTTGGGCCAGGAGGTCCGGACGCCGTCCACCGAGGCTCGGTTCGGGGCGTTTTCGCGCGGCACCGCCGTCAAGCTCCTGCCGCTGGTCTTCACCACGCCGTCGTTCGTTGGCGGCATTACGCAATTGATGCTGAAGAACGACGCGGAGCTGGCGATGAACTACCAGGCTTTCTTCGAGCCGCATGCGCAGCTCCGCCTGGAGCCAAATCGGCTGAACATCATGCTGCCACCTAAATCGGAGCGCGCCTTGGAAGTGAAGGTGGGCAGTGGTGAGCCGCTTCTCGCAGAGAACCTCACTCCGCCGTCCATGCATTGGGCGGCCTATTATGAGCTCCCCGGGGAGGGTCCCGCCACATTCGACGGTACCAGCCGGCTGATCATCGAGAGACGCCCCTACGAGTGCCCGCGACGGACAGGCCCGGTCGTGCTGGACGGACGCCTGGATGAGTGGCCCGTGCTTCCCTTTTTCGTCCGTGATGCCATTGATCTCTCCGGCTTGGCGAACCATCGGTGGACGGGCCCGGAGGATTTGAGTTTTCGTTTCGGCACTGCCTATGACGACGAGAACCTCTACATCGCCGTTGATGTGACGGATGACCACGGGGTGTTCGACCAGCATCTGAAGCACTGGGAGCAAGACGGGCTGGAAGTTTGGATCGATGCCGCGCCTTCGGCGGGGCGGCGGGTTGGCAACGTTCTGTATCTCGGCTTCACCCCTGGCGACACTGCCGAGCCGGCTTACATCGATGAGCGGGAGCGCCTGTCACCGGGCGTGCGCATCGCGTCGCGAAGGCACGCGTCCGGGCACAGCACCGAAATCGCCGTCCCCGCGACTCTCTTGGGCCAGGGCCCAGACAAGACGTGGCGGGAGTTTCGGTTGAACGTCGGGGCTATCGATCGGGATCCGAACGAATGGGCGTTACGAATTCGCTGGCGGCCGCAGTGGGGAACCGCTAATGATTTTGCGGGTTCTGGAACCTTCCGGCGACAGCAGAGTGCTGGCTCCTTTCCGGGCTCCAGCAGCGCGCTCCTGCGGCCCTGTTCTGGGCAACAGGATCGAGGGTTACCCGGCCCGACGCAAGGGGGAAGGTGTCCGCCTTCCGCAATCTTCACCGTCCCGTCAGAGCTTTCTGAGGATCGCGAGTGGGGGCTTGGCGGCCCAGCCAGACGCTGAGCCGCACTCAGAAGCCGGGCTACGGGCGCTCGCCGCGCGCCAGGCGCGCGGAAACATCGTCGATGACGGGCAGCAGCTCGGCCGTCGTGTCGATGATGTAGTGCGGGCCCAGAACGGCAAGACGTGCCCGGGCCGCAGCGATCACCGCCTGACGCTCCCCGCAGGACAGTTTCTCCAGCGCTTCCTTCGACAGCCCGACCTCATTTCCGTGGCGCAGTACGGACACCACCCACATCCCGGCGGCGTGACCTTCCGCCACGTCGGCCGGCGTGTCGCCGACTTTGACAAAGGTGCGCATCGGGTACACGTCAAGCTGGCGAGCTGCGTAGAAAGCCATCCAGGGTGCGGGACGGCCCTTGCCCACCTGGTCGGGACATACCCAAAGATCAGGCGAATAGCCACCCTCGGCCGCAAACTTAATGAGATCCACCATCATGCCCGTGTCGAAACCGGTGGTGTTGGCGATCTTGATCCCGCGGCGGCGCAGTTCTTTCACCACCTCAGGCACCCCCGGAATGACGTCGCAGTGGCGCTTCAGCACCTCCATCTGCAACGGTGTGAACTCCTCGTAAAGCTTCTCCAAGGCCTCCCGGGTCGGCTTCTGTCGGTTGGCCTTCTCCCAACGCTCGCCGATGGAAGGATCAGTGAGCATCATCCAGATGTGGTCCTTCTTGTGGGTGCCCATGGGCCCCCGTGCTTCCTTCTCGGTGACGGTCACGCCGTGGCGGGCGAACAGCTCCACGAAGGCGACGACTGGTCCACGGCTGCCGTAGTCAAGGGTGGTTCCGGATATATCAAAAATCACGGCGCGCACGCCGCTCGGAGCTTGTGACGACTGACTCATGCTTTCTCCTACGATGGACTAGTATTCCTCCCCGGTTCATGTCTCCGGGATTACCGCGACTCTAGGCGGCCGCTGCCGCTCGGCGTAGTCGAACGCCAGGTTCACCTCGCCGAGCGGGAACATCGTGCCGACCAGATCCTCAAATGGATACCTGCCCTGGATCTTCGCCAGGAATTCCAGCGCGCGCTCCAGGTCTTCCGGCTGGTAGTTGTACACGCCGACGACGTGCAGCATCCGCCGCACCAGTTGCTCGGCCAGCAACTGTACCGGGCGGCTGGGGAAGGTCGCCCCCGCCATCACAAACCGGCCCCCCATGCGCAACAACCCGATCCCCAGCTCGATCGCCTCCGGGTAGCCCGACAGCTCCATCCCGATGTCCGCCCCGCGCCCTTCGGTCAGGGCTAACACCCGCTCGTGGATCTCCTTCTCCGGCCGGGTGCTGTCCAGCACCGTGGTTGCCCCAAACTTCAGGGCCATCTCCCGCCGCCGCTCGTCCGGCTCCAGGGCGATCACCTGCACCGCATCTCCGGCCGCCGCCATCGCACAGGCGGTCAATCCCAACATCCCTGCCCCGTGCACCACCACGGTCTGCCCGGCACAGGAACCCGCGTTGCGGAACACCGCCGCCACCGTCGAGGTGGCACAGTTGGCCGGACTCGCCACCACGTCCGGCACGTTCTCCGGCACCTGGAAGATGGCCGTCCCTACGGGCAGGTGACAGTGCTCCGCCAGCCCCCCGATGAGCGCCCGCCCAGGCGTGATCTCCTCGTGACCGAACTTCATCAGGCGCTCACATTTTGGCCGCAAGCCGCGTTTGCAGTAGAAACACTCGCCGCAGCTCCACACCATCGACCAGGTCACGCGATCCCCTAGCGCAAGCGGCTGACCCCGGTAGTCGCGCGCCCCTTCCGGCCCGGTGGCAACGATCTCGGCCACCATCTCGTGCCCCAGCACGCTCGGCATGGGCGAGTGGCGCCGGCCGTAAAACGAGTGCAGATCGCTTCCGCACACCGTCGCGCACCGCACGCGCGCCAGCACCTCGGAGCCCTGTAGCCTGGGAATAGGGAACTGCTCGAGCGTCAACGGCTGGCCCACGGCATGGAAGACCGCCGCCCGAGAAGTCGTTGGCAAGGGAGTCATGGTCATTTTCTCACCGGAAGAATCGTAATTGCGCCCACCGCGCAGGCGCCTGCGATGACCAGGAACGCCGAAGCCGTGGACTGGCTTACATCGATGACACGGCCGATGGCCACCTGGCCCAGGGCGGCGAACGCGTACGCTACCGCGTCCATGAGGCCGGTGGCTGTTCCTGCGCGCTCGCGGCCAACCAGTTCGGGGCAAAGTGCCCAATAGGAAGCTTGCGGCCCGTACACGAGAAACCCGGTCACCGCCAGCAGGATAATGCCGGCGATCGGGTTGCTGGTGGAGACACCCCCCAGCAAGAGGGAAGTCACTGCCGCAGCGGCCAGGAAGAACAGCACGACGCGGGAGCGCCTTTCCGGGAACCAGCGATCGGCCAGCAACCCGGCGGTTAGGGCGCCCGCGGCCATCCCGAGCGGCAAGGCCATCGTGACCCAGATCCCGGCGGTGTTCTCACGCCAGTTCGGGCCCAGGAAGTGAACCGGCACCCAATTCAGCAGGCCGTAGCGCGCGATACTCTCGCAGCCTATGGACAGGCACGCCAACTGAAACGGCCGATTCCGGAGCACCCGAGCGTACCGTTCCAGGGAAGATTCGCTGCCGGGCGCGGCGGGCTCCTCGGCCGGCTCCGGCGGAAGCGGGGCAAATCCCTCGTCCTCCGGGCGATTCCGGGCAAGCAGCAGGAAGACAGTACCGCCCAACAGCAGCAGGGTCACCGGGAGCCGGAACACCCAGCGCCAGTCCAGCGCACCGATGACAAGGATGCAGAGCAAGAACGTGAGTGAACTGGAGAATCCCGCGGCCAGCAGGTAGAAGCCGATGGCCTTCCCGCGCTCTTGCCTGGGCCACCAGTTGGCAATGACACGGCTCAGGGCCGGCCAGGCGGTGGACTGGGCCAGCCCGTTAGCGCCCCAGCACGCCACCGCCACGGGAAATGACCGGCTGAAGCTGACGCACCAGTTCAGAGCGAACGAGAGATAGGCGCCAATCGTCACCATGCGGCGGGCCCCGTAAATGTCGGCCAGGTTCCCGTTGATGGCCTGTCCCAGCCCGTAACCCACTAACAGCGTGGCGCTGAACAACCCAATCGCGGTCGCCGAAAGTCCCAGTTCTTCTTGCATGCCTCTGGCGGCAAATCCGAAATTCTGGCGGCCGGTGTAGAAGAACAGATAGCAGAACATCACCAGCAGCAGGACTCGCCACTGCGCCGCGCGAAAAGGACGGGCGTGCGCGGCTGAGGAGGAAGTCGTGCCGCCGCCCTGGCAAGGAGCGGAAGTGGATTTCGAGAGGTTGTCCGAAGTCGCCATGGGCGCGGTGAATCAACAGGATACCGCAGGGCAGCGCAGCACTCAACGAGAACGGATATCCGCTTTCCGCCTTCTTCAGCCCCAGCTTGGGTCTTTCTTGAAATTTCGCAATCCAGACTACCGCCTTAGGTCGACCCCCATCATTTCGGCTGCTGTCGGAACGCCCAGAACATCCAGCGGAGTGGGGCCTTGTCTACCATCCGACCGGCTGTGTCCAGGCCCGCTTGAACTCGAACTCGCTGCTATAAACTTCGGTCCGGGCGCTCGACGTCACGATCGCCCGGACGTATAGCTCGTCGCCTCGAAGCGTGTGGGCAGGGCGGGTGCCCTTCACTTCGCTGACCACCTCGCCGATGCGCGGGCCGTCCGTGTTCCTGTAATCCAGCGTCGTCTCCACGACGCGGCCGTCCTTGTCGAGCCGCGGCTTGCCCTTCAAATTCACTCCTTTGCGGGTTCCGATGAAGCGGGTGACGAACGTCTCGTCTCCGCTGGGGCGTACTTGAAGCGAGAGCTTGCGGGTCTGTTGGTCGAAGGTGACGTCATCGAGCTCTACGCCGGTCGAGGCATAGAAGTCCCCGGCGCGCATGGCCCGGATGATCGATTCTGGCGTGAGATGTCGCGCCCGGACCATGACCCAGCCGCGGCCTGGGAGGGCCCGCGTCTTGTTGCCGTGGTGGTCATGCGAATCGTCGGTCGCCAGCCCGTAGAGCGGCGCAGCGCCCAGGCCGGCGCTGCGGAGAGCGTTGGCGATGTCCCAGATCTCGTCGGTGGAGGGATGGTGCTGGTCGCCTGGGTCGTTGTCGCTATCGACGCCGTTCCACACCTCGAAGAACCGTTCACCCACCGCAGCGGCGAGGTCTTCGGCCGTCACGCCCCACCGGTAGTTGGGGTGGTTGGCCTGGACCAGGATGTCGCGGCCCGTGCGCTCGGCGGATTCCTGAACGGCTTGCAGGTTGTTGCCGATCGCGTCGCGCACAGTCGCCCCGTCGCGCGGCCGGACGACTTCGATCAGGTTCGTCGCGTTCATGTGGAACGCCCGGCCGTTTTGCGCGCTGTGGGTGATCTCTTCGGCTTGCAGCAGGATGAAGCGGCCGCGTTCTTCGACGAGCGCGCGGTATTCCTCGAACGGCTTGAGGCGGACTTTCAGGGTCTCCTGCGAGGCCGACTTGCGTGTCTCGACCCAGTGCGGTCCGAACCTATTGAGGTACTGGCGGTAGGCGTCCGTCTGGGCGCGGGTGACAATGTCTTTCACCAGCCTCCATCTCTCGCCCTGGCTCAGGAGGTTGTGGTCCGACAGGGCCAGAAAGTGATAGCCGTGGTCCCGGTACCACTCAGCGACCATCTCCGGAAAGCCATCGCCGTCCGACCACAGCGTGTGCGTGTGCAGATTCCCACGCCACCACCGGGGCTCCGGCGAGGGCAGGACCTCGGCGGCCAGCGCCGTTCCTGCCACACAACACCACGTCGAGATCAGACACCAAAACCGCTTCATCGCCGGCCTCCAGAACAAGGATACGGCGGGATGAACCCTGGCTCACCCGGAATGCGTATCCGCTTTCCGCATTCTTCAGCCCCGGCCCGGTTCTTCTGAGAAATCTCGGTGCTGGAACTCCAGCCTCAGGTCAGACCCGGTCATTTCCGCCGGTGGCGGAACGCCGAGGACAGCGAGCAGAGTGGGAGTAACATCCCGCAGCGAACCCCTAGCGCGCAGAGGCCGGTTCGAGCCGTCAAGCAGAATCAGAGGGACCGGATTCGTGGTGTGATAGGTCCGGGCGGTTCCCGTATCGGGGTCAACCATCGCCTCGGCGTTGCCGTGGTCGCTGGTGATCATCCACGCCGTCCGCTTCGATTGGAGTGCTCTCCACAGGCGCCCGAGGCAGAAATCCACCGCCTCGATCGCCTGCGTAGAACGTCATTGCGATGAACCTGAGCCCCTTTGGAACCAATTCCCGCGGCGGCCCCTCCAGCGTGGGATCGCAAAAGGCTCGCGTCATCTGTCGCGCCCGGTCGGGCCGAAAATTGAAGAAGATCACTGCGTCTCTGTCTCGGATCAGACCGACTGGTTCTGACTGTGCGTCGACGAGAACGGTCGGTTCGATGAACTCGTCTGTAGTCCCCTTCGCGTACGAGTCCTGGACTGCCTGCACGGCGTCCGTCGCCTTGGCCCCCTCTCCCAGCACCATGGAGCGGATGGTTCCGCGCATACTGCATCGTTTCGATCAGAACGGCATTGCGGAAGAACTCTCCGTCGGCGATCATCTGATCAACGCGCGTCACGTCCATTTGAACCACCCTCCCGGCACCGATGTTGAGGTGGCCGGCCTCGCTGTTGCCGATCTGACCTTCCGGCAGACCCACGCTGGTTCCGGAGGCCTCGATGAGCGCGTGCGGAAAAGCCGACCAAAGCCGGTCGAAGTTCGGCTTACGGGCCTGGGCGATGGCATTGCCATCGACCTCGGGGGAATGGCCCCAGCCGTCCAGGATCGTCAGAACGAAAGGCCGCGGTCGCGCCATCTCTGGCCCATTATGCCTGATGGGCTACGCTGAGAAGATGGGCACCCAGCGCGCCAAGACGATGGTCGCATTGATCGACGGGCTCGATCCCGACTACGTCGAGCGCAGCGACATGCCGAACCTGAAGCGGCTGATTTCCTCCGGAGCCTACACCGTGGGCAAGGCTGTGCTGCCCTCGGTGACCAACGTCAACAACGCGTCCGTGGTCACGGGTTGTTTCCCGGACCAGCACGGGATCGTGTCTAACTTCCACTTCGACCCGCGTACCGGGAGGTCCGTCATGATGGAGAGCCCGGAGTTCCTGCTGAGGCCCACCCTGTTCGAGCGCGCCGGCAGGCTCGGTCTCCGTTCCGGGCTCGTGACGGCGAAGGACAAGATCAAGACGTTGCTGTCGCGCGGTGCGCAAATCGCCGCCTCGGCCGAAATGCCGGAACCCGCCTTTGTCTCGACGGTCGGATCGAGACCCGACATGTACTCCGCCGAGGTCAACTACTGGGTGTTCCGCGCCGCCCGCCACCTGCTGCGCCGGGGAAACATCGACCTTCTCTACCTGAGCACCACCGATTACATGATGCACGCCTTCGCGCCGGCAGACGCCCGATCCCTCGAGCATCTGCATCATCTGGACCGGCTGCTCGGCGAGATCGTCGATGACCACCCGCATCTGAGCGTCTTGCTCACCGCCGATCACGGCATGAATGCCAAAACGGAAGGAATCGATGTCGCGCGCGTGCTGGCCGAGAAGGGAATCGCGGCGGAAGTGGTGCCGATCATTCGCGACAAGCACGTCGTCCACCACCAGAATCTCGGCGGCGCCTGTTATGTCTATCTGAAGCGGCCGGCGGATGGGCCGCGGGCGCTGGAGACGCTACGTGGCGTGCCAGGCATCGAGGACGTGTACGGCCGAACCGATGCGGCCCGCCGGTTTCACCTCCGGGCCGACAGGATTGGCGACTTCTTTCTTCTCGGCGCGCGCCACATCGTCTTCGGATCGCTGCCCGCGGCCAGGCAGGAAGTGCGGGTGCGCTCGCACGGATCCCGTCACGAGCAGGCGGTTCCCATCCTTTGTTACGGCCGCGAAATCGACGCCACGCGCCTGGAATACAACCTCGACCTGACGCGGCGCCTCAGAAGGTGATCCGCGCCGAGAGTTGGCCCTGGCGCGCCGGATTGGCCTCCTGCCGGACGCCGCTGATGCGGCCGAATGCCACGTTGCCGAGGCTGGTGTTCGGGTCCGCGCTTAGAATTCGAGGACGGCCAGCACCGGAAAATGGTCCGAAGGATACCGGCCGTCTTCGTTGTAGGTGACCGTCTCCGCTTCGAGCACAGTAAAGGGCCCACGGTACATAATCCAGTCGATCCGCCTCCCACTGCTGTCCCCGCGGAAGCCGCTGCTGGTTCCCTCGGGGCCAATCTTCCTCGCGGCGCTAACCCACGCATCGCGCAACGGCGCGGCCAGGATCTTGTAAGGTTCGCTATCCGGCGCCGCCGAGTTGAAGTCGCCGGTCAGGATGAGGGGTACATCCTTCGGCAGGTTGCTGATGCGGCTGGCGATGAGCCTGGCGGAATTGACTCGCGCCTGGGCGCCCTGGGCGGTATGGTGAAAATGGGTGTTGTAGAAATAGAAGCGTTTGCCGCTGGCCTCCATCTCGAACAGCGCCCAAGTCACCATGCGCGGGAGGGTTGCGCCCCACGCTTGGCTGCCAGCAACTTCGGGGGTTTCTGAGAGCCAGAGGTTGCCTGATTCGATCACCCGCAACTTGCTCCGCTTGTAGAACACCCCCATGTGTTCGTCTTCACGGTTGCCGCGGCGGCTGTTCCCAAACCACTCGTATTCGGGCAAGTTCTCGACGATGTGCTGGCCCTGAATGTAAAAGAGCTCCTGGGTGCCCATCAGATCGGGATTCTTGTGGCGAATCGTTCTCACCAGCGTGTCCTGGCGGAGTTCCCATCGGTTGGGGCCGTCGCCCTTGGCGGGGTAGCGAACGTTGAAGCTCATTACGCGCAACGTCTCGGCCGCGCAGGCCAAGACGAACAGAAGAAGAACGGCGAGAGGGAAAAGAAATCTCTTCAGCACAGCACTCCTTTCAAGGCTGTAGTGGTGACCGGGACGGCCGGCCCCGAACAGCCCCGGCCGCCGTCGCACCGGTTACCACAGGAACTTCAGGCCGAACTGGGTCTGCCGCGGATTACTCGACTGCGAGGTGATAACGCCAAATGACGATGACGTCACGCTCGTGTTGGGAGAGCCAAACCGCGGCGTATTGAACGCATTGAAGAACTCCGCGCGGAACTGGGTCACGATCTTCTCGGTGATGTTAAACTCCTTGAACAACGAGAGGTCCCAATTGTGAATACTGTGGGTACGTATGTCGGGCGAGTAGGCGGGTTGGTTGCCGAAGGTGAACGGTGGCGGCTGGCTGAAAACGCTGGTGTCGAAATACGCACTCAACCGGTCCTGCGCCCGGCCTGTCTTCTTCCCGCGCCTACCGTTGTTGTTGGCCAACATCGTCGGGCTGAAAATACCGGCGGTGTTGCTGCCCGAAATCCGTATCGGCGTGCCGGTCTGGTGGGCGGTAATGCCGTTCACCCGCCAGCCACCGAACAGCGCCTGGGGGAGACCGGAGGCGCCTCCTCCAAACCGGGGTCCACGGCCGAAGGGCAGGTCATAAACGAAGGCCATCACCAACCGATGCGCGGTATCGCTGCTCGAAAGCGCCCGGCTGGCAGCCACGTCGTAGGTGTTCTGGTGGCTTATGCCCGTGTCGAGCAGTCTGGCCCAGGTGTAGGATCCCTCGAATTGTAGTCCCCCCGAGAACCTTCTCTTCAGCGTGTTTTGCCAGGCGTGGATGAGGGTATTGCCGGACGTGCCCGTGCCCAGCAGCAGCGATGCCAAGCTGTTGCCCGCGGTTGAACTCGCCCTGTTCGGGTCCGGCCCCTGGGTGAAACTGCCGCTGAAGTTAAAGGTTCCGGGGGCACGCGCCTCCCACACGTTGACGCGAATGATGCGCCCTTCCCAGCCGAACTTCAGAAAATGGTTGCCGGCGATCTTGGTCATGTTGGCGAGAGCGGTGTAGGTATTGAAGCTGCTATGCCGGTGGTCACTGCCACCGAGACTGACATAGCCGCTGGGGCCGATGCGCGGGAACATCTGCCGGTCCACTACCCGGTCCATATCGGCCGGGAGGCCGAGGCTGGACGGCTTGAAACCCAGCCCCTGGTTGTCGTAGGTAAACTCCGACCGCGAGAGGCCGACCCGCCCCGTCAGGATTGTGGTCGGGCTGATGCTGTTCGAGTAGTCAATGGATGCGGAGGGCTGCTTCACGCCCTGCTCGACGCGGCCCTCGGCGATGGCGAGATTCTCCGGAAAGAGCACCGCCGGGGCGTCGATGTTATCGCGCCAGGAAAAGCGCCCAAAGAAACACTGGCTCTCAGTCATGTACTGGTCCACACGCGCGTCCACCTGGTTCAGATCGAAGCGGCGGGAACCCGACTTGTAATAGTTGGTTATCCACCACCTTGCCCAGGGTGGAATCTGCCGTCTCCAGCAGGGGCGCGGCCGCCACAACCTCCAGCGACTGGCTTACCTCGCCGACCTCGAGGGTGAAATCCACCTTGGCGTGCTGTTGAAGTTCGAGCACCATGCCGCGGCGTATGGATTTCTTAAAGCCGAGCGCAGTAACTTCGATCTGATACTCGCCGCGTTCCAGATTGCTGACGGCATAGTTGCCCATCTCGTTGGTTTGCACAACCACCGGGCGGTTGGTGCCAAGACTGGTCACCCTAACCGTTGCCGCGGGAATCACTGCGCCGGCTGGATCGGTCACAGTGCCGAGAATACGCCCTGGGAAGGTCTGTGCAAGCAAGGGTAGCGCGCTCACGACCAGCGTGAGCAGCGCCTGGATGAAGAACCTCATCGCAACACCTCCCTCAAGCGGGGTTGTGAACCGAAATTCGCATCTTGGCCCCGGTCTGCTCCAATTATACAGCCGGCTGCCTCGGTCAGGACCGTGGTTTTGGTTTCGCAAGCCTCTGGCGGCATGCCAGTACCGTGTGAGATGGTGGGAGCCTTCAGTTCATTCTCCACCCCACAGAAGCCGAGGACGGCCTCCAGACGGGCCGGGTCCTTGACGGCTCGGTAGTCCACCTCGTGTGCCCATGGGTTACTCCCGCGAGCAGCCAGCTTGGCCTCTGGCCTGGCGCTCATCACGCCGGGCGCCTCAGAAGGTGATCCGCGCCGAGAGTTGCACCTGGCGCGCCGGATTCGCCTCCTGCTTCAAGGCGCTGACGCGGCCGAAGCTGACGTTGCCGAGCGATGTGTTCGGGTTGTCGAAATCGGCGCGGTTGATGGCGTCGAACGCCTCCAGGCGCAGGTGGAAAAACACCTTCTCGCGGACGGGCGTCTTCCAAAAGAGACTCAGGTCGAGCGTGTTGAAGGGGTAGCCCCGGACGTCGTTGACGCGGCGTCCGAGATTGCCGAACTGGAACGTATCCGGACGCGTGAACTGGCTGGTGTCGAAATACTTGTTGAGCATGTCGTCCCGGTTCTGGTAGCTGTCGCGCCGGGCTGCGACGCCCGTCGAATTGGGCCTCGCGCCGCCGCCGAGGGCGTTGGTATTGTTCGGGGTAACGCTGAAGGATAGGGGTGTGCCGCTTTCCAGGGTCAGGATCCCGTTGAACTGCCAGTTGGAGATGATCCGGTTCAGGACCGCCGGCGCGTGCGCACCGAGGGGCTTGCCCCGGCCGAAAGGCAATTCCGCGACCCAGGCCGCGGTGAAGCGGTGGGTGCGGTCGCTGCTCGACACGGCCCACTCGTTGCGCAGGTCATAGTTGTTCTGCGCCGCGTCGCCGGAGCGCTCGAAGTCCTGGAGCACCTTGGACAACGTGTAGGTGCTGATCACCGTGACTCCGCTGACGAAGCGGTGTTCGAATTTTGACTGCATCGAATGGTAGCGCGAACTGCCGCGGGTGGGGAAGACTTCAGTGATCTGGTCGAACTGCGGGAACGGGCGCAGCAGGCGCGAGCGCGTAACCGTAGCGCCGGCCAGCGCACCGGAGGCGATCTTGCCATAGAACGGATTCGACACCGATTGAATCAACGTTGTGCCCTGCCTGAGTTGTTCCGGCGTCAACTGGTTCCACTGGATCGACGGAATCGGGCAGTGGACGCCGCGGTTGCCCACGTAGCTGATTTCGACGAGGTAGTTCCGGGCGAACTGCTTGCCGAGCGACAGGCTGAACTGCTGCGAGCCCGGGACGTTCACCGAGGGGTCGAAAAAGCGGATCGACTGCCCGAGCAGCGTGCTCAGTCCCAGCGAGTTGCCGCTGGGCTTCAGCAGCCCGGTCGGGAAAGGATTGGTGAGCGAGTTGGCCGGCGTCAGGCCGCCGTCGATGCTGGGCACGTAGGAGGTGGTGACGCTGTAACCCTGGGCCGTGTCCGAACCTACGCCGAAATAGGTGGTCCCGGCGAAGAACTGGCCGAATCCGCCGCGCAGGACCGTGCCCCTGCCAATGTCGTAGGCGAATCCCAGGCGCGGACCCCACCCGTTGCCGCCGCGGGAATTCGTCGCCGGCTGCCCGTCCTTGTTGACGTACAGCAGACCGCCGCGAAGGTTCAGCCCGGAAATCTGGAGCGGACTCGCCGTGTCGAAGGCGAAGCCGCGCGTCATGCGGTTGTAGCGCTCCGACCAGGCGCCGTTGTAGTCGAAGCGCAAGCCGCCGTTGATGGTCAACCGGCGCGAAACGCGAAGGTCATCCTGGACGAACAGCGCGGCGTAAGGGGCGCGGTACGCCATCGTGTCGATGCTGTCAACCGAGCCGCTGCTGGGCAAGCCGATCAGCATCGAAGCCATGGCATTGCCGGCCGTCGCGGTGGAGCGCAGCGGGTCCGGCCCTTGGGTGAAAGAGGCGCTGAAACTGTAGCTGCCGGAAACGTTGCTGCTCGACTTGGGGTTGTTGCGATAGATGCGGTAGTCGCCGCCGGCGCGGATCGTGTGAGTACCCAGAATCCTGGTGACCACTCCCTGGAAGGTATGCGAATCGAGGGCCGCCATGGAGCTGCCGCCGTAACCCAGAGTTCCGTAACCGGATGGACTCAGCGTCGGGAACACAACCTCGGGGAGCTGGCTCACCAGAGCCTGCGGGAACCCGGTTTTCACCAGGTCGAAACCGGCCGACAGGTTCTGGATGGGATCTTCGAAACGCGAGTAGCCGTAACGCAGGTTCAGCAGCAAGGTGGCGGTTATCGTGTTGGTATAATCCAACGCGGCGCCGTAGCTGCCGCGGCGTCCGAGGTAGTACAAGTCGCCGGCGGGGTTGTCCGGACCATACGTGTCGTCGTCGCGCTGGAAGCGGCGATTCCAGTGGCCACGCAGGAAGAGCCGTTGCTTGTCCGTAAGCGAGTGGTCAATGCGGCCGATGAAGGAGTTGTAGTCGTCGCGCGAGGAGCCGGCGTAGGCGTAGTTGCTCGCGTTCGTGTACCGGGCGCCTTGCACGTTGGGGGCCGGGTAGTACTTGGCCAGGTTGCTGGCCGTCGAGTTGATGCGGCTCGCCGGAATGCGGTTGCCGGCAAACGCGTCACGGATGTAGTTGCCCGGGCGCGCCGGATCCGCACGGGTGGTCGACGGGTCGTGGATCACCATCAAGGCGCCGTTCTGGTTCAGGGTTTGCGAGAAGTCGCCCTGGAGTTGCTGCGGCGTCGGCACGGTGTGCAGGCTCGAGCGTCCGTCGGCGTTGCGGATGCCCTCGTAGTTGACGAAGAAGAAGGTCCGGTTGCGCCCGTCG
>Ga0315289_10001656_pt1 | contig 34668 bp, 42 predicted proteins | sample YL17G11_40_MG_FD_203452 | JGI IMG/M metagenome (GOLD analysis project Ga0315289, IMG submission 203452) | Sediment microbial communities from Yellowstone Lake, YNP, Wyoming, USA - YL17G11_40 | ecosystem: Environmental > Aquatic > Freshwater > Lake > Sediment | place: USA: Wyoming | collected...
AATGCGAAGTATCACCATGCGAAGGTGCTTCGGCCCTTCCTGGAATCGCATCGTGACCAGCTGGCCCTGGAGTTTCTGCCCTCTTACAGCCCCCACCTCAATCCGATCGAGCGGGTATGGAAACTCACCCGCAAGCTGTGCACCCATAATACCTATTTTGAGACGCTCGAGCATCTGATCGAGGCGGTCACCCGGCGGCTTTCGTTCTGGGTCACTCCTAATGAGACGCTACGCAGGTTATGCTGTGTTAGTTAAGACGCTGTGTATAACAACAAAAGGGGACTTCCTTTTACCGTCCTCATAATACTTTGAGCAAGGACCCCGATTCCTTTTCGTTGCCGGCGGGCTCCCATGAGAAAACCTGCTCAAAAAGGACTTGACGGGAGAGAGAGAGGATACCCTGAGCAATGATTGAACAACAGGGAGCTAATTCGGCCGCTTAGGATTGCTATCACATAAAGCTCTACTTCCTCGTTGGCTTTGACAGATTCGCCGGCTTTTGGCGGGAGGTAGAAGAGGCAGGCACCGGATAGATCGCTATTCAAGAGATCACAATCCAAACGGCAAACGGGGTCAGGTCTATTTTCTTGACATCTCATGGGACATCTAATATCATCCCCCCATGGCAAGACCACTCCGCATCCAATACCCCGGGGCCGTCTATCACCTCACCAATCGAGGGAACGAAAAGAGGGCCATCTTCACCGACGACTGGGATCGGGAAGCCTTCCTGGACCTGCTGCACCAGGTGAATCGACGATACCGCTGGCTCTGTCATGCCTATTGCCTCATGGAGAATCACTATCATCTGCTCGTCGAGACCCCAGAAGGGAATCTATCCATCGGAATGAGGCAATTGAACGGGGTCTACACCCAGGCCTTCAACCGGAGACAGGGCCGGGTGGGCCATCTGTTCCAAGGAAGATATAAGGCATTGCTGATTCAAAAAGACAGCCATCTGCTGGAGGTCTGCCGGTATATCGTAGGCAATCCGGTGCGGGCGGGGCTCGTACCGGAGGCCGAGGACTGGAAGTGGAGCAGCTATCGCGCCACCGCCGGGAAGAGCAAGCCTCATCCCTGTCTCACAATAGCTTGGGTATTAGGACAGCTGGGCGGCCCGACGGGGTATCGGAGGTTTGTGCAAGAGGGTATCCACCAAGACTCCCCCTGGAAAGGAGCGAAGGCTCAAAGTATCTTGGGCGGAGAGGACTTCGTCGAAACCCTCAGTGCCCACCTCCAGGGCTATCGTCAGATCCCGGAGATATCAAAAGAGCAACGCTTCCTGGCTAGGCCGAGACTGGAAGATCTCTTCTCCGAAGGAGTGCTTCAGGATCGAGGGAAGAGAAACCAGGTCATCCGGGAGGCGGTGGAGACACACGGATATCGTCAGAGGGAGGTCGCGGATCATCTCAGGATGCATTTTGCTTCCGTCAGCCGAATCGTGGGCGAGGGGAAGGAAATGATAAGAAAATAGACCTGACCCCACCAGTGACCGTTGCCTACTGCCTCCTGCCCGCTGGCTCCCGATCCCCGACCCCCGACCCCGGAAAGTCCCCTTGACCCCAACTTGAATTTCGGTCTATACTTGCCCCGCCATGAAGGAACCAAAACCCCTCACCTACAAGGATGCCGGCGTCGATATCGAGGCCGGGGACCGCCTGGTGGATCGGATCAAGCCCTGGGCTGCAGCCACCAATCGCCCTGGTGTGTTAGCGGGCATCGGGGGCTTCGGGGCCCTTTTCTCCTTGGCCGAGTCTATCGCCGACCGGAGACTGGTCGATCCCGTCCTGGTCAGCGCCACCGACGGGGTGGGGACCAAGCTCAAGATCGCCCAGAGGATGGGCAAGCACGACACGGTGGGTATCGACCTGGTGGCTATGTCGGCCAATGACATCCTCACCCTGGGCGCAGAGCCCCTCTTTTTCCTCGACTACTTCTCCACCAGCCATCTGGACTTGCAGGTGGCGGAGCAGGTCATCAAAGGGATCGCTGAGGGATGCCGCCAGGCCGGCTGCGCCCTCATCGGCGGGGAGACCGCAGAGATGCCCGATTTCTATGCACCGGGCGAATACGACCTCGCCGGCTTCATCGTGGGCATCGTGGATCGGGCCCAGGTCATCGACGGCTCCCGCATCGCTCCGGGAGACAAGATCATTGCCCTCGCCTCCTCAGGCCTGCACAGCAACGGCTTCTCCATGGTACGCAAGATTCTCGAGGGCCGCGCTCTCAAGCTGGAGGAGACCGTCCCCGAATTGAGCACCCCTCTGGGAGAGGAATTGCTTCGCCCCACCCACATCTATGTGAAGGTCTTTCAGGAGCTGAAAGAGCATTTCGACCTGAAGGGCCTGGCCCACATCACCGGCGGAGGCTTGCCGGGCAACCTCCCCCGCATCCTCCCTCCGGGCTGCCAGGCGACCATCCGCCTGGGAAGCTGGGAGGTCCCTCCCATCTTCTCCTTCCTGCAGAGGGAGGGGGGCGTGGCCGAGGAGGAGATGTTCCGGGTCTTCAATATGGGGATCGGGATGGCGGTCATCGTGGCTGCATCCGAGGCGGAAGAGGCCCTCGATCTCGCCCAATCCTTCAGGGGAAAGGCGTGGATCGTGGGGGAGATCGCCTCCGGAGAGAAGGGAGTAAAGCTCATCGAGGCCCACTAATCGCTGGGCCACGGGAGAGGGAGGGCAAGTATGGGGTCGGATTTGCCGCTCAGGTTGGGGGTCCTGGCATCCGGACGGGGGAGCAACCTCCAGGCGATCATCGAGGCGATTGAGGCAGGGAAGCTAACCGCCGAGGTCCGGGTGGTCATCAGCGATCAAGCCGAGGCTTATGTCCTGGAGCGGGCCAGAAAGCATGGAATCCCCACCGCGACCTTTCACGCCAAAGACTACCCCAGTCGGGAAGACTTCGATCGGGCGGTAATCCAGTGCCTGCGTGACCATCAGGTGGAGTTGGTCTGTCTGGCCGGGTTCATGCGCATCCTCAGCCCTACTTTCATACAACAATACAAGAACCACATCATCAATATCCACCCTGCCCTGCTGCCTGCCTTCCCCGGCCTCCATGTGCAGCACAAGGCCCTGGAGTATGGGGTGAAGTTCTCGGGCTGCACGGTCCACTTCGTGGATGAGGGCATGGATACCGGCCCCATCATTATCCAGGCAACTGTCCCGGTCCTGGATGGGGACGACGAGGAGGCCCTTGCGGCCCGGATCCTCCATTTTGAGCACCAGATCTATCCCCGGGCCATCCAGCTTATTGCCCAAGGCCGGCTCCAAATCGTGGGCAGGCGAGTCCTTTGTAAAGGGTTGGAGAAGGAAGACCAGCAACGGGATGCCTGGGGGTTTATGAATCCTTAACGACCCATGCGATTCGCATCTCATGCAGATCCACCCGGGCAACCCCGACCCACTCTCTCTCCCCGGTCCGGCCGGCTCCTGAGCAACCTTGGGCGCTGATGAGCGAGGAGAGCTCGGAGAGGTCAGGCCGAGATGTCTGAGCCCTCCGATGGGCTTTTGGAGGAGGACGAGTTCTCGGCCGCCGAGATCGCACGAGCGAATGCCCGCGGGAGCGAAGGAGACGGGCGGACTGAAGCGCCTTCGGCGCCACGAAGCCTTCACCCCCGGCTAAAGCCGGGGAACTCAAAGCGACTATTAGACTCATACGCACGATAGGATGAGAATCGAAGAAGGGAGAAAAATAGATGGCAAAAGTCCAAAGGGCATTGATCAGCGTCTCTGATAAGACCGGGGTGGTAGAATTCGCCAAAGGGTTGGCCTCCCTCGGTATTGAGATCATCTCCACCGGCGGGACGGCCAAGCTCCTGCGAGAGGCAGGCATTCAGGCGAAGGAGGTCTCCGAGATCACCGGCTTTCCCGAGATGCTGGATGGCCGGGTGAAGACCCTTCATCCCCTGATCCATGGCGCCATCCTGGGCAAGCGATCAGACCCCCTCCATCGACAGCAGATGGAACAGCACAAGATCATACCCATCGATCTGGTGGCCATCAACCTCTATCCCTTTGAGCAGGCCACCTCCCGGGAGGGGTGCACCTTCGAGGAAGCGATCGAGAATATCGATATCGGGGGGCCGGCGATGATCCGCTCCGCGTCCAAGAACTTCCCGGATGTGACGGTCCTGACCGATCCTGCCGACTATGGCCTCATCCTGCAGGAACTCCATGCCAACCGGGGAGAGGTGACCGAGGCGACCAACCTTCGCCTGGCCCAGAAGGCCTTTCGGCATACCGCCCGGTATGATGGTCTGATCTCCACCTATCTGGCGGAGTGCAAGGGCGAGGGGGAGCCTCTGGCCATCTCCCATCAGCCCTCCAGCGCCTTCCCGGCCCTGCTCAATCTACAGTGGGAGAAGGTCCAGGACCTGAGATATGGGGAGAACCCCCACCAGCGGGCGGCCTTTTACCGGGAATCGGATCCGATCCTCCCCTCGCTGCCGGGATCGGTGCAGCGACAAGGCAAGGAGCTCTCGTTCAACAACATCCTCGATCTGGATGCGGCTTTGACTCTGGCTCTGGAATTCGAAGAGCCGGCAGCGATCATCATCAAACACAATAATCCCTGCGGGGTGGCGGTGGCAAGTAGCCTGTTGGAGGCCTATCGCAAGGCGAAGGCCACGGATCCGGTATCGGCCTTCGGCGGGGTGGTGGGATTGAACCGGGTGGTGGATGTCGAGGCCGCCCGCGAGCTGGCCTCCACCTTCCTGGAGGCAGTGATCGCCCCGGGCTTCTCTCAGGAGGTCCTGGAGGCCCTTTCTGCCAGGAAGGACCTCCGGTTGATCGAGACCGGCCCCTGGCCCCAAAGGCCCTCCACCCAGGGGGAATGGGATATGAAACGGGTGCGGGGTGGGATAGTGGTCCAGGATCGGGACACCGGGATCCTGGAGGAGGGGGGCTTGAAAGTGGTCAGCCAGAGGCCGCCCACGGGGCAAGAGATGCAGGCCCTCCGCTTCGCCTGGAAGGTGATCAAGCACATCAAGTCCAATGCCATCCTCCTGGCCCAGGCCGACCAGACGATCGGGGTCGGGGCAGGCCAGATGAGCCGGGTGGACTCGGTGAAGATTGCAGTGATGAAGGCCCAGTTCCCCACTCAAGGCACGGTCCTGGCCTCGGATGCCTTCTTCCCTTTCCGGGATGGGGTGGACGAGGCGGCCAAGGCCGGGGTGACCGCCATCATTCAACCGGGGGGATCGGTGCGGGACGCCGAGGTGATTCAGGCGGCCAATGAGCATGGACTGGCCATGGTCTTCACCGGCATGAGGCACTTCAAACATTAGAGGGAGGAAGATGAAGGTATTGGTCATCGGCAGCGGGGGAAGGGAGCACGCCCTGATCTGGAAGCTCGCCCAGAGCCCGGAGGTGAGAGGCCTCTATACAGCCCCCGGGAATGCGGGCATGGCAGCCCAGGCGCGCCTGATCGATATACCCGTGACCGACATCTCCGCCCTGGCCGATTTCGCCCAGGAGGAGAAAATCGGATTCACCGTGGTAGGCCCGGAATTGCCCCTCACCCTGGGCATCGTGGACGCATTCCAGGCGCGGGGCCTCGCTATCTTTGGGGCCAGCCAGAGGGCCGCCCTCCTGGAGGGAAGTAAGGTCTTCGCTAAATCACTGATGAAGAAACACGGCATCCCCACGGCCTCCTTCGAGGCCTTCACCTCGATGGAGAAGGCCCTCCAGCATCTAAAAGAGGTCGGCGCCCCCATCGTCGTCAAGGCCGATGGGCTGGCCGCGGGAAAGGGAGTCATTGTCTGCCAGAGCGAAGCGGAGGCAGCGGCTGCCATCCGCTCCATCATGGAGCAGAAGGTCTTCGGCGAGGCAGGCAACCAGGTGATCCTGGAGGAGCTCCTGGCCGGGGAAGAGGTCTCTTACCTGGCCCTGACTGATGGCCAGGCGATCCTCCCGCTGGCCTCCTCCCAGGATCATAAGCGGGTCTTCGATGGCGATCAAGGACCCAATACCGGAGGGATGGGGGCCTATTCGCCCGCCCCCATCGTCACCCCGGAGCTGGAAGAAAAAATCATGCACCAGATCGTCCGGCCCACCATCGCCGCCATGGCCCAGGAGGGACGACCTTATAAAGGGGTTCTCTATGCCGGCCTGATGATCCGGGAGGGCCACCCCCAGGTGCTGGAGTTCAACGCGCGCTTCGGGGATCCGGAGACCCAGCCCCTCCTGATGCGGATGGAGTCCGACCTGCTTCCCCTGCTCCTGGCCACGGTGCAGGGAAATCTGGCGCAGAAGAAGATCACCTGGCGGCCGCAGGCGGCGGTCTGCGTGGTGATGGCCTCGGGTGGCTATCCCGACTCCTATGCGAAGGGAAAGCCGATCGAAGGCCTATCGCAGGTCCTGGGCATGAAGGAGGTGATGGCCTTCCACGCCGGGACAGCCTTCGAGGGAGGAAGGATCGTCACTGCCGGGGGGCGGGTGCTCGGTGTCACCGGATTGGGCACGGGAGTCAAGGAGGCCATGGACCGGACCTACCAGGCGGTGGCCCAGATCCATTGGGAGGGGGCGCATTACCGGAGAGACATCGGATATCGCGCCCTGCAGAGGCTATGAGGGGAAAGCGCATTGAAGCTCCTCGCAGCAGAGCTGCGAGGAATCTTCAAATGCAAGGAGTTTCTTCTTATTGTGGTTCGCTCGCTAACCCCGCAGCAAGCTGCAGGGAATGCGCTCGCTGTTCATTTCCAACGATCTGCCTCAGAGGAGGGAAAGTCCATGGACCAGCCACTGGTTGGAATCCTCATGGGATCCGATTCCGATCTGCCGATCATGGAGGAGGTCGCTTCCACTCTAAATCAGCTCCAGATCGCCTTCGAGATCTCCATCTGCTCCGCGCACCGCTCCCCGGAGAAGGCCGCCCAATACGCCAAGTCGGCCGAAGAGAGGGGGATTAAGGTCCTTATTGCCGGGGCAGGGGCGGCAGCCCATCTGGCCGGGACCCTGGCGGCCCACAGCCTCCTGCCGGTGATCGGGATTCCGCTTTCCTCCAGCCCTCTCCACGGCTTGGACGCCTTGCTGTCTACGGCCCAGATGCCCGCGGGCGTACCGGTGGCCACCATGGCGCTCGATCGGGCCGGGGCCCGTAATGCGGCCATCCTGGCGGCCCAGATCCTGGCCCTCCGTGATCCAAGACTGGCCGCCCGGCTCAGGGGATTAAAGGAGAAGATGGCAGAGGAGATCGATGAAAAGGATCGGCAAATGAAGAGGACAAAGGAAAAAGGGGCATAGATGCAAGAGCGGCGTTTGGGCAGGACGAATCTCATGGTCTCCTGCATCGGGCTGGGGGGGATCCCTCTGGCCCGCATCAGCAAGGCCGAGGCGGCCCGGCTGATCCACCTGGCCATCGATTCCGGCATCAACTTCATCGATACCGCCCGCAATTATGAAGACAGCGAGGAAAAGATCGGAGAGGGCCTGAAGGGCCGACGACAGGAGGTGGTCCTGGCCACCAAGACCCTGGACCGCTCCCTTGCCGGGGCGATGAACCAGATCGAGACCAGCCTTCGCGTGCTGGGCACCGATCGGATTGACCTCTTCCAATTACACCAGGTCTTCACCCTCCCTGACCTGCAAAAGGTGATGGCCTCCGATGGGGCACTGGCTGCGGCCAAGAAGGCCCAATATCAGGGAAAGATCGTGCACATCGGGATCAGCAGCCACAGCGTGGATACGGCGTTGGCCGCCCTGAAGACCGGGGGGTTTTCGACCGTTCAAGTCCCTTTCAATGTCATCGAGAACCAGGCGGCGGGGGCCCTGATCCCCTTCGCCCGGGAGCAAGATATCGGGACCATCGCCATGAAGCCCCTGGCCGGCGGGAACCTGCGGCGCGCCCCCCTGGCGCTGCGTTGGATCCTGCAGCAGGGGGTCACCTCGGCCATCCCGGGCATGGCGGAGGAATGGGAGGTGCGCGAGAATTGCCGGGTGGGACTCGATCCCCAGCCGCTATCGCCGGAGGAGGAGAAGGACCTGTTGGCAGAGGCGGAGCGGATTGGCACCCGCTTCTGCCGCCGCTGTGCCTACTGCATGCCTTGCCCCAATGGGATTAACATTCCCCTCTCGCTCTCCGTCAACTTCGGGTTTGCCTGGCACGGCGGAGACCTGGAGAAGGCTAAAGTGGCCTACGCCACCTTCATTCGCAAGGGGATGACCGGCTCGGCGGCCCTTTGCGCTCAATGCAAACAGTGTGAGGAGAAGTGCCCTTATCAATTGCCGATTGCAGAGATGATGCAGGAGATCGCAGAGAGGATGCAGGATGCCTCGGTCACCTAAGTTCTCATTTTACCCAAAGGAGGACCCCATGTTCAGCAAGAGATATTATGCCGTTTGGACGGCCTTTTCCCTGCTCGCTTTTCTCCTTTTGGCGACTATTCCCCCCGCGGCCGCCCTGGAGCCGATGAAGAGGGCCAAGGTGGGGGAATGGGTTGAATACCAGACCACTGGGGGCGGAGAGAGTCATACCATCCGCAACGCCATCGTAGGCAAGGAAGGGAACCTGATTTGGTACGAGACCAAGACCACTGCGGGCCGCCAGGTCACCATCATGAAGGTACTCCTCGACCCCAACACGGGAAAGGCAAAACGGGCCATCGTGAAGAATCCCCCGGAGCGGGCGATGGAGATCCCGTTGAATATGGTGGACCGGACGGCGGAAAGGCCGGACCAGAGGACCACTGGCAAGGAAAAGCCCATCGTGACCACCGAGACCATCCAGGTCCCGGCAGGCACCTTCAAGTGCACCCATGTCCGGGACGCCAAGCTTCCTGCCTCAGACGGGGTATGGAGCAGCGAGAAGGTCCCGGTGGGAGGCCTCGTGAAGACGAAAAGCGAGAATCAGGAGATGGTCCTCACCGCCTTCGGCCAAAGCGGGGCCCAGACTGAGATCACCGAAACCCCCAAGAAGATGCCCACGGCGAGGGAGATGATCAAACAGGAGATGAAGCGGGAATTCGACCCCAGGCATCCCTCGGATGAGGAGGAGGACTAGGGGGAAGGCGGTCCGCTATTGTCTCCACAAACACGACCAGGCATGCTCTCTGGGTATTCATCCACTCCAGACATACCTTCCTGCACACGGGTACTTGAATGGCTGGTGCAGAAGGAAACGCAAAAGAATCCTTCTTGGACGCTTCCTTGAAGGATTTAGACAACAAGATAAAATTCCTCTGTGAACTTGAAGATTCAGGACATCCTGATGAGGCCCTCAATGACTTGTATATTGTGTACGAACTTTACACCTTCGATAATCTCTTTCGCCTGCTCTTGAAAAGCGGGTTCGACCACGAAGAAGCTTTATTGTTTATTCTCGGTCACGCCTCCTTAAGTGCCTATGCCTTTCAGGAAAGAATCCACAACAAGAAATACAGGAGACTCACTGCTGAAGACGCTTTGCCCCCAGATATGGCTGCCATCAGAGCGCAGGTGATTTACGACTTGTTGGGTTTTGACGCATTGAGGGCCAGAAGACGCACCCATTGAAATCGATCAGTAGCCACGCCCGAAACCCATGGAAACCATAGAGGACGAAGAACAATCTACCGGCATCCTGCGCAGGACCGCGGAATATCAGCCTCCCCGCTCCTGGCGCACCTGGCTGATAGGCCGTCCGCTACCCACGGCGGATGCCGCCCACCAGACCATCGGCAAGGCCGTCGGATTGGCTATCTTTTCCTCCGATGCGCTCTCTTCTACTGCCTATGCCACTCAGGAGATCCTGGTGGTCCTGGGGGCAGCGGGAGTCGCAGCTTTCACCTTTGCCTTTCCCATATCTTTGGCCATTGTGATGCTGTTGGTCATCGTCATGCTCTCCTATGAGCAGACCATCCACGCCTATCCAGGCGGGGGGGGAGCTTATATCGTGGCGCGCGACAACCTGGGAGAGCTTCCTGCCCAGACTGCCGGCGCCGCCCTGCTCACCGACTACATCCTGACGGTGGCCGTTTCCGTTTCGTCGGGTGTAGCGCAAATCACTTCGGCCTTCCCTGCTCTCTTCTCCCATCGAGTGCATCTGTCGGTCGGGTTGGTGTTCTTGGTCATGCTCGTCAACCTGCGTGGCGTAAGGGAATCTGGGGCGATCTTTGCGGCTCCTACTTATTTCTTTCTGGGGACGATGTCTCTGACGGTGGGGTTTGGGCTCTTCCGCTACCTTGCAGGGGGATTAGGCTCTGTGGTGAACCCTCCAGCCCTGGAAGTGACGCATGCGGCGCAGGCCGTTACCCCGTTTCTGATTCTCCATGCCTTCTCCAGCGGCACTGCGGCCCTTACGGGAGTGGAGGCCATCTCCAATGGGATCACCGCCTTCAAGGAGCCCCGTAGTCGCAACGCAGGGATCACGCTCCTCTGGATGTCCGCCATCTTGGGGACGCTCTTCTTGGGCATCACCCTCCTGGCAGGCTCGATTGGGGCCATCCCCTCCGAGAAAGAGACGGTCATCTCCCAACTGGCACGCACCGTGTATCAGGGGCAAGGCCTCTTATACCTGAGCGTAATTGCGGCGACCACCCTGATTTTGATCCTGGCCACCAATACCTCCTTTGCCGGATTCCCCCGCCTGAGCGCCATTCTGGCAGCTGACGGCTTTCTGCCTCGGCAATTGGCCTTCCGGGGAAGCCGGCTCGTCTACTCTCGGGGGATTGTGGCCCTGGCCCTGATTGCCTCGGTGCTCATTGTGATCTTTCAGGCCAGTGTGACGGCGCTGATCCCACTTTACGCCATCGGCGTTTTCCTTTCCTTCACCCTTTCCCAGGCGGGCATGGCACACCGCTGGTGGAAGGTGGGGCACCTCCGACCCGGGCAAGAGATCGTAGAGCGCGGTTCCACGCTTCGCTACCAGCCTGGTTGGATGCAGAAGATGCTGATCAATGGCCTGGGATCCTTCAGCACTGCGGTGGTGGTGCTGGTCTTTGCCATCACCAAGTTTGCTGATGGGGCGTGGATCGTCCTCTTCCTCATACCGACCCTGGTGGCTTTCCTCTCTTCTATCCATCACCATTATCGCAATCTGGCATCGGATCTCTCCATGGAGCATTATGGCGAACCGCCGCACATCGCGCGCCACCGGGTGATCATCCCCATCAGCGCGGTACACCGGGGAACGCTTGCGGCGTTGCACTACGCCCACTCCCTCTCCCATGATGTCACCGCAGTGTTCGTCTCCATGGACCCTGCGGAGGCGGAGAAGGTGCGGCAAAAGTGGGAGTTGTGGGGGGATGGCGTGCGGCTGGTGATCCTGGATTCCCCCTACCGGCTGTTGCTGGAGCCGCTCCTGTCCTATATCGAGGAGATCTCTTCGCAACGGCAACCCAATGAGATCATCACCATCATCGTCCCCCAGTTCATTCCCCGGCGATGGTGGAATAATCTGCTCCACACCCATGCGGCCATGCTGCTCCGCCTGGCCTTGCTCTTCAAACCGGGGATCGTGATTACCGATGTGCCATACCAGGTAGGATAGATTGGGGGGTCGGCCACCGGCCATTTGTCCTTGCCATCAGCCGTCAGCTATCGGCCATATGTCATCAGCCATTAGCTCTTAACGCAGGGAGATTCCAATGAATGTGATCGTCGTCGGTTGCGGAAGAGTGGGATCGGAGCTGGCCTACCGGCTCCACCAGAGCGGGCACCAGGTCACGGTGATCGACCAGGTGGCCTCCGCCTTCAATAACCTGCCTCCCGACTTCCGCGGGCGCAAGGTGGAGGGGGAATTGCTCTCCCGAGAGGTCCTGCACCGGGCGGGAATCGAACAGGCCGATGGTCTGGCCGCGGTAACCAATTCCGATTCCTTCAACGCGGTGGTCGCCCACCTGGCGCGGACCGCCTATCATGTCCCCAATGTGGTGGTGCGCAACTTCGACCCCCACTGGAGGGCCTTGCACGAGGCCTTCGGCTTGAAAGTGGTCAGCTCCAGCATCTGGGCGGCCCAACGCACCGAGGAGCTGCTGTGCCAGTCCCCGCTGCGCACCCTTTTCGCGGCGGGCAACGGCGAGGTGAGGATTTGCGAGCTGGCAATCCCGGAGGACTGGCAGGGCAAGGGGCTGCAAGATCTGACCATCGAAGGTCGATGTCTGCCGGTGGCAATCACCCGGGCCAGCCGGGCCGTCCTGCCATCCCCGGAGATCTTGCTGGAAAAGGGCGACCTGGTCTACCTAAGCACCACCCAGGAGGCCTTCGAAGGGTTGCGTAATCAGCTCAAACTGCCACAGGAGGGTTGAGATGTTCGTACTGATTGCAGGGGGCGGGCAAACTGCAGCCCAATTGGCCACCCTCCTGGTGGCCCAGAGACATGAGGTGCGCCTGATCGAGGACCGGCCCCGGGTGCTCTCCTACATCCACCGCGAGTTGCCCACCGAGGTGATCTATGAGGGGAATGCCACCGATCCTGCCGTGCTGGAGCAGGCGGGGATCCAGAGGGCACAGGTATTGACGGCCTGCATGCCCGTTGATGCAGACAACCTCGCCCTCTGTTACCTGGCTCGAACGCGTTATGGTGTCCCCCGCACCATCGCCCGGGTCAACAACCCGCGCAATGCCTGGCTCTTCGACGCCAAGTTCCATGTGGATGTGGCCCTCAACCAGGCCGGGATCCTCTCCTCCCTCATCGAGGAAGAGATGTCGCTGGGGGATATGATGACCCTGCTCAAGCTTCGCCGGGGCCGCTATTCCTTAGTGGAAGAGAAGATCCCGGAAGGCGCGTCCGCCGCGGGAAGGCTGATCAAGGACCTCTCCTTCCCCCCCAATTCGGTGATCGCCGCCATCATCCGCCGCGGCCAGATCGTCATCCCCCACGGGAGCACGCAGTTCGAGGTGGGCGATGAAGTCCTGGCTATCGTGGACCCTGTGGCCGCCAGGGAGTTGGCCATCCTCTTTGGCCGACCCGAGACTCAACCTTCCGAAAGTTCTTCGCAGTGATTACCCGATCCCTTTCCCACGATTGTCCTCGAGGTGGACCGTCCTGACCCAGGAAAGGCTGAGGAAAAAAGGGTGAAATAGGAAGAAACAGATACCGGTCGGATTCCCCTGCCAGAGCGCCTGGCCAAGCTCTGGCTGAGCCGGCAGGCTCTGTTTTCTGATGGGCAACCCGAGCATGGCTGTCCAAACCAAGAGGGCAAGGATCATGATGAGGCTGGCACCAGAATCTGGAACGAGAAAGGCCTTTTGAAGACCAATCCATTTCTCCAGGGATAGATCGATGAATGATATGATTCAAATTTTCATACGACATGGGTACTCTGTGCTCTTTGTATGGGTATTTGCCGAGCAAATCGGTTTGCCGATCCCGGCGGCTCCCATACTCCTGGCTGCTGGTGCGATGACGGGTGCAGGGAAGCTTAGTTTTATCGTCATCCTGGTGGTGGGCGTCGTTGCCACGATGTTGAGTGATATCCTCTGGTACCAGATCGGCCGCTACCGGGGGAATAGGGCCCTCTCCCTCGTCTGCCGTATCTCCCTGGTGCCCGAATCCTGCATAACCAATACGAAAAAGATCTTCGGCCGGTATGGAGCCAAATCCCTCTTGCTGGCCAAGTTCCTTCCGGGGCTCAATACGGTTTCCACGCCTCTGGCGGGAATCACCCATATGGGCCCGCCTCGTTTCCTCATCTTCGATGGCCTGGGCGCATTGAATTGGGTCGGCGTGTTCACTGGCCTGGGGTATCTATTTAGCGATCAGATCGAACGTATTGCCGCCTTTGCCGCAAAGCTGGGCAGCTGGCTGGGAGCAACCCTGGTTGCCATTCTGGGAGTTTATATCCTTTGGCAATACCGGAGGCGACGGCGATCCCTTGCCCAGCCAATGGGCGGCCTCTAAAAACAACTTGACATGAGAGAGAGAGAGAGAAGATATCTTAGATCAGGATGAAACCATAGGGAGCTGATTCGGCCGCTTAGGATTGCTACCACATAAAGCTCCATTTCCTCGTCGGCAGCAAGGTCAGGCCGGTTTTCGGCAGGGGGTGGAAAAGGCAGGCACCAGATAGATCGTTTTTTTCCGCAGATCACGGTGCCTTTTTGTTTGCGGGCTGATAAACTGTGCTGCGGGCCGCGGCCATTGATGGAAAGGAGGTTGGTGAGATGCGACGGTTAGCGATGAAGCTGACTTTAGTGCTGCTCGTAAGCCTCGCCCTGATCTTGGTGCTGGAAGCGGGCTTTGCGTTTGCTCAGGAGAAGATCAAAATCTCATTCAGACAAACGCATGCGACCGTCAAAAGCGAATCCGTCGAGATCGGAGATGTCAAAGGCCATTATGCAGGGTTTAGGTATTATGAAGGCCCCGTGGAAGTCATTGAGGGCCCAAAGGCGCTGGAGGGTGCCCAAGACACCGGGATTTCGCTTTGGGATATGGTTCAGGGCAATGGGTCTGCTCATGGCTATGCAAAGGCTGTCAAAGGGCCCAACAGCGTAGTCATGAAACATGAAACGCGAGTGCGGACATCGACTTCGCCGGATGGGACTCCTGTTACGACATACGACGGATCCTTTACGTTCATCAAGGGCACGGGCGAGTTCGAAGGCATCCAAGGAGGGGGAACCATGAGAGGCAAGTTTATTTCCAAGAATATTTCTGTTACGGAACGGCAAGGGGAATATTGGATCCAACGGTGAGAGAGGCCTTTCGCATCAGGTTGCCAAACACAGCAGCCGTTGGCCCGCAGCGCCTTTCAGTAGATACCTTCGGAGCAAGCCCGAAGTATTTCCCCTCGCCGGTCCGGCCGGCTCCTGAGCGACCTTGTGCGCTTATGAGCGAGGAGAGTTCGGCGATGTCAGGCCGAGCTGTCTGAGCCCTCCGAGGAGCTTTTCGAGGAGGGCGAGTTCTCGGCCTGCCGAGATCGCACGAGCGAATGCACGCGGGAGCGAAGGGGTCGGCCGGACGGGCTTCCAATCTCCCGCTCGCGAAAGTTCCTTCCCCCCCGCTCCAATTCCTCAGTGCAAAACCGATCGGGCCAGGGTATAGACAAACACCTTGACCGCTCCTGCCTTAATCAAGGTCTTGCTCGCCTCCTGGGCCGTCGCACCCGATGTGCATATATCATCCACCAGGAGGATGTTCTTCCCTTCCATCTTTTCCGGCCTTCGCACTTCAAATGCACCTTTGAGATTCTCAAATTTTTTTCCCAACGGAAGGTCGCTCTGGGGCAAGGTCGGACGGGAGCGGACCAATTGGCGGGCCTCCAGCTTGATTGCCAGAGAATTGGCTAGGATCTGGGCCAGGATCAAGGATTGGTTGAATCCCCTCTCCCGGAGGCGGCGAGGGTGGAGGGGAACCGGAAAGAGGAGGTCCAGGGCCGAGGGGTCCCACTCCGAGGGGAAACGATCGACCATCAGCCGGCCCAGGTGTCTCCCCATCTCTTGACGCTTGCCGAACTTGAAGAGGTGGATCGCCTCCCATGCGGGACAGCACCTTGAAAAAATCCCATCCCTGCCCCTCGCCTCCGTCCCGCGCTCATCACTGGTTTACCTCTTTTCCAGGCCTTTGAGCCAGTTGGACCTTGACCCCCACTATCCCAGGAATCCCAGGACCTTCGGCGAGCATGTGAGGAAGCATAGGAAGGAAATGGGGCTTCTGGAAAGGGAACTCGCAGAAAAGCTTGGGGTCTCAGTGACGACCATCAAAAACTGGGAGCTTGGAGGAAAGAGGCCCACCCCGGAAAACATGGAAAAACTGGGGCGGCTCTTTCCTTCCGTGCCTGCTGGATGCATATCAGATGGCTCAGGAAAGAAAAGGAATCTCTCGTAAGGGATCTGGCCCGAATGCTGGGCGTCTCGGAGGATACGGTGATTAACTGGGAGAGGAGGGGGAGGATTCCCAGCAGAGAACTCCAGGATGCACTCAGACGGGTTTTCCCTCAAATTCCCTTGGGAGCTTGAAAGGGCATACTTCCTTCTTTCGCTTACCTTTCTTGCGCCTCACTCCGCCAAAATCCTTCCAGAACTCCTCCGGATGCTTGTCATAGTATCCCCATAAGCTCATACCTCCACCTCCTATTACAGCACCCTCGATTTCCCCCACGAACACAAAAAGCATCCTAATCCCGGGTCAAAACATATGCTTAGTTGCTTGCATTTCTCCTTCCGAAGTGAGGCCCAACTTCATGATCGAGGAGAGCCCGGAGCCAGATCATGAGCTTTACTGTTCGAGAGCGATATGCAAATTAGTGAACTAGAAAATAGACCGTCATTGTATCTGGGGCGCCTGAGCTCCATGGATCGCTCACCACCAGCTCGATTACATAATCCCCATCCATATCCACCACGAAGGTCGGGTTAGCGGAGGTGGGGTCGGACAGGGTCGCTGAGCTACCGGGAGGCTTTGCGGTGATGGCCCATGAGTAAGTGATGGGATCCCCATCATCGTCGTAGCTTAAGGTTCCGTCGAGCTGGACCTTTGCGCCGAGCTGGAATATGAACTGGTCAGGTCCGGCAGCGGCTACAGGCGGAGTGTTGGAGGTGCTCACGTGCACGGAATCCGCCTCGCTAGACCATCCCAGGCTGTTGATGACTACAAGCTCCATGGTGTAGTCGCCGGGCAGATCGGCGGTAAATGAGGGGTTTATGACCGTCTGGTCTGACAGAATAGCTCCGCTGCCCGTAGGCTTTGAGGTAATCCGCCAGGAATAGCTCAACGGATAGTTACCATCCGGGTCTGAACTGCCGCTTCCATCGAGGTTCACCCGGGTCCCTGCGTGTACCGACTGGTCCGTACCCGCCTCGGCTACGGGAGCTGGCAATTCATACATGTAGATGTCCCAATTACAGTGGCGCTTGTCCTGCCAGACGATCTTGTATCCTGATATCTTCGGCCTCCCTCGGACTGCGGGGCGAGCGCAGATCGGCGTTTCGGTCCCTGTGGACAAGTCATACATGTAGATCCCATAGGTGCTGTCGCGCCAGTCTTCCCAGACGATCCTGTGCCCTGATATTGTGGGATACCATTGGTGCGCGACCTGCCTGCAGATCGGCCTTTCGGTCCCTGTGGACAGGTCGTACATGTAGATATCCCAGTTTCCCTTGCGCCTGTCCTGCCAGACGATCCTGTCCCCCGATATCGAGGGATACCATTGTTCTGCGGCCTGCCTGCAGATCGGCCTTTCGGTCCCTGTGGACAGGTCATACATGTAGATATCCCAGTTTCCCTTGCGCGTGTCCTGCCAGACGATCCTGTTTCCTGATATCGAGGGATGCATTTGTTCTGCGGGGCGAGCGCAGATCGGCCTTTCGGTCCCTGTGGACAGGTCGTACATGTAGATATCCCAGTTTCCATTGCGCCTGTCCTGCCAGACGATCCTGTCCCCTGATATCGAGGGATACAATTGTTCTGCGGGGTGAGCGCAGATCGGCCTTTCGGTCCCTGTGGACAGGTCGTACATGTAGATCCCATAGGTGCTGTCGCGCCGGTCTTCCCAGACGATCCTGTGCCCTGATATCGAGGGATACATTTGGACTCCGGGGTCGTGGGTGATCTGTACCTCATTAGGTGTAGGTATGAATGGGGAGAGGTCGCACACATAGACGTCCTCATTGCCAGAGCGCCAGTCTACATAAGCGACCAGATGACCGAAGACATCGTTCAAATACTGGCCCGCTGGGTGGCTGGTCACCCGGAATGTGTCTCCCTCGGACAGCCGGTAGAAATAGATGTCTAGGTTGCCCGCAGGGACGGACCTAGACTCATACGCGATGAGATCGCCGTCAATGCTGGGCCGATAGTAGGAGACACCATCGTCGATGACCACCCGCCTCTCGCCGGTATCCATATTCAGTGCTTCAATTCGGCTACCGTACACTCCCGGGTCCTTGGCCTGCCACACGATCCAAGGCCCACTGGTCGAGGGTTCCCACTCCAAAGTGGTGCTCGTGTTTGTGACCTTGACCCGCCTGCCTTCGATGAGGTCAAACGCAATAACGTCAAACTGACCTCCTTCTTGTTCGAACCACACCACGAACCGATCTCCTATGTCTACAGAAAAGGTCGTTGGGGAAGGTCCAGCTAAGACAAATGGCTTTTTGCTCGTTCCCAGCCAGGCCAGGTCGTACATCCAGATCGTTGCAGCGCTGGTTCCTCCCTCCCGCCATACCACGTGCGTGCCGTGGACGCGCGCCTCCTGGCAGATGAGCGCTTCGCCGAGGGTTTGAAAGCTGCCGGTCGAGATCTGGTAGAGCATGAATCGGCCAGAAAGAGACAATCTACTTTCAAAGGCCGTGTAGACGATGTAGTCACCGCTGATGTCGTTCAGTTGATCGTCCGTGGTACCGGAAGTGACCCGAACAGGGGAACCCGCCGGAGTGCCGTCTGCTCTTAAGCGCTGATACCAGATGTCGCCTTGATCAAAGGCCCCGCTCGGCAACAGTGCCCGCCGCGTGTACACGACAAGGTCACTGATTCCGTCGTTGCCTAACCTGGGCATGGTTTCGTAATCGGCATGCCGCGTTACTCGATGTTCATGGGCGGAAATCTCCCCAAGTGTTGTTGCCAGCATCAAGGCAACTGCAACGGGAATCAAAAGCATCCGCTCGCTAGGGGCCCCTCTCATTTGATGAATCTCCTGTCTTTTCCGTTAGTAGGAGATAGGGAAATGCATTAGGGCCGTCACCTCTCCCATGCCCCGGAAACCCTGTATGAAACGCCTTCCATGCTCACCAAACAAAAAAAGCCCTCTGGGCACAAACTCACCCAAAGGGCTTCAACAGTCCTGAAAACGTCAACAGGACTTTACTTATCTTTACCCCACTTCCATGACACCTGCCTCCAGCCAGGTGTTCAATGAAAAGAGTTCAGCTTCCCTCCTCCCTTCGATGAACAGCTAAGAGTATTACAGGTACCGAGGAAACGAGATCTTGATGAGGAGATCTCAGTTACAAAGCGGGTCCTTCTAGTTTGCTATTTACTCCTCTGAGTTGTCCTTGTCAAATTCTTTTTCTATTGCGATCTCTATCCATCAGACCGTGGCCAAACGTGACCGATGAGTTTTGAATTAACCCGCTGCCCTCCTTATCCCCTGTTTCTTTGCCATCAGCGACACAACATATCCTCTCGCATGTCTCTCAGCGGCGCTGCTACTATAGCAGGCAACTGAAGATGCATAAAGAATTTCTCGTACGGGCTCTTGCATGCATACAAGAGCTGGAGTGGTGCTGAGCAGTTCTTGTGCTATATTCTTGTTCCAGAACCGGGACCTCCCCCCATATTTTGGCATGAGAGGATGGGCATGAATTCGGCCGAAAAAGCTAACGAGCAGACTCTGCGAATCCTGCAGGACGCCCGAAATCAGGGAAAAGTCAAAAACAAAAATGACGTAATCTTGCTGTTTGCCGAGCTCAGCGGCGCAGAAATAACCCCCGAAGAATTCCGTGCCGTCAGGAAGTTCTTGGCCAAGGTTAAGAGGCAACATGCGGCAACCAACAGGGCACTACGGAAAGCCGACGAGCAGATTTCCGTAATGGGAAAAATCCTCGGCTTGAAGCCAGCCGCTGACCTTGCCGAGCTCGTAGGGCAAATCCTCGTCGCCCGCCAAGTCCATCAAAAGAGCGCCCTCTTTCAGGAGGGGACCAGGAAAAAGCTTGAAGCGGAGGCCGCACGGATACGTGAGGAACACAAGCGCCTTGAAGAATCCATCAACCGGTTTCACAAGCTGACAGACGCCTGGAACGACTTCTCCGAATGGGCAAGATCGCAGCAATCGTAGTCCTTGCCTAGGGAAACGGCGTCCATGAAAAAGCCCTTCCAAAACCTCGCTCCTCGTCCGATACCCTCGGGATCGGATGCTCGGCCCTTGCCCCTTCCCAGTTCGGCTTTAGCGGCAAGCTCCGCACCGCGCACACCCGCAGCATAAAAATCCTCTCTTCCCCACAGATTGCCATGCCCAAGAGAAATTCTCTTTTTGACGGGGAATCGTACAAGGGATACAAGGTCAGCATCCGGCTTGTCAGGGAAGGCCTTGATGAGTATGAGCCAGCCAAGATTATCCGGTAGCTCTCTATCTCAAAGCTCCCGTGAGTGACCAAAAACGCCACCAGATATCGGTCCTGCCCTCCAGTCATGTTCCCACCTCCTTCTCCAATTCGCCATGGGGCTGCTCGCCCCATTCCACTTCCAGCCCTTCTCTTTCAGCGCATTTCCAGCAGAGGAACATCTCTTCCTCCAGGTTCCAGGCCCTGGAGTCGGTGAACGCATCCCCTTCTATCCTCCAGAGGATGGCCTCCTGCTGGAGGGAGCAGATGGCTGGCTTGCCGCACACCTCGCAGGTGAATCCGGTCATGCCTCCACCTCCCAGCCCAAAGCCCCCAGTTCGGGGGAGAGTTCCACATAAGTAATGAGCTCCCCGGCAAATTCGCCCAACTCTTCCCTGGTGAGGTCCACCATCAGCAGCGAGCACAGCTCGGCCAGGGTTATCACCGCTGGCCTGTCACTCCCATTTTGTATTTCAACCTCCTTGTACCAGTCCATTCAAAACACCTCCTTTTCAAGCCTCTTCAAGGACTCCATCCTTTCCATATGCTCAATGGCCTGCTCCACCAGCCACAGAATCTCCTGGTCGGCCAGCCGATTGTCCCTTGCCCTGGAGCAAAGCAGGAAGGCTAGGCCGGTGAGCTCGGTCATGTTCTCGCCTCCGGCTCTTCATCGTCCACCACGAACTCCCATTCACAGGTCTTCCAGGTCTCGCCGAAATAGTTCTCACACCTCCCGCATTTTACGAGGACAGGCAAAGTCCCATTTTTCTGTACATCCCCCAGGTCTGGTTCCAGGTTCTTGCTCCCACAAATGGGGCACTTTTCCAGCGCTCCTTTGCCGTGTAGCTGCGGCTTGGCTTCCATTCCATCACCTCCTCTTCCCTTCGCAGAACACCCCAAAGGCCCCAATCGTTACGCTTTCGTAACCCAGGATTTGGGCGAGTTCCTTCGCGGTGTAGAAGTCCGCACCATTTACCTTTCTCATAGCTTTCACCTCCCCTCTTTCTCCTCACTGTCATAGAAGTATCCCTCACCGGATTCCACGAATTCGGATACGGCAAGGGTGAAGGTTCCGATAACCCTCAGCAACGGCTTTATCCTCTCCATGAATTCATAGTCATTGGGTCCCGGAACCATGAACTCCACCACTGTCCTGTCTTCGCTTGCCCGGATATCCGCCGCCCCAGCCTTCTCAAGGATTCCAATCACCCTCTTGAGATTTCCCTCCGGAATGCCCTTTTCGGTCTCTATCGTCCCGAAATTTCTGACTGCCATTCCCATCCTCTCACCTCCTTCTCCCTGAATATGGCAGATTCCTTCTCGGAATCTTCCAAACCTTTGGTTTCAAACTTTCCAGCTCGGCCTGGCTAAAATCGCCCCATTCCTCTTCCAGCCCCTGGACAAAGCCGAACCAGATGGTGTCCCTCACCACCCTGCCGCCTATTAAGCTCATCTGCTCCTGAACTTTCTCTGTTGCGAACCAATACCAGCCGGTGAAGGATTCCCAAGCCTTCAGGACCTCTTTGCCGTCTAGGTAGAGCTTCCCGTTCCTTTCCTGGAAATCTGCCATACCTCGTCACCTCCTTCCAGCCCCCTTGAGGCTACCCTTTGCCCTTGCTTGATTACCTTTTCCTTCGGGGCTCAGGGCGTGCCCGAGCGCTGAGTGCGAACAGCTATCTGGAATGCCCTTTTCCTGCGGCCAGGGAAAGGGGATTTTTCCATGTTAGGCGGCACTGAGCGGAGGGCGAAAAGCACAAAGAAGGAGCTGGAGCCCTTGCGAAAGCGACTCTTGTGCTTTTCAGCTCTTGCCCGAAGCTCATGGGTTCGGGACGAATAAGCGGAGCCAATCAGGAGCGATGCCTTTTCAGATTGCATGCAGAGCGATTGTTGGCGGAGCTATCGGGTCCCGCCGCCTTGCTCTGGATGGGGTAATCCTTGTCGCGTGGGAGCGTGCCCGGAGGGCGAAAAGCACAAAGAAGGAGCTGGAGCGACTCTTGTGCTTTTCAGCTTGCTTGGGTGCGGGCCGTAAAAGCGCAAGCTTCTGAGGCCCGAGCCCTTAAGCGCATATTCGGCAGCTTGCACAGAGTGAGCTTTAATCCTTCATGGTCAAACCATCTCTCAGGTGATTCCATGCGACCAAGGCCGTCCACCTCAGCGGAATTCATGAAGCGCTATCCGAGAATCACGGCTCATATCATAAGCGAGAGCCTGGGGTACGCACCTCCCAGCAGGGCTGCCCAGATAGGCCTGGATGGGATGTATGGCAAGGAGAATTGGTGCGAGTGGATCTACTCCTGCTACGGGAAGGACGCCCGGAAGGCCCTCCAGGATTCCATCAGGAACCGTCACTATCACGAGGGATTCATGTGCTGGTACAAGGAAGGGGCTCTACCTCTGGTGAGGCATGCCATAGAGACCGACCAGGAGCCCGTGTTCGCGAGCTGGTTTTGAGGTGGACTTATGGCCCTTGATAAGGTTTATGAGATGCATCCTACCTTTGAGGAATGGGTGCGGTCTCACAAGCATTCAAGCAGATCAGTCTCCTGCGCTTTGGAAAACGCTATTGAAATGGGGACGGACAATCCTATAGAGGTGCTGCAGTCGTATATTACCGAGCTTAACGAGTTCCGCGACGAGATTAGAGGGGAAATCTCGGAGGCCCGGGACTGGATAAAATATTTCAGGAGCCGGAAAAGGTGACCCATATGCGGGAAGTCCCATCGGCTAAGGAGCTTTACCAGACCATCCTTAGCCGTTCTTCCATTCCGCTTGCTGGTTTTGAGGGAGGGAACATGCGGGATTACAAGATCAAGACGAAAATCATAAGCAGCAGGGATCTCACCTCCGAATGCTGGTCAATCCAGGCCTGGGGCTTGCCCCACTGCAGGGAATGCGAATACCTTGCCACAATAGACTGCGGAGGAGTTAGAATCAGGAAGGAAATACTCTCCGGGAATTACCCCAAGACCGGGTTGCCCGGAAAGGAGGAATTCTGATGCGGAAGGAACTAAAGCCGGGGGCGGACTACGAACTGGTCTGCAGCATGGGCGTCCTGCTCCATGACGGGGAGGACGGGATACCCCACACCCTTGTCAAAGGCGACATAATCCGGCTCATCAAGCGCTACCCGGACGGCCTTCTCACGTTCTCCTCCCGCTACGGGAGCTTCAGCGAACCCGAGACCGGCTTAGCCGGATTCCTGGAGGAGATTTAACGAGGTGGTTATACGGACGCGCCCGACTTTGAGCAGGTACTCAAGAAAGTAATGGAGAAGGAAGGGCTGCCCCTCCCCGGATTCGGGGATACAGCAGAAGAGCTGGCAAGAGGGAGGGCCTTGAGGGTTTTCCGTTATCTTCAAGAAAGGGCCGAACGGCTTTACGTCCCCTGCGACAATTGCGAAGAAAAATCGGCAAAGAAGCCCTTCACACGCTACGTCTATGATACCCCCTGGGACAAGGAGGAAAGGGAGAAGCACTTCTGCAGCGACGATTGCGGCGACACTTACATGTATGAGGAGCCATGGGCCTATTTCTGGTGCGACCGCTGCGACAGGGAGATATCCGAGCAGCATCCCCGAAACGGCTGGCACATCCAGTACCGGGATTATGATGGCAATACGGTGTGCCTGAGATGCTACCAGGACCTGATCCTTGAGTATGGAGTTGAGGAGGAAAAGCTCAGGAAGGGCATGATACCCGGAATGTTCTTCAACCACGGAAACCCGGAGGCCCTTCTGGCCGGATACAACGAGGTGCCCGGATTCGCCAATTTCTTCGTCTCGGACCAGAAAGAGACGGACAGGTTCAGGAAGAAGGCCCTTGAGCTCATTGAAGGGGGCAGGAAGGTCGTAATCGGTTACGAGCGACTCGCCATAGGCGGGTCCGAGGGGTATGTGACGCTGCTGGCCAAGGGCGGGGAGAAGGAGCCCAGAAAGAGAGGTGCCAAACATGTCCTATAAGATTTTGTGCTGGATCCCGGTGGAGCCGGAGGAGCCGGAAATCTATAACACCATGAAAGAGGCACTGAAAGACCTGGAGCACTACCGGCTGATGCAGCCGGAAAACATCTATGCGGTCGTGAAGATGAAATCGGAGGATTCCAGAGGTGGTAAGAGTGGCGATTAGCTTTGCGGGCTACCAGAGCTTCCGGCTCAGGCAGCTCACAGGCATCCCGCTTTCAAGAATCTGCGAGGTCGCCTGCGAAATATCCTACCACAAGCTCATTGAAGATCCCGGCCTGCTCCGGGAGATCCGGGAGGACTACTCCATCCGTACCCCGGAGAGGCAGCTTGAGATTGATTTGGAAAGGGGGTATGAGAAGGTGGTTTGATGTTTCAGGACGATTACCAAATAGAAACTCAGATTGAGCCATTAGGAGGTTGTTAGGGGCACTATGGTGACCTAATTGATGTGCCCATCTCAGGGCCCAAGTTGCATAGGAGAGCACGAGGTTACAGGAGACACCCGCAATTCGGCGACGTTCCTTTCCCGTTACTTATGATATAGGGGCTCCGCCCCTATGACCCCGCTGCTTGCGGCTCGCTCCCTCTGCGCGCTCCTGTCAAAGCGGCGAAGAGCACGCAGTATCCCCGCTCGCCGCTAACCCCGCATATCTGAAGTCGAAGACACATTTCTGAACATGCGTCATGTCAATCCCATGATGCTCGGGCTGATTCTCGATGTAATCCTCGGCTTGCTCCCTGTCCCTGCCTATTGATTCGTGATGCTCGTAGCCGCTCCAGAATGAGCCGCGCGGATAGCGCTTCCTGAAATTGGGTATTTTCGCGAATATGAGCTGTGAGGAGCGGCTCTTCAGCATGGTTTCTGCGTCCTCCACAGAGTAACGCTTCGGTATGTTAACCGAGAAGTGGACATGATTGCCGGCAAAGCCGACTTTCCCGAACCCGAAGCCAAGGGGTTCGAGTGCCCTGAAGCCTTCAACGCATGCATCTATGGTCTTCTGTTTCCCGAACACACTGTACCTGCACTTCGCCACGAACATGAATGTATGCCAGCTGTTCCTTGTGTCAATTGTTTCCTTTCTGCGTCCGTTAACTTTATAGCTCCCGCTAACCAAATTCATATCAATCGTCTCCTTACGAGGCGCCGATGATTCCGGCGCCTACCTTTATTTCTTGATTTTCCGGGAGAAATAGCTGGTTAGCGGCCAGGTCTGGCCAATTCATCTGCGGGTCTTCTCTGTTCTATTGGTTAATCAGACCCCGCAGTATTCTTGGCCAACGAATAAATGTTGGACCTCAACGCCTTGGGTCCGAACCAGATATTCCGCGATCTGTCGCCTGTGGCAGTCCTCAGCTTTCTTCTCCGCGCATAACAGACAAAAGGGCTCGGGTAGGCCTGAAAGCCGGCTGAACAGCAATCCACCCGCCTTCTCCAAAAACTGTTCGTATCGCTCCCGCCAATCAGGGTAGTCAAGGAAGAGATTGCCCAACTCTGGGAGCGACCGGTATTCGATACCCGCCGTGCTGAGGATCTTCTGAATACCCCTGTCTTCTGTCTTGGCCTTGACCCAAATGCCCATACTGGCCTTATCCGGCCGAAGTCGCACATCAACGACGGCCCGAACACCATTGCTGCGCAGAAGGTTAATGAAATCCGCCTGCGACCGACCACCATAACCGATGGTAAACAGTTTCATCGGAAACTCCTTCTCTCCCCATGCATCTCTTCAATGCCTTATATCTGCCGGGTGGTGGAGCACTGGTGGAGCACCGCCTGCATTACTGGCATTGCCTGTCCTTGTCATGTCCCTCTGTCCGTCTCCACTTTCTCGTATACCAGCGCAAGACATAGCAAGACATGAATAATTCTATCTGACAAGGCCTCATTGATATACTGAATAGGCATGATACCGTGGCACACGTTGTTTCGTAGGTTCCAGCCGCGTTGATCTGTAAGAAGCACTCGCAAGTAAAAGCTGACATCCTCGCCGAAGACCGCTTTGATTTGCTCATCTCGCAGGAGTTCATCAAGAGTCCTTAAGTGAAAGCCGCCATCACGTCTCGCCTTTAGGACAATGCCTCCTGTCATCTCAATGAGGTTTCGAATGGCGGCCTCGATCTGCGGTGTCAATAAATGGACGGCAACGAGGTGGCTGTTGTTGAAGTACGCATCTAATCCAGCTCTGATGATTTCCTTCCGATCCTCTTGGAAGAGGGGACATTGGTAGAGATATTGCAGGAGGATTTCTGGAGACACTCCGCATCTGGTTGCACTTGCCTTTAAGACCCAATTCAAGGAGACAGCTGAAATACGCATGTTCTGTGACATTTGATAGACAAGATTTCCTTCAAGATCCTCGTCCAAAGACCCCACCGCAGCAACCGGCCGGCCTTGGTGATCCTGGATTTGCTTTGTGACGAGGAAGGAAAGCGGTGCCGCCCGTGCAATATCGCGGACCTGATTTTCGGTAGTATCCTTCCTTGGAATGAATTCTGCCGCGATTCTCTGGAGAACGGTCTCCAAGTCGCCTTCAGTCATGGCATCCAGATATCTATCGATCTCTTCTTTGGATATCTCCATTTTGTGGGAGAATAGTTTCATATCATTTGCTACCTTTGGCCCGATTTCCCTTAAGCGCTGAGTAATTCTTTCCGCCTCATCTCTCAGACCAAATTGCAGAAAAACAGAGTGGACTCCTTGGAGCCAGAACGAAATCTGGAGGGGTGTGCCTGACTTGCAATGCTCCTGAAACGCTCTTCCGTATAGATTTAGAACTCGACGAACATCGTTCGGGCGATTCTCTTTCCGATAAGCCGAAGCAAGGCGCAATGCAGCAGCCTGAACTACCCAAGGGTCGGGGGTTGACCCCTCCGAGGTATCCGACACCCTTTGCAGACGCGATTCAAGGTCGCTTAATATCTTATTCCTTCGTTCCTCATTGAGGTTCACTCTCTTATTGTTCCATAGGAGATCATAACTGAATCCCCACAGCCCCGGTTTGTCGTCCTCCGCGACAGCTTCCTCAAAGTCAAGGATTGTTTGAGCCACTCGGGCGATGCGAGCATCATCGCCTATGCTGGCCACTAGGCCAAGGGCTCTTTCCAGTTTGGGAACAACAAAAACGTCGTGCTCATAAGACTTCTTCAATGCAATTAAGATGATACTGTCAATCGCGGTTTGAGCGTTGACAACGTCAGCCCCTTTGCCGGTGACGCGCTTTGAGAAATCCCAGACCAAATCTGCATACCTAGCTTTCATCACCGGGTTTTTAGCTTCTTGGGCTCGCCGCTCCCAATAATTAAGCATCTCTGGAGTCACTTCCGTGATACTCGGAGACTCTTTGATGCCGTCAGGAGTGTTCCAAACTGCCAGCGGCCCATAATATGTTCCCCACGGATTATTCTCCCGCTGCTCTTTGTGGAACTCAAACGCCATCAGTTCGGCAAGCCACTCAAGCGGCGGCTCGGTGGTGTCATCTTCTTTACGAAGTACCCGAATGCCGGTTGCTATCTCTATTTCCGAAATCGGACGTTCGGCTTCGGAAAACCGCCCTAAGGTAGCTGCTAATTCATCATTCATATTGCTCATCGGCTTTCCTGCTTTATCCGTCTAACGGTCCACTGAACGGCCACAGGACCTGGCGGAGGCGGCAACCCACGGCTATATTCACCCCGCTCCAAAACGAAATGGGCCTTTTAGGACATCTATTCGCTATTCAGATTTTCTCCGACAGGATATACCTTCGGTTTCTTTCTTTGTCAATTACTATTGCTCACGGCTCTTTGCTTTCCCAGACCCGCCCTGAGCGCTCCTGGCTTAGCCAAATAAGATATGCCCTCCCGGCGGGAAAAGCCAGATTTCCAACCCAGTGCTTGGCGCTGTTATCTACTTTCTCCGCCCCTCTCGGATACTCCAGGCCGGGTTCTGTCCACGGCGAAGGAGAGACAAAAAAGGAATTGACAGGGAGACTCCAGAAGAGTAAATAGCTGTAAATAGTATACTAATGGACTCTCCGAACTCACACTTTCCCAAGGGCTCCTTACTTGTCCCCTGCGACATGCTGATCATCGCAGGGAGCTTGTGGGAGGGTTGGGCATCCAACAGGCACGGGACTAATTCCGGATTTCAGATGGTGCCCTTTATGTCTTATGAGGCATTGCCGTGCCCCCTCTCGGGGAAGACACCGGGAAACCGGGTTTTGCACCTACCTGTTTGAATTGACAGTTGTCGGCCAGGCCTAGGTCAAGATCCGCCAGATCCTGCTTGCGCGCCCTCCCGCGACGTGAGAGACTGACTGTGACTCGACCTCAGTAGGGCAACAGCGCATGGATATTAGCGACAAAGAAGAACTTCGCAAGGCAATGGACCGAGTGGCAGTTGCGCTAGACGTCAGGCTTGATAGCGACTTGCTGAATAAATATCTCTCTGGCACAGACCCAATGTTGCTTGCGTACGAAAAGGTAGTTGAACCCACTTCATCGATCCCGATCATTGTGAAGTACCTCTTGAGTTGCGAGGCATATTTGGCACAACCCAACTTTGCCTTGTTCTATGACATTTTCCGTGCCTCTCGCACTGTCCCTTTGATGAGGATTCTAGATCGTTCGCTAAGAACCGTTCGGTTGAGGGTGGCAAACTACGAGGACCGCGTCAAGAGGCTTGCCACGGCTACCAAGTGGGATGAATTCGAAGCCTGCCTGTTCGAAGTGGTAGTTGCGGAACGATACGCTCTTCATCCAAATGCCAAAGAAGTCGCCTTCGTAGTAGAGGACGGCGTTTCTAGGCCAGACCTGCATGTTATCACGAATGGAGAGCCGTGGTTTGTCGAGTGCAAGAAAGCAGATCGGACAACCGACATTGCGGCCTGCCTGCGAAATGATGTGCGCAATCTCGTTCAAGATGCGATAGGTTGCATACAGGCGACTGGAATCTCGGCTGTCATCGAACTGGTATTCCGCGTCGCACCATCCGGTGTCAGTACAGGGGACATAGCAAGCGCTGCGCTGGCATCACCACGATCTGGTGTTCCTTCGATTGACGCCCGATTCACGGTGCTGGCCACTCGCAAGACGCCGGTTGCCCTGCCTTCTTTGTTTTTATTCCCTTCCCCGGGTTACTACTTGCAGGAGTACGGCTATGATCCAAGTGGCCCTTGGCATGGCCTCGTTAATCGTATGAACTGCACACATGCTGGCCCATCATTCTTGTCAGACGTGGAGTGGGAATGTGCTATCAAGTGGAGGATAGAAAACGAAGACTTGATCTGGCGGCAAAAGAGACTGGCCTTTCAGCTGCTCTTCAAGGGACTTGATCAGCTCAAGAAGGTGGGTCATAGCACGATTCTGCACGTGGCGTTTGAGCGTGACATACCCCTTGGGCACCGGCACGACCAATTAGCGGCCTTCTTGAGAAAACTTATAGAGGATAATAGATCAGAAGCAGGAGCCATAGTGTTCAACGAAGCGGTTATCACTGTCAGCCCACAAGGCAGATTCGACTTCGTTGAGCACGCCCATCCCATTACAAGAATAGACGGCCCCTTCGACAGCCCACCAATAAGTGGGATCTTTCTCGGACCCGAGGACATCGTCGCGGAGGACGGGGACTGGGGGATAGGGGGGCAGCTTCCCCCAATAGATGAGATCTACGCATAGGAGGTCGACTACAAGGGCTTGGTGGCGCGCCGAGCGCCGCAGGGGCTGTCCGCCTTGCCGACTCTAAGCGATTGCCGCTCAATTCCGCTTCGTTAGACGTACAAGGCATGAGGTAAGACCAATAATATGATCTTAATTGGCCAGTCACCAAAGAATACCTATGAACACCGAATCTCTGCGGAGCCTCCGTGTTGGAGACCGAAGAAATGAGAACTCTCGACTACTGGGAAGGTCGTCTTACAACAGTCCCAAGCACGATCGAATGTGTGGAAATGCGCCTTCTGAGTGGTCACGACCACGAACCGCCCATCTTCGTCGGCCCTGGCCACATCGACATTAGGAGTAGCACCGAAATCGACTTCACAATGTTCGCGACACCGGCCAATGGTGGCGATGCGGCTCATCGCCTTGCCCACGCCCGAGACAATCCATATGAGGTTTTCAATCAGTTTCGCCTTTTTGTGACGGACTATCAGGGCACGGAATGGGTCTGTGGTTGGACTCAGCCAGAGTTAAAGGGAATGGCCCAGATGGGCTGGCCCCTAACTGGCAGACTCGATTCCCTGGTAACGCACGCTTCAGGACATTGGGTCTCCAAAGAGTCCGGTGTGGAACTAATTTTCCGACCCAAACTGTGGCTACCGATGGACAAGACTATGGTGACTATTACTACTGTCGATGGCACCGAAGTCCAGCAAAGACACAGTGCCGGAAAACAGACTGTCCATGTCCTCGATTCTGAAATCACCTTTTTTTACACACCTTCAGATGAATCGCTCTGGGTGACGGCGAAGACATCTGGCAAGCTTCAGCATCCCTATGCAGAGAACTGGCTCAGCGAGCCTCTACGAGTTCTGCTTGGGCAACTTGTCTTTCCTCGCTTGATTGCTCGTAACTTCGGGGATGGTACCGCGCAGGTCTGGCTGCATCCATCCCCGGGGCGGTTCAGAGGGTCAGGTATAGCGTCGATACTTGGGAAACATCCTCTACAAGCCCATGAGGAATTCTGGTCTTTGTATGTGGGTTTACTCACGCTGATTGCTGAGGCCAGAGATGGGGAAGGACATCCAAACTTCCAGGCACATCCAATAACGCGGTTCTATGAAGAGGTCATACAGGCGACGCAGGGGTCCAGGTGGGTTCTTTGCATGACCCTCGCCAGCGTGGGAGAGGGGATAGCGAAAATGCTGATGCGCCCCTCAGAACAAAGGTCCGATTTTGCCGAGAAGGATATTGAGAGCCTCAAGGCCACCGTCGAAGGTTGGGAAGGAGACAAGAGACTCCGGGACCGAATTTTGGCCGAGATCGGACGAGCGAGTGAGAGGAGTGTTGGCAGATTTCTATGGGATCTCGTACGGCGTGGTGTCTTGACTAAGAACAATGGGAACGCTTGGTCTTCCGTGCGCCATGCTGTCATGCACGGGAATCTTGTCTCCCCCTGGTCAACAGAGCAAGAGGATAAGCGCCTCCTCGATCTCGCTGACCTCGTTCACCGCCTTACCCGGGAACTGATAAATCAAGCAAAAGAAAAAGGCGCGGACCGAATTATTAAAGTGTGAAAACCAGATAAGACCATCGATGTAGGAATGGAAGCTCGCCTAACTGCCCCGGATGCAGCCGATCGGCCATAAATCCGGCCTCTGGCTGATTCTTGTGTTGGAGAGGCAAGAGACTGTGAAAGACGGAATCGACATAAATAAGAGCCATCTCTCGCAAGCGATGAGCGCGTGTGTCGAGAACGGGCAACGCCTACATCAGGATGCCGAGTGGTTGGGGACAGACCGATCAGCGACGGCGCTTGCGCTCTGCATTCTGGCTCAAGAGGAATTCGCTAAGGCATTCCTGCTCCATCTGGTCTGTGAAGGGATCGTTCCGTGGACCGCCAAGGTGCGCAAGTCATTGCGCAATCACCGGCACAAGCAACTTATGGGGCTCATCATGGAGTGGCTCAGCCCTTCGGACGACGAGTTTAGCGCCAGGATAGGGAGGGGGCCAAGAGACTCCACGTTACCCGCACATGTCGCCGATGCAATGAAACTGTACGTTGAGAAGGTACAACCTTACGGGCACATCTCTTGCCCGCCGGCTGCGAGTGATCCGAGGGCCAAGAGCGTTGCAGACGGCGACCGCGACAAGACGAAGCAGGACGCTCTCTACGTACGGCTGTCTGAGGATGGAGAAGTCATAAGCGTTCCGACACAGGCTCCTCCCGAGATGGTAGAAACAGAACTCGACAGGACCAAGCGACTCAGCGATCTGGTCAGGCCACTTCGAGATGGTACACTTGGCCCGGTCTTGGACTATAATCTCCTTCTGGAGGCGATGAGATTCCTCCTGCTGGACAAGAGGATGCGGCCCTTCTTGATCCTGAAAGAATCACAATTCGGCGGACCGGTTCCCTCGCAAACCGGAACCACTTGGCCGCATTCCATAACGTTACTTATCGAGAACATCTCCGACGAACAGGCCACTCGTGTCAATGGGCATGCCGCGGTGTTTCTTGACAAGGAAGTAGTGAGACCATCGTTCCTCTTTGATCAGTTCGCGGTTGACCCGCACGCCGTTAACCTCTGCACCTTCTTCGTATCTGAAGAGACGCATGCCTGCGGAACATCTCCTTCGCACACGCTCGACCTTTATGTCAATCTCGAATACCATGGAGTCACCTCAGAAGGCAAATACCAGGTCAGCATGTGGAGCACTTATGATCCCAGCGTCGGCACTTTCAGGGAGACGTTGACAGACTCCCAAGAGTCCGTGAGCGGTGGGTCTCCATCACGAGGAGAGTTGGAGGCGAAGTGGACGCGCCCAACAAGCACCTGAAGTGTACGCGTCAAAGCCGCGCCGCTTAGGTGCGACGGCGGGTTGGCAACAATTCTGAATCGACCATCGATATGGCCCGATCAAGCATAACTAAGACACTTGGCCCAATTCATTTTGAGGATCTCGATCCCCGCAGGTTCGAGGACTTGGTGCGGGAGTTGGCCTATGACTTCAAGGATTGGCAAAGCATCGAGGCGACCGGCCGAGGCGGCAGCGACGACGGCTTCGATATTCGGGCATACGAACGTCTCGGCAGCGCGACCACTGAGAGCGACGAACATGATTCGAGCGAAGAGGCGACTCATCCCATGGAGGGTTGCGTCTGGATGTTTCAATGCAAGCGAGAGAAGGAAATTGGCCCGGCGAGAGTCGCTTCAATTATTTCCGACGGAATCGACCCCAAGATTCCGCCTTATGGCTACGTCCTCGCCGCTCCCACCAACTTCTCGAAAGCTTCTTACGACAAATTCAGAGAGGAATTGAGAAAGCGCGGGGTGATGGAGTTCTATTTGTGGGGTCGTGCCGCGTTGGAGGACATGCTGCACCTCCCAAAGAACGATCATATCCTCTTTACGTTTTTTGGAATCTCATTAGTAAGCAAACGCAGGTCACGCGCTACCGAGATACGCGCCGTCGTTAATACAAAGAACAAGCTACTCAAGCTTCTTGGAGAAAGTCCGCACCATCAGCCCGTATTGCTGCGAGACACGAAGGATGTGCATTACCCGTATAAGGCGGAGTACAAGGACTTCAAAGACCGTCCACGATGGAAGGAACATCCAGTGGTTGACATGCACCCATTGGGGTTGGTCGTACAGGTCGCAAAGTACTTTGCATTTTACGATCCCACAAAGAAGGAATGGGACTTTTCGGATGCGGTAAATCTCGTGCCTCGTCAGATCGACGAGGAAGAGAGAGAGAAGAATCACGAACTGCGTCAAAATGTGGAGGGTTTTTGGGAGTTCTTTCAGAAATCGAACCAAGCGATGTTCGTTGTAAACGGATTCGTGCGCTTCGATTCAATTGCCGTGATTGATAGCGAGGGCGACTCACTACACAAGTTTCCTCACATCTATGTTGAGTTCCAAGGTGATCGAGGTCCGTTTGTTGGCTCCTATGAGTACCTCGAAATTAGCGAGCATTATCACGAATCCGTGGAGGGGCTAGAACGAGCAAAGAAATTCCCGTCGACTTTCTCCAGGCCGAGAGTCGGGATCATTTACCGGGACAAAACTATTCATCTAAATGATCGGACTCGTGCTCTTGTCAAGAGCGGGAGCCGTTGGGTCCACACCATTTACGACTGTGATGGCAGGTATCAGTTCCTGAATCCCGGCGACGTAATTGGGGTTGAGCAGACCGAAGATAGGGACGGAAAGAGGGACCTGTTAAAGATAACCAACAAGAGACAAGAACGCGCGGAGGACTTTCTGAAGCGTCATGAGGATGATCCGATGGCAACATGCGGCGTCGAAGACCAGATCGGGCGCAAACTGGACTCGAATGACACGATTACGATCTATGAGTTCAAGATCGTTTACGAATGGCAGCTGGAGAGGAGTTAACTGGGCGAGGCTGTGCGTAGCCGCCTCCTCTCGCACGCAGCCGCCGAATCTTTCGTTCCAGGGGACCGGCGGCAAGCTGCGGTCGCTAGGTTCCCTCCGCCCTTCGGGCTCCGGCGGCCCCTGAAAGCGTTAGATGCATTCGATGGGGACCTACTTCTTTAAGTCTCGAGCGCCGTTCCAAAAATGCTCAAAATGCGGCCAGCAGGAGTTCGGCGTCCTAATGGTCAGCGGCGAGAGCTGCGTCCGTCGCTGCAACAACTGTGATTTCTCGAAGACCTCAAACCTCCCGAAACCAAAGAAGAAACTTATCTACCTCGACCAGAATGCCATCAGTCTCATTGTAAAGGTAGCCTTAGATCGCGCTCCGGCGAAATGGAGCGAGGTGAGAAAGGTCATTGAGTATGCGCTTCATATGGAAGCGATCATCTGCCCTTGCTCGGAATTTCATGAGAGTGAATCACTGCTCGATAAGAAGTTCGCCGATGAGCTCAGGAGGGTTTACCAGCATTTCGCGCACGGAGAGGCGTTTCGCACGTCTTACGAGATTCAGCTCTGGCAGATAGCTCGTGCCCTCAAGCGTTTCGTGAAAGAGCCGGAACCCGATCGGAATCTGTCAATGACTTTGGGACACCTCGAGTCCGAATTTAGTGTACCGCCTCCTCGCTTACAGGCACCGGTTTCGGCTTGTTGATCCAGGCCGCCTCAGGTA
>Ga0315289_10001657_pt1 | contig 34667 bp, 20 predicted proteins | sample YL17G11_40_MG_FD_203452 | JGI IMG/M metagenome (GOLD analysis project Ga0315289, IMG submission 203452) | Sediment microbial communities from Yellowstone Lake, YNP, Wyoming, USA - YL17G11_40 | ecosystem: Environmental > Aquatic > Freshwater > Lake > Sediment | place: USA: Wyoming | collected...
TGCCCGAGAATTGAGGGCTCACCAAGGTAGGCTCGGCAGCTTGCGTGGGGGTTGCCTCGGCCGGTTGCGCTGGCGTTTGCCTCGCCTGCTCCCCGGGAGTTGTCTCCTCGCCGCCGCCACAGGCGGCAAAAGCGACGAAAAGCAGCGAGACGACAACTGTCGTGAGCAGGATCCATGTTCGTGACATTCAATACCTCCTTTTGGATTGTCTCTGTGAATCTGGCGGGGGCTGAGATGGGTATTCGATGGCGAACAAGGCCCATTATACGTGCAGCCTAAGACCCGTCAAGCGCCTTCCTGCACCCTGCGATGCCAGGCGGGTGGGAAGGCCAAGAGAATCTCGCCCAACGCCGCATATCCACACTGAGCCCCGAGATGAACCTCTGGGCATTCTCGCTCGCAGGGCAGATCACTGCCGAGGCCTGCGAACGCTCTTTCCTGCTGGTGGTGAAAGATGGTGGGAGCTGCGTCCAAAAAGGGGTGCTGTGTGCTCAACAGGTGGTTGCGCTCGTGGTATAATAAGGTAGATTCGCCAGATCCTTGTTGGGGACGAAAGGGTTCGACAGGGAGGGTTGACTCTGGATTGCAGGCCGAGGTAGCCATCGCCCTCGTAAAACAGGTGGCGAAAAGTAACTGGCGAATCTGAGTTCGCACTGGCTGCCTAATTTAGGCAGGCCACGTCGACCTTGACCTCTCCTCGATGGGTTGGGGATCGGCGCCATAATGTCGAGGTGCGGCAGCTTCGACGCCGATAAGGGCTGTCAAAGAGACATCGGCTGGCCCGGCGACACTCCGTCGGCGGAGGTACGGCGGGCGAGATCAAAACGCCGACTAAGCCTGTAGGATATTCAGGTGGGCCTTCTTCTGGACGGGGAGTTCGATTCTCCCCCGTCTCCACCAGCTTGTACATGGTTGGGAGCCTTCGGGCTCCCGTCCTCTTTTCCCTTTGCCCTGGTTGCGGCAGTAGCAGAGGGTGTGATATAGGGGCTACGTGCGGCAGAGCATCTTGGTGACCTACTTCGGCCTAGGCCCCTTGGCCTCGCTGAGCAAGCATGCTGGTCCAGCATAAGTGGCTTGTCCTGGGGGCGGCGGTCTTCGGCCTGTTCATGGCCGTCCTCGACGCCTCCATCGTCAACATTGCCATCCCCACTATCCAGCGCGATCTTCACACTGACATCGAGACCGTCACCTGGGTGCTTAACGCCTACAATCTGGTGTTCGCCGTGCTGCTGATCCCGGCTGGCCGCCTGGCAGACAGGTTCGGCCGCAAGAGGCTCTTTCTCATCGGCATCATCATCTTTTCGCTTTGCTCACTGGGTGCGGGCCTGTCGCAGCAGATCGAGGTGCTGATCGCGTGGCGCACCGTTCAGGCCATCGGCTCGGCGATCATGGTCCCAGTGAGCCTGGCCATCGTCACTCTGGTCTTTCCGGCCCACCAGCGCGGTCTGGCACTGGGCATATGGGGCGCCATGGCGGGAGTGGCGGGAGCAGTGGGCCCCACGCTCGGTGGGATCCTCACCGAATACGTCGGCTGGCAATGGATCTTCCTCATCAACGTTCCGGTCGGGCTGGTGGCAGTGCTGGCGGGCCTCGCCATCCTCCGGGAATCCCGGGAACCCGCGGCGATGCACCGCATGGACCTGGCGGGAACAGCCTTGCTCTCCATCTCGCTGTTCGCGCTCACCCTCGCTCTCATCCGCGGTCAGGAGGTCGGCTGGTCCTCGCTCTTTATTACTGGTCTGTTTGCCACATGGGCAGTATCTGGAGCGCTCTTCGTCCTGGTGGAGAGTATCGTCAGTCACCCAATAGTTGACCTGCGCATGCTACGTGACAGGACATTCTCCGCCGCCAGCGTCATCATCCTCTTGTTTGGGCTTGGCTTCTTCGGTGGGTTGTTCTTTGTCATCCAGTACCTCGCAGTTGTGGAGGGCTACTCGACGCTGAAGGCGGCGTTCGCCGTCACGCCGTTCCCGGCCTGCATTATGCTCGTAGGGCCTGTGGCTGGGCGCCTAACGGATCGTTTCGGGCCACGTCCCTTGGTGATAGTGGGAATGCTCCTCTTCGGCGCCGCCCTCTTCTTCGGTTGGTATCTGGGAGGCGAAGAGCCATATCCGCAGGTGGCGTGGCGCCTTGTGCTCGCCGGCATCGGAGCGGGCCTGACCTTCGCGCCTCTGACCAGCGCTGTGATGGGTACTGTAGCAGGCGGAAAGGCAGGCGTGGGCGCGGGAGTGTTCAATGCCGCTAGACAGGTGGGGTTCACCCTGGGGCTGGCCATTCTGGTAGCCGTGTTCATCGCGGCCCTACCCGCGCGCGTAACCGTAGCTCAGGAGCAGGCAACGGCCCTAGTCGAGCGGTCCGACCTGCCAGCGCCCGTCAAGCAGGGCATCATTGAGGGGATCGCCAGCACCCGGGCGGAGGAGCTGGAGGAGGCGGTGCGGTCGGGCACAAAGCCGACCCTCGACCTTTACGATCGGGTGAGGCAGGCTGCCGGGCCCGAGGTCGCCGATCCCTTGCGGCCAACCCTTGACGAGCTGTCGCAGGAGGTGCTGGCCGTTTTTGCCAAGAGCACCACCAAAGCCTTCAACCGCGCGTTCCTGGTGGCAGCGATCTTCGTGTGGATGGGCGTCTTGCCCGCGTTCCTAGTGGGGCGTCCGAGCACGGCGGGGCCCGGCCCAGCGCCGGGGAAGCCTAGGGCGGGTATGGGCTAGCGAGGATGGGGCGTGTCGTGAGCGTGGGAAGGGCCAGGCCATGTCTCCTATGAAGGTGGGCTTCTCTGTCCGGGAGGCTACCGCCGCCGACAATGAGGCGCTCCTGGAGCTGGAGCGCAGCTCTCCGCTCGGTCTGGGGGAGGTCGAGCTCAGCATGGACCGCAGCCCCAACTACTTCGCCTCTCTTTCCCTCCAGGAGGACGCGCGCGTGATGGTGGCCGAGGAGGGCGGACGGCTGGTGGGCGTCTGCGCGGCCGCCCGGCACCAAGCGCCTCTGTTGGGCAAGCCGCGGGCCCTTCTCTACATCCAGAAGGGACGCACCCGCCCCGAGTTCCAGCAGCGGCGCATCAGCACTGTGCTGATCTGGGCCCTGATGGAGTCCTGGCGCGTCAGGGGGAAGCCCTTCGATTCTGCCTACTGGCTGATCTCCGCCGATAACAGGGTGTCGCTGACTGCTGTCCAGCGAGGCGGCATCCCCCTCTGGCCCAAGGAGCTTCACCTGGTCGACCTGGATACGGAGACCGGCCCGCGGGGGGAAGTCCCTGCGGTGCGCCTTGGGCCAGAGCGGGTGCAGGAGGTCGTTGCCGTCCTGAACCGCACCCACGCCGGCAAGGAGCTGTTCGTCCCGTATACCGAAGAGCGGCTCCAGGCCCGCCTGGGACGTACCCCTGAGTACGGCTGGCAGAACTGGTGGGGCATCGAGGGAAGGGCCGGTCGGCTGGTGGCGGTGGCTGGCTTGCTGGACCTGGGCCGATGGTGGCGGATGACGCGGCGGGTGAAGGCCAGCGGCGAGGAGACCACGAGCAGCGGCGCCGCCGTGTTCGACTTCGGCTACGCCGAGGGCGGCGAGCGGCAGATGGTGGAGCTGCTCCGTCACCTGCTGGGGGTGGCGGCGTCCTGGGGACGAGACCACCTATCCATCCATCTCGATCCGGAAGACGGCCTGTATCCCTTCCTGCCGGGCGCTGCCCGTGTCGGCGCCGACTTCCGCTTCTTCGCTGGTGGTATTGCTGTGCCCTCCGCCGACGAGATGCGGCCCTTCTATCTGGACCCAGCCTACCTCTAGCCGAGCGTCCCCTGCGCCGCTCGTGGTTAAGGTATTGACAAACTCCACAAGAAGCGTACTATTAACGTACTAACCAAGCGTTCACCTAACGCAACCACGAAAACACCTGGGACGCTATTGCACCGCCGGTCTGCGATGGCAGGTTGTCCCCGGAAAGGAGCCTGCGATGACCAGGAAGCAGATTGGCGCAGTACTAGGTGCGGTAGTGCTGGCGGCAGCGGCCCCCTTCCTCACGCTGGCCGTCCTGCACGTGCTGGACGGCACCGCCCAGGCAAACCCCGACACCATCACCGTCGGCTTCGACATGTATCCGACAGGCAATGGCTGCCCCGGCGACGGCGTCACCGACTGCACGCTGGGCCCGGTCGACAAGTGCGTGGCGGTGCCCCCGGGCGGCGGCCTGGTGGACTTCGATATCTACCTGGACGACCTGCCCAGCGGCGAGAAGATCCGGGGCTGGGACGCCAAGATCGACGAGAAAACCGGCCAGACGGTCGGGCCGATAACCGCCTATGCCCACGCCAACACTCACGTCAACCTCGTGGCCCAGGTGCCGGGCAGCGCGATCATGGACCTCAGCGACCCGACGGGCACGGTTGTGCCCGTCTTCGAAGCCTCGGTGCTCGATTTCCAGGTCCTCGCCTCCGAGGCGAACCCGCCCTTCAGCCAGGGCGGCCTCGGCCGCTACACCATCGACACGACCGGCCTGTCAGACGGCGTCTACCGGCTGACCCTGGACAACGTGAGCGTCTTCAACCACTTGAGCCAAGACCTGTGCGTTACCCACACCTGCGACATCAAGGATGCCTACGATGACTACGGCCTCATCGCCGTGGGCGTGCCCTGCCCCGGCGCGGCCGACCTGGAGAAGTTCGACCTGTTCGTCAGGCCCTTCTACTGCGGCGACACCGACATGGACGGCGACGAGGCCACCGGGAACTGGGTGCCGCTGGGCACGGGCACCTGCTGCGACGGCGTGGATAACGACGGCAACACCCTCACCGACGGCCAGGACCCCAAGTGCCAGCCCCACATCAATGAGGACCCCCTGGACGATGTCGACAACGACGGCGACGGCTACGAGGGGGAGGACCGGCCGTTGCCGCCCGGCGAGCAGTGCCCCTGGAACGGCGACGACGACTGCGATGGGTTAGTCGATGAGGACCCCAAGAACGGCATCGACGACCGCGACGGCTACGTCAACGACGGCTGCCCGGCCGTAGGTAACCCCGAGAGCGGGGTACAGTGCGCCAACGCCTTCGACGACGACGGCGACTTCTACGTGAACGACGGCTGCCCGGCCGTAGGTAACCCCGAGAGCGGGGCACAGTGCGCCAACGCCGTCGACGACGACGGGGAGGACGGCCTTATCGATGAGGACCCGGCCAACGGCTTCCTGGGCATTGACAACGACCGCGACGGGGCGATCGACGAGGACGGCGGCGGCCGCTTCGACTGGAACGGCGACACCGAGGTCGACGCGGGCGAGGAGCAGTTTGAGGGCGTGGACGACGACGGCGACACCCGGGTGGACGAGGACCCCCTGGACAGCCCTGCCAAGCTGTGGATCGACGGGCAACCCAAGCTCCACGAGGCCCACTACCTCGTCGAGGAGGTCCTGCTCAACTACGGGCCCACGTCACCCGTGACCGCCCTGGACACCACCGAGCTCGACGCCCCCGCCTACCGGGCCGACCTCAAGGAGGACGGCTTCACCACCTGCAACGACAACCTGAACAACGACGGCGACGCCATCGACGGCTGCGACGTTGACGGCTGCCCCGGCATCCCCAACCCTGACCCGCAGTGTCTGAACGAGCACATAGGGGAGGAGGCCGCCGGCCTCCACGCCTGCAACGACGGCAAGGACAACGGCGCGGGCTGGGGCCTGGGGGACAACAAGATCGACGAGGGCGACCCCGACGACTGCGGGACCGTCAGCGAGGTGTCGGTGGAGTGCAAGAACCCGACCGACCTCATCAGCATCAAGGACGGCGTCCCCTGGTACATCAAGCCGCCCAGCAACAGCCCCCTGACGCAGCAGTACTGCCCGCAGTACTTCGACCCGGCCCACTCGAACAAGTGCGTGCCCTGCAAGATCCCCATGGGCGCCGGCCCCGTCGACGACATGCCGTGCATGGCGATCATGCCGCCGCCCTGGCAGCCCGGCTATTGTGTTGCGGCGGACAGCGTGCCGGGCGTGGAGAACGAGCTGGAGCTCCACCGGCCGGTGACGCTGACCACAGGCGTCGAAGTGATCGATGAGCAGCAGCTCGACGTGGCCTGCGATGAGTGGACCAGCCTCCACCCGTTCAGCATCTACAACGTGCTTGAGCCGCCAGAGGACATCACCGACCCCCTCCCCGGCAACAACCAGAAGGGGACCCGCATGCTGGTGGCCTGCACCGCCTACACCCACGGCTACCTGACCGACCTGTCGGGCCCGGACCCCCCCGTGGACGTGTACGTGACCGCACCCGCAGTAGGCCCGGTGTCCGTGTATGCCAACAACGGTGAAAGCTCACCGCAGGAGTTCATCGTCACCCTGGAGGCGCAGTCGCCCGGCCTGGGCATCGGCGGCCCCGAGGGCCTGAAGGACGCGGACACCGACGGCTGGGCGGACAACGTGGAGGGCCTGCTCCGGTCCGACCCCGAGAATAAGCAAGGGTTGAGCACGCCAGAGAGCATTCATGTGCCGGGCAGTTGCAGCGACGGCGACGACAACGACCTCATGTGGGGGAAGGACGCCGCCGACCCCAAGTGCGTTGACACCGATGGCGACGGCTACTCCGACGGGGAGGAGTGGATGTTCGGCTCCAGCCCGTTAGACCCCGACAAGACGCCCGAGCACATGCAGTTGCCCTGGACCTGCTACGACTTCGTGGACAACGACGACGACGGGCAATCGGAGAACGCGGAGGGCGACGGACCCGACACCGACGGTTGGGGTGACTGCTCCATCGACCAACTGACGGCCATCCGGCCGCCGGTAATGTGCGCCTCCGGCTGGCAGTCGCCGGCGGACCGCACCTACGACATCACGCTTGCCCCCAACGGCGACCTAACCGTCGCCATCAACATCCCCGTCGCCGTGGCGCCCGGCGCCTCTGTCCCTGTAAACGGCGAGCTCGTCTTCAACTGCTTCCAACCGGGGGACTACCCCCCGCAGACCATCTTGGCCAGCATCGAGCCGGCGAACCCGCATGTGGTCGACCTGCTCCCGACCGAGCCGCTTCAAACGTCGTTCACCGGCACCGCCACCTGCGTGGGCGGCGAGGCCGACCTGCAAGTGAAGGACTGGATGTTCGGCCCCGCTCCGTCCTACATCCTGCCTCTCGAGGAGTGGGAGGACTGGGATACCGCCAAGGAAATCTACAACGCCGGGCCAGACGATGCCGAACAGGTGCGGGTGCGCAAGGAGATGAATTTGCCAGCCCAGTCCTGCCACGGGTACGTGACCGTCGCCTACGCGGGGGAAACGATCGGCATTGCCGAGGGAGCGCTCTACAGTTTCAACGACCTCGATTGGTACTTTGGCCCCGCTGAGCTGGTGGAGGGGACGGACGTGTCGATCGACGAGAAGGTCTACGTGGCCGATCCCTTTGGGGCCGTGCCGGCGATCACGCCCGAGCTGTCCGCCTGGTTCCTCCTGCCCGATCCCATACCTGTCGGCGCGACGGCCTACGCCGAGGAGGCCATGGGCGTCTGGTGCTGGCAGGTGGGCGACTATCCCTTCTTCTTCAGCAACCAGGTGACCCTCGTCGGCTACCCGAACGTCTGCGATCCCAGCCTGGGCAACATCAGCATGGACCTCGTGCTGGAGGCGCACGCGCGGGACTGCAGCGTGACGGGCGACACGGACTACGATTCGTTCGCGGACAACGTGGAGTGCTACCTGGAGACCGACCCGCTGAACGACTGCCCCGAAAAGACCGGCAGCCCCGGCAAATGCCCCGGCGTGGACTGCGACGGGGACGACGCCTGGCCGCTGGACATCAACATCGACAAGTTTGTCACCATGGCCGACGTGTTCAAGTATGCGGGGCGCCTCAACGAGACCGGCGGCCCGCCGCCCAGCGCCAAATGGTTGAAGCGCCTGGACCTCAACAAGGACAACTGGATCACTATGGCGGACGTGTTCAAGTACAACGGCAAGCTCAACCAGGAGTGCAGCTAGGGGGGTTGCCTATGCTGGCGATTTCGCTTGCTTGCGGCTGGCTTTGAGCTTGACCACAGGTCGGTAGGCCACTTCTACGACCATCTGGGTGGCGCTGAAGACGCTTACCTGCTCTGGGGTAAGGCCATCTCCCACCAGCCTCTCGACCAGTGTCTCAGCTTCCTCTGAGTTGTCGAAGACGCGTGCTTTGGCCCAGTCGTCCTCGGCTTCGTGTGGGATGACGACGAGCACCTTGGTCGGCGTGTCGGCCTTGGGCTTCGCTTGCTGGGGAGTCTGAGCTACTGCTGCTGGTACCTCGTACCAGCAGCGATTCTCTCGCTCACGAGCCCACTCCGGCAGCTCCGCCGTGAGGGCTTGCTCCTCCGGGCTATGCTCAGAGCTGTGGTTTCCGTCTACATCCATCGCCGCTCAGGGGTTCGTCTAGACCGCCGGCTCTTCTAGCGCTTCCGTGGTCTTCAAGTGAACTATCGCGCGGTAGGTTAGGTGAACATTTAGCTGAGTGCCGTTGAACACGGTGAGGCGCTGCTGATCGAGCCCTTCTTCTACCAGGGTTTCGACGAAGTGCCCAGCGGCCTGAACGTCCTCGAAGAAGTGGGCTTCGCCGCAGTTGTCTGCACCTTCGTTGAGAGCAACAACAATCACCCTCGGCGACGCCTTCGGTTTGGTTTCCGTTTCCGCCTTCATTTCCGTTTCTTGCACAGGCTTCACCTCGGTTGCTGCACTGCTTCCTTCAAAGGCCTCAGTTCTGTCCCGGGCCCAGTGCAGCACCTGAGCCGTCAGGTCCTTCTTCCCTTCGACAGGCTCCAGGCTCTGGTATTTCTGCAGGTCCACCTTCGTTCACCCCCACCGGTGTGCCACCAGCACTCGCACCCCTACCAGTAAATAGACGCGGCTGGGGCGGTTATGTTAACACGTTCAGAGTATAGTGACGGTAAGGATTGGCGAGGGGTTTGCATTGACCCCCTCTCTCGCGGATGCTAGAATACGATGCGATAAATGGGGTTGTGGCTAGGCTAGACGGGCGAGGGTCGTATCCTCCGGCCCTCGCTTTGCGTTGATGGGGGCGGCAAGGAGAAGAAACAAGCCATGCTCACTACCGTCGTCGGCAGCTATCCCAAGATACCCAATCGACCGCGGCCGGCCAGGCTGCGGGGCGCCATCGCTCGGTTCGAGCGGGGGGCGATAGGCGAGGACGAGCTGCGGCGGGTAGAGGATGAGGTGACCATCGAGGTGATCCAGGAGCAGGTGGAGGCCGGCATCGACATCGTCAGCGACGGCCAGATCCGCTGGGAGGACGACCAGACCTACTTCGCCCGCCGGATGGACGGCTTCACCATCGATGGCCTCATCCGCTACTTCGATACCAACACCTACTATCGCCAGCCGGTAGTCACGGGCGCCGTCCGGTGGCAGCAGCCGATCGCAGCCGAAGACTATCGTTTCGCTGCCGCCCATAGCCCGCGGCCGGTGAAGGCCCTGGTCACTGGCCCCTATACCCTGGCCGCTCTCTCAGCCAACGAGCACTACGGCAGCTTCGGCGATCTGGTGCTCGCCCTGGCCCAGGAGCTGCGGCAGGAGGTACTGGCCCTGGAGAAGGCAGGGGCGTCTATCATCCAGGTCAACGAGCCGGCCATCCTCAAGCAGAAGGAGGACTTCCCTCTGTTCAGCCAGGCTCTGGAGCGAATGATGGAGGGGGTGGCGGCCGAGGCTCATCTCTATACCTGGTTCGGCGACATCGAAGGCCTCTTCCCGCACATCATGGAGCTCCCGTTCTCCGCCATCGGGCTGGACTTTGTGATGGGGCCGGCCAACTATGAGATCATAAGGAGAGCGCCTTTTGCCAAGAAGCTGGGCCTAGGCATAGTCGACGCCCGCAACACGAGGTTGGAGACGGTGGAGCAGATCGTGGAGTGCATCCGCCGGGTGAGCGATGTTGTGCCGCCGGAGTCCATTTATGTCAATCCGAGCTGTGGTCTGGAGTACCTGCCACGGGAGGCAGCTCAGGCGAAGCTAGCCTGTATGGTGGCGGGCGTTCAGGGCGCGCAGGAGGTGCTAGGGTGAGCAAGGGACTGCTTACCACCACTGTTGGCAGCTTCCCGAAGCCCGACTACCTGGCGCAGGCCCGCAACCAGTTCTCCCTGGGCAAGATCGATCGGCAGGAGCTGGCGGCTCTGGAGCGGCAAGCCACTGCGGAGGTGATTGGTCTTCAGGAGGAGATCGGGCTGGACATCCTGGTGGATGGGGAGATGGAGCGGGGTGACATGGTGGCCTACTTCGCTGAACTGCTCAGCGAGAGCATGGCCATCGGCGGGCTGGTGCGCTCCTACGGCAACCGCTACTACCGGAAACCTATCATTATCGGCAAACTCCACTGGCAGGGCCCGATGACGGTGGAGATGTGGCGCTACGCTCAGGGTCTCACCACCAAGCCGGTCAAGGGGATGCTTACTGGCCCCTACACCATGGTCGACTGGTCGTTCGATGAGCACTATGAGTCGCGGCGAGAGGCGGTGCTGGACATGGCCCGCGTCGTCCACCAGGAGGCGGTGGAGCTGGAGAAGGCCGGCGCCCGCTACATCCAGGTGGACGAGCCGGCGGCCTCCAGTCGCCCCGAGGAGATGGAGCTCGTCGCGCAGGGCCTGGCCGTGGTCACTGAGGGGCTCAAAGCCAAGACCATCACCCACATGTGCTATGGCGACTTCGCCAGCGTCTTCGACCAGATAGCCCGTCTACCCGTGGACCAGCTCGACATCGAGACGGCCAACAGTGACTACGACCTGCTGGAGATGTTCCGCCACCATCGCTTCGACAAGGAGGTGGCCCTCGGTGTCGTGGATGTGCACGACCACAGGGTGGAGACGGTGGAGGAGGTCAAGGAGGGCATCCGCAGGGGCCTAGAGGTGCTACCACCCGAGCGGCTGTACATCGATCCCGATTGTGGCCTCAAGACGCGCACGTGGGAGGAGGCGGCGGCCAAGCTGCGGGTGATGGTGCAGGCGGTGCGTGAGGTCAGGCGCGAGCTGGGCATCGAGGGCTAGGCGCTCGCAGATCGCTGTCCGGCGGGGGTTCTAACGGCGGCGAAACTCCTTCTCCAGTAGGGCGGTGCTCATGTGGATCATGGTGGGACGGCCGTGGGGACAGGTGTGGGGCACCTGAGCCTGCTCCAGCCGCCGCACGAGCTCGCGCATCTCCTCCACGGCCAGGGGCTGGCCCGCCGTCACCGCAGCGTGGCAAGCGAGGGTGATCGCCACCCGCTCACGCTCGTCGGGCGCTGTCTCTTCGCCCAGGATATCCAGGAACTCGGCGAAGGCCTGCGATAGGTCTTTCCCTGGCAGGACGGCAGGGACGGCTCTGATCAGGTAGGTCCGCTCGCCGAAGGGCTCCAGATGGAAGCCGTGCTCCGAAAGCACCTCGTAGTGCGCGAGGATGACCTCCTTCTGGCGGGGCGATACCTCCACCATGGTCGGCTCCAGCAGCCCTTGTGCGTCCAGGGCTTGTCTCTGACGGGCGGCGCAGATCTCCTCGAACAGAACGCGCTCGTGGGCCGCGTGCTGGTCGATGAGGTATATTCCTTCGGGCCCCTCGGCCACAATGTAGGTATTGCCGATCTGTCCCACCACTCGCAGCAGGGGCAGGGAAACCTTGGGCGACGGTGCCACTGTGTCTGCTGCCGCCCTGACCGCCGCTTCCCGCTCCAGGGCCCGCTGCCACAGAGGTGGCAGGGTTGTCTCCTGGGGGGTGGTCGGCTGGGCCACGGCGACGCCTGCGGTGGATGGGAGGGAAGGGACGGGCGCTTGCTCCAGGAGGGCCTGTCGCACCGCTCGCTGTACGGCGGCAAACGCCTCGTTCTCCTGGCGAAAGCGCACCTCGGCCTTGGTGGGGTGCACGTTTACGTCTACCTCCTCGTATGGGAGGCGGAGGTCGACTATGGCGATGGGGTGGCGGCCGGTTGTCAGCAGACCCGAATAGGCTTCCTCTATGGCGAAGGTCAGCCGTCGGTTCTGCACCCAGCGGCGGTTAACGAATAGGCTGACGTAGCCTCGGCTGGCCCGCGAGATGTGTGGCGGGCCGGCCAGCCCGGTCACTGTGATCGCGGTGCGTTCGCCATCTTCGGGCCAGCGCACGGGCAGCATGGCGGCCGCCACATCGGCGCCGTGGACGCTGGCCACCGCGTCGGTGAGTTGGCCACTGCCGCTGGTGATGAGAGCTTGACGACCTTCCAGAAGCAGGGAGAAGCGCACCTCGGGATAGGCCAGGGCGTACTGACTGACCAGGTTGGCGATATGCTGATTCTCGGCGGTGGGCGAGCGCATGAACTTGCGCCGAGCGGGTTGCTTGGCGAAGAGGTTGAGAACGGTGACGGTGGTGCCTACAGGAGCGCCCCACGTGCCTTGCCCTACCGGTTTTCCGTCTGCCAGGCGGAGGTAAGTTCCGGCAACTGCATCGGCAGGGCGGGAGAGCATCTCCACGTCGGCCGCAGCGGCGATGCTGGGCAGGGCTTCCCCTCTGAAGCCCAGGGTGGTGATGCGGGCCAGGTCTTGCGCCGAGGTCACCTTGCTGGTGGCGCAACGATGAAAGGCCAGAGCCAGGTCGCTGGAAGGGATGCCTTTGCCGTTGTCGGTCACCCGAATGAGGTCGAGCCCGCCCTGCTTCACCTCGATGGACACGTGACTGGCACCGGCATCAAGGCTATTCTCTACCAGCTCCTTCACCACCGAGGCTGGGCGCTCTACAACCTCGCCGGCGGCGATAAGGGCTGACACTTCGGGCGGAAGAATGTGGATGGTCAACTCTTGAAGCTTACCCTCCATCCACATATCTTAGCATCCAACGAATTTCAGCGGAGCTTGATTGCTCCCTTCGTTGTCCATTGCTATACTAGCACCATTGAACGGGTGGCTGGGGAGGGAATATCGGCATGAGGGTTTTTCGCTGGCTGTGGCCGCTGCCTCTGTTGGCGGCTGCCTTTCTGTTGGCTAACAACGTTCCCTGCCCTTCGGCCTCCTCGCAGGTTCTGGCCCCTGACCTTCACCTTGCGTCGGCTCACGCCGCTGTCGCTGAGTTCGTCCCCAGCGAGGTGCTGGTAAAGTGTCGCCTGCCCCTGCCGCCCGCTGCCGTAGCCGCTATCCTGAGGCTGGCAGGAGGGGCGATGGTGGAGCGCAACCCCACCCTTGGGCTGTATCGCCTTCGCTTGCCCGAGGGGGTTGATGTGCAGCAGGCAGCCGCTCTTTATGCCGAATTGCCCTGGGTTGAGTATGCGGAGCCCAACTACATTGTCCAGGCGGCGATAGTGCCGAACGATCCCTTGTACCAGGCACACCAGGCTTGGTACTACGACCTCATCAATGCCCCCGCTGGTTGGGCTATCGAGAGGGGGAGACCAGCCATCATCGTGGCAGTGCTGGATACGGGGGTGGACCTGGATCACCCCGATCTACAGTCCAAGATCTGGACCAACGCCCGCGAGGTGGTGGGCAACGGCATCGACGACGATGGGAACGGCTGCATAGATGATGTCCACGGCTGCGACTTTGTGCCTCTACCGCCCTCCAGCGACCCCAGCGATGACCACGGCCACGGCACGATGGTGGCCGGCATTGTGGGGGCCGGAAGCGACAACGGCCAGGGGGTGGCGGGAACGGCCTGGGCGGCGACCGTGATGCCGGTGAAGGTGCTCGATTCGACGGGTGCGGGCACAGCCTCCGACGTGGCTCAGGGTATCGTCTACGCCGCGAAGAGCGGCGCCCAGGTGATCAACATGAGCATGGCTCGACCGTCGCCCAGCCGCGCTCTGGAGCAGGCGGTGAACGAGGCCCACGACACCTTCGGAGTGATCCTGGTCGCGGCTACCGGGAACGAGGGCCAGGAGGGGGTGGGCTACCCCGCGGCCTACCCGGGGGTCATCGCCGTGTCCGCCTTCGACCACTCCGACCCCAACAGCCGCGCTTCGTTCAGCAACTGGGGCCCCCAGGTGAACGTGGCGGCGCCAGGGGTGGACGTGTTCAGCACTCACCTCGGCGGCGGCTACGCTACGGGCGAGGGCACATCGTTTGCTACGGCCTTCGTGTCGGGACTGGTGGCGCTGCTTCTGTCGCAGGATTCGTCCCGCAGCGACGACGATATCCGCGCCATCCTGCGCATCGCCAGCGATGACCTGCCCGATGGCGCGACGCCCAACTGGGACGGCTGGGGCCGCCTGAACATGGGCAAGGCGCTCAACACGCACGTGTACCGGACGGTCGTGCCGGGGGTTGTGAGGAACTAGGCAACCCTACGGGTCAAACGTCCATACGGTGCCGCCCGGCGCTGTCACCAGCACGAGCACGGAGTCGTACGGCTTGAGCTGCGTGATGTCGCTCAGCTCCGACCTGCCGGGCACATACTTGGCCCACGACTGGCTTTCCGTGAGCATGTAGAGGATGCTGAAGTTCCCGGCGATTCCCGCCGTCGCGTCTGCTATGGCCTTCTGCTGGCTGGTGTAGCATATGGAATTCCACCCCTCGACCAGGCTGACGCTGGGCTGCTTAGCCGTCGATTGCTCCTGCACCCAGTCCGCGCTGGCTGACATCAGCACAAAGAGTTGGTCGTACGGCTTGAGAGCGGTCATGTTGCTGGGGTCGGACCTGTCCGGGAACCAGTGGTCGAACTGCTGGGAGGAGTTATTCAGTCGATACACAGCCGATACCTTGCTCGCGATGCCAGCGAGTGCGTCCTCCACGCCCTTCTCCTCGCCCACATAGCACCGGTCATTCCACCCTGCGCCCATAGACATGGCGAGGCTGGGGGTCGGAACAGCCGTGGGTGTGGGCGCCGGAGTTGCGCTGGCGGTGGGTGTGGGCGTCGGCGTAGGTGTGGGGGTGGGCGTGGCCGGCGGGGGCGGCGTGGGCGTCATTGGGGCCACGGCTTCGGACTCGTAGGCCCCGATGTCACAGACGGCGCTGCCGTCGCCATTGCCGTCTACGGGGCGGGCAGCACCGCGCTGGTCGGTGCTAGGGCAGCCGGCGTTGTCGCCGGCGTCGATGGCGGGGCTGCCGGGCGGGAGAGCGTGAGTCTTGGTCGGCCCGCCGTTGTCCGCCAGGGGGCCCAGGAGCGGGTCCGTGTTGATGAGGTCGCCTGAGCCGGTGAAACCGCAGGTGTTGGCGTCCTCCAGGTTGTGGCCGGCGGAGGTGATGGGGCCGCCGCAATTTCCGCCGCTAGGGGCGGTGTTGTTCGCCACGATCGTATTCTTCAGCGTGGCGGTGCCGCCGCTGAGAATACCGCCGCCGTTGGTGCCCGCCGTGTTGCCGCTGACGGTGGTGTTGGTGAGCGTCAGTGTGCTTGGATTGATGAAGCCATTCAAGATGCCGCCGCCGGTTAAGTTGGCCATGTTGCCGCTGACGGTGCTGTTGATGAGGGTGGCGGCGCCGTCGCTGACAATACCGCCGCCGAAGCCGTCCATCGCGTTGGCCGCCGTGTTGCCACTGACGGTGCTTTGGGTGAGAGTTATGGTGCCAAAGTTGAAGATGCCGCCGCCGAAGCTGTGCGTGGTGTTGCCGCTCACGATGCTGAAGGCGAGCGTCAGAGTGGCGCCGGATGCGACAAAGACGCCCCCGCCATACTCCGCCAACAAGCCGTTCCCTATGGTTACGCCGGAGATATTGACGGTGCCCGAATGAATGTGGAAGACCCGGTCGAGGTCGCCGCCGTCGATGATGGTGGTAGCGGCGCCGGCCCCAGTGATAGTGAGGTCGCCAGTGATGTCTAGGTCGCCGGTGGCGGCCGCGTCCTCGCCTGTTCCGGCAATACTGAGGACGTATGTGCCGGCTGGCAGGGTGATGGTGTCACTGCCAGCGCTGGCGTTGGCCTCCTGAATGGCCGCTCGCAGGGTGCACAGGCCCCCGGCCGTCGCGCAGATCCCGTCGCCGGGGTTCGCGTCGACGGCGTCGGCAGTGCTATTCACGGTGATGGAGGACGCCGCAGCACCGGGCCGGCCGACCAGCAGGAAGACGGCGCCCCCAAGCGCAAGCACAACACAGCAGGCTACTAAGCTCCGTTTCATGTCCTTCTCCTTTGGCTGCAGCCACGCCCCAACGCCTGCTTCCGGTGCGAGCATGCCCGTTCAACATTGGGCGTATTCTTACGCGCCTGGGCGCCCTTGTCAAGCGTGCGTCAGCCCGATGTCTCTCGCGGCGGTTTAGCCCTTCTCGTGGCGCGCCCTCTCGCGCAGCTCGTAGAGCTTGGTGAGGGCCTGCAGCGGGGTGAGGCCGTCCACGTCCAGGGAGGCCAGCTCCTCGAGCAGGGCGTGGTTGGCGTCCAGGAAGGATAGCTGGACGGCGGACTCGCGCGGGCGGCGTCGGGGCAGGCGGTCGTGCCGCTCCTCCAGCTCGCTCAGCACCTCCTGCGCCCGCTGGATGACCGGTCGGGGCAGGCCGGCGAGCTGGGCCACGTGAACGCCGTAGCTCTTGTCGGCGCCGCCGGGCAGGATACGGTGGAGGAAGACCACGCGCCCCTCCTCTTCGCTCACGGCCACGTTGTAGTTCTTCACCCGCGGCAGGAGGGCGGCCAGGTCGATCAGCTCGTGGTAGTGGGTGGCGAACAGGGTCTTGGCGGCCACCTCCGGCCGGTGGTGGATGAACTCGACCACGGCGCGGGCGATGGCCATGCCGTCGTAGGTGCTGGTGCCGCGGCCGATCTCGTCGAGCAGGAGGAGGGACCTGGGCGTGGCGTTGTGGAGGATGCTGGCCGTCTCCAGCATCTCCACCAGGAACGTCGACTGGCCAGCGGCGATGTCGTCCAGGGCGCCCACGCGGGTGAAGATGCGGTCGACGATGCCGATGCGGGCCGAGGCGGCGGGCACGAAGCTGCCCATCTGGGCCAGCAGCACGATGAGGGCCACCTGGCGGATGTAGGTGGACTTGCCGGCCATGTTCGGGCCGGTGAGGACGATGATCTGGGCGTCCTGGTTGGAGAGATGGGTATCGTTGGGGACGAACGCCCCCTGGGGCAGCATGCGCTCCACCACCGGATGGCGGCCGTCGCGGATGACGATCTCGTCGTCCTGGGTCACGTCCGGCCGCACGTAGCCGTAGCGGGCGGCCACCTCGGCCAGGGCGCAGAAGACGTCGGCCTCGGCTACGGTGGCCGCCGCCTCCAGGATGCGCTTGCCCTCGGCGGCCACCTGGGCGCACACCTGGCGGAAGAGGGTCGCCTCCAGCTCCTCCTGACGCTCGCGGGCGTGGAGGATCTGGAACTCGCGCTCCTTCAGCTCGGGGGTGGTGAAGCGCTCGCCGCCCACCAGGGTCTGCCGCCGCTGGTAGTGGGCGGGCACCAGTCGCAGGTTGGCCTTGCTCACCTCGATGTAGTAGCCGAAGACCTTGTTGTAGCCCACCTTCAGCGATTTAATGCCCGTCTGCTGGCGCTCTCGCCGCTCCAGGTCGGCGAGGTACTGGCGGGCATCGCGGGCCACGCTGCGCAGGCTATCCAGCTCCGGCGAGAAGCCGGCCCGAATGACACCGCCCTCCTCGAAGCCAGCGGCGGGCTCGTCCTCGATGGCCTGCTCGATGAGGGCGGCTGTCTCCTGGCAGGGGTGAAGGCGGGCCAATAGCTCGCGAGCTTCGCCCGCCTCTTCCCCATCGCCGGCGATGGCCTGACGCAGGGCCGGCACCAGCGCCAGGCCGCGGCGGAGGCTCACCAGCTCTCGCGGCGAGGCCAGGCCCCCGCTCATGCGGGCCAGCAGGCGTTCCAGGTCGGGCATCTTGGCCAGCACCGCGCTCGTCTGGCCGCGGCGGACGCCGCTCTGGAAGAAGAACTGCACCCTGTCCTGACGTTGGCGGGTATGGGTTATGTCGAGCAAGGGCTGCCCTAGCCAGCGCCGCAGGAGGCGAGCAGCCATCGAGGTCTTGGTGAGGTCGATGGTGGCGAGCAGGGAGGCGGTGCCTGGGCCGTGGCGGATGCTGGCGAAGAGCTCGAGGTTGCGGCGGGTGTGGCTATCGAGGGTCATGAAGGCGGAGGTGCTGTAGATGGAGAGGCGGGTGATGTGGGCCAGGACCGCTCGCTGGTTGTCCTGAAGGTAGGCGAGAACGGCGCCGGCGGCGGCCACGGCCAGGGGCAGGTCGGCGCAGCCGAAGGCATCAAGGGAGACGACGCCGAAATGGGCCAGCAGGAGCTCGGCGGCGGCCTCCGGCTGGAAGCGATGGGCCTCCAGGTGACTCACGGCCGTCTGGAGGCCTTCGGGCGGCTCCTGGCCTTCGGCGAGCAGCAGCTCGGCGGGGCGCAGGCGGTCGAGCTCGGCGGGCAGCAGGGCGGCGTCGATCTGGGCGACGGCGAACTCGCCCGTGCTCACGTCCACGTAGGCGAGGCCGGCCCGATCGCCTGCGAGGGCGAGGGCGGCCAGATAGTTGTTGGTTCGCTGGTCGAGGAGATCGCCCTCGACTATGGTGCCGGGGGTGACCACGCGCACCACCTGGCGCTCCATGAGGGTGCGGTCCTTAGTGGCCTCGCTGACCTGCTCGCAGATGGCGACCTTGTACCCTTTGGCGATTAGTTTAGCCAGGTAGCTATCGAGGGCGTGATGGGGGATGCCGGCCAGCGGTATCCGCTGCCCCTTGCCGATGGGGCGCGAGGTGAGGACGATCTCCAGCTCACGGGAGACGAGCTCGGCGTCCTGGTCGAAGGTCTCGTAGAAGTCGCCCAGGCGGAAGAGGACGATGGCCTGGGGGAAGCGGCGCTTAATCTCCAGGTACTGGCGGCGCAGCGGCGTGGTCATGGGCCGACGGCTCCTCCCAAGGCTTGGGCTAGGCTAGTCGAGCGATATTATAGCGGGTCGGGGGACGGAGGGCGCGTTATCCGCCGCCGGCAGTGAGGATGCCGAGCTCGGCGCCGAAGACGGGGTCCGGGCCGAGCTCGGCGGCGGTCCGGCTTACGGCGTCTTCCGTTGTGAGTCCTTCGATCAGCAGGAGCTCGAGCAGCCTCTCCGTTGCTCGGTCGGAGTGGCTCCATGATACGGGGTTGTCCCAACTTATAAAGGACTCCGCTCCTTTTGCAAGGAAGGCGCGTGCGGTTTCATTGATCGACGTCAGCCCGTTGCAACCCATCATTATGATCGTCGTGCCATCGAATCCGCCTCTCATGCTCGATGTGACGAAGTCTGCCCTTATGCCGAACAACCACTCGGCACCTTCGTGATAACGGGTGCGGGCTAGCCGCCTCTTCCCTTGATCCGCGTAGCTCCCCTGCCTATATGGCTGGGAGGTAAAGAGGACGACCTCGTCCACCGGGCTACCGTCCTTGTCCTTCAGTAAACGGGCGGAGTGAACCCTCAAGACGAGCAGGTCATGACCATGGGTGGGAAGCTCCCGGTAGAAGTCGACCGTGACCGCTTCGCCCGGGTAGTAGTCCACGACGTATCCGGCTTCTTGTAGCATCTCCGTGGCGGCTGCCACGAACTCCGGGTTCGGGTCGTATACACTGACCTGGTCGACTATGGCGGCTCTAAGCACAGGCGAAGGGCCGCCGTCCGACCACAGATTGCGGAACAGCAGCCCGCCGACCAGCGCGACGACGACAAGAGCGACAGCCGCTACGCTGACGCCTATCCTACGGCGAGACAGCGACCAGGCGAACAGCAGTCGGCCGCCCTTGGGCCGACGCGCCCCCCCCTTCTGGCGCCGCCTCCTGCGCCTACGGTGGCTCATAGCGGAGCCACGATAGCATACCAGCCCCTACCGCAGCCTCCGTCAGGGACGGATCCGCGTCTGGCGGAAGCGCCTCCTCACGTACCAGCCGCCGCCGGTTAGGGCGAGAAGGGTCGCGACGCCAGCGGCGGCCGCCGCTAGCGGCGCGGTATGATCACTGGCTGAGGAGGAACCGGATGCCTGCGCAGCGGAGTCAGACCCGACGACGATGGCTTCGGCTATCCCCCCGCCGCCGCCGGGAGCGCAGCCGGGGTGAAGTAGCGGCGCGAGCAGGTCGAACGCCTGCTGATAGCGATTCAGCGCTTCCTGCAGGGAGTCAGCGCTCCCGTTGGCGATCGCGAATGCCAAGGCGGCGTCCCCTGCGGCCACGTGTGACTGCGCAGCACTCAAACTGCCCGGCGGGACGGCATCGGGAGTGGCGAGCGCTTCTGAAAGCTCGACGTCGGCGGCGACGCGCCCCATTTGGCCCACGAATTCACGAAGGGAAGCCTTCATCGTAACAGTATCGACGCCTGGGGTGCCCGGCTGAGAGTCGACTAAGTCGATTTCGCTAGCTGCCTGCTTCAATAGATCCCAGCTTGCAGCCGCCTCTGTTGTCACCGGGAAGAAGGGGTGATTGTAGCCTCCGCACGGGTCCTTTTCCTCTTTGGGGATACTGCCCTTATCGCAAGCGGTGGACTGCGGGGAAGACTTGACGACCTTCTTTACCTTGTAGCTGAAAGTGTCGCCGATAGCTTCTCTTGGCACTTCGCCGTCTCGGTCTCCTTCCCCAGCCGCCCAGTTCGCTTGACCTGTACCCACGTTGTCGTGGTGGGCGAAGATTTTATCTAAGAGGGGAGCGACGACAGTCAAGGCCTTCCCGGCCAGGGCTCCTTTCGGCTCCTTGTCTCCCTTAAGAGCGTCTGCCACCGTTTCTATGATGCTGCTGGTCGCAGTGTCATTTATTTCCGTGACGCGAAACCGGAACTGCCAGTCCGCCGTCTCGAAGCACTCCCGGTCAGTTGGCGAAAGCCAGCCGCCAGGAAGCTTCCCACCAGCGCCTATGTGCGGGAACGGCGTCTCCAGTACGGGGAACGGCTTCTCACCCTTCTTGTCGGTATCGTTCCTGAACATCTCAAGGTCTTCCCAACAGTCGAACTTTAGCCAATCGGCCGGGTCTCCCTCGAGCTTCTGGCCTGGGTGCGTGAACCGCACATCTATGCAAATCTCCGCGTCGCCCCCGCCGTCGCCAATGTCCTTGGTGAAGTCCAGGTTAGTGAATTCGATCCAGTCGGTCTCCACCGGAGGGCCAGGGGGATCCAAATCGGCGCTTGCCTGCTGGCCTCCTTGCTCGAGCAGGAAGAGCATTGCCATCGCACAGATTAGGCCGAGAACCGTTCCTTTCATCGCCGCACTCCTCTCTCCAAAAGCAAACACGACTCGTTACCCGGCCGGGGTAACCAGCCCTGGTTCTTACGCCGCCTGCTTGAATGACGTGCCCGCCACCGCCCCGCCCTCCCCCATGCGCAGCCGCATTATAGTCAACTCTCGGAGAATGTCAAGCGTCTAGGGGGGCTATTTTCTCGGTTTTTTCGTGGGGAGCGTTGTCAGAATCGGTGGGCATGCATGGAGCGTTCGCGGCTGGGCGCTAGCTGGCGGCACGCCTTCCCTTCGCTGCTATCCCCTCGCTCGTTCGAGGTCGGCGGCGAGCATGGCCGCCACCTCCTCGCCCAGGCGAATGCTGTAGTTCTGGCCGCGGTCCTCGGGGTAGATCTGGGTCATGTTGGCCAGATACAGCCCCTCGATGGGCGTGCGGTGCTCGGGGAGCGAGCGCGAGTAGTGGGTGGCGATGATCGGCTGGGCGAAGGGCCCGCGGAAGAGCCAGCGGTCGGCCACCCACTCCGGCGAGAACTGGGGATTGATGCGCTTCAGGTGGGGGAAGTAGACGCCGCACAGCTCGTCGATCCCCATCTGGAAGAGGGGTGAGGCCTCCTCCAGGTAGTTGGAGAGATAGACCACGTGCTGGTCGCCGTAGTGGGAGCGCTCGATGAAGTTGGTGTGCTCGATGAGCGCCAGGAAGGGGATGGAGCGGTCGCTGATGTTCATCCAGTAGATGGGCGATAGCGACTGCTTGAGGGCCAGCACCAGACAGAGAGCCCACTGATACTGCACAGCCGCCAGCTTGGCCGCGTAGTCCTGGGGGAGCTGGCTCACCAGGCCGAGGAAGGTCCGGTTGGGGACGGTGGCGATGACGGCGTCGCAGGGTATTCTCTCCCCCTTGCCCCCACCCGCCTCCAGGGCGACGGCCCGCCCGTCCTCGACGATCACTCGTTGCACCGGCCGCCCCGTCTCCAGCAGGCCGCCCATCTGTCGGATGCGCTCGGCCAGCGTATCGACCAGCAGGCCGAAGCTGCCCATCAGGTAGCCCAGTTGCTCCTTCTGGCCGGGCCCTCCCTTGCGGGAGGCGAAGCGCAGGTGGATCTTGCTCCAGAACCAGGCCATGCTGACGTCGTCCGCCCGCTGGCCGAACTTGCCCCGCAAGAGCGGCCCCCAGACGACGTCGTAGTTGCGCTGGCCGGCGTGCTTGATGATCCACTCCTTGGCCGTGACGCTCTCGTACGGTCGCCAGTTCTTCTGCCGTCGCAGCCAGAGCCCCACCAGCCCCAATCGCACGCGGTCGATAAGGGAGATGGGGGTGAAGCGCAGCAGGTCGAGGGGGGTGACGAAGTCGTACACGCGGTCATCGTAGAAGATGCCCACCTTCGATTCCCGCCAGATCAGGCGGTCGGCCAGGCCCAGCTCGTCGATCAGGGCCGTGATGGTGGTGTCGGTGGAGAAGATGTGGTGATAGAATTGCTCGATGCGGCTGCCGCCGATCTCGAACGTGCCCACCAGGCCTCCCAGGTCGGGCTCTGCCTCCAGCAGGTGGACCTGGAAGCCCCGCTGGCAGAGGCGATAGGCGGCGGCCAGGCCGGCTAGTCCCCCGCCGATGATCGCTACCTTCATTCGCTGCCCTCCCCTTCCAGGGCCACGCTGGGCCGGGCCGGCCGGCGCAGGGTTTCGGCCAGCGACAGGTTGATCACCCACAGGAAGAGCAGCCCGGCGGCCACGACCGGCAGCAGCACCAGGGCATGCAGGGCGGCGGCGTATGCACCCGCCACCCCACCGCTCACACCCACGACCTCCAGCGTCTCCTTCGTCAGGAGCTCGAAGGGCCCGACACCGCCCGGGCTGGAAGGAAGGGTTATCGCCAGGTTGGCTGCCGCCGCTACCATCATGAAGATGGGGAAAGCCTCGCCCAGGTTGAAGGAGATGCCCACCATGAAGTACATGGTGGACTCCAGGGCCCAGGCCACGACCGTGGTGATCAGTACCGCGCCGACGCGCCAGGGGCTCTGCAGGGCGCCTAGCCCGACCATGAACGAGCTGGCCCACTGACGGCCCTTCTCCTGGGCTCGCGCCGGCAGGAAGCGGAGGAGCCTTGCCAGCCAGCGTTCGGCTCGTTCCTGGGAAGAGGCCATGAACAAGAAGAGGGCGAAGATCAGCACGAAGGTGGCGGTCATGGCGGCGGCCAGGATGCCCAGCTCGCGGCTGAGGCCGACGAAGGCGCCCACGCCTATCAGGAAAACGACCAGCACCAGCCCGTCGAATAGCCGCTCCACGGCGATGGTGCCCAGGGTGGCCATGATGCTCAGGCGGTGCCTCTTGTCCATGATGTAGGCGCGCACGAACTCGCCAGTCCGAGCGGGCAGGAGGTTGTTGGCCATGTAGCCGATGATAACGATGGGATACAGAGTCTGAGCGGAGAAGCTGCCCATCGGCTGTAGCAGATAGCGCCACCGTAGGGAGCGGAACCAGGCCGAGACGAACCAGACGGCGATGGCGGGGGCGAACCACCAGTAGTTGGCGTCGGCGAGGGCGTCGCCCATCTCTCGCAGGTCGGTGAAGGCAAAGAACAAACCCAGGAAGAGGGCTGTCCCCAGCATGCCAATCCAAAGCTGACGGTTGCGCAGCAAGATGTTTGGCCCGCCTTCTCCTCCCGGCTGAAGAGGGTACGCATTATTATAGGGTGGGGGCAGTTAGTGGGGCAACGCGAGCCGTTGCTGGTAACTGGTTCAGCACGGGCGGGTGAACTACCTGACCCTGCGGGATAAATCCCGCAGCACCAAATCTTCCACTCTGGGAAGCCGCGGGTTTCAACCCGCGGGATGGTCGAGCCCCTGTCTACCAACTACGAACCAGTTGCCGGCGCAGGACGAGGTCAGGGCACAGGCATATCGGTCAGGGGGATGCGGCGGACCTGATTGGCGCCGCTGTTGGAGAAATAGAGGAAACCCCGGTTGTCCAGCACCAGGCCGGTGGGGCTGGACAGGGCCTTCTCGCCGACGCCCTCCAGCATGTATAGGATGCGGCCGTCGGCCCCGATGCGCAGGAGGCGATGGCGAGTGGTCTCGCTGGCGATGATGCTGCCATCGGGGGCCAGAGCCAGATAGGGCTTGGTGGATGGGTCATCCGCGAACCAGCCCGGCGTGGGGAACTGGGCCACCGGATTGAACTGCTTGTCGAAACGCTGGATGCGGCTGTTCCAGGCATCGGCCACAAGGATGTCGCCGTTGGCGGCGATCTCGATGCCAACGGGCTCGCGGAACTGCCCTGGCTCCGACCCGCACTTGCCCAAGCTTGCCAGGAAGGAACCATCGCCGGCGAACTTGAGGATGCGGCAGGTGCCAGTGTCGGCGACCCAGACGTTCCCCTCGGCGTCGGTGGCCACATCGCGGGGGCCCCAGAAATCGTAGGCCTTGGGGTTGGTGAGGTCGGAGGCTGGCTTACCCCACTGGGTTACAAAGTTCAGATCGCGGTCGAACTTCTGGATGCGATTGTTCCAGGTGTCGGCGACGTAAAGGTTGCCCTGGCTGTCCACCGCCACTCCCCAGGGCTCGTTGAACTCGCCCGGGCCATCTCCTGGGGAACCCACCTCGGCTATGAATGTGCCCTCTGGGTCGAACTTCTGGACGCGATGGTTGCCGCTGTCGGCGACGTAGAGGTTGCCGTCGCCGTCCACGGCCAGGCCGGCCGGCTTGATGAATCGACCGGGGCCGGAGCCCCGCTCGCCCAGGGTGAACCTGCCCTCGCTATCGGCCTTGGGCACCTCAGGCGGTTCCTCTCTGCCGATGGGCTCCTCAGGCGTGAACTCCTTGGGGAAATAGGCCACCGCATCCGCCGAGCCTTTGGGCTCCGGCGGCTCGTGGTCACGGAAGTAGCGCCACCAGGTGTGCCAGGTATCGCCATCGCCCAGGCTTGCCACAAAGTCGGTGAAGATGGTCAGGATGTTCTTGCGCTTCCCGTCCTTATCGAGCTCGATGCTTCGATAGGTCTCGGGGAACCACCAGCGGTGAGGATAGCGCTGCCCCGGCCCATAGCCCCCCAGGTGGGACTGCATGGCGGCGTCGTTGTCGAGAGTGACCAGAACGACGGCGTTGGCCGGTGGGTCCTGGCCGCCGCTCAGATTGGGATAGGAGACGCTGTGATAGTCGCGCAGGTACCAGACCCAGGGCCAGGAGAAAGCGATGCCGCCGTCGTCTACAACGATGGGCAGGTCTTTGCCCAGGCCCGTTTGAGCGGCCCACTGGTCGATCTGGTCTCGAATCTTGGGAATGGCGGGTGAACTCTGGGTGTAGACCAGCATCTCGCGGGCGTCGGCGCCGTCGCCTTCCTGGAAGCTGGCCATCCAGGCCGCCCGAACACTGAACAGCAGGAGGAGGCCAACCAGCGCTGCCAGCGGCACCACGGCCATCGCCCGCCCTCGCAGGGTGATGGTCAGGGCGGCTATGGCCAGGGCCGCTGCCAAGCCGACCAAGATGCGGGCTACCACAGCGTCGGTGGGGCCGAATACGCCGAAGGCCACTGCCCCCGCTCCCAGGGCGGCCGCGAGCAGAGGGCAGGTGTAGCTGGGGATACGGAAGCGCCACTCTCCTGCCTGGGCTAGCTCCCAGAGCTGGCCCAGGACGTAGGCGGCCAGGATGACCACCGGCAGGGTCAGGTGCACATTGAGCCAGGGCATCTTCTCGCCGGCCACGGAGTAGGCGAAGAGGGCCATTATCATCCAGAAGGTTAGGAAGCGGAGGAAGGGGTTGACCCGCAGGCTGAAGACCAGCAGGGCCAGGGCTACCACCCCCAGTACCATGCCGACCGTTGACATGCCACCGGCGCCGGCGGCCAGAGCCAGAATGGCCAGCGAGCCGGCAATGCTAAACATGATGCGGGCCCAGTTGCCCTCGTCGGTGTTGGGGCCGAAGGCAGCCTTGGCCAGCGCCACCCCTGCGGTCGCAAAGGCGAAGAGCAGGGGCAGGAATTCATAGGCGGGTAACAGCACCAGGTAGTAATAGAAGGGCTGGCCGCCGCGCTGTTCTCCCTGCTGCTCCAGCCAATAGTCCAGGGAGTTCCACATGCCAGAGCCAAAGCCGTCCGGGTCGGTGAGGAAGGCGGTGTACAGCAGGCCGAAGATGACGTAGAAGATCGCTCCCGCGATGAGCCAGGAGCGCCAGTTCCAGCGCAGGCCGACCACCGCCGTGGCGGCGATGAGAGCGGTTACGGTGAGGAAGCCGGTGAACTCCTCGACGGTCACCCCTTGGCCGCCCTCTTCGCTGCCGCCCAGTGGCCCCAGGTTCAGGGTGAACAAGTGGTTGGACCATTCTCTTTCGCCTACGAGGCCCAGCCGCTCGAGAGGGATCTGGATGGCCGCCGCGAACTGGGGCAGAGACAGCGTGCCCAGGATGAGGAGGAAGTCGGCGGCGCGGGGCCTCTCCCCCAGCCCGAGGCGGTGGCGTGTCTTCTCGCTCAGGAAGGGCCAGAGGGCAACGATGGCCCAGGCAAAGGGCACGAGGGCCAGGAACAGGAAAGGCGCAGCCAGCGGGTCGAGCTGGTGGCGCTCCCTGATCTGGTCGGCCAGAGTTTTTGCTATCCACAGGTCGAGGAAGGCGATGAAGATCGCCGCGTTCAGGAAGGTGACCTCCTTGGTGGCGAAGCTGAGGGCCAGGAGACCGGCAGCGATGTACAGGTAGCGGTGGCGGCCTTCATCGATGTAGCGCCAGAGGCAGATCGCCAGCCCCAGTGTCCACAGGGCGATGTGGATGTCGCCGCGGGCGAAGCGGCTGAAGTAGAGTAGGGTGGGAGAAAAGGCGATGAGGCCGGCAGCGGCCAGCGCCCCGGAGCGGCCCAGCTGGCGCCGCAAGAAGAAGGGCACGCCGATGAGGACGGTGCCCATTAGGGCGGGCAGAATGCGGGCCGTATAGTCGCTCACCCCGAAGAGAACGAAGTTGAAGGCTATGCCAAAGAACTGGAAGGGGCCGTGCATCATCGGGTTGTGCTCGTAGGTGCCATCGCGGAACAGGTAAAAGGCATACTGGGCGTGCAGGCTCTCGTCGTGGTGGTAGGCGCGCGCTCCCAGGTCCCAGAAGCGGAGGCCCGCGCCAACGCCAATGAACAGAAGATAGAGGGCCAGCTCCCAGTTCAGCCGCAGGCGCAGGGAGGCCAGACGCTCGAACGGGCTGGCCGAGGGCGCCAGCGCGGGCGAGGAGGATGTTTGGCTGTTCATTCGATTCTCACCAGTAGGTCCGCTTCCTTAGATGATAGGTCACCCCAGGGCTGACGGTAAACCAGCCATCGCCACCAATTCAGGGGATCGATGGAGTGGGGTAGCCAGCCCTCGGCTATGGTCCAGGTCCCCTGCCGATGGTAGCCGGCGGGGGCTGATTCGCCGGGCTGAGCGACGATGGCTACGGCGTCCTCTGCCGGCTGGGATGCAAAGACCAGGCCCTTCACATCTCGCAGATACCACCCCAGAGCGGGAAGAAACGACTCGTGGGCAGCGATCGTCCCGGGCGTCTCGGCCTCAATGGCGGCTAGCTGCTGCTGCAACTGGAAGACGCGGGGATCGACTCGCTCGGCGGCCAGAAACTCGCTGCCCCGGCCATACATCACAGACGTGGAGCCGTGAATGGCCACGATCGCCAGCAGCACCAGCGCCAGGGCCAGCGAGCCGGCGGCTGCCTGACGGCCCAGCACATTCCAGGTGGTCCAGATCAGGGCTATCACCCCGGCCAGGGCAAAGATCACCCCCATCCTCTCGCCTGTCGAGCCCACTGCGCCGGCCTGAGCCCACCGGCAGAGGATGAGCGCTATGTAGCCGGCCAGAGCAAGCACCGGCGCCAGGTAGAGGGCCGCCCGGCCGAGGGAGGCGGCGTCGGCCTCGGCGGCCATCCTCTCCAGCCAGCTACCGGCCAGGAGGGCAAGGGGCAGGAGGAGGAGGACGAGCTGTCCTGCCTCGCGGCGAGTGGTGATGGCGATGATGACGGCGGCGCCGCTGGCCCAGAAGAAGAGGAAACGCTGGAAGAGGGACACCTCCTGGCCTCTGGAGGCGATCCAGCGGCTCAGGAGCCACAGGTAGGCTGCCCCGCCCAGAAGAAGCAGCAGCGCTTCGTAGCTCATCAGGATGCCGGCGTGAAAATGCCAGGGCAGGTCGTCGCGGGGCAGCGCGAACATGTCTAGCCACTGCCGCAGGCCGGGCAGGCTGAGGCGATCGACGGAGGTGCCGAAGTGGGTGACGGCCAGCTCTAGCGCTCCCAGGAGGAAGAGCAGGCCGCTGATGAGCAGGGCCGGGTTCTGACTGATGGCGCTCACGGCGTCCAGCACGTCCTGGTCTCGCCGCCAGGCGATCTCGAACGTCAGGAAGGCTGCCAAGATGAGGGCGGTGGAGGTGGAAACGGGGTCGCTGCCCAGGGCCAGCCCCAGGCTGAGAATCAGCGCGAAGAGGTGGAGGGGGCGCTGTGTCCGCAGGTAGGCTAAGAGGGAGAGGACCATGGTGAGGGAGAGAAAGGCGCCGACACTGTAGGGCAAGGCGCTGCGGGAGACATGCACGAGGAGGGGCGAGAAGGCCAGCAGGCCGGCCGCTGCCAGGGCAGCACCGCCCACATATCGCGACAGGGGCCAGAGCAGGGCGATCAGGGCCGACCCGGCCAGCGCTGGCAACAGGCGAGCCAGGAGGTCGCTGGAACCGAAGAGGGAGAAGAGATGGGCAGTGAGGGAGGAGGTCATATCCCCCGGCCAGTTGGCTGGCACATCGCCCTGGGACGTCTGCCAGGCGGCGAAGGCGCGGACGCTCTCGTCGATGGCCAAGGGGAGATGCTCCAAGCGAGCCAGGCGCAGGGCGGCAGCCACGCCGATAACGGCCAGCCAGATGACCACCTCCAGGCTGATGGACAGGGCGGGCGCTGCCGCCGGTGCTCCAGCTATTGTCCCTGAAGGCTGAGCGGATAGGCTGCCATTGGGGTGTTTGCTCATCAGCACCATCGCCTCGCTGCCATCCTAAGGGGCGTTGACAACAGTTTCTACCTCCTGGGGCATTCGATATACGGTGACGCTGTCGTTCTGGTAGGCCACCTCCATGAAGGTGGCGAACTTGGCCAGTCCGGCCTCGCCGTAGGCCTCCTTCTCCATGTGACCGACGTATACGTACTCCACGTCGTACTTTTCCAGGATCTCTGTCGCTTCCCCTGGGATCGTGGTCGTGTAGGCTTTGGCCACGTCGTCCTCGCGGCCGGCGGCGGGCTTGTCCGAGCCCCGCCATATGCGTTCGTGGCCAGGCCAGCCCAGCACTGTGGGCAGGCCAGTGCGAGAGGAGATGCGGGCGTAGTCGGTGTAGCCGCCGCCTACCGCCTCGAGGATGATCGGGGTGCCACTGACGTTATCGTTCAGCCAGCGGATGGCCTTGTACTCGTCGGGGTGCTGTGCCAGCACGTGCGCGAGGCCGTCCATACGGCGAGTGTTGGTGAAGCCGCCGGTTCGCTCGAAGGTGGCGGCCACCGTGTAGACCAAGGCGGCGGCGATGATGATTGCGGTGAGGGCGGTCCAGCAAAGGCGGCCCAAGGCGATGGCCGGTCGCCTCGCCCGCCAGTGGACGGTGAGGTAGTAGAGGCCGACAGCACCGCCGATGCTCAGAAGCGTCCAGGCCTGGAAGTAGAGCTTGAAGACGGTATTCACTCGAAAGCCCAGCAGGTCTTTGACCCAGTACAGCTCGGCCCCCAGGATGAGGAGAAGGCCCAGGCCTACCAGCATCAGGGCGAAGAGGTAGCTTCGCCCCGTCTCTTCATTCTCATGTTCGCGGAAGAGGTCGCGGGCGAAGGCGAATCCGGCTGCTGTCAGGAACGCGGCCAGCATGACGAGAGTACCCCAGCTTGCGCCGCGGGTAGTCACTTCGTCGGCGAAGCCGCCGGGGCCGCGCTTCACGAATATCAGGAAGGCCCAGATGGTCAGGGGGGCCAGCCAGGGGATCACAGACAGGGCAACCATGGACCGGCGCAGGCGGGGCCAGGGCCGGACGAGGATGCGGGCTATTATCAGAGACAAGCCCAGCCACAGGAGGGGGAGCCAGACCATGAGGAACTGACTGGGGCGGGTGACGGTGGAATTGATGGGCGCATGGCCTGGCCGGGTGGCCGCCTCCACCAGCGCCAGTCCCTCGGCGCTGCTGTTGAAGGTAAGGTAGAAGGGCAGGTAGAGGAGGACGACCGCGATAGCCAGAGATGAGGCGAAGGAGGCTGTATCCCACACGACCTGAAAGTTGAGGCTTCCCGCCCCTCGCCAGTTGGCCACGAGAGCGACCGCCACCACCAGGAAGAAGAAGGTGGGCAGATCCCACACGTTGAGGAAGCCCAGGGCGCCGATGGCGAGGGCCGTGAATAGGAACCGCCAGGGATGACGAATGAGCCAACGGCCGTCCAGGCCGTGGCCAGAGCGGAATAGCTGGAAGGCGATGGCCACAGCGGTAATGGTGAAGGGGAGGGCAAGGACATGGGGGTGAAGATCACCGAAGTGGAAGCTGAAGAAGGGGAACTCCTCGATGTCCCAGTCGGAGCCTATGCGGGTAGCTCGCCACCACCACCAGAACTTGGTGGGGTACCACTTGTTGGTGGACTCGGGGCCGTTCAGGTTGAAGACGCCCACCCAATCCTTGTAGAAGGCTTCCGAGCCGATTCCGTGGGCGGCCAGCATCTCGAACACGCCCTCCAGGTTGGCCAGCAGAAGAAGCAGCCCGGCTCCCACCAGGCCGAAGATGGCCACTCGCGGCATCAGCTTCGGGGCCGCTGCCAGAGCCTCTTCCGTGGTCATTCGAGCGGAGGCCAGGATGTTGTAGACGACCCCGAAGATGGCGGTAGCCGCTAGCGCCGCCACCAACGACAGGGTGAGGTAGAAGGTGTAGTTGGTCCGCAGGCCAGTCAGCTTGGTCAGGGTGGAGGCCATGAGGTAGCCGAAGTGGTAGTAGCTGATGGAGTGGCCGGAGAGCCAAGGGTCTTTGGCCGGGAAGAACTCGCTGCGGTTGATGGCGTTAACGAAGGCCAACTCGAAGTACTTCTCGCCCCACTGGATCTCGGGAGCGTAGGAGCGCAGGAAGACGGCCAGGGCGAGGGCGGCAGAGAAGACGCCCTCTACCAGCAGTAGATATTGCCAGCCACCACGGAGGAAGGCGCCCAGCTCCTCACGATGGCGCCCGGCCAGGACGGCCGATAGGAGTGACAGGAGGGCCATGACGAGGATTATGGAGCCACGGGCGTTGGGGTAGATGCCCAGGGTGGCGCCAATCCAGAGGCAATAGCTCACCAGCAGCAGGCCTATGACCTTGGTGAAGGCGTAGCCGCGGTCGGGCAGACGATGGAAGAAAACGAAGGCTATGGGGAAGGCTATCGCCCCTATCAACTCTGCTGTCGCCCACCAGCTCAGGGTTTCTAGCATGGCGTCGCCAACTTCGCGCTAGGCGAAAAGGGCCTCCACGAAGTCCTCGGCCACAAATGGGGCCAAATCCTCCGGCCGCTCGCCGGTGCCCACGAACCGCACCGGGATGCCTAGCTGGTCGCAGATGGCGAAGACGATGCCGCCCTTGCCCGTCCCGTCCAGCTTGGCCAGGAGAAGGGCCGTCACCTGCACTGCCTCGGTGAAGTATTTGGCCTGGAGGAGGGCGTTCTGGCCGGTGGTGGCGTCCAGAACCAGCAGAACTTCATGGGGGCTTGAGGGGTCCTTGCGCTGGATCACCCGCTGGACCTTGCGCAGCTCCTCCATCAGGTTCACCTTGGTGTGGAGACGACCAGCCGTATCGATGATCACCGCGTCGGCGCTCCGCCGTTCGGCGGCAGTAAGGGCGTCGAAGACCACGGCGCCGGGGTCGGCCCCTTGTTGGTGGGCCACCACCTCCGCCTGCACCCGCTGCCCCCACTGCTGTAGCTGATCGATGGCGGCGGCGCGGAAGGTGTCGGCGGCGGCCAGGATCACCCGCTTGCCGTCGGCCTTCAGGCTCCAGGCCAGCTTGGCGATGCTGGTGGTCTTGCCGCTGCCGTTCACCCCTACCACCAGGATGACGGCTGGCCTGGCGGCACAAGTTCCCGTGTCTTCGCCCCAGAGCTGGCCGCCAGCGCCCTTTACGGCCAGGATGGCCGTCAGCTCCTCCTTGAGGCTCTGGCGAACCTGCTCGGGCTGCTTCATCCCCGCCTCCTTCGCCCGAGCCTCAAGGCGCTCGATGAGGCTGCCGGTGGTGGCAACTCCGACGTCGGCAGCGATGAGGAGCTCCTCTAGCTCCTGCCAGAGTTCATCATCGATGCGGGAGCGCTCGAAGAGTCCGGCTACACGGCGGAACCAGGTGCGTCGGGTGCGGTCGAGGGCGGCGGTGGTCTTTTCTTCGGCCTGTGGGGTGTGCCCGAAGTGCTTGAACAGATGCTACCTCCTGAAGTCAGGCGGATGGCTTGCTGGATTATAGTATGGGCCTGGGGGTCGATCAAGCAGTGTGGTGTTTCAGGAGATGTGAGGAATCATGGGCCGCTCATGGTGAGCTTGTCGAACCATGAGCCCCCACTCATCCTTCGACAGGCTCAGGATGAGCGGCCAGCAGGTGTCTGATCTAGCCTACACCGAAACACTGCGCTCCAGGGCAATGAGGGCGCTAGTTAGAGGGGATGTCGCTCAGGCGCAAGGAGAGGACGCGGGAGGTGCTGTCGTCACCCATGGAGACGCCGTATATGCTGTTGGCCGTCTCCATGGTGCGGCGGTTGTGGGTGATGACGATGAACTGGCTGTGCTGGGCCAGCTCTTGAAGGGCGGCGACGAAGCGGCCCACGTTGGCCTCGTCCAGCATGGCGTCTACCTCGTCCAGGACGCAGAAGGGCGAAGGGTTGGTCTGGAGGAGGGCGAACAGGAGAGACACCGCTGTGAGGGCCTTCTCGCCACCTGAGAGCGCGCCCAGGCTTTGCAGGCGCTTGCCGGGTGGCTGAGCAGCGATGTCCACGCCGGAGGTGCGATAGTCTTCCGGCTCGGTGAGAACGAGCTTGGCCTGGCCGCCGCCGAAGAAGGTGGTGAAGTAGTGGCTGAACCGCTGGGCTACCTGTTGGAAGGTGGCCTTGAAGCGCTGGCAGATGACCTCGTCCAGCTCGTCGATAGCCTGGAGGAGGGAACGCTCGCCTGCGGCCAGGTCGGCGAGCTGGGAGGTGAAGAAGGTGTGGCGCTCGTTCAGCTCGCTGTACTCGGCTTCGGCCTCGGGGTTGACCGGGCCCACGGTTCGGAGCTGAGCGCGCAGGCGCTGGATGCGCTCCTGCATGAGCTCTGGGTCGATGATCGCCGCACCGGCCACGGGCGGCAGGTGGCTGGTGCGGCCGTTACCATCGCCATCGCCGCTAGTCAGCCAGGCAGGCGGTTCAGGCTCGGGCTCGGGCATGGGTGCTGGTGGTGTCACTTTGCCCCCATCGGTTAGCGTCAGGCCGTCGGCCTCGATGCGCTGACGCAGGCTATCGAGCTCGTCCAGGCGGCGACGCACGTCTGCTTCTGCTTCCAGGCGCTGGCGTTCCGTCGTCAGCAGACGGCTGCGGGCGGTGGTCTCCTTGGCCTGGCAGTCTCGTTCCTGGCTCTCCAGAGCGGCGATTGCCCGCTGGGTGGGCTCCACGTCTTCGCCGTAGCTCTTGAGCTCCTGCGTGAGCTTCTCCACCTCTCGCCAGTCTGCCTCGGTGTTTCCGGTGAGGGAGGTGCTTTCCAGGTCGATGCCGCGCAGCTCGGCCTGCTTGGCAGTCATCTCGCCGTCCAGCTTGGCTAGGGTGACCTGGCGCGTCTCCTGCAGGGTGCTTAGGGAGCGCAGCTCCCCCTCAAGGGAGGCCACCTTGGTGCTGCACTCAGTGACCCTCTGCAACAGGGAGTGTCGGCGCTCGCCGAACAAGCTAGCGGCGGAGCGCAGATACTGGGTCACCTCCTGAGCCTCGGCGGTTTGGGCCAGCAGTTGCTCTCTCTCCTCCTCCAAGCGCTGAACTTGTAGGGTGAGGGATGCCGCTTGCTTGGTTGACCTCCGCTGGCTGGTGATAAGCCAGCGCATTTCGCCTCGCAGTTGGGCCAGGAGGCGGCGGTCCTGGGCGATTGCATCCTGGATCTGCATGCGCTGCTCCTGGAGGGTGGACAGGGTGTGTACTACCTCCTGCAGGGCGCTGTCATCCTCGGCGATGCGTGAGCGGAGATGCTCCATCTCCTCCTCGGCCGCCTGGCGGGAGCGAACCAGCCTCTCGATGGCTCGGGGTATGGAGGCCAGCTCCTGCTGGCGGGCGAAGACGTTGCCCTCGCTGGTGGGACGGCCGGTGCTGACGGAGCCGATGGGGTGAAGGAGGATGCCGTCGCGGGTCACTACGCTGCCCATCCCTCGCCGCAGGACACGCAGAGCGGTATCCAGGTCCTCCACGACGATGGTGCGGCCCAGGAGGGTATCGACGACCTTGCGGTAACGTCCGTCGCACTTCACCAGCCGGCTGGCGATCCCCATGACCCCCTGTTCCTTCATGATGTTGAGGGGGTAGAGCTCCTTGAGGCTGTCCAGGGGGAAGATGACTACCCTTCCTACCTCTTGCTTGGCCAGCTCCTGCACGGCCGCCAGGGCATCCTTCTGGCGCTCCACCAGCATCGCCTGGAGGTTCTCGGCCAGGGCGGCCTCGATGGCTCGTTCCAGACCCTTGGGCACGCGAATGAGGCTGCTTAGCACTCCCAGGAGGCCA